>ERZ889217.13-NODE-13-length-105522-cov-27.478690_pt1 | contig 105522 bp, 97 predicted proteins | sample MGYA00521098_ERZ889217 | MGnify/ENA primary metagenome ERZ889217 (study PRJEB32303, sample SAMEA104408613) | aquatic metagenome | biome: Brackish water; feature: Pelagic; material: water | place: Baltic Sea | collected 2014-06-10T22:04:00 | depth 2,362 m ... | reverse complement strand
CTTATTGCCCGATTGGGAATTTCTTGATGGCAAGCTAAAGAGGCAATGGCGATTCAATGATTTTCCTCAAGCATTTGCTTTTATGGTGAGAGTAGCTTTTATAGCTGAAACTATGGGCCATCACCCTAATTGGAGTAATTCATGGAATTTAGTAACTATTGAACTTGTCACCCATGACCTAGGCGGGTTAACAAATCTTGATATTAAGTTAGCACAGCAGATCAATTGTTGTGTATGATTAAACTAACTACAAAAAATTGAAAATGAACCAGGCGAGTAATCAGTTGGAATTGCTCAATGCTGCTTCCTCCTATTACTCCATGGTGGCAAGACTTGCATTGGTTGAGGCTGATATACCATTTTATAATCACATGTTAGATATTCACTTTGCAAAGCAACAGTTGAGTGATAGATATCGTGAATTAAATCCTCAGATGACTGTCCCTACTTTGCGTGCTGAAAATCTTTTGCTAACAAGCAGTAAGGATATTTTGCAATGGGCCGCCTGCCAAGCTGGTTCTAGTTGGATGGATTCTGATATAAGTTTAACCCTTTTAATTAATGAATTGGTTTCTAATCATTATTTAATTTCAATTGAAGACCTTACTTTTGGGAAATGGCTTTCTAGTAACAAGCTTTTGGCATTTGTTTTTCCTCGAATGCTTGCATCAATAGTTAAGCGCTTGGAGAATCAATTGGAATCGGTTGATTCACTTTCTCCAGTGGATATTATTGCGCTAAAAAATAAGGCTCAACTAAATCGTTCAAGGCTTGCCTACTTCACGGAGGGCTCCCAAAAACAAAAATTAGAAGATATGAGGCTGAAGTGGAGTAATTATTTACATACTATTCCATTGATTGAATCCAATCAATTCATATTTGGCGACCGTTTTAGTAGTATTGATGTGGTGCTAGCAGTTTTATTTGCTCGTCTTACTATGATTAATGAAACCAGTTTAATTGATAGGCCAGACCTCCAGAATTGGTGGGGTAGAGTGCAACTTCGCGGCAGTTTACGCGTGGCAGATTTATGGATGCGTATGCAACGCCGCCGTTTACTGCTAACTGCATGGAAAGCTCGGAATACAGTTGTTAATTAAATATCAATTTATTATTTTCCTTGCTTACATTTACTTCACTTCCAGAGCAATAGCGGCCAGCTAATATTAATTTAGCAATTTGTGTTTCCAGCTCTTTTTGAATTGCACGCTTTATTGGCCTTGCCCCATACACTGGATCGTACCCAGCGGTTGCAATTAAATCTAGAGCGTCATTGCTTATGTTAAGGGTTATTTTTTGCTCTTCTAATCTTTTAGACAATCTTTCTATTTGTAGGCCAACAATTTCGCGTAATTCATCAGCTTTTAAGCTGTGAAAAATAATTATCTCATCTAATCGATTTAAAAATTCGGGTTTAAAATGAGAACGCAATACTTCATTAACGCTTCCTTCCATTTCAACATGTCGGCTATCATCTCCGCCTAATTCTATGATTGATTGGCTGCCAATATTACTAGTAAGAATTAGCACGGTATTTGTAAAATCAACTGTACGCCCCTGGCTATCTGTAGCACGGCCATCATCAAGAATTTGAAGCATTACATTGAATACATCGGGATGTGCTTTTTCTACCTCATCAAAAAGTATCACAGCATATGGTCTGCGCCGCACTGCCTCTGTAAGTTGTCCGCCATCCTCAAATCCCACATAACCTGGAGGGGCACCAATCAGTCTAGATACGGAATGTTTCTCCATATATTCACTCATATCTATACGAACCATCGCATCTTCACTATCAAATAATTCAGATGCCAATGCTTTACCTAATTCTGTTTTACCCACCCCGGTTGGTCCAAGAAATAGGAAGCTAGCAATGGGCCGATTCGGATCCGATAGCCCAGCCCTTGAGCGTTGTATCGCATCAGCTACAGCGGTAACCGCTTGGCCTTGTCCAATTATGCGTTTATGTAATTCAGATTCTAATTCTAATAATTTTGTCATTTCTGATTTTGCTAATTTACTAACGGGAATACCAGTCCACTTTGCAATTACTTCAGCTATATCATCTTCTGTAACCTCCTCCCGCAGCAATTGTTGGCCAGGTTTTGCGCTGCTGCTATCCGCACTACCTAATTCGTTTTCCCTTAGCACTAGTTTTTTATTTAACTCCGCCAAAGTTCCATATTCCAGCGCTGCCGCTTTATTGAGGTCGTAGCTGCGTTTGGCTTGCTCTACTTGGAGTGTTATTTGCTCAATTTCTTCTTTCAATGCTTGGAGGTCGTCGATTGCGCTTTTTTCTTTTTGCCATTGGGCATTTAGGCTGCTTTGTTCCTCATTAAATTCAGCTAATTCTCTTTGAATGCGTTCTAATCTATCCTTGCTAGCAGTGTCTGATTCACGTCCAAGTGAGAGTTTCTCCATTTCTAATTGTAATATTTTTCGGTCTATCTCATCAATTGCCTCTGGCTTAGAGGTGATTTCCATCTTTAATCGAGCAGCTGATTCATCAACTAAATCGATTGCTTTATCCGGTAGGAAGCGATCAGCAATATAACGACTACTAAGTACTGCTGCTGCAACAAGGGCCGTATCAGCAATTCTTACGCCATGGTGCACTTCATAGCGTTCTTTTAAGCCACGTAGTATTGAGATTGTATCTTCAACAGTTGGTTGGTCAACAAAAACTTGTTGAAAACGTCTCTCTAGAGCTGGATCTTTTTCAATATGTTTGCGATGTTCATCAAGAGTAGTAGCTCCGATGCATCTAAGTTCTCCACGGGCTAACATTGGTTTTAATAAATTGCTTGCATCCATAGCGCCACCGGAAGCTCCAGCACCCACTACGGTATGAATTTCATCAATAAATAGTATTATTTGCCCCTCGCTAGTTGTTACTTCCTTTAGAACTGCTTTTAATCGTTCTTCAAATTCTCCTCGATATTTAGCACCAGCGATTAAGGCTCCCATATCTAGTGATATCAATTGTCTGTTTTGTAGTGCTGCTGGCACATCACCATTAACAATTCGCTGTGCTAGGCCCTCAACTATTGCTGTTTTACCAACTCCTGGCTCACCAATTAATACTGGATTATTTTTTGTACGCCTTGATAATATTTGAATAGTGCGTCTAATTTCTTCGTCTCTACCAATTACAGGATCTAATTTTCCTTGCCGAGCAGCAGCTGTTAAATCGCGTCCGTATTTCTCAAGCGATTCATAGGTTCCTTCTGGATTTTGGTGTGTTACCCGTTGGCTGCCTCTTATCGCTTTGATGGCATCGCGCAGTTTATTTTCATTTAGATTTGCTGCTTGAAGCAGCTGCTTACCACAACGTTCATCTATGCCAAGCGCAAGTAGCAGATGTTCAATTGATATAAAACTATCTTCCAATTCTTTCTTAACTCCTTCAGATCGATCTAGTAGTGTTTGCATTCCTTTGCCTATAAATACACTCTCTGGGGCTGCGCCTAAACTTGGTTGACGTTGAATAAATTGTTCCACCTCTATTGTTAGCTTTGATGTGTCCACACTTGCTTTTTCAAGGATCCTCACTGTTAGGCCTTGGTTTTGCTGCAGCAGGGCAAGAAATAAATGTTCAGTTTCAAGCTGTTGTTGCTTTTTTGCTTGTGCTATCGCCTGGGCAGACACAATTGCGGCCCATGCCTGTTCTGTGAATTGTTCAGCTTTTAGTTGGATCACGATCAAGCTTTTAATGTCTAATCAAACTATGCGATTTTGCTTTCTTCCTTGTACGGTGTACCCACCTAGGGTGTGGTTATCCGATCAAATTGCATTGGTTTGATCTCTTTGTAATTACAAAACTTTAATGGGCATCCGTTTTCCCCATAGTCCGCATCGTATTGAGATAGACACCCCCGCGCATTTTTTCCAGCCACCTCTTCGGGTTTCAAATACTTAGGTTGGGCGTATTCCATTCCCCACGGCACCAGCCATTTGCAGCCCCTTTCCGTTAGCCCCTTGCGCGGAGCACCCATTGTTTGCTGAGCTTGTATTGGTGCTGAAATTAATAGGGGTAATCCCAGCAGCAGCAAAACTATTTTGAGGCTTTCTGATTTAAAGCGCATTACTGATTCCAAAACACTTGTGTTCTAGCGCTAAAATTTCCACATGGAAACCTTTGAATCGTTGCTGCCAACTCTTGCTACTGAAGCTAAAAGCTATGGCAGTGATGACTTAGAGAGAAGCTGCTGGCTCGCTGTGCACCGTCATACACACGGAGTTCTTCCCAGTGAATATGATATCCGTGAGATTCCCGAGGATTTATACCTTAAGTTATTAGCTTATTGCAGAGAGATCAATATTCAATAAAAAACCAGCTACATAAGTAGCTGGTTTTTTGATGCAATTTAATTTGCCTTTTGTTTATGCCCAGCCTTTAGAAGACATGTCTTCTACATAGGAGGCAACATCAGCAATGTCTGTTTCTGATAATTTGCCACCAAAAGCTGGCATTGCATTTTTGCCATTTGTAACTTGATAAGCGATAGCTGTTTCATGGCCAGCGCTGTAGTCGGCGAGGTAGGCATCCAATGCCTCAGCCTTAAGTGTGCGTTCGCCGTTAACCACATTGCCGCCCCCCATGTGGCAAGCCACACAGTTAGCGGAAAAGACCTGGGCGCCATGGGCTACATCCGCTGCATAGGCGGGTGCTGTGCCAACGGCGAGGCTGCCGAAGAGGAATGCAAAACAGAGGGCCACTAGGCCAATCAGGCGACGCATAAGCGCAAAAAATTTTCTCAATCAACCTAGTAAGCAAACGCCCAGCTTTAGCTGCTCTGAAATGGTTTGACATGTAAGTGGCCGAGCACTTCAGAGCACTGGGCCCCTTCGCGGTAATTCGGCAGCTTCAAAAGCAGCCTCCAGGCTTGCGCTTTCGGATTGAAGCCCAAATCTTTCTGGTGGACTGATCGGTTGGTGTACAAAATGTCTTTGCTTGATGCTGAAGCGATCCCAGGCGGTTATTTCCAGCGGTAACACCTTGATCAGGGCTTCAATTAACCAGCCCCAAAGCGGAATGCCGGGAGGGCGCCACATACCTCGCCAGCGGCATAGTTGCGCCACAGCAGCATCAATTGTTGTAGCTGGTTGACCAAGTACCAAGCGACGCACAGCTCCCTGGCCTGGTTCTTGATTTTTTTGATGCGGTGTGAGGCTGAGGTGGCAACAAACTTTGGCGATATCTGCTGCATGGATGAAGTGAAAGCTGGAATCAGCCCTTAGCCAACGGGCTAGCCAAAGCCAGTTTATTGCTTCTCCAAGGCCTGAACTGAGATAACTGCTAGGGAACTTTCCCTTTCCATCCACTTGGCCGCCAAAGACAAGGGTTGGAAATACAGCAATTATTTTGTTTGCCAGCGGGTGGTTTTCGAGTTGAAGCAAGCATTGCGCTTTTGTTTGGATATATTCGGTGCCAAATTTCTCCGCTTCCGGCAGCAATTGCAATTCGCGATTCAAAATGCTGGCTGTGGAAAAGTAAATTATTTGCTCGAGTTGAGTTGGATCAAAACGCTGCAGTAGTTCTTTTACGGCAACCACATTCACCTGATGAGCTCTGAGGGGATCCCCCCAAGCAGTGGCGGTGTGAATTACGCGATTTACTGTTTTTAGGATCTGATCATGGCCTGATTGATCGCGTAAATCGCTTACCAGAAGCGTTATGCGTGGATGCTGCTGAGGAACAGCCTTTAATTTGCTCGGATCCCTTAACCACAGGATAAGTTCAGCATCAGAGTGATGAAATAGTTGGGCACTGATGTATTGCCCAACGCAGCCGCTGGCACCGGTGATAAGAATTCTTGCAGGGCTCACTTCAGCCCACCGTGCCCATAAGTTCATTCACCCGCTTGCCTGTTTCAAAGAAAACCCTCGCATTCTCCTCTGGGGTGCCGGGCAGAATTCCATGGCCAAGATTAAGGATGTGCCGGCGTCCCCTAGCTTTTCGCACCGTGTCGATAATCCGATGGCGTATTGCTTCAGGGGTGCCAAACAGGAGGCCAGGATCAACATTGCCCTGAATTCCCACATGGTGGGGTAAGCGTTTGCAGCCATCTGCCATATCAACACTCCAATCGAGGGAGATGAAATCAACTCCGGTTGCTGCCATACGCTCCAAAACTCCAGCCCCTCCAGAGATGTAGAGGATTAACGGAGTTTCTGGATGTTTTGCGCGTACTTGATCAATAACTCGTTTTTGGTAAGGAGCTGCGAAGGTGTCGTAATCCATGGGGCTTAACTGACCAGCCCAGGAATCAAATAACTGAACAACCTGAGCGCCAGAATCAATTTGATAATTCACATAGGTGGCAATGCTGTCTGCGAAATGGGCTAACAGCCGATGCATTAATTGCGGTTCGCGAAAGGCCATCGCCTTGATCACCGCATAATCTTTGCTGCTCTTACCCTCAACGGCGTAGGCAGCCAAGGTCCATGGAGCGCCAACAAAACCCAGCACTGCAGCGGCTGAACCAACGTTTTCTCTCAATCGTGTTAGCACCTCCCCTACAAAACCAAGGCTGCTGGCGGGATCTAAAGCACGTAGTGCCTCCACTTGAGCAAGGCTGCGAATCGGTGGATCAATAATTGGCCCCTTGCTTTCGATGATGTCAAAGTTGATGCCCATCCCGGGCAGCGGGGTGAGAATATCTGAAAAAAGGATCACCCCATCAGGCTGAAAAGCCTGGAAAGGTTGCATCGAAATCTCATAAGAGAGATCTGGATTCTCTGAGCGTTCGCGGAAGGAAGGATGGCGATCACGTAAATCGCGGTACACCTTCATATATCGGCCTGCTTGACGCATCATCCATACAGGCGGACGTTCCACCTGCTCGCCTCGGGCAGCGCGGAGCAGCAGGGGAAGGGTGTCGCTCATAGAAAAGAAGAATGCTTAGCCGCCGACGCTACCCGACCAATCAGCTCTGCTTCATGTTTTCTTCATGGATTGCCGCAGGTGGCAGGCGGCTGGGGTCGAGTTTGAATACCAAGGAACTCAGTGGGGGTAAGCAAAGCTCCAAGGATTGTTCATAGCCATGCATGGCGTTGCCAGCGCTGAATTTACCGCCCAAATTGCCCTGATTTGAACCGCCGTAGCGAGAGCTATCGCTGTTGAAAGCTTCTTGATAGAAACCAGCAACTGGAACGCCGATGCGGTAATTGCCATGGCATTCAGGGGTGAAATTACACACCACCACAACCCAATTCCCTTCTTTTTCGTCACGACGCATATAGCTCACAACGCTGTGGTTGTTGTCGTCGCAATCGATCCACTGAAACCCATAGTTTGCGAAATCACTACGCCAAAGGGCCGGCTCTGATTTGTAATAACTATTCAGATCATCCACCAAATTTAGGAGGCCTTGATGGGCTGGGAATTGCAATTTGTCCCATTCCAAATCGCCCCATACATTCCATTCTCCTCGCTGGCCAAATTCCATCCCCATAAAGATAGTTTTCTTGCCTGGATGGGTCCACATAAATGTTAATAGAGCTCGCACATTTGCAAATTTTAAATCATCGCTTCCCGGCATTTTGTGAAGCAAGTGGCTCTTGCCATGCACCACTTCATCGTGACTCAAGGCCAACATGAAATTTTCAGTGTATTGGTAGCAGATTGAAAAAGTAATGTTGTTTTGATGAAATTGACGGAACCAATGATCAAGTTCGAAATAATCGAGCATGTCGTGCATCCAGCCCATATTCCATTTGAGGTTGAAACCCAATCCCCCTACGTGGGTTGGTTGGGTAACCATGGGCCATGTTGTGGATTCCTCGGCGATTGCTAAAGCACCAGGAAAGTAGTGAAATAATAATGAGTTTGCCTGTTGCATAAAACGCACTGCTTCAAGATTTTCTCTCCCACCGTGCTCATTGGGAAGCCATTCGCCATCGGGCCTCAGGTAATCTCGATATAACATAGATGCAACTGCATCTACTCGGATGCCATCGATATGAAATTCTTCAAACCAGAAGAGAAGATTTGAAACTAAGAAATTCCGTACTTCATTACGACTGTAATTAAATATTAATGTACCCCATTCTTTGTGCTCGCCAATTCTTGAATCACCATGTTCGTAAAGATGGCTTCCATCAAAGAAAGCAAGACCATGGGCATCTTTTGGAAAATGACCCGGCACCCAATCAAGAATTATGCCAATTCCTTCACTATGGCAGCGATCAACAAATTCTTTGAATTCATTTAGGGGGCCAAAACGACTAGTAGGTGCATAAAAGCCAGTTACTTGGTAACCCCATGAACCATCAAAGGGATGTTCTGCAATAGGCATTAATTCAATATGGGTAAAGCCTCTAGCCTTCACATAAGGGATTACACGATCAGCTAATTCGGGATAGGTGAGTAAGCGAGCGCCCGGTTTAAGGTCTGCCGCTGGCACGGGTGTTCGTGCTGCACCATCGGTATCGATGTAAGGCTGATCAAAACTGCCGTGCATCCAGCTGCCCAGATGCATTTCATAAACTGAAACCGGTTGATCCAATGGATTGCGGCTATCCCGTTGTTGCAACCAAGCGGTATCAGCCCATTCGTAACTGTTTAGATCAGCCACCAGCGAGGCTTGCAGTGGCCTCACCTCATGCTGAAAACCATAGGGGTCTGCTTTTTCGTAGCAGTGGCCGTCTTGGGTGCGTACTTCGTATTTGTAACGCTGGCCCACACCAATTCCTGGCACAAACAGTTCCCAACTGCCGCCTAAACGTTGCTGCATCGGCAGATTTCTGCCATCCCAGCCTGAGCAATCACCAATGAGCGCAACGCTACGGGCGCTTGGCGCCCATACGCAGAACTGCACCCCAGCCACCCCTTGCTGCACCACGGGATGAGCACCCATGCGGCGCCAAATGTGGTGGTGATTGCCTTCCGAAAACAGATGGCGATCCATTTCTCCCATCCATTCCTCACGGAAGGCGTAGGGATCGTGTTGTTCGTGCGTAATACCGGCGCGATCAATCTTGAGCCTGTAACTGCTGCCGGGGTTTTGCTCGAGGACTTGTTCAAAAAGCCAGGGATGATGGGGGCTCTCCATAGCCAATTCCTGGCCCTGATTCAACAGCCACACTCTGTTTGCATCGGGCAGCCACGCTCTTACCACCCAGCTCCCATTGGCTAAGGGTTGGGGGCCGAGTACCGCATAGGGGTGATCGTGGCAGCAGGTAGCTAAGCGTTCGCCATCGCCGTGCATCCAATCCAGGGTTTCCACAACCATCGCGGCCCAATACATCGCTGAGCGGGAGCCTAAACGCACCTGAGGCCATGGCTACCCCATGGCTAGCAGCTCCAAACCACTTCCAGCTAGTTGCAGCTGAATTCGAATGCTGGAGTGAGATGGTCCAACGGGCCCAGGAGCCCAGTGCCCATCACCACGATTCACACTGATGTGGGGCCAGGCGGCACCTGCAATGCTCAATCGCAACCTATCCCCGACTTGCAGGCTGGCCAGCAAGGGTTGAAATTGCAGCTTGCGAGGTAAAAGTTGCTTGCAGTGTTCCCCCAGTTGCCTCAAAACGCCAGTGCTGAGAACAAGAACTTCAGAACCCTGTTGGCGCACTACCGCTAAATTTGCACAAAGATCAAAGCCGGGCTGATCAGCAGCTACAAGGGCTATTAATTGTGGTTTACCCCAAATTTCAAGTGCTTCTAATAGGGGGGGGCTGGTAAAACAAACAACATCGGCCCTTGCATCCAGAGCACTTCTTTCCTGCATACCAGCATCTGCTCCGAGATGACCTCCACAGCCAGGTACTGGCCGCCAAGGATCATGAACCCAATAAACCTGCCCATAACCCTGTTCTTGCGCCAACAACAAGCCTTCATTGCTGCGGCTGGCAGCAAGGCCGCCACTGCTTAAACCCCATTGCAGCTTGCCTGGATTTTGAGGATCCCTTTGACGCCATTCCTTAGCCAAAAGATCAAAGGCAAGGCACGGTTCCGGTTCTGCCTCAGGAGCTCGATCGCGTAGATGTTGATCAAAAAATGAAAGTTGCCATTCGTCTACACCGCCACAGGCGCTGGCCCCTTGATTAGTACTGCCTACCTTGCGATCCCAGGCCAAATGACTCCATGGGCCGATGCGAATTAGCGGATTTGCCCCGGCTTGTTTGCTTTTTGTCCATAAGGAAAGACCGCCCTCCAAGTAAGGGTCATGCCACCCTTGGCACAGCAACAATGGCCGCTCCAAAACAGCAGCTGTGAGCTTTTGGTTGGGCCATTGCTCCTGAGCTTGCGGATTTAGCTCCAGCCAAGCCAGCACAGGATTGTTTGGGTTTGTATGGCGCAGTATTTCGAGTCCGTCAAATAAGAAAGTGCCGCTTTGTAGGCTTTTATAAATAAGTTGCCAGTCTTCATTCCTGCCACTGCGGCGGCAGTGTTCTGCCGCCAATTGCAGCCCCCAGCCCACATTGTTTGCCCATAGATGGGCGCCACCTTCAGTGGCCATATGAAGCCGTTCATCCCAGCCCGTCATGGCAGGAGCCATGGCATCAGCTGGATCACCGAGTAGTTGCGTTAGGCCTTGATAACTGAAGCCATAGCTACCTACCCGGCCATTGCACAGGCGGTGTGCCCTCAAGGCCGAGATGCTGTCGGCGCCATCATTTACTTCTTGACTAAAGCCTTGAAAAACGCCTTCGGATTCAGCGCATCCCCTCACATCCTGAATAAGCACCAAATATCCCTGCTGGGCATACCAACTGGGATGGGCATAAACAACTGTTGAAGCAAGGCGATGGCCATAGGGTTGCCGCATTATTAGGGCCGGCCAGGGACCACCCCCCCCCGGTTGCCAAAGTTCACCTTTCAGTAAGCATCCATCCCGCATTGGAATGGATAGAGGTGTCACGTCAACGGACATCTGGGCAATACATACCCACTACATAGGTGGTGAGAATTTCGGCGTCAAGGGTGCTCAACCCCTGGCTGCTCGCAGTAGTGCGCACGGCAGCGGGTCCATGGGCTTTTTGCCCACCGGCATTGAGTCTGCGGAAATCACCGCAAAGCTGTTGAGCTAATTGTTTATTTTGTTTTACAGATTCCAGCAGCGGGCTAGCACCGGCAAAAGCGGCATTTAAGCCATGGGCTAGAACCAACCCAGCCAAAGCTGTCAAAAGTCGATTTGGCAATAGATGTTTTGGCAATAGATGTTTTGGTAATAGGCGTTGCGAAAACATTGCAGCCTATGGGGAAGATTTTTTATTTCAGTTCCAGAAGCGTTCCCCATGGGCTCAGCAAGTGTCAGTTCCCTGTCTGGGTAACTAGACCGCTTTTTAAATCGCGGATTGCTTCTCCAAGGATCACGGGTTTACTGCTGCCATCTGCTTGTTCCTCCAATTGCCGCAATTTCACGCGTACAAAGCCATCAGGGCTGCTGCGACCACTGCCGCGGAGGTTGCCTGCCAGTTGCTCCAAGGTTGGCTGCACTGCTGAAATTGGGAAGTTTGCGCCTGCTGCGGCAACAATTAAATCCGTGCCGTTGTCAAATACAACTGGCACATACAGGGCACCTTCCACCTTCAAGCGCGGGTTGTAGCTGATGGCAAATGCTGCGCAGCCCGCCGCCAATAACAAAGTGAAACTGGTGAACCCCACCAATCGGAATCGAAATTCCCAGCCCTTCCAAAACCCGAGCACAGTTATCAAGGCGAGTAAGGCGGCGGAGATGCCTATCCACGCCCCTGCTTTAAGAAGCAGTGGATCAGCGGCCATCGATTGGTATGAAGCAAACCTTGTTAAACCCTATATTGCGCCAAACCTGGACGAAATCGCCGCCGCTATGGGGGGATTGATCCAGCAGCGATTTTTGTTACCCCTCAGCTTGTTGGGGTTACTCAGCATCAGTGGCTGCGGAACTTGGCATTTGCCAATCGACTCACAATCGACTGCTTGGCATCGTCAGTTAGAGAATTGGTTGGAACGGGGCCTCGCTCACCCCGTGGAGTTGGGCGGATTTCAAGGTTTCAGCCACCACGGCTTGGCATTTGCAGCCACAAAAGTAAATCCCACCCCATCGGATCCCTCATCGTTGAGGGCTAAACAGCTTTTCCTATTGCCGGATCTTGTTAGCAGCCTGCAGCAACGCCAGTTGGTTTTGCGCATTGGTTTAAAGGGATTTGAGGCTCGCATTATTAAAAACAGCACAGGACAGTTTTGGAAATTTCCTCGAGGAAAAGGCAAAGCACCTCGCTTGTTTCTGCAACTCAATCTGCTGGATTCAGCAACTTTGCGGGTTAATAATGGAGAGGTTTGGCGTTTCAACCAAGGCCAATTAGATCTCGATTTGCCTAATCGCAAACTTGATTTTCAAGCACTTTTAAAACCTGAATTAGCAGTAAGTTCGTCTCGATTGGTGCTCAGAAACCACTGGGGCGAGGGCGGTAATTTGCGAATTCAACTCGCTCTTCAAAAACTGCCACTTAGAAGCGTTGCTCGATTCCTTCCTAGGCCTATAAATGGAAAATTAGAAGGTGTTGCCTCCGGGCTTCTGCAATTAAATCGTCGAGAGGGTAGATGGCAATCTTGGGGCCCCCTACGAATTGAAAATTTTGCTTTTAATAGCCCTAAGCCTTTGCATTTTAAGGGCCTAAAAGTAATTTTTTCAGGCGAGCAACTTATGCTTGCTCCAAGCCGCTGGCGTTGGGCTGAACAAAGTGGCGACCTAGCTGCTTTTGCGAGCTGGAAGGGCTTTAAAAAATTTAAACTTTCTCTTGTAGGTAATCTTGTAGCCCGTGGCGCAGTCCCCAGGCTTAAGGCCACAGCTGAGCTGGAAGGGGCAGGAACTGATTGGCGCATGCGTAGCTTTTCTGTAAACGGCAAGAGCATTAAGGGGCAGGGGGCTATGAACTCAACGAATTGGTGGGTTTCTGCGCCCACAATTTCTTGGCGTAATTCTCAAACAAACCTCCGGGCCAATCTTTTAGCTAGTGGCAGTAATCGAGGCGAATGGCGTTTGGAGCGGCTGGCGGGAAATTTTATAATCGATTCAGTGCAATTAGCTAAACCTCTTGACGGCAACTACCGCTGGTTGAATAAAAGTTTAATTGTGCAAGCAGACGGACCACTGCAGCTAAATGCTTCCTGGCAGCCAAAACCAGGGCTCCCCCTCGGAGAGGGAGAAATAACTGGCTTAATAACTAGCAAGCGCTTGAATTTAAAACAATTGAAGCTCGACCAACCTCTGCGTGGTTGGTTAGTTGCAAATGCAGAGATCAGAGGAACTCTGCAAAAACCTTTGTTTCAAGGTGATATTTATCTTGAGGATTTTGGTTGTGGCCCATTGGGTATGCCCGGCATCTGGCAAGGCAAATGGCAGAGCAATAATTTCAGGCTTAAATCCAATTTCTGGCTTAAATCTAATGGGGGGATGATCTCAGCTCAATTGCAAGGCAATAAGTTGAGCAGTTTTAACTGGCGCCAGGCAGCTGGCAATTTGACACTGGCAGCTAATGCAAACGGTTATCACTGGAACGCCCAAAAATTGAATTTAGCTCCCTTGCAATTACAACTAGAAGGCCGCAAGAAACTGCCATTAAATGGATACATATCCGGAAATGGCAGCGCTGCTCTTAAACCCTTTGGCATTTCAGGAACAGCTACCTTGCAGCAGCCAGGCCTCGGGCCCTGGCGCGGCAAAAGCATGGAAATAAGCGGTCAATTTCGCAGTCCTGGATACGCCTTGAAAGCGAAGTTGGCTCCTGGTGGTGGGAGCGAGGTGAGGCTAAGTGCCAAGGGCGCAATTGCTGGCCAGTTGGATCTGCAGGCAAGTGGTTCTCGTTTACAGCCAAGAAATATCTGGCAGTTGCTGCAAAGCATGGGTGGGCCAATTCCCGAACCCAGCAGTGGCAAAGCCGCTGACCTATTTGGCTTAGTAATTAGCGATTTAGGCAAAGGCTTGGATGCCCAACTGCAACAACTGCGAACAGCTGAAATCGAACTTGAGGCAACGCGGCTAAGTTCATCAAATAAGAACAGAAGTAGCCCAGAAAACCTTCGAGGTCTTTTTGATGCGGAGCTCAATTTGCGCGGGCCAAGGCTTGATCAACTAACAATTGCGGCGGCTGCCCGGGGGCAGATTTGGCTAGAAGGCCAATTCGCAGATAAAGCGCTGAACCTGAGGCCCTTTGTGGCCACTCTGCAAGGTCCCCTCAGGCAAATCTCAGATGTTGAAGGTAAGGGCAAATTTAGCTTCAGCGGATTACCGCTGGGCTTGCTTGCGCTTCTTACTCCAGTGCCCCCAGGTTTGCGGGGGGCACTGGGGGGCACTGGGAAATGGCGTTCAGGGAAAAAGGATCCCCAGATTCAAGTTGAGCTCGCTTTAGAGGAGGGGTTTATCCGAGATCAACCTCTAAAACTGGAGCGCGGGGCGATTCAATTAAACAAAGATGCGCTTGATTTGGATATTGCCCTAAGAGGCGGTGCGGCTAGTAGCAGCATTGATCTGAGCGGGCGCCTGCCCCTAGATAAAGCAAAAGAAGGCCTGGAATTGCGTTTATCCAGCCGCAACGACGGCTTGATTTTCCTTGCGGCGCTAGTGCGCAGCAGCGTGGAATGGCGACAAGGAACCGCAGATCTTCAATTGTTGGTGCGTGGTAGCCGCGAAAAACCGATTGCCAACGGCTTTGTGCGCCTGCGGGAAGCGGAGGTTCGTTTTGCAGGTCAAACCCTAAGTAATTTACAGGCAGCCTTATTTTTTGATTTTAAACGCTTGGTTTTTGAGGAATTCAGCGCCTCAATTGGTAACGGCAGCATCGAGGCAAAGGGAAGCTTGCCTTTTGTTTCTCAACCTGATCCAAATAATAATCAAGAGGTGAGCTTTAAGCTTAATAATGTGCCCATCCAGCAAGCAAACCTGCGGCTTCGCAGTGACGGTGAGCTTTTACTGAGCGGCAGCTTGCTGAAGCCTTTAGTGGGTGGTGAAATCAGCATCAGCAATGGAAGATTGCAATTGGGGGCCACTCAATTAAGGCAAAAAGGAACAAATAAAATCCCACTTGATTTGCGCTTACCAGAAACCAACTGGCAATTCCAGCAGCCTCTTGTGCTGTTGGGCCCCACGGTGGAATCCAGCTCTGGCCTAGCTCTTCGACAGTCAATCCCCGCAATTAAAATTGTGAGGCTCAAGGATTTGCGCCTTAATCTGGGGCCTGATTTACGTATCACAGCACAGCCAGTAGCTGATTTCAGCCTGGCTGGATTAGTTACGCTAAATGGATCTTTGGGGCCTGATATTCAACTTTCCGGTGTGGTGCGATTGCTGCAGGGGAGAGTGAATGTTTTTACCAGCAGCTTGCGGCTTGATAACAACAGCCCAAACGTAGCTGTCTTTACCCCATCGCTTGGCTTGATTCCGTATTTGGATTTAGCTCTTACCTCCCGGGTGTCTGATCAAGTACGCAGTGGCGAAAGAGCTGGGCTGCAAAGTGGTGATCAATTGCAAGGCAACTTTTCCAATCTCGATCGCTTGAATCTCGTAAAAGTAGTTGTGCGAGTTTCAGGGCCTGCCGATCGCATTGGAGATAACCTCGAATTGCGCAGTGTTCCACCCATACCGCGGGAGCGCTTGATTGCACTACTTGGAGGTAACTCCTTAGCTGGATTATCCGGTGGCGATGCTGGCACTGCGCTGGTTACGGTGCTGGGGCAAACCCTACTAACACCAGTTGTTGGTGGATTTTCTGAATTGCTTGGCCAAAGGCTAAATGTGGCCCTATATCCCGCTTACTTAGACCCTTATGTAACAAATTCCAGTAGTTCCAGCAGTAGTAATCGGCGTGTGCCTTCGAAGCTTGTGCTGGGATCTGAGGTGGGGCTTGATATCACCGAAAAGCTAAGTCTTTCAATACTTGCAGCCCCTAATCGCAGTGATATTCCCCCAGAAGCCACCTTGCGATTTCAAGCTACAGACAACTTGGGCCTACAGGGTTCATTTGATCAGCAGGGCCGTTGGCAAAGCCAAATTCAACTATTTTTCCGGTTTTAGGATTTGAATCAAGCTATAAGTTGCATACTATAAGTTGCAGAAACGATGCTTTTTGTGGATTTTGGATCAGCCTGGTGAGCTAATCGGCATCGATGTGGGGGGAACCGGTTTGAAAGCAGGGAGGTTTAACTACGCAGGCGAACTATTAGCTGAGCTAAATCAACCAACCCCAACGCCAGCTTCTCCTCAAAGCGTATGTGAAAGTCTGATCAAAATAGTTGAGCGGATAGATCCTGAAAATAAGGCGAGCGCTATAGGGGTGGGTATCCCTGGACCTATTGATCGCTCTGGCCGAATAGCGCGGCTATGTATCAATTTGCCTGGATGGGAAAATGTACCTCTAGCAGATTGGCTCGAGCAAAAATTAAAAAGACCAGTAGTGCTTGGTAACGACGGAAATTGCGCTGTTTATGGTGAGCATTGGAAGGGGGCAGGTGAAGGCCTTCAAGACCTTGTGTTGCTCACCTTGGGCACAGGTGTTGGGGGTGGAGTGATCATTGCTGGGGAATTATTTTTGGGTTGCAATGGAGCGGCGGTTGAGCCTGGTTTAATTGGAATTGATCCCTATGGACCGGCCTGTAACAGCGGTAATAACGGTTCTTTAGAGAGCTTTTGCAGTATTTCCGCTCTTACCACTGCTGCAGGCTGCAGTCCGTTGGAGCTATCGCAAAGGGCTGCAGCAGGAGATCAAGTTGCGTTAGCCGCTTGGGAAAGCTATGGGCTTTTGTTGGGTTGTGGCGTTAGTTCATTGATCTATTGCTTTACCCCGCAGCGCTTTCTTTTGGGCGGTGGCATCAGTGCTGCCTTTCCCTATTTCGCACCAGCTTTGCGGGCGGAGGTTGAAAGGCGCGTGCTAGCTCCAAGCCGGCAGGATCTTGAAATAATGGCCGCAGCGCTTGGCAACGGGGCGGGCCGTCTTGGGGCGGCGCGGCTTGCACTTGAGAAACTTGGTGGCTCTTTACAGGGATGATATTTGCATAAACGAGCTCCTTCTAAAAAGTTATGTCTGCTGCGGTAAAAAACCCTGTGCCAAATCCAAGCCCCGAACTAACTGCTAGGGCAACAGGCCTGAGGCGCCATGCCTTAAATCTTGCTCAATGCAGCAATGCTGAAAGAAGGCAAGCCTTGCTCGCCATGGCTGATTCATTAAACAAGCAGCGCGAATTAATCCTTGCTGCAAATCAAGCAGATCTGGAATTAGCAGTAAAAAATCAGTTGGCATCAGCCCTTGAAGCAAGGTTAAAGCTTGATGCAGCGAAGCTTGACGGGGCAATTGCTGGGGTGAGGCAACTGGCGCAACTGGCAGACCCTCTCGGCTGCCGCCAAATGCATCGTGAACTTGATTCTGGCCTGATTTTGGAGCGAGTAAGCGTCCCTTTAGGGGTTGTGGGGGTAATTTTTGAAGCCAGACCTGATGCTGTAATACAAATTGCGGCTCTAGCGATTCGTTCAGGAAATGGGGCAATCCTTAAAGGCGGTAGAGAAGCTAGCGGCAGTTGCATTGCAATCATGCAGGCGCTTCAAGCGGGTTTGGGAAATTCCATGGTTCATCCCGATGTGCTGACACTTCTCACTAGTAGGGAAGAAAGCCTTTCATTATTAAAATTAGATGGCTTAGTTGATCTAATTATTCCGCGTGGATCCAATGAATTAGTGCGTTTCATTCAAGACAACACACGCATACCGGTGCTGGGTCATGCAGATGGGATTTGTCATTTATACATCGATAAAAATATTGATCTTGATGAAGCCGTTGCGATCACCTTAGATAGCAAGATTCAATATCCAGCAGCCTGCAATGCCCTTGAAACATTGCTGATTCATAAGGATGTGGCAGCAGCATTTCTTGCCGCAGCTGTACCGGCACTAACAGCTGCTGGTGTGGAGTTGCGAGGGGATTCAGAAGCGCAATTACATGGAGTTTTAATAGCTGCTAAGGAGGAGGATTGGTGTACTGAATATTTAGATCTAATCCTTGCAATCAAGGTGGTAATTGATCTTGAATCGGCAATTGACCACATACAGCGTTATGGCTCTCGCCACACAGATGCCATTTGTAGCAGTGATTTAGATGCTGCTGAACAATTTCTCGCCAAGGTTGATAGTGCTGGGGTGTATCACAATTGCTCCACCCGTTTTGCCGATGGCTTCCGCTATGGCTTTGGCGCTGAGGTGGGAATAAGTACCCAAACAATGCCTCCCCGCGGGCCTGTGGGCTTAGAAGGTTTGGTTACCTATCGATACCGGTTAAGGGGCACTGGCCAGGTGGTAAAAACTTATTCCAGTGGCGCAGCAAGCTTTAGCCACAAAGATCTGCCACTTTAATGCTATGCAATCTGCAATTATAATTAGACAATTAAAGCTTTGGGCTCATGTGGGTGTTTTGAATTGGGAGCGAGAATTTGGTCAATGGTTTGAATTGGATATATGGCTTTACTATGATCTTAGTAGTGCTGCATCAACAGATCAAATTGAACATACAATTAATTATGCTGATGTTATTATTACAATCCGTAATTTGAGTGAATTGATCAACTGTAGTACTATTGAATATTTTTCAGAACAAATTTTTGAGGTTTTAGAAGCAAAATTTGGCATATTTCCAATGGAACTTGAATTAAAAAAATGTGATGCACCAATTCCTGCATTTAGTGGTGTGGTTTCTGTAAAGCGATCCCGCAATCAATTCAAAAGCCCAGAATGACGCAACAGCGCTTGAGCTGAGGGGGCCCGCCCGCGAAATGCTTCAAATATTTGCTGGGGGGATTCACTGCCTCCAAGGCTTAATACTGTTGCCCTAAAACGTTGCCCCATTTCTTGCACAGCCAATTCATCATCCAAACCAGCTTCTTCAAAGGCCGCAAATGCATCTGCGCTTAATACTTCAGCCCATTTATAGCTGTAATAACCGGCTGAATATCCGCCCGCAAATATATGACTAAAACTGCAAAGCAAAGAATCTTCCTCCAGTAGCGGAAGAACGCTGGTTGTTTTGGCAATTTCCCGTCTCATTTGTTCTGGGCTTATTCCAGATTCAAGATGCCAATTGGCATGAAGTTGAAGATCTGTAAGGGCAAGATGCACTTGCCTAAGGGTATTTGCCCCAGCCATAAAATTTCGGGCCAATAAAAGCTTTGTATGCTCCTCTTCAGGTAAGGGCTCGCCGCTTTTCCAATGCCGAGCTATGGAAGTAAGAGTTTTTTTGTCGTAACACCAATTTTCCATGAATTGGCTTGGCAATTCAACAGCATCCCACTCAACTCCATTAATTCCAGCGGCCTCAGGTTGTTCAATTCTTGTTAGCATGTGTTGCAAACCATGGCCAAATTCGTGAAATAGTGTTTCCACTTCACTAAAAGTCATCAGGCTTGGTGTATCACCTAGCGGCGGACTTTGGTTGCAAATTAGGTATGCCACGGGCAGCACTAGCTGCCCGTTATTCATGCGATGGCGACCTAAGCACTCATCCATCCAAGCTCCCCCGCGCTTTGATCCAGGTCTGCTGTAGGGGTCGAGATAAAAAGATGCTAAAAGTTCGTTTGATATTTTTTCGTAAATCTTGAAGTAACGCACGTCAGAGTGCCAAATTGGAGCACCGCCATCGGCTGCTTCGATACGTATCGAAAAGAGTCGTTCGCAGAGAGAAAATAAACCATCTAACACCTGAGGCAATGGAAACCAGGGTCTTAATGATTCACTGTCTAGATTGAATCTCTGCAAACGTAATTTTTCGGCCCAAAAACTCACATCCCAGGGTTGCAAATCGGTTGCTTCCGGTGCCATATCGCGCAGATCATCCAATTCCTTGATACAAGATGTAAAACTAGGGGAGCGCAAATCTTCTAAAAGAGTTTCCACTGCAAGTACAGAGGGTGCCATTTTGCTGGCAAGGCTAATTTCCGCCCAATTTTTGTAACCGAGCAGAGCTGCTTTCTTTTGACGTAATTGCAGAATTTTAGTTACTAATATCTGATTATTGTTTGGTTCAATAGACGCTCTTGTGATGAAGGCTTTATATAATTGTTCCCTCAGCTGTCTCGATTCACTGAATTGCATGAAGGGGCCGTAGCGAGGTTGATCCAGGCCCAGCAACCAAGGCCCAGTTTCAGCACATGCTTTTGGATGATCTTTCTGCTGTGCGGCATGGGCCAGAAGCTCGCGCAAACTCTGCGGACATCCCGCCATTTGAACCTCTTCTGTGATCAAAAGATTCCAATCTGCGGTGGCATCAAGCACGTTGTTGCTAAAGCTGGTGGCAAGGGCGCTCAACTCTTCATTGAGTTGGTTGAAAATTGATTGATCTTCAACAGATAAACCAACACCTCTTAAGCGCATGGCGAGAAGCTCAGCTTGCAGGATGCGGTTTTGGCATTTACCCAAGCCAGCAGCTTGAGATTCAAGGGCCTCTAAAGCTTCGTAAATCGCTTTGGATTGAGAGATTCTGCTAGTAAATTTCACAACCGCCGCTTGTTGCTTTTGGTGCGCCTCTCTTAGCTCAGGGTTATTGCAAACTCCTAGCAAATGATTAACAACGCCCCAGCTCCACCTGAGCCGTTCACCTATCTGTTGCAATGGTTGCAGCACTTCATCCCATTGGGGCGGAATGCCAAGTTTTGCTTGGCTGCGAAGGCTACATTCAATTATCGCCAGCTCTTTTTCAAGCTGATTCAGCAGATCGGGTATCGCCTGATTAACTGCCTCGCCATCGATGGCATTGAATTGAGGTATACCAACACCATTGAGTAGTTCTTTGTAGGGGGATAAGGCTTCAGGCATCGATTAACCAATTGCAGGAAGCATTTCTAATACAGCTATTAAGGTGCTGTGGATCTGAGCAGCAACTGTATCGGTGGTTGCGTCATAGATGCCACTGGCAAGACGGGGCCAAAATCCAATCATTAAAGTTGGCACCACAAGCACAAGTGCGATTGTTAATTCCCTGGGATTCATATCTCCTAATGTTGCAAGGGCTGGTATCCGCGGGCCAAAGAATACTCTCCTGCACATACTAAGTAAGTACATAGGTGTTAAAATTAAACCTACGGCAGCTAATATTATGGTTATAACTCTAAAGCCAATCGTAAAACTTTCATTGCTGGTAATTCCAAGAAATACGGTGATTTCACTTACGAAACCACTCATTCCAGGAAGTGCCAATGAGGCAAGACAAGTTATAACGAACATTGCAAATGTAACTGGTAAAACCTTTGCTAATCCTCCCATGTTCGGAATGGATAACGTTTTGGTTCGCTCGTAAAATACGCCAGTCACAAAGAATAAGCCAGCAGCTATTAAACCATGGCTAATCATCTGAAGCATTGCACCATTAAGGCCTAGATCATTAACGGCCGCCAGTCCTAGCAGCACGAAACCCATGTGACTTACTGAGCTGCAGGCAATACGTCTTTTTACGTTATCTTGACCAAATGCATTTAAGGCGCCATAAACAATATTTACGATCCCAAGCACCATTAATGCAGGAGCAAGTTTTAAGTGTGCTTCTGGAAGCATTTGCACATTAAATCTCAAAAGTGCATAACCACCCATTTTTAATAATACGCCCGCTAGTAGCATCGAAACAGGTGCACTTGCCTCGCCATGGGCATCGGGTAGCCAGGTATGAAGTGGAAACATAGGCAATTTTACGCCAAAACCTATCAAGAAACCTAAATAACATAATAAACCAAATGTTCCGCTATAGCTGCGTTCAGATAATTCCTGAAGGTTTAACGTAAAGCCTTCACCGTGAAAGGCGAGTGCAAGGCCGCTTATCAGAATTAATAGGGAGGCAGTTGCGGTGTATAAAATGAATTTTGTTGCAGCATATTGGCGTTTTTGTCCGCCCCAAATTGCAATCAGTAAATATACAGGAACCAGTTCAAGCTCCCAAGCTAGAAAAAATAGAAGAAGATCTTGCGAAAGGAATACAACCCCCTGAGCTGAAGCCTGAGCTAATAAAAGCGCGAAATAAAGCCTTGGCTTTAATTCAATCTTCCAACTCGCAGCCACGGTAAGCATTGTTACGAGGCCGCTAAGCAGCACGAGTGGGGCTGAAATTCCATCGGCGGCCAAGGACCATTGCAACCCCATTGCTGGTAGCCAGTTGATGCGTTCAACCAGCTGCAGGCTGCCCAGGCTTGGATCGAAGTGACGCCAAAACGTCCAGATCATCAATCCGAGATCAATAAGCAGGGTGCCGAGTGCTACCCAACGACAGCTTTTCTGCCAGCCAGCTGGCAATACAGCCAAAAAAAGCACCCCTACAAGAGGCAGCAATACAATGAGGCTCAATTCCAATTTTTGCCACCAGCTCCGGGCAGCAGCCAACCTATCAGTTTACTGCCACCACCTGAGTAGTTTTACCTAGCTACTTGGTGCTGCTTTGCTCCAATTGCTGCCTCCTTTTTGCAGCTGCAAGATTTCACTCCTCACGCCAACTCCTTTTCCCTCCCAACTCATTGCCATAGCCGCCGCTACAAGTTGTGCTTTATCAACGGGGCACAGCGCTAACAAGCTTGGCCCTGCCCCGCTGATTACGCAGCCCCAGGCTCCCGCTTGCATTGCCGCCCGCCTCACTTCAGTACCCCCTTGAATTAATGGCCAGCGATAGGGTTCATGCAGGCGATCATGCATCCCATCAGCGATTAGATCTCCATTGCCGCTGCGTAACCCCTGAAGCAACAAAGTTAGGGAACCTAAATTTGATACCGCATCAGCGATACCGATTTGTTTAGGCATCGCCCTACGGGCATCAGCTGTTGATAGGCGAATTGTTGGAATTGCGATAACCGCCTGAACTGTTGGATGCCATTCGCATCTCACTACTCGCCAACGATGGGAGGCGGCTCTTGCTGTTAGACACAAGCCCCCCAGTAACGAAGGCACCACGTTGTCTGGATGGCCTTCAATATCAATTGCTAGTTCAAGCAGTTTTTCCTTGCCTAGGGGTTCACCCATCAGCGCATTTGCCCCCATCAAGCCCGCCACAATTGCGGTGGCACTGCTGCCTAGCCCCCTGGCCGGGGGGACTGCTAAGTGAACTCTTGCTTCAAGAGCCATAGGTTCCATGCCCACCTCTCGCCATACCCGCTGGGCAGAGCGATATACAAGATTGTCTGGCCCCCCCCTGAGGTGGGACCCATCGCTACTTTCAATAATTAGTTCAAAATGGGTGCCGCCCCCATCCAGCACAGTGAGCTGAAATCGGTTGCCCAGTTCCACGGCTGCACCAAGGCAGTCGAAACCAGGGCCAAGATTGGCCGTGGTAGCTGGAACATTAACCATCACTGCTTCCCCAACTTTGGGTTGGGTTGGCGCTGCCTTATGGCCGCCCGCCTCCATGGCGATTCCTCTGCTAACGGCACTCTGCCAGCACTCGAGCCCGGCATGCAGCACTAAATAAACCAGCGTCGCTATCAACTAGTGCCTTTACAGGCAGATTGCCAACAAATTCACTGAACCTGCCCTTCTTGGCCATCGAGCCAAGGAACGCTTCAGATTGCAGCCCCTGCAGTTGTTTATTCGCTGTACCACCCCCCACCCACAAGCCACCGCTAGCCATTTCGTGTACTGCCAGATCGCCAGCGGCAGAGCCATAGGCACCAAGCCATATTTCTTGAGCTTTGCTTGCTAGTGGTGCCCCATTGGCGGCATGTGTTGCCACTAATGCAGGCAGATCAGGCCTTCCAGGGTCGCTTGGGGAAAGCTCCTTCCAGGCTTGGGCGGCTTCTGATAAGAAATATTGTTCCTCTGCTCCCCCGCAATGCTCAAGCCATAAATAGATAAGCCCAAGGCCTGTGCCGCTCACAATGCGTTCGACAGAAAGGCGTTCGAGCTTTAATTCTTTGCGTAACCAACCCACCAAGAGCAATTCATCCGCGTTGCGAGGCGCAAATTCCCTGTGGCCCCCCTCGCTGGGGAGAGATAACAATCTTCCTTGAAATTTGATACCTCGTGCCATGCCAAGGCCCGTACCCGCTCCGATTATTGCGATTGGTCCCGCGGGGTCTGGTGTACCAGCCTGGATTAAAACTTCTTGTTCACTACTGAGATGGGGTAACCCATAAACCAAAACAGCAAAGTCATTTACTAATTCAAGCTTTTGGCCGCAACTGCTAACCAATTCTTTTTCATCGATAATCCAGTCGAGATTTGTTATCACCGCTTTACCGTTGCGAACAGGTCCGGCAACTGCAATACAACCTGCCTCCACACTCATTCCGCTTTGAAGTTGATCACTAAGAAATTTTTTCAACATCGGCCCTAAATTGGGCCATTCAGCTGAAATAAAGCGCTCCCGCGCAACACATGTGAGTGAACTTCCACTCGCTTCGTAAATGGCAAGAAGGGTTTTTGTACCGCCAAGATCTCCGGCCAGTAAAAGGGTCATTAAATCTGGGGGGAAAGCATCTGCAGGCTGGCAATAATTAGGCCATTTGCCAACCTAGGAAAAGCTTAAGGAGTTAGATCAGGCCGCCGCAATTGATTTGCTTCTATCGCTGCTTTTAAGAGATCTTGTTTTGGAATACTGCCCATGTCCCCCTGCCTACGGCTTCGCAAACTAAGGCTATTTTGCTCTGCTTCTTTACTGCCTATTACTGCAAGTATAGGAATCTTTTGTTGCTCACCATTGCGTATCAGTTTGGCTAGTCTTTCACCACTGCGATCAATAGTGCAGCGAATTCCGTTACTATGCAATTCCGACTGAAGCGATTCTGCATAAACCATTACCTCATCAGTAACAGGTAACAAGCGAAGCTGCTCAGGGGCAAGCCAAAAAGGAAAGTCACCCGCATAGTTCTCCGTCATAATGCCAAAAAATCTTTCTAAGGATCCAAATATTGCTCTATGGATCATGATTGGCTGTTTGCGGCTGCCATCTGCTGCTACATATTCTAAGTTAAATCTCTCTGGCAAATTAAAATCAAGTTGAATCGTGGAACACTGCCACATTCTACCGATAGCATCTTCTATTTTTAGATCAATTTTAGGGCCATAAAATGCACCGCCTCCATCGTCTATTTTATAGCTCCAGCCCTTGCGATTAAGAGCTTCGATAAGGCCGTTCGTAGCAAGTTCCCAAGCAGCATCCTCACCTATTGATTTCAGCGGCCTTGTGGACAGGTTGATTTCATATTTAGTGAAATCAAACGTAGATAGAATCAGCTCCGTAAGATCTAGTATTTTCAAAATTTCGTCTCCAATCTGCTCCGGTAAGCAAAAAATATGAGCATCATCTTGAGTGAAGCCACGCACTCTCATAAGCCCATGCATTACCCCGGGGCGTTCATAGCGATATACCGTGCCAAGCTCGGCCCAGCGGATAGGCAATTCTCTGTAGCTTCTTAATTTGTTTGCATATGTAAGAACATGAAAAGGGCAATTCATTGGCTTTAATTGATATTCACGTTCATCTACTTGCATGGGGCCAAACATGCTTTCAGCGTAGAAATCAAGATGGCCGGATGTTTTCCAGAGGTTTATATCAGCAACATGGGGGGTGTAGAGCAATTCATAGCCAGCATCAAAGTGTGCGGCTCGCCAATAATCTTCAATAAGTAATCGCATCCTCGCCCCTCGGGGATGCCAAAAAACAAGGCCAGCACCTGCTTCATCTTCAATAGAAAAAAGTTCTAAATCTTTGCCAATGCGTCGATGGTCGCGGCGTAGAGCTTCCTGTTTACGTCTTTGGTATTCAGCTAATTGTTCTGCAGATGCCCAGGCTGTGCCGTAGATACGCTGCAACTGAGCCCTTTTCTCATCGCCACGCCAGTAGGAACCAGCAACACTTTCCAGTTCAAAAGCTTTTGCGTTTAATTGGCCCGTATTTTCTACATGGGGACCGGCGCAAAGATCCCACCATGTTTCGCCAAGGGTGTAGATGGTGATGGGTTCCTGCAGCCCGGCAAGAATTTCTAATTTGTATGGTTCATTGTTAGCAATGATTTTCGCCTGTGCTTCAGCCCTTGTTACCTCGATGCGTTGGAGCGGTAAACGTCTGCCAATTATTTTTGCCATCTCTTTTTTGATCGCCTTTAAATCGGCCTCAGTGAACGGAGCTGGGTTATCAAAATCGTAATAAAATCCAGTTTCAGTCCACGGTCCAATCGTTACTTTTGCGGCTGGAAACAGATGCTGAACAGCCATCGCCATCACATGGCTCATGGAATGACGGATCCTCAGCAACTCTGGATCTTCACTAGTTTTTGGCAGGTTGAGGGGAACTTGAATCTCCGTGGTTAATTCCTGCACCAATTAAGCTCCGGCAACTTTGATCCTACGCATTCAAATCCATAGCCTGTCAACGGGATCGGTTCTAATGGAACCAGCTCAAGATCTTTAAGGCAAAACCGTGAGCAGGCCTTCTTATAAGTCGATTTCCCAGCATGCCCTTACGCAGCAGCTGCGAAGGGTCGATATTTCTTATGCATTTTGGTGTCTTTCCCTCGTGGGAATATGCGGTATGCAGCGCTTCTACAACCGGCGTCCAGTGAGCGGCATTGCGTATCTACTTACATTTGGGATTTGCGGCCTTGGCCAATTGATTGATTTGTTTTTGATTCCAAGCTTTGTGGAATCTTCTAATTACCCACTACTACTGGAAGAAGCGATTGCTGCAAAGCAGCTGCAAGATCCGCTAGATCGGCAACTGCTTTTGCTTGCACGCCGCAGTGGATCGGGCGGCTTCAGCCTCAACGATGCTGTGTTGGCATTAGAGCCCAGCGGTGTATTTGATATAGCTGATGTACGGGCAGAAATCGAACGACTTTTACATGCGGATCTACTCGACATAACAAATAATCAGCAGGGCCGTGTGGTGTATCGGGAACCATGAAGATAACTGAAAAATATCTTTGGTTTGGCTCTGGAATTCTAATTGGAGGTATCGTAATTGGAGGTGTTATAATTAATTTAATTTTAATTAGAACCGCTGCAACAGGCTGGTTTTCTTTTGGGAAATCCACTAAACCGATATTTGCACAGGCTGCAGATTTGCAGCAATTGTTACCCGCCTCACCTGAATTAGCAAAAAAATGTAAGCAAATTCTAGGCCTAGAAGAAATTTCGCAGCCCGCTGATAAAACAAACTATGGCTTCCGCAGGCCTAAAGATTTAGCTGGTGGCAGGATTCCAAGCCTACCTTCTTTAATAGTTTTGCATGAAACAGTTCTGCCATTAGATCCAACATTAAAGCTTTTTTCAACCCCACATCCTAACGATAGTCAACAGGTAAGTTATCATTTAGTTCTTGCAAGAGATGGTGGCTTGTATCGGATAGTTGCTGATGAATTTCGAGCTTATGGCGCTGGTTGGAGTGCTTGGGGTGATAGTACGATTCGTCACCGTGGTTCTAAAATTCCAGCTGCTGCTGGCTCGATTAATAACGTGGCATTACATATAAGTTTGGTAAGCCCTGCAGACGGTGCTGGCAACAGCGATGGTCATAGTGGTTACAGTAATCAACAATATTCACAATTAGCCCAGCAGGTGTTGCTTTGGCAATTGCGATGGGGCATTCCAATGCGAAGAGTTACCAACCATGCTTCCGTTGATCGCAGCCACAGCCGCAGCGACCCCCGTAGTTTTCGTTGGCATCTATTTGATCGTGCTTGGCAGGTTGCCGCTAAACAATGCAATGTGAATGACAGATATTCAATAGATGCGCGCTCGCGTTAATAAGTTTAATCATGCTTCAAGAAAACCCATTGCATCCCGAACTCGCTTAATTGTTTTTGATGCCACCTCTTCAGCTTTTTCTCTACCTTGCTTTAGAACATCAATTAATTCAGATTTATTTGCAATAATTTCTGCATAATTAGTTTGCACTGGTCGCAGAGTTTCTACTAAGGCATCTGCTAGGAGGGGTTTGAATTTACCCCAACCCATCGATGCGCATTCGTTTACTACCAGCTGCCGCTCAAGTCCGCTAACAATTGCATAAATATTGAGTAAATTTGAAGCTTCAGGTCGCTCAGGATTATCAAACTCTAGGCCAATCATAGGATCTGTTTTAGCCCGCTTTATTTTTTTAACTATAAGTTCAGGTGGATCTAATAGGTTTATACGGGAGCCCTCATTGGGATCGCTTTTACTCATTTTTGCCGTTCCATCAGTGAGGCTCATTACCCGAGCACCTTCTTTAATAATCAATGGCTCTGGCACCTTGAGAATGGGCTTTTCTTCACTGCCAAAGCGACTATTTATCCTTTGCTGAGCTATGTTTCTGGCTAATTCTAAATGTTGTTTCTGATCTTCTCCCACAGGTACTAAGTCGGCGTCGTAGAGAAGAATATCAGCGGCCATTAAAACAGGATAATTTAACAGCCCAACTGAAACATTGTCGCCTTGTTTTACTGCTTTTTCTTTAAATTGAATCATCCTTTCGAGCCAATTTAATGGTGTAAGGCAATCTAGTAGCCAGCACAATTCCGAATGGGAGGAAACATGGCTTTGTACAAATACTGTAGACTTGCTGGAATTAATACCACAAGCATAATAAAGTGCTGCAGTGCTGATTGTATTTTTAGTTAATTCGTGCGGATCATGAGGAACAGTAATTGCGTGCAGGTCTACAACGCAGAAAAAAGTATCATGGCTATCTTGTAATTCAACCCAATTTTTTATTGCACCCAGCCAGTTTCCTAGGTGCAAAGAGCCAGTAGGTTGAACACCAGAGAGAACCCTGGGTTTAGTCATCAGGCCTCTGCGGGGATTTCTAAATCTGCAATTGTTTCTAAAGGTTCTGCGTTTTCGGTAGAACTATTTTCATCAGAATCTGAGATTTGTTCCGCTTCAGTAACTACATTTTCTCCCTCAACTGCTTCAACAACTTCATTGGCTGGTTTGCTGGGACGAGCGAAGGGATCCGGCTTTGGCGCTCTTTCAACTCTTTCAGCGCGGTCAGTTCGTTCAGATCTTCCAGCGCGATCGCCTCGATTAACTACTTCTCTGGCTGGCCGAGCATTTTCCTGTTGTTGCTGGGCTACCAGTTCAGCAAGGGAGCCTTGTTCTAAAAGTTGGGCCACAGTGCGCAAGGCAAAGCCCAGCACCGCAACTGTTGATCTCAACTGGAAGGTGTCTTGAATTGTGCGGGCTGCCCGTAATTCATTGTCGCTTAGACGAATGCGAAAGCCTCCAGCCGCCTCGCGGCGGTTGCCATCTGTCCGTTCACCGTCTCTTTGGCCCCTGTCCTGCTCGGGCATTTCGCCTTCACCGATCTCAATAATTTATTTTGACTTATCGCCGGCCCTACCTCAACCTTCTATCCAGTGGCATACGAGTTTCATTTGGTCGTTGCTACGGGGCAAAATTAATAAGGGCAGACTGCAATTGCCTTGCTCAAGATTTTTGCGGTAGCGCCCAAGCAGATCCAAATAATTGCTGAGATTCCATAAATATTGAGGGTTTTGCTGAGCCTCCCAGTAGCGGCGCAGGGCTAGGTGACATGCCTCAGCTGTGTATTCCTCCCAACAAAGCCGTTCTGCCTGTTCAGAATTGAGCCCTTGGCGCAACACTTGCTGAAATCGAACCAGCTCTGGCGCATGGGCACTTGCATCCACCGGCAATCGTTTTAATAAATTTGCAACTTCCAACACTTCTAGCTTTAGCCAGCAACGATTCAGCAGTGGCACAGGCAGATTTGCGTTCCAGCTCTTGGCTTGGCTGAGTTGCCTCCAGCAGCTGGAGAGCTGCTGCTGCAATTCAGGAAGCTCAACGAAACCAGGATTTTTCACTTGCGCGAGTAGCTAGATAAATTTGATTAGAAGCGATTTCATTTTGGCTGCTGTGGCTTAGAACTATATGAACCAGTGGCAATCAATGGCCAGCTCGGCTCTTTTAAATTCTTGGCGTAATCGCCTCGTCGCCTCTGTGCTTGTTGGCGGCGGATTCAGCCTTGCAGGGGGATTGTTCATCAGTGATGTGCTGCATGGGCTAGGGACTCCCTTGAGCTTGGCCGCAATCGCTGGAGCTGCTGCTTGGCTGCTGCAACGCCGCAAACCCAAATTGGCTGGAAGGCTGCCAGCCAATTTCGAGGGTTTGCTTAATCACTGCCAAGAATTGCTCGAACAATTTGATTTATTGGGATTACCAATGGTTTCCCATCAATTTGAGCTCAAGCAAATTAAAGAGCTTGGAAATCGCCAAGAACGGCATGTGGTTCTTGCAGGTGCCGAGCCAAAAGAGGAGCTAACAAATATTTTGCTAGCTGCTTTTTCAGGGCCTGCCCCTTTGCAATTGCATCTAGCCCAACCTCTGCAGGCAGCTCCAGAGGATTGGCAATGGCCCAGCTTAATTCTGCAGGCAGATCACCTGGTTTATGCCCTCGCCGGGGCTCCAACTCTCGCTGATTTGCGCTGGTTAGAAGCGCTGCCAAAGGCTATGCCGGTTCTAGTATTGGCCCCTCCTTTGGCTCCATCTGAATCGGATTGTTTAAGGCAATGGCGTTGCCAACTTGGCCAGGGTTGGCAATTGTTAAGTCGCGAGGAACCATTAAAACTTGAATATGAGCCACTTGCTCAACAGAGAGCTCTTACCCAATGCCGTTGTCTCAAGGAGTTGATCGGTTCATGGCAATTACTTCTTGAATCTGAAAGGCGCAAACAATTACAACCATTGGTGCAGCGCAGCCAATGGCTTGTGGCGGCAGCGGTGTTTGCATCCCCCTTGCCATCGGCAGATCTGCTGTTGATGGCTGTGGTGAACGGATTGTTGCTCAAGGAGATGGCTGCTCTTTGGCGCTGCAAATGGAGCCCAGATCAACTTCAGGCTGCAGCTACGGAGCTAGCTCGCACAGCTCTGGGCCTTGGGGCTTTGGAATGGGGCAGCCAGGCGTTAGCGGGATTATTAAAATTGAACGGTGCTAGTTGGTTGCTGGGGGGTGCTTTGCAAGCTCTGACAGCTGCTTATTTCACCAGGGTGGTAGCCCGTTCGATGGCTGATTACCTAGCGCTTGCAGTTGGTGTATCGGAATCAGATCTTCCAAGTTTAAAAGCTGAATTGCCATTGTTAGTTGCTAATGCAGCTGCACACGAACGGCTTAATTGGAACGGCTTTGGCCAGCAGGCAAGCCAATGGTTAAAACAACAAACAATCACCAATACCGTTGCCTGCCCAACTCATTAGTCGAGAAGCTCATTGATTCGTATTCACCAACTAGCACTACCTCTAAATCATTGCCAAGCGGATTTAGTAGAGGCGGTTGCAAGGCGTTTGAAGCTGCCGCTTGAATCAATAGGGCCGGTAAAATTGCATCGTCGCAGTATTGATGCACGGGATAAAAGTGCAATCGAACTGGTTTACAGCGTTGATGTGGAGGTGCCAGAACAAATAAAACTACTGGAGCGTTTAAAGCGAGATCAGCAATTAAGCGCCATCCCAAAACCAGCCATACGGCCATCTGTGCCAGCGTCATCGGAATTCAACTCTGAAAACAGCACACGACCTGTGGTAATTGGTGCAGGCCCCTGCGGTTATTTCGCGGCTTTATTTCTTGCCCAGCAGGGCTTTAAACCTTTGCTTTTGGAGCGTGGTTGCGCGGTAAATCAACGCACCGCCGATACTTTTGGATTTTGGAAAGGTAACAGCTCTTTTAAACCCCACTCAAACGCACAATTTGGAGAAGGAGGTGCTGGTACGTTTTCCGATGGCAAGCTTTATTCAGGGGTAAAAGAAAGTAAACGCCATGGCCGCTGGGTGTTAGAAGAATTAGTTGCTTGCGGCGCAAACCCTGAAATCTTGGTATTGCATAAACCCCATATTGGCACCTTCAAACTGGTGGGAGTAGTGCGTCAATTGCGGGCCCGGATTGAAGCGCTCGGCGGTGAAGTGCGTTTCGCAGAGCATGTGGTGGGCTTCGATTTAGACGCAAGAAGCCGTCAATTAAGGGGATTAGTTATGGCTGACAACAGCATTATTCCCACCTCTGCAGCGGTTTTAGCAATTGGCCACAGCGCCCGGGACACATTTAGCCAGCTCCATAATCAAGGAATTTATCTAGAAGCAAAACCGTTTTCCGTTGGTTTTCGCATTGAACATCCACAGGAACTAATTGATCGAGCGAGATGGGGTGATTTTGCGGGTCATCCAAGGCTCGGTGCTGCTGATTACAAACTGGTACATCACGCCAGTAATGGCCGCAGTGTTTATAGCTTTTGTATGTGCCCTGGTGGTTTGGTGGTTGGAGCTACTTCAGAAGAAGGCCATGTAGTTACTAATGGTATGAGTCAATACAGCCGCAATGAACGCAACGCCAACAGCGGCATCGTTGTGGGCATTAGCCCTGAAATTGATTATCCCACTGGCCCTTTGGCTGGTGTTGCATACCAACGTCGATTGGAAGCCCACGCTTATAAATTGGGGGGGGAGAATTACAATGCTCCGGCCCAAAGGCTTGATGATTTCTTAGTTGGTTGCGCCAGTATTGATTTAGGCCCTCTGAAAGCGTCCTATGCCCCTGGTGTAACCCCCGCTGATCTCACAACAGCTCTGCCAGAAGAATTGATTTATGCCGTAAAAGAGGCTTTGCCGGCATTTGCTAAACAAATTCCGGGATTTGACTCGCCAGATGCTTTACTCACCGGCGTTGAAACCCGCACAAGTTCACCCGTAAGAATTAGCCGAGGGAGTGATTTTCAAAGTGTTAATACCCCCGGCCTATTCCCTGCTGGAGAAGGGGCTGGCTATGCCGGTGGGATACTCTCAGCCGCTATTGATGGCATGAGGGTGGGAGAAGCAATGGCGAGATTCCTGATTTCCACCCCCAAAATTAGTTAGTAAATTAGTAGTAGCCTAATTTACTAACTGTGCTTCAATAGTATCTAAATAGCGCAGTTCGCATTCTTTGATGATGCGTATTGCATTGTCACAATTTAAGAAATCATTTACTTTGCATGTGCCAGGCTTTTTAAGATCTTTGTAGTGTTCCCAGTAGTAGGTAGTTTCTTTTAACCAATGGGCTCCCAACTGTTCATAGCTGGTAATGTGATCCATGCGTTTATCGTCTGCTAATACACAAATAACTTTGTCGTCTACTTCACCACCGTCATCAAATGTCATTATTCCAATGATTCGAGCTTCCACCAATGAGCCGGGCACCAATGGTTCGGTTACTCCAACAATTTCCACATCCAAAGGATCGCCGTCTTCATCCCAGGTACGGGGAATACAGCCATAGGCAAATGGATAGGAGAGGGATGAATATCCCACTCGATCTAATTTTAGATGACCGGTTTCATTGATCAATTCGTATTTATTTATGGTCATGGAGTTGAGCTCCACGATCACATTTAAACGTAGAGCATCAATATCTGCAAATGCCGGCAGCACATGCAGAAGGTTCAGCATCGTGCGGCTGGGGGGGTGGTTGATGTTTGCCATCCAAGGGAGCTGCGGGCGCCGGGATCCTACCGATCTGCTGGTCTTTGTCTGGCAATTCCTATTGTTGCTAATGGAATTGTGCTGGTATGGCTAACGAAAAAGCCCACCATTGGCCCTGGTGGCCCCTGCTGCCCCTTTATCCCTACGGCAATCGCCACACCATCAGGCGCGAATTGCTCCCAGGCCAGCTTTGGGCCCTTGAACAGCTGCAAGGGGTCTTTTATGTGGCTGTTCCGATTCGGATGTTGGTTTTAAAGTTGCAGGAAGGGCTTCTGCTTTATGCGCCAGTGGCTGCCACAGCCGCCTGTATTGCGTTGATTAAGCAGTTGGAGCAGGAGCATGGGCCGGTCTGCACGATCGTGCATCCGAGCAGCTCTGGCCTTGAGCACAAGGTGGGCGTTCCAGCAATGGCTAGGGCTTTCCCAGAGGCGCAGCTTTGGGTTACCCCCGGCCAATGGAGCTTTCCCCTATCACTACCGCTGCCTTGGTTGGGATTTCCGGAAAGTCGCACAAGGGTGCTTTTTAAAGATGGAACACCTCATCAAGATCAGCTGACTTGGCTTTCCCTGGGGCCCGTGCCATTAGGTCCAGGGCCTTTTCATGAAGCTTGTTGTTTACATAAAACCACGGGGGCTTTGCTTGTTACCGATGGTTTGATTTCAGTGTCTGATCAATGGCCATCATTACTTGATAAAGATCCAAAGCCTTTGCTTTTTCATGGCCGTGAATCAGGGGCGGAAGCGATGCTGGATTCCCCTCAGCTGCGCTTGAAGGGTTGGCGCCGTCTTGTGCTGTTTGCCTGTTATTTAAGGCCCGCAGCTGTTAGCCAGGTATTGCGTATGTTTCCATTTCGTTGGCAGGAATCCTGGGAAGAGGATTTTGAAATTCTTAGCAAGGCGGGTGCTTTGCAGGTGGCACCAATCCTTGAAGAACTTGTGTTTCCGCGCCATAGAAAACTTATGGCTGATTGGTTATTGAGTTGCAGTTTATTGCCGGTGCAATGGGTTATACCGGCTCATTTCAATGCGCCTGTTCCTGTTGATAATGAAACTTTCAAATTGTTATATAATAATTGGATTACCGGAAGTACTGATTCAGAAAAAGCAAACCGCAGCTTAATGCATAGCTTCAATAAGCGGTTAGAAAAATTAAAAATTGTGCCACTAAAATAAGCCCAAAAATATTTAATTAGTTGATACTGGCTATGAAATCAGGCTGCCAAATTAGAAATCAATATTATCTTCGTCGTTTTCTCCTCCAGCACCAAACACGGTTCGCTCGAGTTCCATGCGCTGCTCCATCTGCCTTAAGAAATAGCCGGTCATCATGGCAGAAGCTAGCAATCCAGCCAAATTGTCTCGGTTGGTTTGAATCTTTACTTCAAACTGTTCACCAGGCAGCATGCCAAGTAAACCTTGAACGTTGTGACGGATGATTTCTTGTATGTCTGGGCTTGCAGATCGGGCAACTCGTTGCAATACATCAGGGCTTTGATCTTGAAGGTAACGAATCAACCCGTTCCCGCTACTTGGATCTGATTCGGATGTTAAAAACTCAGGATTGAACACTCCACCACCGGTTGTAGCCCTCATAACAATCTACAACAAATAGGCCCGTTCAGCTCGCTTTTGCTTTGATTGCTCCAAAACGAGCCAGGGGCCAATAGCGCCAAATGGCTGTGCCAATCAAATTTTGCTGTGGCATTCCACCCCAAATGTGCGAATCAAGGCTGGCATTGCGATTGTCCCCCAATACCCACAACTGCCCTGGCAGCACTTCAATTGAGTTCATGTTGTAGTTCATCGGTTCAGCCAGCCATGGTTCGTTCGCGTACTCGCCATTTCGTTTCAATCGACCATTAACCACCTCTAGTTGGTCGCCAGGTATGCCCACCACCCTTTTTATTAAGGCAGCTTTGGGGTCGTAGCCAGATTTCAGAAGTGGTTCAGGCACTCTGAACACCACAATTTCTCCACGTGTTGGCAATCGCTTAGAGCGCTGGCTCAGCTTTTCAACCAAGATTCGATCTTGTAATTCAAGGCTTGGCAGCATTGAACCGGAAGGAATCCAGCGGGGTTCCAATACCGCCCAACGCAGTAAGAGGGCGAGTGCGGCAACTAAAAAAAAGCTAAATAGTTGAGACCAAGCACTTTTTTGGGGTTTTGATTCAGCCATGGCGGGCAGAGTAGGCAGCACAATCGTTGCTTCTTAACGCATCAATGCAGTGGGCCCTGATGCCACCGACAATCTCAACGCAGCCGAGGCCCTGTTGGGGGCCTTTATGGACCTTGGTTTGCGCCGCTTGGTTTTATGCCCTGGCAGCAGATCAGCGCCCCTTGCCTTAGCGGCCTGCAGAAGAGAAAGCCAAGGCTTGAAACTTTTTACCGCTATCGATGAGCGCTCAGCTGCATTTTTTGGCGTGGGGTTGGCCCGGGCTAATGGCCAGCCAGTGGCCGTGGTTACAACTTCAGGCACCGCTGTTGCCGAATTATTGCCGGCAGCAGTGGAGGCTGATCGCAGTGCCTTGCCCCTGCTTTTTCTCACCGCCGATAGGCCGGAACGTTTAAAAAATTGCGGCGCAAATCAAAGTGTCAACCAGGAGGCTTTTCTGCAACCGGCCTGTAGAGCACTGTTGCAAGGCCCCCTTAACGGTTTGCATTTAGCGACAGGCGAACGGCTACAAGATCTTGCTGATCTGGCCTGGCGTCAGTGCCTTGGAGTGCCTGCAGGGCCGGTACACCTCAACCTTGCTTTTGAGGAACCGCTCCATGCAAATGCAACTTCTCCAGCTCCCAAAAAACTGATTAATCGAGTTGCAAATCTCGATGTGGAGCTGCCAAGGCTCTCTTCCCCCCTGGGTTTAGACCCAAATCAGGCCGGCCTGATTGTGGTGGGCCCTTGGCGCCGCGGTTCTGGCGCAGGTTTTGTTGGTGCTTTACGCAAATTGGTGGATCGCACCGCCTGGCCTGTGTTGGCAGATTCAGCCTCAGGCCTCAGGGGGCTGCCGTTACCACTTATCAGTGGCTACGACCTGCTGTTGGAGAAACCGGAGCAGGTGCCTTTGCCAACTCAGCTTTTGCGATTGGGGCCGCTTCCTGCCAGCAGGCGTTTACAGCAATGGCTCCAGGGCTTTAAAGAAATACCTCAATTGGTTATTACGGAGCAGGAACCCCGCCGCCAAGATCCCCTTGCCAGTGATGCCCCTCAGGATTGGGGTGGTTTAGCTCGATGGGTTGAGGCCCTGCCTGCCGGCTCCGCCTCTGAGGCGGCACTTTTGCTGCAAAGGCAATGGCTGGAGGCCGAAGAAAGGCTGCAGCGCCACCTAGACCAACGCTTGCAACTCAAGGGACCCTGCACCGAACCAGCACTTGCTCGCTGGTGCAACCGATTGCTGCCACCTGAATGGCCGGTGATGCTCGCTAACAGCAGTGCTGTGAGGGATTGGGAAAGTTATGGCGCAAGGTTGGAATCACAACGCACGGTGGTCAGTTTTCGGGGCGCCTCCGGCATCGATGGCACCCTTTCACTTGCAGCCGGCATTGCAGAGCAATGGGGCCAATTGGTGCTCGTTTGTGGAGATCTAGCTCTGCTGCACGACAGCAACGGTTGGCTTTGGCGGCAGCAGCTAAGCGGGAGGCTCCTAGTGATCCTTATTGATAATCGCGGCGGCGGAATTTTTGAGCAACTATTGATGCCCCGCGAGAACCTTGATTTCGATCGCTTGTTTGCAATGCCCCAGGCTATAGATCCGATTGCACTTGCGGCTGCCCATGGGGTGCCGGGTCGCAACTGCAACAGCCTTGAAGAACTTCCTGCCGCATTGGTCTGGATGTTGGCGGAGGAACAAGCCAACCAACCGATGCTGCTGTTGCGAATGGCCACAGAAAGAGCCGCTGATGCACAGCTGCGGAAGCAACTGCGGCGGTCAGGATGGGAGGTAGGTCTAGGAGATTCTTAATGGCAGCAGCAGAACCAGCAGAACAAAAACGCTTGGTGTTGCCAGGCAGTTGCCCAATTAATTGGAAGCCCCAAGGCAACTATCAAGATGTGTTGCTCGATCTCAGCGAGGAAGGAATTGCCCGCATTGCGATCAACCGCCCTGAAAAACGCAACGCTTTTCGGCCTCGCACCGTGGTGGAGCTCTATGACGCCTTCTCTCGGGTGCGTGCAAATCCCCGCATCGGAGTAATTCTTTTTACAGGTGTTGGTCCGTCTGCAGACGGTGTTTACTCATTTTGTGCAGGCGGTGATCAATCGGTGCGAGGTGATGGCGGCTACCTAGATGAAGAGGGGGTGCCCCGTTTAAACGTGCTGGATTTGCAGCGCCTAATTCGCAGTATTCCCAAAGTAGTTATTGCATTAGTGGCTGGCTATGCAATCGGTGGTGGCCAGGTGCTGCACTTGCTTTGCGATCTAAGCCTTGCTGCAGAAAATGCTCAATTTGGACAAACAGGACCCCGTGTGGGCAGTTTTGATGCCGGCTTTGGCTGTAGCCATTTGGCCCGTCTAGTGGGTCAACGCAAAGCGAGGGAAATCTGGTTTCTATGCCGCCGCTACAACGCCCATCAAGCCTTGGCAATGGGTTTGGTAAATGAGGTGGTCCCCCTGTTTCATCTGCAAAATGAAGGGGTGCAATGGGCCTTGGAAATTCTCCAGCACAGTCCCACTGCAATCAGATGTCTTAAAGCAGCCTTTAATGCTGAAACAGATGGGATGGCTGGGCTGCAGGAATTAGCCGGACAGGCAACCCATCTTTTTTATAAAACAGAGGAAGGAAAGGAGGGGCAGCAGGCGTTTATCGAGAAAAGATCCCCAGATTTCACAGGTGTTCCCTGGCTTTAAATCACAACAATTAAGTTAAGACCAGAAAGACTTGTGGGTCTTTGTTGCTAGGAATACACATACACGCTGCAATCCAGGGCTCAAGTCAAAAGAGCTTCTTTTTTTGCTGGTGAGGAATTTATTTCTACCTTTTACGGCTTCTACTGCGTTGCCGTTGTTTTTTATCGACCCAGCATGGTCGCCCTGAATCCACAACGGTCTGGAACTAAGTCGTTCCCAAAGACGTGTCAGGGTTTTCAGCGACAACCAGGAAATTGCCGCTTTCCCGGTCGCAGTGGGCAGAGCCTCAAGCCCCACGCCCCTTTGTGAACACACGATTTTTTGGACGCAAAAATATCCTGTATCGAGGGCTGTAGCAGCTCTGGATTTCATGGCATCCCCATCACAGTGCTGTCTTAAGCGCCCTTGCTTTGGCCTTATCTGCGGCTCTCCGTAGAGTTATGAGGTATTTAAAACCCGTATCAGATGCGCGTACTTTTCGCAGCTGCCGAATGTGCCCCAATGGTGAAGGTGGGGGGCATGGGAGATGTGCTGGGTTCCCTGCCACCAGCCCTGGCGGTCCTTGGCCACGACGTACGCATAATCATGCCCGGCTACGGCAAGCTGTGGTCGCGTTTGCAGGTGAGCAAGGAGCCCATCTGGCGGGGCCAAACTATGGGCACAGATTTCGCCGTATTTGAAACAAAACATCCCAGCAACGGACTAACCATCTACTTAGTTGGTCATCCCGTCTTTGATGGTGAACGCATCTACGGCGGTGAAGATGAGGATTGGCGCTTTACATTTTTTGCTAGTGCAACTGCTGAATTTGCATGGAATTGCTGGAAACCTCAGGTGCTTCATTGCCACGATTGGCATACAGGCATGATTCCGGTGTGGATGCATCAAGATCCTGAAATTGCAACTATTTTCACAATCCACAACCTCAAATATCAGGGACCTTGGCGTTGGAAGTTGGAGCGGATGACCTGGTGTCCTTGGTATATGCAAGGTGATCACACGATGGCCGCTGCTCTTCTTTACGCAGATCGTGTAAATGCAGTATCTCCCACCTATGCCGAGGAAATACGAACACCTCAATACGGAGAAAAGTTAGATGGATTATTGAATTTTATTAGCGGTAAGTTGCGAGGAATTCTGAATGGAATAGACCTTAAAGATTGGAATCCCAGTACAGATAGCCGAATACCTGCCACCTACAGCGTTGCTGATTTATCAGGGAAGGCAATTAATAAGCAGGCTCTGCAACAGCGCATGGGCTTGGGAGTTAACCCCAATACTTTTGTAATCGGCATGGTGAGCCGGCTAGTGGATCAAAAGGGAGTAGATCTTTTGTTACAGGTGGCAGAACGGCTACTTGCCTACACCGATACCCAATTGGTGGTGCTGGGTACTGGGGATCGCCACTACGAATCCGGTTTATGGCAGATGGCCAGTTCCCACCCAGGACGTTTTGCCGCTTTTCTCACCTACGACGATGATTTATCAAGACTGATATATGCAGGGAGTGATGCATTTTTAATGCCCTCCCGTTTTGAACCTTGCGGCATTAGTCAGCTGCTTGCTATGCGCTACGGCACTATCCCTGTAGTGCGGCGTGTAGGGGGATTGGTTGATACGGTTCCCCCTTACGATCCAACTTTGCAATCCGGTAACGGCTTCTGTTTTGATCGTTATGAGGCAATTGATTTGTATACGGCATTGGTGCGGGCCTGGGAGGCTTATCGCCACCGCGATAGCTGGCAAAAGTTGATGCGTCGGGTGATGACTTTGGATTTCAGCTGGGAGCGTTCAGCGCTTGACTACGACGCGATGTACAAAGACGTATGTGGCTTAAAAGAACCAACGCCTGAGGCCAGCGCTGTAGCTCAATTTTCAATCCAGCAACCGCCGGAACAATTGGCTGCTAGAGCTGCGGCAGAAGCACTGGATCCCACTCCCTCTCCTCAACTTGCCCCTCAACGTCGTTTTAATCCGCTTTCGCTGCTGCGTCGTAACGGTGGTTGATGGCGGAAGTGAATCCCCGCCAATCTGGGCCCCCTTCCCTGCTGCCAATCCCCTGGCGTAGCCCCTTACGGATATTGGGGGAAAACTTAAAAAAAGACCTACCAGCTGTGCTTGCACAATTGAGGTTAAGTATTCAAGAACTTTGGAGACGCAATGCTGCAGGTGATCTCTTTTCACCCACTTTTTGGCCAACAAATTTAAAGCCATTTTTCTGGCCCTTGCTTTCTTTAGTATTTGTACTACTAATCAGCTTGCTATTAACCAATATTTTACAACCTACTAAACAAAGTAAATCGGATTCCACATTAAATATAGATGCGTTGCTTAATCCTGAGCAAATCAAAGTAAGTTCTAATCCATCTATAGAAGATGAAGAATTATCTATCCAATATTCAACTCCAAGCCTTGATTTAAGCACTGATCCAGTAATCGATAGATTACTAGATTTATTACAGCCAAACGCTGATTTGCCACTAATTGCTTCCCTGCAGCCCTATCCAGAGGAAGGGCGACTGCTCATAATCCCAACCGCAAGCTTTCAAAAATTAACTGTAACTAAAATGCAAGAACAGGCAGATATCTGGTTAGAAAAAACTAATTCAATTGGATTTAGTAAATTGGAATTGCAAACCCAGGATGGCGTTATTTTGGGTCGCTCTGCCCAGGTGGGGCAAGGCATGATTATGTTCATTCCCATAATTCCATGAGTAATTTTCTTTGCCTGCAAGATTTGGCTGATTTATTTGGGAAGCCAATTGAACGTCGCGGATCAGCTTTAGATCCCGGCACTCTCGGCTGGAGTTTTGAAAATGTTTGCACCGATAGCCGCGCCTTGCAGCCCGGTGATTTATTTGTTCCGCTAAGGGGAGAGCACTTTGATGGTCATAATTTTCTTGATGCAGCTGTTGCAGTTGGGGCAGCAGGAGCCCTTGTGGCAAGTAATTGGCCAGGGGAAATTCCAGAACAACTTGCATATCTTCGGGTCGAAGACACCACTGATGCGTTTCAAAAGGTTGCCTTGCTCTGGCGTCAATTTATGCAACTTCCTGTTGTAGCAGTAACTGGATCAGCAGGAAAAACAACCACCCGTGAATTAATTAAGGCCTGCCTGAACCCCCTTGGCAAGGTGGAAGCCAGTAGCGGCAATGAAAATAATGATATTGGTGTACCCCGAACCCTGCTGAGGGCGCGGCCGCCATTGGCTGCTGTAGTGCTGGAAATGGGTATGCGCGGCTTAGGTGAGATCGATCGCCTTAGCCGCTGCGCAGAACCATCTATTGCTGTAATTACAAATATTGGCACTGCTCACATAGGTCGCCTTGGTAGCCGTGAGGCGATTGCAAAAGCCAAGTGTGAAATTACCGCTTCACTTGATCCCCATGGTCTTTTGGTAATTCCAGCTGGTGATCCATTGCTAGAAGCAGCAATAGCGCTGGTTTATAGCGGCAGGGTGATGCGGGTTGCCTTAAATGATGATGAGTTAGGAGTTGGCACACCTGCTGCTGAGCTCATTGGCCAGATAAGTTCTAATGGAAAACAAATGCTTCTTAATGAGCAATCACTTACGGTAGATTTGCCTTTAGCTGGTGCTCATAATGCCCGAAATTTGTTACTTGCAATTGCAGTTGCTAAAGAATTATCTGTTGAACTAAATAGCCTTTGTAAGCTTGAAGTGCAGCTGCCAGGCGGTAGGGCTCGCACAATTGCTTTGCAAGGAAAACTATCAGGAGTTACTGTGCTTGATGAAACTTATAATGCTTCTCCTGAGGCAGTTTTAGCAAGCTTATCTTTGTTGGCTCAGCAACCCGGCCGTTGTTTTGCCGTAATCGGCACAATGTTGGAATTGGGTGATAAAAGCGAGGCCTTGCACCGATTGGTTGGAGAACGCGCATTGGCATTAGCTCTTGATGGATTGTTCGTGCTTGCTGCAGACAATGAGGCAGATGCATTGATGGCAGGTGCATCCGGGCTGGATTTAGTAAGGCGAGTGAATTCTCCAGAGGCCGCAGCAGAGCAATTGCAAAAGATTCTTAAACCTGGTGATTATTTGCTCCTTAAAGCAAGTAGAGCAATAGCTTTAGAGAAGATGATTCCACTTTTAGATTGCTAATAATTAATGATCGCTACTTTTCATTTTCTTTAGAAAAGCTTCCTCTTGCTGTTCATTTGCTAAACGACCTTCTTCAACAATAATTATTCGATCGGCTACATCAAGAATCTTATTGTCATGGGTAACCATGATTATTGTGGTTTGTTGTTCTTTTGCTAACTCTTGCATTAATTTTACAACCGCTCTACCAGATTCTTTGTCAAGTGCTGCTGTTGGCTCATCGCCCAAGAGAATTTTTGGTTTGCTTACAAGGGCACGGGCGATTGCTACCCGTTGCCTTTGGCCGCCGGATAACTTTGCCGGAAAATAATCGGCCCTATCACCTAAGCCAACTTTGTTTAACATATCATCAGCGATTTGATCCATATTCTCTGAATAGTATTGCTCATGCAGTTCAAGAGAAAGACGTACATTTTTTCTTGCATTAAGAAACATCATTAAATTATGGGCTTGAAATATAAAACCAACATTTAGCCTCAATAGTGCGAGCTGTTTTTTACTGGCACCATTTAACTCTTCACCTAGTATTTTTAGGCTACCTTCTTGGCATGATCGCAATCCCCCTAACATTGTGAGAAGTGTAGTTTTACCTGAACCGGAGGGCCCTGTGCAGATAATTATTTGGCCAGGATAAATATCCAGGCTTAAATCTTTTAGGGCATGCTTTCGGTTTTCGTCACTACCAAACCAATGATTTACATCTCTAAGCGAAATAATTGGCGTTTGTTGTATATCAGATGGAGTAGTATTGTTCATTTAAAATACATCCGCAGGGTCTAATTTAACCAATTTCCGTGTTGCGAGAGCGCCTGAGCCAACACACATAATAAAGGTAAGGCCCAGCACCTGAACAGCCCGTAGGGTTGTCATGTATATAGTTAATTTTGTAACATTAGCAAGCAGAGCGTACAGGCCAGCTGAAAGTAGAACCCCAGGTATAAAACCTGCAACAGCAAGAATGGCTGATTGTTGAATAACAATACTAATTACAAACAAATCCCGATATCCCATTGCCTTCAATGTTGCATACTGAGGCAATGAGTTCATCACGTCACCAAATAAAATTTGATAAACAATGATAGAACCAACAACAAAACCCACTAAAACACCAAGCGTGAATATAAAACCCACCGAAGAGTTCTTTTTCCAGTAGGAAAGCTCAAGATCTGCTAATTCAGCTCGCGTTAGAATTCTTACATTTTTTGGCATCAATGGCTGTAACGCTTTTTGAATCGAAATTGCTGATGCACCAGGTTTAAGGTGAATCAGTCCAAGTTGAATTTTTCTTGCTTGCTGATTAGGAAATAGATATAAAAATGTTGAATCACTAGTAATTAAATTTGCATCAGCTGAGAATGTTGCGCCTAGGCTAAAAGTATCAACAATTTTAATTGATTTATCATTTACTTCAACTGGAATTGATCTGTTGCTCTTTAATTTTGTAAATATATCACCATATTGTTTTTTTGCATTACGATCAAAAAATGCTGTGCCTAGAGGTTGTATCTTATATAAATTATTTTCAATTTCAGGAAAATTAAGCGTTGTTCTGTCCAGGCCTACGCCATAAATAAAAATATCAAACTTTTGCTTGGTTTCAGGAGTTATCCAGCTACCCCTAGCAATTCGGAGCGGTGACACTGCTGCTACACCACTAACGCCTAGAGCCTGATAAAGCCTGCTGCGATCGAATTCTTGTAAAGATCCTAGATTGCTGTAGCCAGAACTTACCATTGTTAAGTCTGCTGAAAGCTTTTCAATAGGTTTACGTTGGCTATTATAAATACTATCCATTAAGCCCAGTTGGAAGAATATTAATAAATTTGAAAATCCAATACCAGCCAATGCGATAGACATTTTGGCTGGGTTATTGCTCACCTGCAGCCACGCCACGGGGGTTTGTTTGAAAAGATTGCGAATTGAAAATTTCATAATTTATCTACCTTCGCTTTATCAAATACAACATTTACTTGAAGATTTGATGCAAGTCGAATTTTTTCTGCCTGTTTTGCATTAGTTAATAGTTTTAATTTTACTTCAAACACCCGTTGGTCCATGTTTTCCCCAGGTTCACCTGCGAAAACAGATTGGCGTTTTACCTGAGGAATAAGTTGATATACTTTAGCTCTGATCGTGCCGTTAAATCCGTCAACGGTTATGGTGGCTAATTGCCCTTTACTTATTTTAGGTAAATCTGTTTGATATACCTCTGCAACAACAACCATATTGGCGGTATCTGCCATTTCAAGTAACCCCTCATCTCCAACTTTGTCACCAGGTCTTGCATTGATTTTCAATATTTGACCATCCTCGGGCGCTCTTATTATTGTATCGTTGTATTCTTGATTTACTCTGTTAAGCGTGGCAAGTGCTTTCTCTAGTTGATTCTGAGCCTTGCTTACTTCTTCCGGCCTAATATCTTTTATTTGTGCGAGTGTATTGCGAGCACTATTGATATCTGCTTGCATAGTGCTAAGGCTTTGGTTACGGTTACTTATGGCTTTGGCAAGATCTGAATCGGTAACATCTGCCCTTGTGCGATATCGATCCCTTTGTATTTCAGACACACCACCAACTTTAAATAGCGCTTCGTAGCGCTCGGCTTCCAGTTTTGCTTCCTTTTGTTTTGAGCGAGCTGAGCTGATTTCTGCGTTTAAGGAAAGTGTTTCACCTGCTAATTGACGCTCTAAACTTTGAACTTTATATTCCTGGGCACCAATTTCACCTTTTTTTGCACCTGATTTAACCAGGTTTAATTCACTTTGAGCTACTTTTACTTCCTGCCTCGCTTCCTGAAGGCTCGCTTGCCTTGCCGCCTGGCTATTAAGTATGGCAAGAGCTGTACCAGCTTTAACTATTTGATTTTCTTCTACAAATAATTTTTCGATTCGATCTCCAGAAAGAGAGCTTGGCAGTGAAATTTTGCGCACTTTATTCTCTGGCTCAAGCCTGCCAAGGGCGGATACTTGCCTGGGGGCAGGGGCAATTTTCTCAGGGGGCTTATTTAACTGACAGCCAACCACAAAAACGCCTGTGCAACCTGTTAAAACAAGGGAAAATAATGAATTTTTAATAAAAGCATTATTATTAAGTGAGTTTTTAATTTCCATAATAAAATTTTAATCGTGATAATCTTCTTTAGTGTACTGACGTGATCGCGCTATGGCAAGTGACCCATCCGGCACATTTTTAGTAATAGTAGAGCCCGCTCCAACCACCACATTATTGCCGATTTCTATCGGAGCAACTAATACACTATTTGCCCCTATTTTGCATTGATTTCCGATCAGGCTAATGTGCTTAGATTTGCCGTCATAGTTTGCAGTGATTGTGCCGGCGCCAATATTTACATTTGAACCAAGAATTGCATCACCTATATAACTTAGATGATTTATTTTACAGCCTGTTGCGATTTTACTTTTTTTGATTTCAACAAAGTTACCAATACGCACCTCAGCTGCAATTATCGCTTCTGGCCTTAGGTGTGCAAATGGTCCAATATTGCAGTTATCTCCTATTGTGGCGCCATTAATAACAGACATTAATACGCTGACATTTTCACCTATTGCAGAATTTGTGATTACTGAGCCTGGCCCAATCTTTGAAAAATTGCCGATTGAGCATTCGCCGCGAAAGTGACATTGAGGTTCAACTACTACGTCTTTACCAAATCTTGTTTCCTCTGAAATTGTGCAGCTTGTTGGATCGATAAAGCTTACACCTTCTTTAAGCCAATGCTCCCTAAGGCGTTTCTGTAGATATGATTCACATTCAGCCAATTGGCATCTGTCGTTGATACCTGTAATTTCTGATATATCATTTACTTCTAAATGTATGGCATTACCTAGAAGTTTTACGGTATCTGTGAGGTAGAGCTCCCCTTGATCGTTATCGCTTTTTAATTTTGGCAATACCTTTTGCAATTCTGTCCATTTAAAGCAATAAATTCCTGCATTAATCAATGTATTTAAACGCTGTAATTCATCGCAATCCCTGTCTTCAATGATCTGATCAACTCTGCCATTCTCATTACTAAAAACTCTTCCATATCCTTTGGGATTTTCAAGATGAGCGGCTAACAAGCTCACTGATGAACCACTATTCCGGTGTAATTGCAATAATTTCTCAAGGGTTTCAGCACGCAGAAGAGGCACATCACCATTGAGCACTAACAGATCGCCTTTGAAATCATTTAGGGGCTCGAGTAACTGCTGAATGGCATGGCCAGTGCCATTTTGAGGTTGTTGAATAACAAACTCTGGTTTTCCTGGGTGAGCTTGGAGCTGCTGTTGCACCCGTTCAGCCTGATGCCCAACTATCAACAAGAGCCGATTTGGCTCAAGGCTGTTTGTGCATTTGATTACCCTCTCAAGCAAGGTGGCGCCAGCCAGCGGCTGTAGCACCTTTGGCAAACTACTTTTCATGCGGGTACCCTTCCCTGCGGCAAGCACGGCTACGGCCAGCATGAGCAATCAACAACTGGGCGGGAATCTACCGGTAACTAGGCCTGGATTTTTGCTAAGTGTTCCCAAAAGCTTGGATAGGAAACCGCAGCTGCCTCAGCCCTAGCAATTTGGCTTGGCCCTTCAGCATTTAGTGCAGCGATAGCAAGGCTCATCGCCACGCGGTGATCTGTTTCGCTATCGAGCATTGCCCCCCTTAGTTTTTGCGAACCTGGAATCACAAGACCATCTGCTGTTTCTTCAATCTCAGCCCCCATCGCTCGCAACTGACGGGCCATCACCGCTAGGCGATCCGTTTCCTTCACCCTCAATTCAGCGGCATCTTTGATCACACTGGTGCCCTCCGCCGCAAGGGCTGCAACGGCAAGGATCGGGATTTCGTCTATGAGGGTTGGAATCAATTCACCACCGATTGTGAATGCATTTAGTGGGCTGGTTTTTACCAGTAGATCTCCCACTGGCTCCCCCGCCACCACTCTGTGGTCGAGGCATTCCACAGCTGCGCCCATCGCTTGAAGCACTGTGAGGATCCCTGTGCGGCTGGGATTCAAACCCACGTTTTCAAGGATTAACTCTGTTCCTGGAGTGAGTAATCCAGCCACCAACCAAAAAGCGGCTGAACTTATGTCTCCTGGCACAACAACCCGTTGACCATGAAGCTGATGGCCGGGTTGCAAATGCACTTCGGGTTCAAGGGGATTTGATACAAGTTGGGCTCCAAAAGCCCTCAGCATTCGTTCGCTGTGGTCTCTTGAGAGGCTGGGTTCAATCACCGTTGTGGGGCCCTCTGCCGTTAATGCAGCCAGCAGCAGCGCACTTTTTACCTGGGCGCTAGCCACAAGCGTGTGCAAGGTTTTTCCCTTCAGCGCTGATCCAGTGATTGCCAGAGGAGCCAGATTGCCCTGCTTCCTGCCGCTGATTTGGGCCCCCATTTGCCCTAGAGGTTTTGCTACTCGCCCCATCGGGCGATTGCGCAGGGATTGATCTCCATCAAGGATGAAGTGACGCCCATGGCATCCGGCTATCAGGCCCAACATCAAGCGCATAGTGGTGCCTGAATTGCCGCAATTGAGGATCGATTCGGGCTCTTGAAGCCCGTTTAATCCCACACCTTTAACAAGAACCTTTGCACCTACTGAAATTTCAGATACCTCTACCCCCATAGCCCTGAGACAGTTGGCGGTGCTGAGGGGATCCTCAGCTGGCAATAGCCCCTCAATTTCGGTGTTGCCTTCAGCGATTGCACCAAATAACAAAGCACGATGGGATATCGATTTATCACCGGGCACGCGGATGGTTCCCCTTAAATTTGCGACTGCACCGCAAATTTTTTTGCTACCGATTGCCATAAAGGTGGTGGGGCTGTAAGCCCAAATCCTATGGATCAGCCGAGCATCAGCCCCCCCTCGGGGTTTAAGGCGGCTTCCAAGCTGCGTTGGTCGTAGAGCAATTCCGCAAGACTTAAAGCTGCCAGCTCCTTTTGCATTGCCCGCAGCAGTCTTTGTTGCAGCTGCAGCTCCAGATGATCGCCGGCGATTGCTGCTGCAGAGGGCTGATTTGCAGGGATGTCGTTTATTACCGCCACTTGTCGCCAACCACCAACAGCGCTGAGTACCGCTTCTAGATAAAGCTCTTGAGGGCTAACTTTTAGTTGATACCCCCCGCTGCGCCCCCTGCTCGCATCTACGAGCCCCGCTCTTCTCATAATTAAAAGCAAGCGCTCCACCATTGCTGCAGGCAAGCCTTGGCGAGCCGCTAATTCAGGGCCCGATATCTTGCTGCCAGGATGGCGGGCCAGTTCCACAAGGGCCCTTAAAGCAATCGTTCCTGCCCTTGTAAGCATTGATGGTTAACTTTTTATCGCTTAGCCCCTTGGCTTGCTAAGCGTTCAAGGACATGTTCAAGTTGTAGGCCAAATAAACTGGGATCCGGCGTAACTACGTTTCCTGAATCAGCTTCAAGGCCTATATCCATTAAACCTAATTCCTCCCAGCGAGCGCTTATTTGCTTTTCCAGATCAGCACTTCTGCTTAATGGCTTTCCCCAGTCGTGGCGTTTTTCGGGGCCGATCTTCGTGGTGGCATCGATAGCCAACCTCCCGCCCAAACCGAGTCTTTCGCTGGCGAAATCAAGGGAGTCGAAGGGGGTATCTTGCAACACGAATAAATCCCTTTGGGGATCAACTTGAGCGGCGATAGCCCACACCACTTGGCGGGGATCTCTCACATTTATTTGTTGATCAACCACCACCACAAATTTGGTGTAGGTGAATTGCGGTAAAGCGCTCCAAAAAGCCATCGCCGCCCTTTTTGCTTGGCCCGGATATGCCTTGTTAATTGAAATAACCGCCAATTTGTAGCTGAGCGATTCCATAGGCAAGAAGAAATCAATGATCTCAGGAACTTGCTGGCGCAGGATCGGCGTGTAAATCCGATTCAGGGCGATAGCAAGCATCGCCTCCTCTTTAGGGGGCCTACCACTAAATGTTGTAAGCATCACAGGATTTTTTTGCTGCGTTATGCAGTGGAATCGCACAAGTGGTGATGCTTCTTCTAGGCCGTAGAACCCCATGTGGTCGCCAAAAGGGCCATCTGGGCCTGTTTCACCCGGGGTGATCGTGCCCTCCAGCACAATTTCACTGTGGGCTGGCACCTCGAGATCAACCGTTTTGCAACGAGCCAGATGCACACCCTGGCCTGCATATAACCCCGCAAATAACCATTCCGAAAGTTGCACTGGAATCGGTGTTGCTGCCGCCATTACCAATAGGGGATGCACACCAAGGGCAACGGCAATTTCCAGCTTTTCGCCCCTGGCAGCTGCTTTACGTAAATGTCCGGCCCCGCCGCGCACGCTGAGCCAATGCACTGTCATTGAGTGGGCATTTTGCTGTTGAAGGCGATAAACCCCCACATTTGGAACACGGGTTTCCGGATCGCGGGTGATCACAAGGCCAAGGGTGATCACCCTGCCTGCGTCGCCTGGCCAGGGGCGGATCAGGGGTAGCTGATCGAGATTTATTTGATCCCCCTTTTGAATAATTTGCTGGCAGGGAGGGAATAAATCCAAATCTGGACGAGCTTTTACCAAATCCCACAGCACGCGTCCGAAGGCAGCGGTTTCCTGCAGGCCTTTTGGCGGCCTTGGTTGTTGCAATAAAGCGAGTCTGCTGCCCAGTTCCTCCAGCTCCTCAACCCGCTCAAGGCCCATGCTCCACACAACTCTTTCAACGGTGCCTAGAAGGTTGAGTACAAGCGGCATGGGGCTGCCGATCACATTTTCAAATAAAAGAGCCGGCCCTCCAGCCGCCAAAACCCGGTCTGCGATGGCAGCCACTTCAAGGTCGGGATTCACAGGAGCGCTGATGCGGCGCAGCTGGCCCCGCTGTTCCAGAAGCTTCAGAAAATCACGCAGGGTGCGCTGCGCCATTTGTATCAAGAAAGGTGGCTCCTACTGTGGCGCACCTAGCCCGTGCCCTGTGCGATGCGTGTTTCCTATTTCCACACCCCCGAGCGGGTGCCTTCTGGCTCCATGGCAGCAGCAGCCGTGGTGATTGATGTGTTGCGGGCCACCAGCACCATGGCCTGGGCACTCCATAACGGCGCAGAAGCTGTGCAGGCTTTTGCCAATCTTGACGAACTCAACGCCGCTGCTGCTGCCTGGCCGCAACAGCTCTGCTTGCGGGCTGGAGAGAGGGGTGGGAGCCGCCTGGAGGGCTTTGATCTGGGTAACTCACCCTTGGCGGTAACCGCTGAGATTGTTGCCGGGAAAAGAATTTTCGTGAGCACTACAAACGGCACTAGGGCCCTCGATCGAGTGCAAACTGCACCTCTTCTTGTTACCGCCGCACTGGTGAATAGATCCGCTGTTGCAAAGCGCTTGCTTCAGCAAGCACCTGAAACCGTTTGGCTGGTGGGAAGCGGCTGGGAAGGCGACTACTCCTTGGAAGATAGCCTTGCCGCCGGAGCGCTTGCAGCCGCATTGCTGGGCCAGGGGGGAATGGATTTGAAAACGATTGCTGCTAACGATGAATTTTGTGCAGCCCATGCTTTGTGGAGCCAATGGCAGCACCAGCCGGAACAGGCGCTCCGCCTGGCCAGTCATGGCCAGCGATTGGAGCGATTAGGTGATCACGACGCTGATTTTGCTTGCTGCGCTGCTCTAGACAGCCTTGAAGTAGTACCAAAGCAAAGCGAGCCAGGTGTTTTGAAGCCATCCTGAAGCTGGGTAAAGTTTGAATAGAAGAACACTTGAGTTTTGAGCAGCTTCCTTGCAGCAGCCTTGCAAATGAATAGCACCCCTGATCCGGATGCCAACTTTGCCCAGGCCGAGGAATTGATTGAGTTAGCGGCCCGCCGCGGTGCTGATTTGGTGGGCCTACCCGAAAACTTTGCCTTTATGGGTGAAGAATTTCGCAAAATTGAATTAGCCCCAAGTCTTGCGGAGCGTTGCAGTCGCTTTTTGGTAACCATGGCGCGTCGATATCAAGTAACTCTCTTGGGCGGCGGTTTCCCGGTGCCGGCAGGGGAAAAGCTCACTTACAACCGTTCAGAATTAGTTGGCGTTGATGGGCTTTTGCTTGCTCGTTACGACAAGATTCACCTTTTTGATGTTGATCTTCCAGACGGAAACAAATTCACGGAATCGGCCACCGTTTGCTCTGGCGACGAATTGCCACCTGTTGTTGCAGTGCCTGGTTTATGCAAAATTGGGCTGTCTATTTGCTACGACGTGCGCTTCCCAGAGCTTTATCGGCATCTGGTGGGAGCCGGGGCTGAATTAATAATGGTGCCAGCTGCTTTCACCGCTTACACAGGCAAAGATCATTGGCAGGTATTGCTGCAATCGAGAGCTATTGAAAATACCGCCTACATACTTGCGCCAGCTCAAACGGGCCTGCACTATGGACGCCGTCAAAGCCATGGCCATGCCCTTGTTATCGATCCGTGGGGCACGGTGTTGGCCGATGCTGGGGTCAGCCCTGGAGCTGCTGTTGCACCGGTTGATCCAAGCCACCTACAGCGGGTTAGGGCTCAGATGCCGAGCCTGCGGCATAGGCGTTCAAGCTTGTTCTGAATTCAGGAATGATTAAGCACTGGCGGCGATGCAGTTTTGCGACTTTTGTAGCCCTGGCTGTTCTTTTTGCTTCGCCAGTTCGTGCGTTTAGTGCTTTAGGCGCATGGCGTATTAATGCTGATGGTGTGTTGGAGCTGCGTACAACCCCAAATGTGAATCTCACCGCTTTTTTTGATGCAGGGGGAGATAATCGCGGCCCCAGACTATGGATTAATTTTCCCGGCACCCCTACGCGCCCGCGAAATATTGCAGGGGCAGGCCCGATCAAACAGGTGCGAATCGGAGCGCCGGAGCCTGGCATCACAAGGCTTGTAATTGAATTTTTGCCTGGAACGCAGTTAGATCCCACCCAATTGAAATTAGAGGGAGTTGATAGCAACAAATGGAAACTGCAACTTCCCAATCAGTTGGGAGGATTCATCGCATTCGGTGAAGGCAACGTTGATCGGGTTGACCCAGTTGTGCCAATGCCTGTGCCTGGTTACAAACCAGGTGAAACACAACTTTCGCCGCGTCCGCCCCTACGCACAATGCAAGCAAGCGACCTGCCCCAGGTGAACAGCGGGCGATTTCGAATTGTTATAGATCCAGGCCACGGCGGGCCAGATCCAGGGGCGGTGGGAATTGGCGGAAACCAGGAGAAAGATGTGGTTTTGGAGATCTCTTTGCAAGTTGCTGAACTGCTGCGCAGCAAAGGTGTAGAGGCTTTGCTCACCCGAAGTGGCGATATCGATGTGGATCTGCCACCGAGAGTGCAACTTGCAAACAACAGTGGCGCCGACGCCTTTGTCAGCATTCACGCCAACGCCTTAAGTATGAGCAGGCCAGATGTGAATGGACTTGAAACATTCTATTTTCAGAGCCTAAAAGGTAGAAATTTGGCCAGTGCAATTCATTCATCACTGCTCAAAACGGTGCGCCGCACTGATCGAGGCGTAAAAGAGGGTCGTTTTTATGTAATAAAGGCCACTCGAATGCCCTCCTCGCTGGTTGAGGTTGGATTTCTTACTGGCTCTGATGATGCTGCCGACATGATCGATCCTGCCCATCGCCGTCAGTTATCCCTGGCCATTGCTGCTGGAATCCTTGATTATTTGAGGCTTGAAGGTTGAACTTGCAGCAGGGATTGTCTGCAGATGCAGTACTTGGAATGTTTGACAGCGGCCTTGGCGGCCTCACAGTTTTAAGACGATTGCTCGCTTTGCGTCCTGGCCAGCCCTGTATTTATTTAGCCGATACAGCACGAGTTCCCTATGGCGGCCGCAGCGCTGCCGAAATTCGCGGTATTGCAGCTGAGTTAACCAGCTATTTGAAAAAGCAAGGCAGCCAGGCTTTATTGATGGCCTGCAACACATCCAACGCACTGGCACTGGATGTGGCTGAGGCCACCGCAGGTGGGCCTGTGGTGGGTTTAATTGAGGCAGTAGCCAAGGTTGTAAAAGCCTCTCGTGTTGGTGTTCTGGCAACCCCGGCTACTGCCGGCAGTGGCGCCTATGGCAAGGCCTTTAGGTCTGCAAACACTCAGATCATCGTTGTTGAAGTGGGCTGTCCCTTTTTTGTACCAGCTATCGAAAGACACGATCTAGGCAGCGGGGCCCTAATCGAAGCAGCCAAGAACTACCTTGAGCCACTTTTGGCCGCTGAGGTGGAAACCATCGTGCTGGGCTGCACCCATTACCCACTTTTGGAACCTCTGTTGCAACAGCTTCTGCCATCACATATTGAATTGGTTGATCCTGCTATTGCCGCCGTTGATGTGCTTAGCGAAATGCTGCCAGCGCCTCTTCCCCATGGCGCCGATGCCTTTAGCGGTTGCCGCTTTCTCGTTACCGGTGATCCTGAACCCTTTGCAGCAGGGCTAGAGCATTGGCTTGGAGCTAGCCAAAAAGTGGAGTGGGTGAAACTTCAGCAAGCAGGTTGAGCCCCCTAAGATCTATTGATAAGGGTGATTACATGACAACAGTTGCAGAACTACTTCAGCCTGTTGAATCTGATTTGGAGGATCTACTGAGCGATTTACGTGAATTGATCGGCGCCGGCCATCCGATCTTGCAAGCTGCAGCTGAACATTTATTTAGCGCCGGTGGAAAGCGGCTCAGGCCAGGCATTGTGCTTTTGTTGTCGCGGGCACTGTCTCCCAACGGTGAACTGGGGCCCAGGCATCGACGCTTGGCAGAAATTACGGAAATGATCCATACAGCCTCGTTGGTTCACGACGATGTAGTGGATGAGGCAGACACTCGCCGGGGAGTCGCCACTGTTCACAGTAGATTTAGCCATCGAGTTGCAGTGTTGGCAGGCGACTTTCTGTTCGCCCAATCAAGTTGGCACCTGGCAAATTTAGATAATTTGGAAGTTGTTAAATTGTTATCCAGAGTAATTATGGATCTTGCTGAAGGAGAGATTCGACAGGGCCTCTACCGTTTTGATACTGGGCAAAGCTTAGGTTCATATTTGGATAAAAGTTATCGGAAAACTGCATCTTTAATAGCCAACAGTTCAAAAGCTGCAGGGGTGCTATCTGAATTACCAACTGCTGAATTGAAATTACTTTATGAATTCGGAAGGCTTTTAGGTTTAGCTTTTCAAGTTGTGGATGATATTCTCGATTTTACAGCTGATGATGCTCAACTTGGCAAACCGGCTGCCTCTGATCTTGCATCGGGCACTCTCACGGCACCTGTTATCTACGCGATGGAAGAATTTCCTGCGCTTTCCGGTTTGATTGAGCGGGAATTCAACGAAGCTGGTGATCTAGAACAAGCCCTTGCCCTTGTGCATCAAAGTAGAGGGATTGCTCGCTCCCGTGAGCTGGCTGAGAAATTTAGCCATGAAGCCGGAGCTTGCTTAGATTTCCTCGCCCCATCAGAAGCAAAGGCTGCACTGCTAGACCTACCAGAATTTGTGTTAAGCCGTCTTTACTAAAAAAGCCTTATTTGGTGTGGAAACCAAATTAAATGTAAGGGTTTTGGGTTTTGATCCTTTACCGGCTTAGGAATGCTGCATCGCTCGCGATCTGTTCCATGTCTTTTGCTGTCGCCCAACACATCACACTCACAGATCGCCATGGTCATGCCCTGATGGTTTGCGAATTACCCAAAGGCATTCGTCGCGACGAAGTGGCACGCTTACACCATCAAATTCTTGCCAATTTTCATGGTGAGTTAATCAAGCAAGCTCCAACAAAGCCCATTCACTTGAGTTGGCCAGAGGTAGTTAATCGCTTAGAGCAGCGCATGGGCTGCCTTGTCTAGCCAAAATATGAGAGAAGTTGTAAATAATACGAAAATTTCAGTTGTTGCTTATACGTTGCAGCGTTTAGCTGATCTGGGGATAGATAGGGTTTTTGGTGTTCCAGGCGACTACTCCTTTCCTATTAATGATGCTGTAGAAGAAGATCAGCGCTTAACCTGGGTTGCATCAGCCAATGAATTGAATGCTGCCTATGCAGCAGACGGATATGCCAGACGCAGGGGCGCCGCGATACTTTCAACTACTTACGGAGTTGGAGAACTAAGTGCCTTAAATGGTGTTATGGGCGCTATGGCCGAAAGAGTGCCGGTGTTTCACATTGTTGGAGCACCAAGCACAAGAATTGTTAAACAGGGCTTGGTTGCCCATCACACCCTTGGTGATGGAATATTTGGAAATTTTGAGCCCCTTTCAGGCGCTGCCTGCTGCGTAAGTGCACGCCTTAGCCCTGAGAATGTTGTACTGGAATTGGAGCGGGTGATTGATAAAGCATTGGAGGAAAGTCAGCCAGCATATTTAGTAATTCCGATGGATTTAGCTTTAATGCCAGTGCTTGGAATTCCATTAAAAGGTAGCTTAATTGGCACAATTAGGCAAAGGCAAAGCGACCCTGAAGAATTAAATGCAGCATTAACACATGTGTTAAATAAATTAGTTAAAGCGAAAAACCCAATAGTATTGGCTACGCGCACGATATCTCGATTTGGTTTAATTAATACCTTTGAAAAATTTCTCGAATCTAGTGGCCTCCCCTATGCAACTTCACCAATGGATCGTGGGATTTTATCTGAATCCCATCCAGGATATCTAGGTGTATATAGCGGCGATATGTCTCAACCAGCTATATTGAAGCAAATTATACAAGAATCTGATTTGGTATTAGATATTGGCGGTTTGATTCAAGAAGATTTAAATACAGGAATATGGACAGATGGTATTAACCCCAAATCATTGGTAAGCATACGTTATGACTGGGTGCAATCCTCTGGATCTGTTTTTACAAGTGTTGCATTGCAAGATATGCTTGATGGATTAATTGATGCAAAGATTGCTGCAACTTCTAATTGTTATTGGAATGAGAGTCGCCCCGTCCAACCGCCTGCATTTTTGAAGAACACTGGAACAGGCGCTGAGCAAATTACAGCTAAATATTTTTATCCACTTTTTCAAAATTTTCTACGCAGTGAAGATGTCCTTGTGCTTGAGGCGGGAAGTTGCATGTTGCAAATTAGCAGCCTGCGTTTGCCCGATGGTGTTGATATGGAAAATCAAACGTTATGGAGTTCAATCGGATGGGCTACCCCCGCTGCAATGGGTGTAGCAATGGCGCAACCTGAAAAAAGAGTTGTATTACTTAGTGGAGATGGAGCTCATCAATTAACAGCTCAGGAGATAGGTGTAATGGGGCGTTATGGCGTAAAGCCAGTTGTAATTATCTTGAATAATAGTTGTTATGGTATAGAAGATATGCTCAGCGATCGCAATCATGAATACAACATATTGGCGCCATGGAGCTACAGTAAATTACCGATAATTATGGGCTGTGATAATTGGTGGTGTGCTCGGGTTGAAAGTGTTGCTGAGTTGGAAAATGCCTTCAAAGATATAAATATGCAACAAAATGCTGCATATTTAGAAGTTGTGGTTCCAGCTAGCGATAGTAAGCATATAGCGCAGGCGATCGTTGATCGCCTGCAAAAACAACATACTCCGCCTGATAGTATTGAGTAATAAAATAATATTTATCGTATAAATAACATCTCTTGATAGGTGGGTAATGGCCAACGATCATCGTCTACCAATAGTTCTAAAGAATCAGCAGCTTTACGCAATTTAAGCATTATTGGCAAAAGTACTTCAGCGCAGTGCTTCATATGGGCAGCGCTGCCATGGGGTGGGTTATTCAAGGCTTGTTCCAAAACAACAATCTGATCTTGAAGATCTTTATTAAGGGAAGAGATCTGTTCAGCCAAACTTGTGTCTATTGGTAAACCCAAGCTCTTTTGCTCCATTAATGATCCGCTGAGATCCCCAAGGCTGCCTTGAACGGCCGGCTGTATTTGGGTGCGGGCCATGCGCAGGGCTAATTTTGCTTCCACCTCAATTGCAAGAATGTATTGCTCTGCATAAACTTCATAGCGGCTTTGTAATTCCACTCTGCTTAAAACACCTTGGCGTTCAAATAGATCAGCAATTTCAGGCCTCTCCAATACAGGAAGTGCATCAGCGCAGGTGGGCAAATTTTCTAAGCCCCTCTCATGCACCGCTTTGTGATGCCATTCTTCCGAATATCCGTCGCCACCAAAAACTACCGAACCATTTTCCTGCATTATCTGTTTAAGCACTGCAAAGGAAGCGTCTTGTAAAGATGCTCCACCTTGAATGCAACGCTCAAGTTCATCGCAAAGCCATTGCAAGGAATCGGCAAGAATTGTGTTCATAGCCACCAGGGGACCTGCCACTGATTGACCCGAACCAACAGCTCTAAATTCAAAACGATTACCTGTGAATGCAAATGGTGAGGTGCGGTTGCGATCACCCGGGTCCTTTTGGAATTCGGGCAGAGTATCCACACCCATTTGCATCACTCCAGCCGTAGAGGAAGATTTAGGTTCTCCCTCACGGATTTGATTAAATACATCCTCCAATTGGCTGCCGAGATACACAGAAATAATTGCTGGAGGTGCTTCATTTGCACCAAGTCGATGGTCGTTTCCAGCGGTTGCAACAACAGAGCGCAGTAAAGGGCCAAAGCGATGAATGCCTCTGATTACAGCACCACAAAACAATAAAAACTGCATATTTTCGTGGGGCGTGTTGCCTGGATCTAGCAAATTGCCCTGAGTTGAATTCCCAACAGACCAATTGACATGTTTCCCAGATCCATTGATGCCAGCAAAGGGTTTCTCATGAAGTAGGCAGGCCATGCCATGTTTTTTAGCTGTGCTGCGCAGCAGCGTCATGATCAGCTGTTGGTGATCTGTTGCAACATTTGCTGCCTCATACACTGGGGCAATTTCAAATTGACCTGGTGCCACTTCGTTGTGGCGGGTTTTGCAAGGTACGCCAAGCCGATAGAGCTGTTGCTCAACGTCTTGCATGAATACCTGAACCCTTTCAGGTATTGCACCGAAATAATGATCATCAAATTGCTGCCCTTTTGCGGAAGGTGCACCAAATAATGAACGGCCAACTAGCAGTAAATCAGGTCGCAAATTTAGAAAGGCCTGATCTATGAGGAAGTATTCCTGCTCGGCTCCACAACTTGAATTAACCGGAGCAACTTCAGTGTTTCCAAGCAAAGTTAAAAGACGCTTTGCCTGGCGGTTCATCGCTGCGTTGGAGCGCAACAAAGGAGTCTTTTTATCAAGAGCTTCGCCGGTCCACGATACAAAAACTGTGGGAACGCAAAGTGTTACCCCATTTGGGGTTTCCATTAAATATGCAGGGCTTGTGATGTCCCAGGCGGTGTAGCCCCTTGCTTCGAAGGTGGAACGTAATCCACCATTGGGGAAAGATGAACCATCAGGTTCCCCCTGCACAAGCAATTTGCCGGTGAATTCTGAAATTACGGTTCCATCGCTTTGAGGCGCGATGAAGCCATCATGTTTTTCAGCAGTGGAATTTGTAAGGGGATAGAAAACATGGGCGTAATACAGAGCCCCATGGCTTGTTGCCCAGTCTTTCATTGCTTGGGCAACAGCATTTGCAACGGAGGGATCAAGCTTTCCCCCTTCACGGATGGTGCGCTGCACCAGCTTGAATTCTTCTTTAGGTAAAGCCTTTTTCATCTTCTCCAATGTGAAGACGTTTTTGCCCCAAAGTTCGTCTAGGGGCTTAGCTGTTTCAGCTGGATAAGAACCACGCAGCTGGATCTGCTCAATAGCACTAAGACGCTGGGGCGAAGGCATGGATTCAAATGATTTTCGGTTACTACTTAAAGCCCTTGACTACCCCACATATGCCATGGAAGGCACGTTTTTTAATTTTCGTGGGTGTGGAGGTAGCAACCGATACAAAACGCTTGCCTAAAAGTGGGGGTTTTGCAAAAAAAAGCCACCCATTGAGGGTGGCAAAATTTGATATTTGAATTTGGCCTTGTGAAAACGGCTTAGTAGCGGTTTCCGCCACCGCCACTGGGACGACCACCGCCGCCACCGCCGCCGCCGTAGCCGCCGCCACCACCGCCGTAGCCGCCGCCACCGCCGCCGGGACGACCACCGCCGCCGCCGCCATAGCCACCGCCGCCGCCGGGACGACCACCGCCGCCGCCACCGCCGCCTGTGCGGGGTTCAGCTTTATTTACACGGATCATGCGACCCATCCATTCGACATCTTGAAGATCGTCGATGGCTTTTTGTTCATCAGCCTCGTTAACGAGTTCAACAAAAGCAAAACCGCGCTTGCGGCCAGTTTCGCGATCGAGGGGGAGGCTGCATGATTTCACCTCGCCGTATTCAGTAAAAAGGTGGCGAAGATCCTCCTGCTCCGCATCAAAGGAGAGGTTGCCAACGTAGAGAGTCATTAAGGTGGAAAGCTTGAGGCAGGTCATTCGGAAGGAGGGGTGTTTAAACCACAAACCTTCTGGATTCCTTTTTACTTTACAGGTTGGCTCAACTCCCCCCTTGTGGTTCGATTTCTACACACAGCTGATTGGCAGTTAGGAAAACCCTATGGGAGGGTTAAAGATCCTGAAAAACGGGCTCGTTTAAAGCAATTGCGTTTTGCAATCGTTGAGCAACTAGCTCAATTGGTAGAAACCAAGGCGCTGAGTTTTGTCTTGGTGGCGGGTGATCTATTTGACTCGATAGAACCAACCCGCGCAGATGTGGCCCAGGCATGCAGCGCTATTGGAGTTATTGACGCACCTGTTTTTGTAATTCCAGGCAACCACGACCACGGGGGGATAGGCAGCTTTTGGCATGAAGCTTGGTTTAAAAGCTATCAAAAGGAATTAGCGCCAAATTTGCAGATATTGCTGGAGCGCCAGCCGGTGCAACTTGATGATTCCCTGCTGCTGCCATGTCCGTTGCTGCGCCAGGCAGACCTCGAAGATCCCACCGCTTGGCTTAGGCACTTTCAATTTGATCCTGCCGAGAAAAGAGCCTGCTTGCTGCTAGCCCATGGCTCGGTGCATGGATTTGGTGGCGACTCCGCTTCAGATGCAGATGATGAAAATCCCTGTGGACCCACAAATCGCATCGATTTGGAGGCTCTGCCGCAGGATTTCATCGATTACATCGCACTTGGCGATTGGCACGGCCTCAAAAAAATATCAACCAAAGCCTGGTATTCGGGTTGTCCTGAACCAGATAGGTTTCCGCGGGGGGAGAATTACCGCAGCTCCCAAGTGTTGCTGGTGGAGGTTGAACGCTCACAAGCAGCCTCTGTATCAGTGGAAACCACCGGCATTGGTGTGTGGCACCAACTCAAACAGCGCCTTAATGGCGATGGCGATTTAGCAGTTCTCGAAAAGCAGCTGCAAATACTTCTTGGCAATCGCAGCGGCATGGATTTATTACTGCTCGAATTGGATGGATATTTAAGCCTTGAAGCTGGAGTTCAACTGCAAAACAAATTGGAGCAGCTTGAGGCTCGGCTATTACGCCTAAAAATGCGTGATCGCATTAAGCTCACCCCGAATGAAGCTGAACTGCAGCAACTCATTGGCAGAAGCGGGGATCCACTAGTTGCAAGAGTGGCTCAACGCTTATTAAGCCTTACTGAATCAGAAGACACTCAAGAGGCGGAACTCGCACTTCTTGCTCTGCGGGAACTTCATGGTGCTTGCGGCCAATTGACTTGATATGAGGATCTCCGGCCTAAAGCTCAGTAATTACCGTTTGCATCGGGAGCTCTCGCTGGAATTTGGTTTAGGAATAACGGTGTTGGAAGGTGCGAATGAAACAGGCAAAAGCACCTTGGTTGAAGCTCTCCATCGAGCTTTATTTCTCTCAAGCCGCAGCTCCGGAGCCCTGCTTGATGAGATGCGCCCCCAGCCCGGCGGAGGTGATCCCGAGCTAACGCTGAGATTTGAGGCTGAAGGAAACAGCTTCACATTGCATAAACGATTTGCTGGATCAAGGGGCGCCAGCAGCTTAATAAGCTCCGTTGGTAGCTCTTGGCAAGGGGATAAAGCAGAGGAGCGCTTGGCTGAATTGGTGGGGGCGGGCCCAGTCCCACGGGCTCGCCAAGGGGAACAGATGAAAGAAAGGTGGGGCCACCTCTGGGTATGGCAGGGAAATGCAGGACTTAACCCCCTCGACCTTGGTGCTAACGCCCTCGATCAAGCTCGCTTATTGGAACAATTGCAGAGGTCTGGTCAGCTGGGGGTTCAATCTCAAGTTGATCGCCGCGTTGTTGAACTCGTGCAACAGCGCTGGAGCTCTTCCCATACTGAAAAGGGACGAATCGGCCGTGCTGGCTCAGCCTTAGCAGAGGCACAACAGACAGAAGAAATTGCCAAAGAACAATTGCAGAACCTTAATAAACAATTACTAGAGCAAAAACAAGCACAATCTGAACAGCAAATAGCCAGCTCGAAATTAGCTGAATTAGATCGTGCAATACCTTTGTTGAAATTGTTAGCACCGTTGCAACTGCAAAGAAAAGAAATACAAACAGAAATTAATTCGTTAGTTGAAACAATTCAAAAACTTGTTGAATTAGCTCAAAACACCACAATCTTAAAAAATGAGCTTGAGCCTGAACATGTTTTAATTGAAACCCTAAAATCTAAATATTTAGTTCTTAAACAGCGCAGGTTATATGCAAGTGAACAACTTGAAATAGCGTTGAAAGAGGCCGAACAATTACAGCAAGCAATTAAAATATTAAGCTTGCAAAACCGCCTAAAGGAGCAGGAGATTAAAACCCAGAAGGTTTTTGATTTAGATAACCATTTAAAACAGATGCCTCAAATAACAGTGGAGAATATTGAATTATTACGATCGCAACATCAACAGTTACAAATAATGGAAATCACAATGAAATCATTTTCTACAAAGCTCGAGTTATTAGAGGCTGACACGGAGGTGTTGCTTAATGGAGAACCGCTATTAGCCGGATCTACATATTCTCTAAGCGTTGTGAGTTTACTACAAACCATAAATTTCAAATTACGGCTCGAGCCAGGTGCTGGAGGCAGGGTTGAAGAGGCTGAAACCAAGGGGCAGGAACTTAAAAAACAAATCAATGCCGAACTGAAACGGCTTGGGGTAAGTGATGTTGAGGCGGCAATGCACCTAGAAAGAAAACGCAGCGAATTAGAAAATGAAAGAAAACGCTTGATACAAGAAAATGGTGATGAAGATGCACAGCTAATAAAGTTTACGCTTCAACAATTACCAAAATGTGAAATTAATAATGCTTCTCTTGAAGATCTGAAGCATCAACTTGATTTGCTTTTACCTGTAGGTCGTGAGCGGCGGCTTGAGTTTAATCGGCTGGATCAAGAGCTCAGTGAAATCCAAACAGAGCTAGATGCCCGATCCAATGGCTTGAATAGCAAGCGACAACAACTTTTGCTAAATGAAACTTTATTAAAGGATTTAATGCTTCGCCATGGAGATAAAAAGCAATTAGATGAACAACTGAGCGCAACTCAAAAAGCAGCAGCTGAATTGGATAGCAAGCAAAAAAGTTATGAAGCGCAACTTCAAAATTTTGAACTTAATTACCTGCTTGTAACTATTGAATCGGCTCAGAAACAAAGAGAAGAGCTTTTGCAGCAACTTGCTGCGTTAGGAGTTGTATTGAGGAATGATGGCATTAACGATCGCTTTGCCTTGCTCGATCAATTGGAAGCAGCTTTAGAAAATAGTAGAGCAGAAAGAATAAGGCTAGAAAAAGATGCGTTAATGTTGAATTTACTTAGAAAGCTGTTACAAGATGAACAAACAGCAATGGCTTTGCAATATACAGGTCCAGTGATGAAGCGATTAGATGATTATCTTAATTGCTGTTGCAAAAATGCAACGCGCAGCAGTATTGAATACCAGAGCACAAAGGGTTTTTTAAATTTAAAATGGCAAAGAGGTGCTTCGGGCGTTGCTTGGCCGTTTTCTGTTCTGAGTGGTGGCAGCAAAGAATTACTAGCTGCTGCCTTGCGCCTTTCCATGGCTGAGGTATTGGCAGGTTCCTATAACGGCTGCCTGCCACTTGTCTTTGATGACGCTTTTAGTAATGTGGACCCAAGCCGATGGAATGGACTCTCAGACCTGTTATGTAGAGCCGAAGAACAAGGTTTGCAACTTTTAGTATTTAGCTGTGATCCAAGCTTCACTGCATCGCTAGTTGCAAGAAACAGAATAAAATTAACTACTCAAGCTTGATTTCTAGGTGGCAAACCATCTCCAATACGGAGTAGTTTTATCCATCGTTTTAGTTGTTGGCCAATGCCAAATATTATGATTGCTAGTAATAACAGACTACCTCTTAAAACAAAGGTTTGAGAGCCGAATGCAGCAACTATTAAACTAATTGCCAGCAATGGGCTTATAGAATCAAGAAATTCAAGACGTTTTAACGCACTGCTACAACTTGCGCATGATTTAGTATGAGAATTATAGCGATCAAGTAATGCATCTCTTGATAATTCAGCTGCTAAATCAGTATCTGGAAATGGTAAGCCGGCATAGCTGTTAATCCAGCGATGGAATGCAATTACATATTTATCGGCACTTGTTGGTAGGTAGCAAGCCTTAGCTAAAGCAGATGAACCTCCAGCAGCATTAAAGCTACGTTCCTGATGATGCAGAAATATTTGATCATCTTCTAAAACCAAATTATTTCCAATATGTTGAAGCCAAATTGGCCGCAACCCTAAGAGTTTTGCTGTTATTGGTTTATCAAACTTAAAAGGAAAACGAGCAAATAAACGACAATTGCCAGCTGTGGTGGGGGTGGCATAAACCACTGTAAGGATGCGAGCAAAACCCTTAGCGGTTAAATCGTGCCACATTAAAGCTGGTGCCTGGAATGTGGTGTGTTGGGCCCCTAGCCTGCCTTGCCGAGGACCCTCTTGCCATAAACCAACAAATCCTTGCGCCCCTTCTTCTAAAACCTCGAGTTCAACAGGTCCGGCATTTGTTCGCTTGCCAACTGTGGCGTGATGGGTAAAGGGCACATGGCTCACATCCAATACATTTTCAAGCAGAGTAATACTGTCATAGGGGAGATCTCTAAATGTATCCTGCAAAAACCAATCCGGTTCATCAAGCACAGGCACTAGAGGGATTGTTTGATTGGCAGCCTGATTCGAATCGCCGCTAAAAACAAACAGCAACCCTTGGCCAGTGGCGGTGGCAAATTCTCTACAGTTTGCCCTCACACTGCTTGGAAGCTTGGATGAACTTTGGGGCAGATTTACGCAGTTTCCACTGCCGTTAAAACTCCAACCATGATAAGGACATTCCAATTCACCATTGGCGTTTATGCGGCCTTCAGACAAGGAGGCAAGGCGATGGGGACAACGATCACTGAAAGCTTTCCATAAGCCCTCATGGCGATCAAACCAAAGCACCAATGGTTCAGCTAATAAATGAAAGCGAGTTGGTTTTTTAGGATTTAAATCTCGCAAATATGCAACTGGATACCATTGATCCTGCCACAGATTCTTTTGAGGGCTTTGTGTCATAGCGGCGGCATTAACTCGTGAGGATTTAGATCTGGTCTCCTAATTAAAGCGAACATGGTGCCGTTACTGCCGCGGCACAACCGCAAATCGTCACTGAGATGGGTTATGTCAAGCCAAGCCGGGAAATTTTGATTAATGCCCGCAAGAAGTTGAGGCCTAAAGAGTGCAAGTTGTGGACCGATCCAGCCACCTTTAATAAATCGCACACCAACTCTGCGTGGTGCTTCAAGCTGCAGTTCTGCTAAAACTGAGATACCGCCAAGCTGGCCAAAAGGGCCTGGTAGCCTCAAAAGGTTCATTGCTCGCTCTTCTCGTGGTAATAAAACTTGAAGATTTTCAAACCAGGGCTGCACCTGCAGGTAAGGCAGGCTGCTACTGCTCCACCGCAATTCCCAAACCGCTTCTAACTGATTTGTCTGAAGTTCTAGATTGCAGGGCTGATCTTGTTCAAGTTGCGTAAATATTGGTAATACTGTTGAAGCACTTGCCTTGCCAAATTTCAATATTTCTACGAGGTAAGAAGCATTTAATTGGGCCATCTAAAATCAATCCTCATCCATAAAATTAGCTTCTGATTCAAGAGCATTTAATTGAGCATCTAAAAGTTTGCCTTGTTTAGCGCTTCCTAGCTTTGCGGCCTCCAGCATTCTTTCGGCGAGAATTAATTTACCAGCTGCATCACGGATACCCTCCTGCGCTGCTTGATAATCCACCCTTTGTCTTGCAGTAGCAGCACTTAGATTCAGATGGGTAGCGAGGCGGCCGCAGGTGGCCATAAAAGCTTGATCTCTAATTCCTGCCATTGCTTTGCCTAAACCATGAATGAATTTCTAAACAGAGTAGTGGAACCGGAGCTGATGAATGGGATCAAACAGGCAGAGGCATACGCGGCTGCCGATTTCAGCTCAGCTGATTCAGCCTTAATAAGTTGGCTGGCCCGAAAATTTCCAGAAGGAATTGGCCCGCTACTGATTGATCTAGGTTGCGGACCTGGAAATATTAGCGAGCTAGCTGCAAAACAATGGCCTAAAATTACTGTAAAGGGTATTGATGGCGCGGAACAAATGATTGCTCTTGCTAATAAACGTAAAAAGTTGCTACCGCAACAAATAATGGAGCGAATAGAATATAAAGTACTTAATCTATGCGATCAGGATCAGATAAGTTTATTTAAGAATGCCCTTGAAGTAGAAAAAGCTGTATCAGATGTTTCTGTAATTTCAAATAGTTTACTCCATCATCTTCATGATCCTCAACATCATTGGAATGCAATGAAATTATTGACGACCACAGGAAGTGCTATTGTAGTGAATGATCTTTGTCGGCCGGTAAATAATATTGAATATGAAAAATTAGTAAATACTGAAGCTGTGCATATGGAGCCTGTATTAAGGCAAGACTATTGCGCTTCGTTGAAGGCTGCATTTAGTATTGAAGAAGTAAAACAGCAATTAATTGAAGCTGATTTAAATTATCTCTCAATAGTTCAGCGATCAATTAAATATATAAGTGTTTTTGGAAGATTAAGGTGAATACTGATCAAGCAATTTTCCTTGAAAAGAAAACCGTCACCTTGTAAAATAAAACGAATGCCAACCCTTCCATCGTGAATATGTATTCGTTACTTTCATTACGCCCACCCGCGGCGGCAGCCAAGGAGGAATCAGCACAACCCAGAAGTAAAAAAGGGTTTGGCTTTGGTTTAGGAGCTGCAAAGGGTAAAGGCCACAAGCGCAAGGGCTCAGGCCTATCGGCAGGTGATCGGAGCCCCTTAGGTAAAGCTCCGGATGTGGAAGCTATTAAAGCACGAGGCATATTGCACCTACCATTAGCTGGGCGTTTAAAGGAATTTCAGGTTAAAGCAGCTTATAAAAAATTAGCAGCGTCCCATCATCCTGATCAGGGGGGAGAAATTACAACAATGCAACGAATTAACGCCGCTAGAGATCATTTATTATCATGTGATGAAGATTAAGATATTATTCAGCATAAATTTCATTACTATTCAATTTCCTCGCCATCAATTGGAACTTCAAGCCAGCGGCGCAACCATGCAACGAGAAGGTAAAAGGGTAATGTATCTAAAAGTGCAGCAACAAGTTTGAATAAGTAGCCGCTAGCAATAAAGTTGGTGAGTTGCGGTAAAAGTGCTTTTTCAGCCTGTATTGGTAGCACGTGAGCCCCATAGTGGCTTATTAATACCACTGCGGTGGTATCAACTAATTGACTAATTAATGTTGATCCATTATTTCTTAACCAAAGCGCCTTTCCGTTACTAAAGCGTTTCCAAAAATGAAATAAACGCACATCTGTAAATTGCGCTGCCATATACGCGGCCATCGAGGCACCAACGGCACCAAAAGTGAGCCTTTGGATTTCAAAGAAAACAGGTGAATCTGTACCGGGTAAAATACCTCCAAGCCAAATAATAAATATTATCCATCCATTAAGTAAAAGACCTACCCACACTAGTTGACCAGCTTTCTCCTCTCCCCATATTTCACTAATTAAATCTGTGCATAGAAATGTCAGTGGATATGGTAAGGCGCCAACAGCAACAACTATTGGCCAATTGCCAATGCTACCAAGTGTTAAAAAACGACTTAAGCCAAGAATATTAAGCATTCCCATAGTACCTAGAAATAGGCCTGCAAGAATAAGGAATGCTAGATCGCGGCGACGTTTTATTTTTAAGCTAACTGCGCTCATAATTTTAAGAGAAAGCTGTCACGCTGATGAAAATCTGGATCTTTAGCATTGTGAGTAAGTGCCCAGTAGGATAAATTACCATTTTTTTGTTTAAGGACGGATGCAAAACCAAGTTCCATTTCTGAGTTTAATGGAATCTGGGGATCTAGCTCCACTGAAATTCCGATTGAAACACTGTTCGCCGTTTTTGAAATAGAAAAGTTAAGGCTGTGTTTATATTCTTCCTCCCTTTGGCCGTTACGATAAGAATTAAATTTATATATGTTCCAATTAGTATTAGGAGATATATTCAGTTCCCAATAGAAAGTCTGTTCTGGCATGCTCCAAAATGCTTCAAAACACGTATCCTTCCAAAGATAATCGCTCCGCACAGACCCTTCTGTAACTGTTGGAATTATTAAGTTATCTATGGGGCCCTCTAGGCGATATCGGAGCTTTAATTTACTAGATATTCTTGTTGCTGCGGCAGCAAGTCGCAAACCAACCAATTCATCAGGCCTGTTATGGGGCAGCAGTAAAGCTGATTGGCTTCTCATCTTAATTCCTCAATACATTGTCGTATTTCAAATTCTTGCGTCTCAATGCTTTTTGTTAAACTGAATTGAACAAGAGCTCTTTCTAAATTGTGGGATGGGTGATTCACTTTGAAATATATATTGCCAGCGAGGTAATCACTAAAGAAACGCATTCCTAATTCGAATGGAATAAGCCTAATTGCATCGTAGAAATAATTATAATCAGCTTCATTTAGTAATTTTTTTGTTTTACTAAGGTAGCCATTTAATAAGCGTTTACAGCTATCGATACAGAAAAAGACCTTACTAAGATCAAGTTCCTCCTCCCCAGCCGGGTTGCACGCGGATCTAAGGCAATCGCCAAGATCATAATGAATTAATCCAGCCATTAATGTGTCCAGATCTACCATGGCAACGGTTTTGTTTGTAATGTTATCAAATAAAAAATTATTTACTTTTGGATCTCCATGAATCACTCTAAGGCACAATTCACCGCTGCAAATTGCATTTTCCAAAACATCAATAATAGGCTCTCGCTTCTTAATAAAATCTATGCACCATTGGGTTCTATCGCATAAATCTGTGATACCCATATTTGATGCTTTTTGATATTCTTGATGGTATTTAGGTGTAACATGAAATGAATCAAGTGTTTTAATTAATTTCTTCAACGGTAAGCCATCCATTAATGAATGGAAAATACCTAGTCCAATGCCAACCTCCTCAGCATCATCATAGTTCCTAACCAAATCTGTAGTGTAAGCGGCGTTTATATAGCTTGTCGCCCTCCAGAATTCATCTTGATTTCTATGCCAATACTTATTATTATGTCTTGATTTAAGTAATGAAGTGCTTCTCCAGTTTCGTCCCTCAATATTCCCTGCATCGCGTAAAAGTTTTAATTCAATATGTTCTAGTGATACCTTCATATTGCTGATTATAGATTCAGGATCTTTAAAAACCTTCGAGCTGATTTTTTGCAATACAAAATCTTCTCTACCACAATTCCTCAGCTTGACAAGATATGTGTCGTTTATATTCCCATTCCCTAACGGTACAACATCCATTATAAAACTCACATCTACAAATGCCTCGGCAACAGAAAATAAATCACCTTTTAAATTTTCTGTCATCGCTAATTTGGACACTTTCAAATTTCGCAGCTGAACAGAAACTTCGCCCGCTCGGTGGTCCAGAGAAGAATATGGCTACAAGTACACTTGTATTTTGAGTATATAAGTACTACCATGGGGTTGGGCTGGTACCACTGCCCCTTTCCTTTTCTGGCTTAACCAAAAATGTCCCCTTGCCAAACTGATCCAGCAGTAGAAGCCCTCCGCAGGGCAAACCCCCGTAGATATATGGATGTAAGACCTGGACATTTCGCTGTGGTGGCAATGGCTGGTAGACCGTGGTTCATCGGACGTGTTGGAGAGGTGATCGCCAAGCCTTATCAACGCATTCCGGCTTTTGTCCGGCTCATAAACGTAGATAGTGGTGATGTGGAGCAGGTGCCTGCTGCCTGGATTGTTGAATTAATGGCTAGTAAGTGCTGATGTGGTTAATTTCCTGGTTGTGCAAATTGTGGAAATCATCTCCAACGGTTTTGATTCCATATCATTTACAGAGAAAGAACTCCATGTTGAAAATATCTCAGGTTTACATCTAATCAGTCCCCAGTCTATGCGTAGATTCTTATAGGTAATTCCTACAGCTGTCATTTCTTTATCATCTGCCATTAGTGACCAAAGCAACTGCACATTCTCACGGCTGTATTCTTCTTTATCATCTAATAAATTAGGTTCAGCTATTACTCCAGGCTTTGTTGTGAGTTGAAGTTTTGAATGCCATGAAAGATATTTTCCATTTTCAGTTGGATAAAACCAGCATGGCTCATTTTTGGCTTCATTAAGGCAAAAATTATCAAGTAATTTCCATTGATTTGCTCTAAAAGCATAAACTCCAAGCCAATGGCGATCGGGCTGAAAATCTGGAATAATTGCATCGCAATAAAGTAGGCTCCCTTCTTCATTAGCCATTGGATTATTTCCTTCTGCTACAGCTGCTCCCTGTTCAACGAGCGTCTCAATATCGCTTTGCCAGTCGATTGGGCAGCGATGTATTCGTAGGCAGAAACCAGTCGCAAGGCTCACACCTTGCAGTTCTTCTAGCAAATTTCGATCGGCATGGTCTGGCAGATCCTGGGGCTTGCGAGCTAATATAAATAGGTATGGGGATTCCATTCCGGTGGTCAAAATTCAAGATTGAAATAATTCTAAAGAGTTTTTCACAGATGGGACTGTTTAATCTTGAAACTAATCCTGAATTGGCTCAAACTGAATCAGTTTCTTATTTTGAAATGATCTCCAAACGATTGATATGCTCTGTTTTGATTCTCTTGCAACCATATTTTCCGGCTGCAATGGCGGCACCATTCAGTAATGACCCAGTTTCATTTGCTGGATTTGCTAATAATATTAAGTGGAGCTCAGGAAGCTCCCCTTTTTTCAAGAATCTTAGTAAATGTGAGCAATTTGCAAATGGTGGTTATCTTTGTAAAGCTGGCGAGGTTTATCTTGTCAAACCAAATTCAAATGGACGTAGTTTTTGTTCGCTAAGCCAGGTTTGGTATGAACCAAACAAAAAAGTTGTTCAGTATAATACTAAATCTTGTAGTTTCAAGGGTGATGAGCAAAGAATGCAAGAGCAGGGACGCAAGCTCATTCAGAAGGGCCTAAATATTTTAGAAAACTATTCTCAATAATCTATGTCTGATGTTCAATTAGTTTGGTTTAAGCGCGATCTTAGGGTTTCTGATCACCTGCCTCTTTCTTCAGCCGTTAAGTGTGGAGTTGTTCTACCACTTTATATTGTTGAACCAGAACTTTGGAATCAGCCCGATACATCTGCTCGTCAATGGGATTTTTGTTCCGATTGCCTAGTTGAATTGCAAGCTAACCTTGCTTTACTTGGGCAGAGTTTAATAATTAGAATTGGTGATCCGATTCTAATCCTCACTGAATTGCATAATCAATTTAAATTTTCTAATATTTGGAGTCATGAAGAAACTGGAAATAGGTTTACCTATAATCGTGATTTAAATGTAAAAAAATGGTGCGTGCAAAATTCAGTATTTTGGAATGAAACCCCCACAGCTGGAATAGTACGTGGTTTAAAAAATCGCTCTAAATGGGCACAGCAATGGGCTGAGCGAATGAGATCCCAACCCATTTCAATTCCAAGTAAGCTAACTCCTCTTACTAGTTTATCTTCAGTTCCAGCTCTCATTTCGGAAGCATTACCTAGCAGCACGGAATTAAATATGCGGCTGGATAGTTGTCCAGATCGACAGAAAGGTGGTAGTTCTTATGCTTCCTTAATATTAAGTAGTTTTTTAAAAGGACGGGTTAAATTATATTCACGTGGCATATCAAGCCCCAATTCAGCTTTCGAGGCATGTTCTCGTTTATCTGCGCATCTTGCCTTTGGTTCAATCTCTCTTAGGGAAGTTGTGCATGCTTCAAATTTGCAGGTTGGCACCAGAATGTTTTCTGAGAGGCTTCATTGGCATTGTCATTTTATTCAGAAGCTTGAATCTCAACCATCGCTTGAGTATGAAAATGCCCATCGAGCTTTTGATCAACTTAGAGATTCCAACCAACTATTTTTAGATGCATGGATCAATGGTCTTACTGGCTGGCCCTTTGTGGATGCTTGTATGCGCGCTCTGCGTTATACCGGCTGGCTGAATTTTCGAATGCGTGCAATGTTGATGGCAGTTGCTAGTTATCACCTTTGGCTTCCCTGGCGCGATAGTGGTCTCGCATTAGCTCGTTTATTTGTTGATTATGAGCCCGGAATACATTGGAATCAGTGTCAGATGCAAGCGGGTACTACCGGCATTAATTCAATTCGTATCTACAATCCGATTAAGCAGGGGCTAGATCACGACCCCCATGGTATTTTTATTCGTAAATGGTGCCATGAACTAATAAACGTACCGCTTGCTTATTTACATACACCTTGGAATATGAGTCTCTTAGAGCAAGCCGCCTGTGGATGTATTTTAGGCGAGCATTACCCTCAGCCATTAGTAGATTATCAAGTTGCTGCAAAAATTGCTCGTGATAAAATTTGGAATGTACGTAATTCTAATAATTTTCATATTGAAGCCAAACAAGTATTTGTTAAGCATGGCTCTAGGCGATCGCAGGTGCCTAGAGTTAGTTCAAAATCTAGGGAGTCACCCGGGCAGCTTTGTTTTAATTTGTTTGATTAGCTGCTTAATGATGTTTTGATTTTTATTTCTTGGTTATTTAACTTCAAGATTACTAGAATATTGCAAATTATTTGATTACTTGAAAATTAAACAATTTGTCTGTAGATCATGCTGCTTCTAGTATTCATATTAATATTTTGTTTATATCCATGCATAAAATTATTTATTATTTCCACTCTGTGCTGCGGTTAGGATTTCGAAGTACAAAATTGCGGTAACCAGCTGGTTTTGGTAAAATCAGAAAAATACTTTAGATTTTTAAAAATGCTAAACGACCGTTGTGGTCATAAACCAAAATTTATTGCTACTGGTATCGCCCCATTAGGAATCATCGCAATTGGGATCGTGCCAATGGGCATAATTGCAATTGGTGTGGTACCTATGGGTGTGTTGTCAGTTGGAGCTGTAGGTATGGGTTTGATCAGTGTTGCTGCTGTGAATATGGGGGTATTAACTGCTGGAATTACCACAATGGGGGTTGCTTGGGCTGGAATGGTAGGTATGGGGCCAATTCGTATTGATCCAACTCGCTGGAGCATTGCACAGGTAAAAACTGAATCAACTATGTTTTCTACGAAGGAATTAGCTCAAAAAAAGTCTATTCAAATGGGCTGTTCTGGTGCCCATGCAATGGGGGCTGAATGGATGCCTTGCGCTTCTATGGATGAATATGTGAAGGCATATGCAAAGAGCAATCACATCCATTAATTAACTATTTTTATGAAACTAAATTAATTAATTTACCTGGTACAACAATAATTCTTTTAGGTGCAGCCCCCTCGAGCCATTTCTTGGAAGCATCACTTTCAAGAGCTAATTTCTTTAACGTATCTGCATCTATATCTGGTGCTACATGCAGATTATCTCTTACTTTTCCGTTTATCTGAAGAATTATTGTGATTGTATCTGTAATTAATGCCTTTTCGTCTTCGATTGGCCATTTCTGCTGATGAACACTATTTACTCCACCTAATTGCATCCATAATTCATCTGCCAAATGGGGTGCAAATGGAGCAAGTAAGATAAGTAATGCTGCAATAGCCTCCCCTGCAACATTCTTATTGGCTTCTTCAAGATGAGTTGTGAGCGTATTGCAGAGTTTCATTAATTCTGAAATTGCCGTATTAAATTGCAATTCCTCACCACTCAAATCCTCACTGATTGCCTTGATTGCTATGTGCACAGCGCGTCTAATATCTTTTTCTTTTGCATTTAGTTCGCTAAATGCGTTGTTCAAATTTAATTTAATCTCTGAATTTCGTTCTTTCGCGCTCTGGCATAATCGCCAAATGCGTTGTAGAAAACGAAACTGCCCCTCAACATCTGCATCATCCCACTCCAAATCCTTCTCTGGAGGTGCTTTAAATAGAATAAACATTCTCGCTGTATCTGCTCCATACTTATCAATTACCACACCAGGATCAACACCGTTATATTTAGATTTAGACATTTTCTCGTAGTAAACATCTAATAGCGTTCCATCGCTTGGATCTAATGGGTTTGATATATCCACTACCTGTGATGGAGCAATATACTTTTCAGTTTTTGGATTTCTAAAGGTAATAGCTTGCACCATGCCCTGAGTTAGCAAATGCTTAAATGGCTCATTAAAGGAAATTAGATCTTTTTTCGCCAATGCTTTTGTGAAAAATCGTGAATAAAGTAGATGCAAAATTGCGTGCTCTACGCCTCCTACATATTGATCAACAGGTAGCCATTTTGATGCAGTTTGTTTCGCAAAAGGAAGATCTTTATTTTCTGAATCTGTATATCGTAAATAATACCAACTTGAACACATAAATGTGTCCATGGTATCTGTTTCTGGTTTTGCGTTTCTACCGCAGGTAGGGCAAGGAATGCTTGCTAGAGGCTCACCTCGTGTAGGAAGTTTAACGGGTAGTTTCTCAACTGGAACTGGAACTACACCACAGATATTACAATGAACTACGGGTATTGGGCAGCCCCAATAGCGTTGCCGTGAAATTAGCCAATCTCGTAATCTATATGTTGTTTTACCTATTCCAAAACCTTCTTCTTCTGCTTTGCTAATAATCGCTTGCTTAGCTTGCTCCCCTTCAAGACCGTTGAAATTTTCTGAATTTTCAAGTATCCCCAATTCAGTGAAGGCTTGATTGGGATCGTGATTAGCAGCATTTCCAGCTTTTAATATCACATTTTTTATGGCTAAGTTGTATTTTTTTGCAAAGCTGTAATCCCTCTGATCATGGGCTGGTACTCCCATTACTGCTCCTGTTCCGTAATCTGGCAACACGTAATCAGCTATCCATACTGGAATTATCTTCCCTGTTAGTGGATGTACAACTGTTCCCCCAAGTGCTACGCCATTTTTATCTTGATCCTCCGCCATTCGTTCTAATTCACTTTTTGCAGCAACCTCTTCTTGAAAGCTTTTTACTGATTCTTGCTGTTGCTTAGTTGTTAGTTTTTCCACCAGAGGGTGTTCAGGAGCAAGAACCACATAGGTAACACCATAAATTGTATCTGGTCTTGTTGTAAATACATCTAAATTTAAATCTGGTTCATTCAAATCTTTTTCCGCTTGCTCCAATTTAAAATTGAATTGTGCGCCCCTGCTTCGGCCGATCCAATTTGCTTGCATTGTGCATACCCTTTCTGGCCAACCATTCAGGCCATCTAGATCGGTTAAAAGATCATCTGCAAAATCTGTAATTCTTAAGAACCATTGCTTTAATTTTCGCTTCTCAACTAGTGCTCCCGATCGCCAGGATCTCCCTTCACTATTAACCTGTTCATTTGCTAATACTGTTTTGTCAATTGGATCCCAATTAACATTTGCTTCTTTCTGATAAGCAAGACCGGCAGCAAAGAATTGTAGAAATAACCATTGGGTCCATTTATAGAATGAAGGATCGCAAGTGCTGATTTCTCGTTCCCAATCAATCGATAGGCCTAATTTCTTTAATTGAACCCGCATTTGTTTAATATTTTGTATTGTCCAGTCCGCCGGATCTATACCCCTTTCGTTAGCTGCATTTTCCGCTGGAAGTCCGAAGGCATCCCACCCCATTGGATGAAGAACTTTCTTACCTTTCAGCCGTTGTTGCCGGGCGATAACGTCTGTTATTACATAATTTCGCACGTGTCCCATGTGCAAATTCCCAGATGGGTAGGGAAACATAGATAAGGCGAAGAAATTTTCACTCCTCTTTGCACTCGGCTCCGGCGTGCGATTTAGCCCGAGCTGCTCCCACCGTTTCTGCCATTCTGGCTCCAATTCACTGGGGCTATATCGATTTTCGGAGCTTTGCTTATCAAAACGAGTCATGCGTTCAGTTTGTTTGAGGAAGGCAAGGCCGCGAACTAGGAATTGTGCCCTGCTCCAGGCCATCATTTTGGTTAATTGCCGTGATCCGCACCACATGGTTGCGGCTGAGCAATTCTGGTAACTTCTTGCCCCCAGCTATCAGGGCTAAAAACTCCGGATCTTGCCATTGCAAATATCCCTCCAGGGCTGAACCATCTGGCAACTGGATACGCAGCTCCCGCTTTTCGCGGATCCATTGCTGCAGTAGCCGCACACCTGGCAGGTTTGTATTCATTTCCAGCTGTGGGCTAGAGGCCATACCATCAAGACAGCTTCAGTGCAGCAATGCAGTTTCGCAAGTATCAGGGCTTAGGCAATGATTTTATTTTGATTGACGCCCGTAAAACTGAATCACCCCCGATACATCCAGATCAGGCACGCTTGTTGTGCGATCGCCGCTTCGGTGTTGGCGCTGATGGGTTGATCCTTGCTCTACCTCCACAGGGACTGGGTGATGTGCGGATGCAAATAATTAATGCAGACGGTTCTGAGGCTGAAATGTGCGGTAATGGGGTCCGCTGTTTTGCTCGATTTCTGGCCGACCTCGATGGCGCCACTCCATCCGGTTCGTGGCGGGTAGAAACACCTGCAGGCATCATCGTTCCGCAGCTTCTAGCCGATCAACAGGTTTCGGTAAACATGGGGGAACCTTTTCTATCCCCCTCGGCCATTCCCACGAGCATTGATGTTGGTGAATTGCTGCCCGAAGCCTGGTTGGAGGTGGCAGGTGAGCAGCTGCTTGTGGCTGCTGTTGGCATGGGCAATCCCCATGCAGTGGTTCAGGTTGATGACCTTGATCTAATTGCTTTTACAGAATTGGGTAGTGAGTTGGAAATACATCCTGCTTTTCCCGCCCGCACGAATGTGCATTTCGTTCAGGTGATTTCGCCAAACCAGCTGCGAATGAAGGTTTGGGAACGTGGCGCTGGCGCAACTCTTGCCTGTGGTACTGGCGCGTGTGCCGTTTTGGTTGCAAGCCATTTGCGTGGCGCTTGCGCTCGTGAAGCTGATATTGAGCTGCCTGGGGGCTTCCTTCATATTCGCTGGGACGAGGACAACCATCTGCAAATGGTTGGGCCTGCTGAATTTGTTTTTAGTGGTTATTGGTCTATAGAAGAAAATACAGAATTGCAATTCACTAAATCTATTGATTGCTCAATTGATTGCAGCCAGGGCTGCCTAGATCCTGAAAATTGCCCAAGCGCCAGCGCTCGCGCAAACGCAATGGCAGTGTTGGATAAATTTTCGCTAAATCAATTGGTAGATCTAGCCAATGAGTCTATTGAGCAACGCACAATCAAACGTATCAAAGGTGGTTGATTCATTGCTTTATTTAGACGCCTGCGCTGCGGCCCCGCCCCATCCACTGGTGTTGGCAGTTATGGCTGAATATCAGGCTGATTGCTGGGCGAATCCATCTAGCCTCCACAGTGCTGGCCTTATGGCCGCCGATCTTTTAGAACGAAGCCGCCTTGAGTTGGCTGCCCTAGTTGGGCTTAAGAAAGGGGAGGTTATTTTTACTTCCGGTGGCACCGAAGCAAATAATCTTGCTCTCTTTGGGGTGTGCAGGCGTTTAACTCCTGGCAGATTGCTGCTTTCACCCCTTGAGCATCAATCTGTAAGAGCCCCTGCCGCTCAACTTCGATTAGAAGGCTGGCAAATTGAATTGTTACCCGTTGATCAGCAGGGGCTTGTGAAGCTGGAGGAGCTGGAGAAATTACTTGAGCCTCCCACCCGTTTGCTTAGCCTTGTTTGGGGTAGCGCTGAAGTGGGAACGCTTCAACCAATGGCGGCTGTAGCAGCACTCTGCAAGGCGAAGGGTGTTTTGCTCCATAGCGATGCGGTTCAGGTGGCAGGGGAGGTTTTAGTGGATTTAGAAGCAATTCCAGTTGATTTACTTTCTGTATCCGCCCATAAATTCCAGGGTCCGCGTGGGGTTGGGGCTCTGTTGCTCGCTGATGGCATCGAACTACAGCCGCAGATACGTGGTGGTGGTCAGGAGGGGGGGCATCGATCCGGCACTGAGCCGGTGATCTTGGCTGCTGGCATGGTGAAGGCTCTTGAATTGAGACAAACATGCCAGCCCCATCCAGCTGAGCAGTTGGCTCAGTTGCGGGATCGCTTAATGGAGCAGTTGCTGGAATTAATTGGCGTGCGCCTCAGCGGACCATCCAATCCCAAGCAAAGGCTTCCCCATCACCTAAGCCTGCTTTTGAGTAGCCCAGAAGGCGTTCCCCTATCTGGCAGATCGATGGTGCGCGCAATGGCCCGTGGAGGCGTTGCCTGCAGCAGTGGTTCCGCCTGTAGTAGTGGTAAAGAATTAGCCAACTCAAATTTGTTAGCCCTTGGCTTGAGTGATGCAGAAGCAGCCAGTGGCTTGCGCTTCAGCTTTGGACCATGGCTTGAGCCTTCTGATCTAGATGAAATACCAGCTTTATTTGAGCGCTGTTTGGTTGAACTATCGCTGAAAAAATTGCAATGAACTTGCCTAGCGATCTTTTTAGCGCCGAAACTCAGCTGTTAGCTGCGCTATTGGCAGCCATAAAAGCAGAACCAAAGGGTCGTTGGAGTGCTGAATTGCGCTTTGAAGGGCTGCGAATTCTGCCAGTTGCATTGCGGCTTCTGGCAGAAATAAAAAACGCATCCTTTGCTTGCTCATTGGTATTTCCTGATGCCGGCGCCAGTGCCCTAGCTAAGCGAGATGCACCAAATATCGCGAGCAGCTGTTCAAACCTCAATGATTGGCTGAATTTGCAGGAAGCAAACCAAAGCAACAGCGCAGATTTATTGATTTTTGTGGCTCCACTCCCTCCTGATTACAGCGCTGTGGAAAGTATTTGCCAGAACCACGGCGGTCCGTTGCTTTTACTGAACGGCAGATTGGAGGATGCTGCCGTTGGTATTGGCAGCGTGGCGCGGGCTCGCAGAAAGGGTTTTCTCGCAACATGGCAAAACGCTTACAGCCTTCAACCGTTGTTAGAGGCGGCTCTGCTGCATGCATATCCAGATCAGTGGTTTCTCTTCAAACAAGGCGATAGCGGTTTTGTGCCAGTAGCTGCCTTTGATAAAAAACCAGCCCCTGAAGAATTAGACGAAGCCCTTAGTAATCCTTTGGGCCAGGGATTAAGGGCGCTTGATCGATTTTTGAATGAGTTGAGCTAACTCCACCTAAGCTCTGGAAACTGTTTTTAACACCATGGCAGAGAAGCCAAGCAATTTTTTGAAGCGTTTAAACCCAATAGATCTTGGCGCTGCAGCTGCAGTATTGCTAGCCGCCGTGGGTGTTATTTGGAGCCCCAAACTTGCTGGCAGCGTTGCTAGGGCAACCGGAGGCATGAAATCAGTGCTTGTAACTGTTGATGTGAAGGGTATTCCTTCCGAGAACCCCAATGCCTTGTTAAGCAAAATCAGAGCTGACGCTAAAACGAGCCTCGTGATTCGTAATCAACCCCACGGAAGCGTAGATATCAAGCAAGTAACAGCAATAAACAAAAGAGTTGTAGTGGTGCTCCCCAGCGGCGTTGTTACCACTGCTCCAGATCCGAATGCAAGTGGTTTTTCCACACTTGATGCTCGTTTTGTGCTCCGAGGCGATGGCCAGGTAAGTAAAGCCGGCGTTGTATTAGGTAATCAAGCTTTAAAAATTGGCTCACCTGTTGAATTAGATGGCGCCACCTATAGAATTAAAGGAGTAGTTAGCAATGTTCAAATTATAAACCCCTGATATGTTTAATTTAACTAAAGCCTTGTGGGCAACTGGTTTACTTGCAAGTTGTAATTTAGGCGCTCAATTTAGTTCTGTTAGAGCCCAGCAGCTTGAGCCGCCACCCCTGCCGCTGCTAAGCCCCATGGGTTTACCCATGCTGCAAGCCCAGGTGATGTGCCCTCAATTGCAAAGGGGGGTGCAACAAGCTGTTGGGGCAGAGGCTGCTGTGTGGAGCATCAGTGTGGCCGATTCCAGCGGTCGATTACTTGCCGATATAAACGGTGATCGACCTCGCATACCCGCCTCAAATCAAAAACTTTTAAGCACCGCTATTGCCTTAGATCGTCTGGGGCCAGATCACCGCCTTAACACCGAGCTTTGGCAGTTACCAGATGGCTCTTTCCGGCTTTTGGGCAGTGGCGACCCCAGCCTTGGCTTCTTGCAACTAAAACGTTTCGCCAAGTTGGCCTCAGGTTCTGGCGGCAGCAGTAACTCTGGCAGTGGCCTTGTGCGCCTTCAGCTGGAGGAAGAACCCGCCAGTAGATGGTGGCCCCAGGGTTGGTCGCTGGCAGATCGCAACTACGACTACGGAGCTCCGATCACGCGGCTCGCGCTTACCTCAAATGCTGTTGATATGTCGGTGCAGAACCCCCCTGCCCGCATGAAGCGCCTGCTCAGCCAGGAAATTGGCCGTAATGGACGCACCGCAATGATTAGTTCAATTCCAGCCGGTAGTACAAAACCAGCAGACAGCATTTTGCTGCTAAGCGAATCATCAAAATCGATGCATCACTTACTCAGCTTGGCCAATAGTGAAAGCCACAACTTCACAGCAGAGGTGCTGCTTCGCGAAGGCACCGGCAGCTGGAACTTGCCAATCACCCAGCGACGCACCTTGGAGTGGTTGCAGCAGCAAGGTTTGCCCATACAAGGGGTGGCAATTCAGGATGGTTCCGGACTCGATCGGGGCAACCGCGTTACCAGCAGGTTGTTAACCGCTCTGTTGCTACGCATGGCCCAACATCCCTACGCCAAAAACTACCTTGCAAGCATGGCCGTTACTGGCCAGAAGGGCACTCTGGCTTCTTATTTTCGAGGTACCGAATTGGAGGGCAGGTTTAGCGGTAAAACAGGCACAATCAGCGGCGTTAAAGCAGTTTCTGGTGTGCTGAGCACAGCGGATGGACCTGTTTATGTGAGCATGATTTCAAATGGGTCTGCTGCCCCGGTTACTGTGATGGGAAGGGTTTTGAAGTTGGGTATGGGGGCAGGCCATTGCCGCCAGTTGGGTTTTTAAGCAGAACGGCGGCCAATTTTGCGAGCGTTACTGCGATTTGTTGATACGGAATTCCCCTGATCTGGCGGAACCTCAAGATCACTGCTTTGCAGCCTTACAAGCTCGCGTCTACCAGCGATAACCACTTTGCCCATCTCCTGCAAGCGACTATCTAGTTCGCCAAGCACTTGCTCGGCATAGCGATTAGCACCTTGCTGCACAGTGGCCGCTTCTTGACGACTGCGCAAAAGCAAGGCTTCAGCTTGTTGCTGTGTAGTTTGACGGAAATTAAGTGCTTCTTTTTGCAGCCGCTCTGCTTCTGCTTGGCTTTCTTGCTGAAGCCTGATGGCCTCTTGGCGTATTTGTTCTAGTTCTTGAAGTGATTGCTGGCGGTTTCGTTCGTGGGCCTCAGCCGAACTGCGTTTCATTTGTTGGTGTTCCTGCTCTAACTGTTGGAAACGCGCACCAGCCTCCTGTTCCAACTGCTGACGTCTTGCTGCAAATTGCTGGTCCATCTGGGCCACTCTTGCTTGATGTTCCTGTTCGGTTGCAGCAACTTGCCGCCTTGCTTGTACAAGCAGTTGCTCTCCTTGTTGCCTGGCCTGTTCGCGCACTTCGGCTCCTTGGCGCTCCGCCTCTTGTCGAACGCTGGCACCGTTAATCAAAGCATCTCTCTCCCTACGGGCTTGGCTAATAATTTCTTCAGCCTGCTGGCGTGCTTGCGCCAGGTAAGCCTCTTTTTGACGCATCAGTTCAACGGCCTGATCCACCTCCCTAGGCAGTGATTGGCGAACCGCATCAAGTATTTCAACAGCGTCTTGCTCGTTAACCAGGCGACCACCGGAGAAGGGAACCCGCGTTCCCTCGAGCACAATTTCTTCTAGCTGATCAAGCTGATCGAGTACTTCCAATCGAGCCTGGGCCATCTGGTTCTCGCAACATCACTCCTGTTGATTAAACAGCTCGATCAGATCGCTCGCCACCATTTCGGGCACCATATGTGCCACATCACCGCCAAAACGGGCCACTTCCTTAACAACACTGCTACTTAAAAAGCTGTGGCTCACAGCTGTAGCCATAAAAAGTGTGTCCACAGCAGGGGAGAGGCTGGCGTTTGTATGGGCCAATTGCAACTCAAATTCGAAATCGCTCAGGGCTCTTAAACCCCGGAGGATTACGCGTGCCTGCTCTTGCAAAGCAAAATTAACGGTTAAGCCAGAAAAACTTGTGATCCGCACCTGGGGGAGATGGCTTGTTGCGATGCTCAGTTGTTGCAAACGTTTTTCAAGGCTAAAAGTGGGCTGCTTATTTGGGTTTTGCAGCACTGCCACCACCACTTCATCAAAAAGAGCGCTGGCCCTTTGAATTAAATCGAGGTGCCCAAGGGTAACTGGATCGAAACTACCTGGATAAACGGCCCGCATGCTTATGGGGTTGCTCTCCCTAGAGTGACGCAACGCGCTCCAGGGGTTTCCATCACAGGGCTGAAGGCGGGCCACCAGCCACTCATTCAGGATCCAGCTCGATTGGAGGCTTTGCTTAAGGCTCTGCCAGTAGAACCAGGCTGTTACTTAATGCGTGATGCTGAAGATCGCATCCTCTACATAGGTAAATCAAAAAGTTTGCGCAGCCGAGTGCGTAGCTATTTCCGTGATGGACCTTCTGATCGCCCCAGAATCAACTTAATGGTTCGCCAAGTGGTGGAGATTGAATTCATTGTTACCGATAGTGAGGCTGAGGCGTTAGTTCTCGAATCAAATCTAATCAAGAACCACCAGCCTCATTTTAATGTACTTTTAAAAGACGATAAGAAATATCCCTATTTGTGCATCACGTGGAGCGAAGATTATCCGCGTATATTTATTACAAGGCAACGCAGATTCCGCCGCGCGAGTGATCGTTTCTACGGGCCATATGTCGATGTTGGTTTGTTGCGGCGCACCCTAGCAATCGTTAAGCGAGTATTTCCTCTGCGGCAACGGCCTCAACCCTTGCATCGAGATAGAACCTGCCTTAACTATGACATCGGTAGATGCCCTGGCGTTTGCCAGGAAAAAATTTCTGCAGAAAATTATAAAATAATAATCCAAAAAGTTGCAATGGTATTTCAAGGCCGAAATGATGAGCTGCTAGATTTACTACAACAGCAAATGGTTCGTTATGCCGAACGTCTTGATTTTGAAGCAGCCGCACTCGCGCGCGATCAATTAAAAGGCCTAGAGCTACTTACATCTGAGCAGAAAGTTGCCTTACCAGATTCTGATATCAGTAGGGATGTGATTGCATTAGCAAGTGATGATCGTGTAGCTGCAGTTCAATTATTTCAGGTTAGAGCAGGTAAATTAGTTGGACGTCTTGGCTATACAGCTGATGCCGAAGCGGCATCCCCCGGCGCGATTCTGCAAAGGGTGCTGGAGGAGCACTACAGCCAGGTGGATCCGGTGGAAATTCCCCCTGAGGTTTTACTGCAACATCCCCTGCCAGAGCAGGAATTACTTGAGGCCTGGCTGCGGCAGAGACGGGGGCGCAAGGTAACCCTGCTGAATCCGCAACGGCAGCAGAAAGCCGAACTAATTGAGATGGTTGTGCGCAATGCCAGTTATGAATTAGTTAGGGCGCAGCGCAATGCTGAACAGCAGCATTTAGCCCTTGAGGATCTAGCTCAACTTCTAGAATTAGAGCATCCTCCCAGACGTATTGAAGGTTTTGATATCAGCCATATTCAAGGCAGCGATGCAGTGGCATCCCAGGTGGTATTTATCGACGGACTTCCCGCGAAACAGCATTATCGCAAATACAAAATTCAAAGTAGCAGCATTCAATCGGGGCATAGTGATGATTTTATGGCGATGGCGGAAATTATGCGCCGCAGGTTTAGACGCTGGAGCCAAGCAAAGCAAGGGGGCGCTGATTTAAATGAATTGCGGCGCCGTACCAAAACAACATTGCAAAGCGATGGTTTAATCGATTGGCCTGATGTTGTGATGATCGATGGCGGTAAGGGACAGTTATCTGCAGTGATGGAAGCACTTAGAGAATTGGATTTGGCTGATGAGTTAGTGGTTTGTTCACTTGCCAAACAAAAAGAGGAAATATTTACCCCAGGTGCTTCTAATTCTTTAAATACAGAACCTGATCAATTAGGGGTAGTTCTCTTGAGACGGCTGCGGGATGAAGCCCATAGATTCGCGGTTGGATTTCACAGGCAACAGCGAGGAGAGCGTATGAAGAGATCCCGTCTTAGCGACATTCCAGGTCTTGGACCTAAACGTGTAAAAGATCTGCTTGCTCATTTCCGTTCAATTGATGCAATTCAATTGGCTACAGCTGAACAATTAGGGGGATGTCCTGGGATGGGCTCAGCATTAGCTAAACAAATTTACGATTATTTTCATCCAACAAATGATGAGGAAACCGCTTAGACCATCGTTACAAATTCCTCAGAAATACTTGGATGTAATGCCATCGTTCTATCAAAATCCGCTTTGGTTGCGCCCATCCCTACTGCAATTGCAGCCATCTGAATAATTTCAGCTGCATGGTTGCCAACCATGTGGCACCCTAATATTCGATTAGAGGTTTTAGCTACTACAAGTTTTAATATGCACCGAGGCCCAACGGCAGGTAAGGCTTGCTGCAAGCTACGAAATTTGGCTTTATATATAACTATATTTTCAATTCCAAACCTGTTAGTGGCCTCATCTTCACTCAGGCCAACACAGGCAAATTCAGGCTGCGTGAAAACTGCTGTAGCAATAATCTCGTGGTTTACAACCCTTTTGATTCCTGCAAATACATTATCGGCAACTGCCCTACCTTCGTCAATCGCTACCGGGGTTAAATTGACCCTATTTGTAACATCTCCCACTGCATAGATATGTTCGATATTTGTTTGTTGGTATTCATTAACTATTATCCGATCCTTTTCATGGGTGATAGCTGCCGATTCCAATTGTAAATTTTTTATAAATGCACCCCTCCCCGCAGCCTGTAATACCGCCATGGCATTGAAACTCAATTGCTCGCTAGCAGTGGAATCGGAGTTATTGCGAGTGCAATTAACATTGTATTTATTTCCCTGCTTTTGGATGCTATTGGGTGAGCAACCAAATTCTAATTTAATACCTAATTCTTGCATTTCAGTTTCTATAGCTTTTACCAATTCTGTGTCAAATTCCTTCAGAAGCCTATGTTTTCTCACGATTTGAGTTACTTTAATGCCAAGGCCAGCTAAAATACAGGCAAACTCGCAAGCTATGTAGCCTGCTCCAATAATTAAGATCGATTCTGGCAATTGCTCTGCCTCAAAAAGATCATCACTTACCCAGCCCAACTCTCCCCCTGGAATATTTAATCGTGTTGGAGCTCCTCCCACTGCAATTAATATATTGCTGGCACTTACGCATCGTTCCCCAACTTTAATAGTATGCGCATCTACAAATGAAGCCCAACCTGTTATTAATTCGATTCCTGCACTCTCAAGGGATTTAATATATATATGATTAAGCCTATCTACTTCCCTGCGTACATTTGCCAATAATATTTGGCTATTGCAGCCATTATTTTTTATATCCCACCCATAACTTTCTGCGTTTTGTAAAGTTTCTTTGTATTCAGATCCATACACTAAAAGTTTTTTGGGCACACAACCTCGAATCACGCAGGTGCCCCCAACTCGATTGCCTTCAATGATTGCCACTTTTGCTCCATGGCGTGCGGCTCGTTTGGCAGCTGCAAGTCCCCCTGAGCCGGCGCCAATCACCAGAAGATCAAAATCCATAAGCTAATCAAGCAACCCATTCATCTTGGTTCCTCGCAGTGGCAGTTGGCATTTGGGTGCTGAATGATCAGCTACATCCGTTGCAAGCGGCTTTGGCATCCTGCAAACCCAGCGATGCGAGGGTTCTATTGGTGGAATCCCTATCTGTTTTAAATGCCGGGCCCCATTTGCAGAAGCAGATCTTTTTTTGGTCTGCTCAACGGCATTTTGCGGATGAATTGCGTTGTGCGGGTTGGAGGGTTGATCTTGTGGAGGCCCCCAGCTACGCAGAAGCTTTGACGGGTTGGCTCACAAGCCACGGCATCAGCGAACTTCGGGTGATGGAACCAAGTGATCGCCCTATCCACAAGGCGATCGAACGTATTGCCGCCCAGCTGGAAACTCAGCCTGATTGGCAGCTGCGTTGGTATCGCAATAATCAATTCCTCTGGAGTAAGGCTGAATTCGCTGAATGGGTGGGCACTAAAAAGCAATTGCGGATGGAATTTTTCTATCGCGAGGGCCGTAAGCGTTTTGATCTGCTGATGGCAGCTGATCAACCTTTAGGGGGCGAATGGAACTTCGATAAGGAAAATCGCAAACCACCGCGAGGTGGGTTGATGGGCCCGCCCGCCCTGTGGTTTGAGCCCGATAGCTGCACAGAAGCAGTGATCGAAAAACTATTGGAGTTGCAGGATAAATATCAACTCACAGGCGCGGCGCGGCCTTTTCGTTGGGGTGTTAATAGGCAGCAAGGCCTGGATGTGCTCGAGCATTTCATAGCTACACGGCTTGCAGATTTCGGCCCATATCAAGATGCAATGGTGCAGGGTGAAGCAACCCTCTGGCACGCACTAGTAAGTCCTTACTTAAACCTTGGCTTGTTGCAGCCCCTTGAAGTTTTGAAACGCCTTGAGCAGGCGGGCCTTGAGCAACAGGTGCCGCTGGCCAGTTTGGAGGGGGTGATACGTCAAATACTTGGCTGGCGAGAATTTACCCACGGCCTCTACCAGCATTTCGACGCCAACTACCAATTTTCAAATGCTCTTGAGGCAACAGCTCCATTACCAACTTTCATCACTAATCTTGGCGGAAGCGGTATGCAATGCCTAGACAGCGTTTTGGCAGAACTGGCTAGCAGCGGCTATCTCCATCACATCCAGCGTTTAATGGTGCTTGGCAACTTAGGTCTTTTGGCAGGCTGGGATCCCCAGGCATACGTTGCTTGGTTTACAAGTCAATTTGTTGATGCCCACGATTGGGTAATGCAAACAAATGTGCTTGGTATGGGGCTTTGGGCTGATGCTGGAAAACTCGCTAGCAAGCCCTACGCCGCTAGCGGCAAATACTTGCAACGTATGGGAACCTATTGCCAAAACTGCCGTTTTGATCCCGCTAAACGCAGCGGACCGGATGCTTGTCCTTTTACAGCCCTCTATTGGAATTTCTTAGATCGCCACTCAGAGCGTTTTCGCAGCCATCCGCGGATGGCATTAATGATTAAACAGCTAGATAAATTCAGTAGCGAAGAAAGATTTGCCATTGCTGCAACCGCGGCAGGTTATGAATGGGCTCAAAGCGGTACTAACAAATGAGCTTGCATCTTTCAGCTGAAGCTTATCTTTGGTTTAAAACACTTCATATTATCGGTGTTGTTGTATGGTTTGCTGGTCTTTTTTACTTAGTAAGACTTTTTATTTATCATGTAGAGGCAGAAGAGCAGGCAGAGCCTCTCCGCCAAGCTTTTGAACAACAGTTTGGTTTGATGGAAAAGCGTCTTGCAAATATAATTACTACCCCTGGTTTGATTGTAACAATTGTTGGTGCAGCAGGTTTACTAATTGGCAACCCAGGCTGGTTATCTCAAAGTTGGTTGCATGCCAAACTTGCTTTTGTAGTAGTTCTTTTAGGCTATCACTGGTTTTGTTATCGCCTGATGGGTTTACTTGCTCAGGGAAAATGTGAATGGAGCGCAAAACAGTTACGCGCTTTTAATGAATTGCCCACCTTGCTGTTAGTAATTGTTGTGATGCTGGTGGTATTCAAGAATCAATTTCCCACCAGTGCTGCAAGCTGGTTGATAGTGGGGCTGGTGGTTTTTATGGCTGGCACTATTCAGTTCTATGCCCGCTGGCGGCGCCTGCGGGCAGAACGGGAGGCGAGCCATGCTTCTTGATCATCCTTTGCGCTTAGTGCTCTCTTCAGTTACGAAGGAAAGTTGCCCCAAGACACTCAATTTTCACTGCCACACCCTTTGTAGTGATGGAAGCCTCTCGCCAAAAGCTCTAGCTGAGCAGGCTGTGCAGATTGGGCTTGAACACTTTGCTGTTACTGATCACCACAGCCTTGAAGCCTATCCAATTATTAAAAATGAATTAGCGAGATTTCAAGCGGCTGGTAAAGCGGTTCCTACTCTTTGGAGTGGCACTGAAGTGAGTTGTGTTCTTGAAAATTGCTTGGTGCATGTTTTAGCCCTTGGCTACAAACCAGATCACCCCGCCATGGCTCCATACCTAAGGGGGGATGCGGTGGTGGGGGAAAAATTGAATGCCTCTTCAGTAGTGAAAGCTATCCAGGCAGCTGATGGCTTGGCTTTGCTTGCCCATCCCGCCCGCTATCGGCTCAATTTCAAGCTGTTGGTGAAAGCGGCAGCGGCACTCGGCTTTGATGGGGCAGAAGCCTGGTACGACTACGAAATGCAACCTCGTTGGCGCCCAAGTGCTCATGTGTGTGATCGGGTGGCTGCTCTAGCTAGTGAACTCAACCTTTTGCATAGTTGTGGCACCGACAGCCACGGATTAAGCCTGTTGGGCCGCTAAATTTACTTTTAGTAAATATGGGTGTTATGGGATTCTTCGATCGCTTCCGCCGCAAGCCCAATGAAGTGGAGCCAGACAAAAGCTTTTTCCTAGAACCAGATAGTGCTGGCAGCCTCGGCGACGTTAATTTCATGCGTCGCCCTTACAGCATTCGGCGCACCTTTCCTGGCACCGCAGCAAACCCAGGTCTCAAGGAACGCATTGAAGAGGTGGATTCGATGGCATCACGGCTCGAGAAGGTTTCTGACGGACTTCCAGAAGCGACAGTGAGCGAGCCAAGCTCATACAACAACGATGTGGTGCCAAAGCCAGTTAAAAAAACCTTCGCTCAACAAATTAGTCAGGAAGAGCTTGAAAATCGCATGAGGGGTTCTGCTGTTTCAGGCACAAATGTGCCTGGTAGCGCATCAAAGAAGCCCGTTGAACCTGAAAAGATTGCTCCGCCAGTGGCCCGTTCTGCCAAGCCTGGATCAATAGATCCCTTCAAGAACATGCTTAAAGACCTGGGCTAATTTCGCTATTTTTGACAGTTTCAATATTTTTATCTGTTGTTAGCACCAATTCTTTCAAAAACTGCAACTGTTCTTGTTCTGGATTTTCCCATAAACCGCGATTACTTGCTTCAAGTAGACGTTCTGCCATATCGCGTAATGCCCACGGATTGCTCTGTTTTATTGTTCTCTGAACATCAAGATCCTCCAGCCATCGTTTACAGATTGCGCCATAGGCCCAATCTGGCACTAAATCAGTGCAGGCATCGTAGGCAAAGAGATAATCAAGGCTAGCAGCAAATTCAAAGGCTCCCTTGTAGCCATGCTTTTGCATTCCTTCTATCCAGCGAGGATTTAAGAGCCGGCTGCGTATAACTTTGTCTAATTCTAGAGCTAAAGGTTTTGGTCTTGGCCGTTCAGGTTGAGAGTGGTCGCCAAACCAGAGTTGGGGATCACTGCCCCGAATACGCCGCACTGCAGCAGCCATACCGCCATGAAATTGGTAGTAATCGTCTGAATCAAGTAGATCATGTTCGCGATTGTCTTGGTTGTGCAAAACAACTTGCACTTCTTCAAGGCGTTTTTCCAAGCCGATGCGATCTGCAACTGGCTCTTCACTGGCCTGGTAACGCCATTTACTCCAGTTTAGAAAAGCTTCAGCTAGATCATCTTTGCTTTCCCAATTTCCACTTTCGATCAACCCCTGCAAACCAGCTCCATAGGCTCCAGGGGCTGAACCGTAAACCTGGCAACCGCCGCAACCATCCGCCTGCTGTTTAACGATGTGATTCGCTTCCTTGAGCCAATGTAGTAGTTGTGGAAAAGCATCTCTAAAAAAGCCCGAGATTCGTACTGTTACATCAACTCTTGGCCGGCCAAGAAAATTAATAGGGATCAATTCGAGCCCCACCATTCGCCGATTGGGGCCATCCCATAAAGGCCGAACCCCCATAAAGGCCAGCACCTGCGCTACATCATCTCCACCACTGCGCATCGTGCTGGTGCCCCAAATTGAAATGGCCAAATGGGTTAAGTGATCACCTTCGGCCTGAAGATGTTGCTCGAGAAGGGAGTCTGCAGCTTTTCTACCGATATCCCATGCCGCCTCCGTTGGCACTGCTCGTAGATCTACTGAATAGAAATTTCTTCCCGTTGGAAGAACTTCAGGCCTGCCACGGGTTGGAGCTCCAGAAGGACCAGCCTCAATGCGTTCCCCCCGCAGAGCAGCGAGCAGATTGTGGCGTTCTAAGGGGGCGCAACCTTTCAACCTTGGGAGTAAATCCCGATTGATCTGAATCAGCTCTGCTGCAGTGTTGCTGCCAGGAGCAGCAACTAATCCAGCGAGGCAACTGGCTGCAAGATTCTCAAGTGCGGTGATGCCATCACCCTGGGTGCGCAGAACCATTTCTGGAGCAATCGCTTGAAGCCGTTGCTGATCTGCTGATGTGAGTAGATCAGCTTCGGCTGCTGTTAATGGATCGAGGCAGAGGCAAAGATCTTTTGCAAGAGCGCGGCTAAGGCCAATGCGGCTGGAGCCGGGGGAACGGGCAATTGCCAAAAGCAATTCAGTTTCAGCAGCAGTTGTGGGCGCACAGCCATAAATGTGCAAACCAGTTCGTATTTGTGCTTCTTTTAATTCACACAAGTAGCCATCAACCCTGCTTATTTTTTCATTGAAATTGTCGCTAAAAAATGAATCAATATTACTATTTTGAATGCCAATTGTGGCATTTAATTTTTCTAGATCTAGGGCTTGTATTTTCTCGTTGAGTTTTTCTCTTAATACCTCAACTCTATTGCTTGCCATGGTGGATGCTTCCCAGTATTCATCAACTAAGCCTTCCAATTCAGCGAGTTCGCGATATAATCCAGCCCTACCTAAAGGAGGGGTGAGGTGATCTAAAATAACAGCCTGGCTGCGGCGTTTAGCTTGGGAGCCTTCGCCGGGATCATTAACTATAAATGGATAAATATTTGGTAGGGGTCCGAGGGCTATTTCAGGAAAACAATTTTTAGATAGGCCAATACCCTTTCCGGGTAGCCATTCTAAATTTCCATGTTTACCAAAATGAATAACAGCATTTACTTTGAACACTTGCCTAATCCATAGGTAATGGGCCAGATAACTGTGGGTTGGTGCTAAATCAGGGCAGTGATAATTCAAGGCAGGGTCGCGGTCGTATCCCCTGCTGGGTTGCAACATAACTATTATGTTGCCAAAAATTAAACCGCAAATAGGAAATTTTTGTTTATCAAGCCCTTGATCATTTGTAGCCTTTCCCCAGCGCTCTTCAATTAATTCTTGCGGTTCCTGAGCCAGTTGGGAAAACCAATCCTGATATTGAGCTAAGTCCAGTTCAGCGCATGGGGCTAGGTGCCAGCTTTCAGGATCAGGGCTGCGAGCTTCTGTTAGGGCTTTGATTAATTCATCACCATCAATTGGCAGAGGCTTTTCTCCAAGTTGATAACCCTCTGCCTTGAGCCAATGCAGCACTTCCACAACGCTGGCTGGTGTATCTAGGCCCACACCATTCGCTAGGCGACTGTTGCGGCAGGGGTAATTGGCTAAGACCAGAGCAATGCGTTTTTGGCTCTCGGGGGTGCGGCGTAATTGCACCCAAGCAGCAGCTAACGCTGCCATCCAATCCAAGCGTTCCACATCGGGGCAGTAGCGCTGAACAGCACATTCGAGGGCGGTGTCAGCCCGATAAAGCTCCTTAAAACAACCAATACGCCCAGTGATGCGGCCATCAAGCTCCGGAAGAGCTACCTGCATGCTGAGATCTAAGGGGCTGAGGCCAACGCTGCTGGCGGCCCAGCGTTGTTTGGGAAGGGTGCTGCAAAGCAATTGCAACACCGGTACGCCAAGACTGCGCCAAAGGGGTGCACCCGCCTCTGCTTCATCGGCCTTCACCGAAGCAAATCCAGTAGCGCAGAGCACCAATTCCACCTGCTCTGCTTTAAATAATTGCCTTACCCCCTGTTGAACCAATTCATCCCTCAGGCTGCTAACCAGTAACAGTCGCGGACATAAACCTGCAGCCCTAATTGAAATTAAGCAACTATCTAATAGCTCGAGATCGGCGCTATTCCAAAGAGCTCGATAGAAAAGGAGACCTACTCTCGCTCCACTATCCATACACCAGTTGTAAGGCAAAGGATCTGGTTGGGGTATTGGTTTTGGCGTTTCCATTGGCTTTCCTTCAAGCCATTGGCTGCAGCACGTCAACACTTGAGCCATATTTTCAGGGCCCCCTTCCCTCAAGCTGCGCCCGATAGCAAGGCTTAAAAATTCCGGAAAGTTTCCAAGGCTTGCCAGTTCAGCTTCACCCTCAGCGGTGCCGCTAATGATTAAAAGACCCCTTTGATCGCTGGCTCTAGCCCATTCCCTCAGTTGTTCGATGCCGTAGCTCCAATGGCCCCGCCCCCCCAGCAAGCGAACCAGCACTAATTTTGCTTTCACCACAGTGCTGCGCAGGTAGTGGTCTACAGCGGCTGGATGTTGCAGCGCTTGCAGGTTTAAACCCCGCAAAGCCATCTTTCTGCTTTGGTTAGCCAGCAGGCTTAAGTCGCTATCAGCGCTGCTGAGAAACAAAAAAGGTGCAGCCGATTGCTCCACTAAAAAAGGTTCCTGGCTACTTAGGTCGCCAGGGATAGCTGCCAATCTGTGCATCTAGCCATCATCCCTGGCAAGGGGATGAGAAGATCAAAGCAAGGTTTCTGCCGCCAGATGAATCAATTTCTCCCGTTTGCCTGGTTCGGTGGCCGCTGCGTGCCATTTGCTGAAGCCACTCTTTCTGTGGCCACCCATGCCTTGCATTACGGCACAGGCGCTTTTGGCGGCATGAGGGCTATACCTAATCCAGATAATTCACAAGAAATACTGCTGTTTAGAGCCGATCGCCATGCGAAGCGATTGAGTGAAAGTGCGAAGCTCTTGCTCACAGAATTAAGCGCAGAGACGGTCATGGATGCCGTTAGGCATTTTTTAAAGGCAAATAAACCAACAAAGCCCAGTTATTTAAGGCCATTTGTATATACCTCAGATCTTGGAATTGCGCCGAGATTACATGATATTGAAACTGATTTTTTGATATACGGTATAGAGTTAGGTGATTATTTATCACCAGATGGTGTTACTTGCAGAATTAGTTCATGGACCAGGCAAGAGGACCGATCCCTTCCGTTAAGAGGAAAAATCAGCGGCGCTTACATAACCAGTTCTTTAGCAAAAACCGAAGCGGTTAAAAGCGGTTTTGATGAAGCGTTACTTTTAAATAGCCGCGGTAAGGTAAGCGAAGCAAGTGGAATGAACTTGTTTATTGTTCGCGATGGTATTTTGTTTACCCCCGGAGTTGATCAAGACATATTAGAAGGAATTACAAGAGCCAGTGTTATCGAACTAGCTCGCAGCATAGGTATAGAGGTGGTGGAAAGACCGATAGATAAAACTGAATTATTTATAGCTGATGAGGTATTTCTTACTGGAACAGCGGCTAAAGTAACCCCAGTGCGACGGGTGGAAAGCACAGAATTAGCCACATACAGACCCGTTATGGATACGCTTAGAGAAAGGCTCACCGCCATTACTGAAGCCAGAGACCCTAAATTTGAACATTGGGTAACCAGGGTGAACATAGGGGAATGACAAGTTTTCTTGAACGGCTCCACAGCCCGCAGCGACCGGTGTTGGTGTTCGATGGAGCAACGGGCACGTCATTACAGCAGATGGAGCTCACCGCAACTGATTTTGGTGGTGTCGCTTTAGAAGGATGCAACGAGATATTGGTGCGTACACGGCCCGATGTAGTTAAGGAGGTGCACAGGCAATTCCTCGAGGCTGGTTGCGATGTAATTGAAACAAATACCTTCGGCTCTACATCATTAGTTCTTGCTGAATACGATCTTCAAGCAGAAGCATTTGAACTAAACAGGGAGGCTGCCAACCTGGCCAGGGAGATGGCCGATGCCTACAGCAGCGAGGAAAAACCTAGATACGTAGCTGGTTCGATCGGACCAACAACTAAGTTACCCAGTCTTGGCCACGTAAGTTTCGATGTAATGAAGGCCTGTTTTGCTGAACAGGGTCGCGGTCTTTTAGCTGGAAATGTGGATTTATTCATTGTGGAAACCTGCCAAGATGTATTACAAATAAAGGCTGCATTAAGCGGATTAGAACAAGCATTTGAAGAAACGGGTGAGAGGCGCCCGATAATGGTTAGCGTAACGATGGAAACAACTGGCACGATGTTAGTTGGTTCTGATATAGCTGCAGTTGTTGCAATATTAGAACCGTTCTCAATCGATATCCTTGGCTTAAACTGCGCCACCGGACCAGAGCAAATGAAGGAGCATATGCGCTATCTAAGTGCCCATGCTCCATTTGTTGTTAGCTGTATCCCGAATGCTGGTTTGCCTGAAAATGTTGGCGGTGTTGCTCATTATCGCTTAACCCCCATAGAGATGAAGATGGCACTTCATCATTTCATCGAAGATCTTGGCATTCAAGTTATTGGCGGATGTTGTGGTACCACCCCTGCTCATATTGCAGCCTTGGTGGAATTGGCAAGAGAATTAAAACCTGCCCCTCGCCAGGTTCGACTCCCAGTGCAACGCATTGAGCGGCCCCAGCTTCAAGCTGAATCTGCAGCCGCTTCTCTTTACAGCACCACTAGCTACGAACAGGAAAATTCTTTTCTTATAATCGGTGAGAGATTAAATGCAAGCGGCTCAAAAAAAGTACGCGAATTGCTTAATGAAGAAAATTGGGATGGATTAATTGCTGTTGCCCGCAACCAAGTAAAAGAGAATGCTCATATCTTGGATGTAAATGTTGATTATGTTGGGCGAGATGGTGAATCTGACATGCATGAACTTGTTAGCAGGCTTGTAAATAATGTAAATCTTCCATTAATGCTTGATTCAACCGAATGGCAGAAAATGGAGGCTGGTCTTAAAGTTGCTGGTGGAAAATGTTTACTTAATTCCACTAACTATGAAGATGGCGATGATAGATTCTTCAAGGTGCTTGAATTGGCACGAAGCTATGGGGCGGGAGTTGTTGTTGGCACAATCGATGAAGAAGGTATGGCCCGCACTGCAGAAAGAAAATTTGCAATAGCAAAACGCGCCTATTTAGATGCTTTGAAATATGGAATTCCGGCAAGAGAAATTTTTTACGATCCCTTGGCGCTACCAATCTCTACCGGAATAGAGGAAGATAGGCGCAATGCTTGTGAAACAATTAAAGCAATTAAACGAATACGCACCGAATTACCTGGAGTTCATGTTTTACTAGGAGTTAGCAATATTAGTTTTGGTTTATCCCCAGCGGCTCGGATTGTATTGAATTCTATTTTCTTACACGATTGTTGTGAGGCTGGAATGGATGCGGCAATAGTTAGCCCTGCTAAAATATTGCCTCTTATAAAAATTAGCGATGCACATCAGAAGGTTTGCCGCGATCTCATCAATGATTTACGTGAGTTTGAAAATGGTGTTTGTAGCTACGACCCCCTCACAACTCTCACCACCTTATTTGAGGGGGTAAGCGCAAAAGAAGCCAGGGAATCTGGACCATCCTTGGCGGATCTTGCCGTTGAAGAGCGTTTAAAACAGCATATTATCGATGGGGAACGAATCGGATTAGAAGCTGCCCTGATGGAGGGTTTGCTGCAATACAAACCTCTAGAGATTGTTAATACTTTTTTACTTGATGGTATGAAGGTTGTTGGCGAATTATTTGGTTCTGGTCAAATGCAACTTCCATTTGTTTTGCAGAGTGCTGAAACCATGAAAAGTGCTGTTGCATATCTAGAACCCCATATGGAAAAAATAATCGGCGCTGATGGTAAGGTTGAAAGCTCAGCTAAAGCAAAGTTACTGATAGCAACAGTAAGAGGGGACGTTCACGACATTGGCAAGAATCTCGTAGATATTATTCTCACAAATAACGGCTACGAGGTTATTAACCTTGGCATTAAACAATCCGTAGAAGCCATCATTGACGCTCAGCAAATTCATAAAGCTGATTGTATTGCGATGAGTGGCTTACTAGTGAAATCTACTGCATTTATGAAGGATAATCTAGCCGCATTTAATGATGCGGACATTAATGTTCCGGTTATTTTAGGCGGGGCGGCACTCACGCCTAGGTTTGTTAATAAAGATTGTAGAGATGTTTATAATGGCCAGGTTATTTACGGGCGAGATGCTTTTACTGATTTACGATTTATGGATGCTTTAGTTGCTGCAAAAAAAACTGAACAATGGGATAATAAATCTGGTTTTCTTGGTATTGCACCTGAAGGATTTGGTGCTGAAGTTGTATCTTTACCCGCCGAAACTAAGTTAGACGCTTTTGAAACACCCAATCCTACTAATCCTAATTTAAATGAATTAGTTATATCAAACGATCGCTCTGATGCAGTACCGGAAGAAGTTTTCATCGAACCCCCATTTTGGGGCACTAGGGTTTTGTTGGAAGAAGAACTACCAATTGATCAAATTTTTGCTTATTTAGATAAACAGGCTCTGTTTGCTGGCCAATGGCAACTTAGGAAAAATCAAAAGCAAACACGCTCTGAATATGAATTGATGTTGCAAGAGAGGGCTGAACCTGTGCTAACTGAATGGGTGCAGAGAATTCGCGAAGAAAAACTCTTGTCACCTAGGGTTATTTACGGATATTTTCCTTGTGGTAGAAAAGCAAACAGTGTTGTTGTATATGACCCTTTAAATTCAGATAAATGTCTTGGAAAGTTTGAGTTGCCTCGTCAGAAATCTGGTAACCGCTATTGCATCGCAGATTTTTATAGAGATTTACAAAATGAGAAACCCACAGATGTGTTACCAATGCAAGCTGTAACTATGGGAGCAGCTGCCACGGAGTTTGCTAAACAATTGTTTGAAGACAATAAATATACTGATTATCTCTATTTTCATGGTCTTGGTGTTCAATTAGCTGAAGCGCTTGCCGAGTTGGTTCATGCGCGTATCCGCAAAGAAATGGGTTTTGAAAATGTGGAGCCGAAATCCCTAAAGGATGTCCTTGCCCAGCGTTATCGCGGCAGCCGCTATTCGTTTGGTTATCCAGCCTGCCCGAATGTTGCAGATTCCCGGCCTCAATTGGACTGGTTAGGGGCCGATCGGATTGGTCTAACAATGGATGAAAGTGATCAACTTGATCCAGAACAGAGCACCACAGCGCTAGTGGCTCTACACAGCCAAGCCCGTTATTTCAGCGCGTGATGCTGGCATGACAGCCTGACGGTTGATCTGATTGTTTTCATGGCAATTTCAGGGCCTGATGGCGTTGATGCTGCAATCGCAGCTGGTGTAGATCTCGATGGCTCAGCAATCCCCGCGGAAATGCTGGCCCTCTATCGAGAAGTAATGGATCTAGAGAGTGCCCGGGCCCGCAGCGGCGTCACAAAGTCAATGCGCAACAGAATTGTTCGAACAGGCGCAAAGCATTTAGATCGAGACGTTCTCAATAATCGCCTCATTTTGGCCGGCTGGGAGGGCCTCAAACCCAAGGAAATTGCCTTTTATTTCAGCTAGCTCTATTCGGGTCTACGCCCCTCAAGAGCATCAATAACTTCTTGCTGAAACGCTTCCAAGCTGCTGGAATCGGAGAGGTCGAAACCCTCTCCTGCGGCATTTTGGGTGAGTTCCTGAAAATGGAAGGCCCCCTCACCATTGGCTAAAAACTCCATAGCTGATGTTTCGCCGCTCTCGGCAAAGGCATCCACTAAGGCATGGAATGCCGCATCTTCGGTGAAATCCCAGCTCATCGGGTGCTTGCAGGTTGGAGAATTTGGGTGTTTTGTAACCAGTAAAAGCTGGCCACCCCAAGACCCATAGCGCCTCCCCCCCCGATTCCGTCAAGTGTTTGTTCCGATTTATCAGACTTATGACCACATCAACATCGATTTTTAACGTGCTTGGTACAAGCCTGAAGAGCTGTGGATGCCAGCCCCTCACAGGTTGGTTTCGCGATGGCAGCTGCCGTACCAACGCGGCAGACCTTGGCCGGCACAGCGTATGTGCCGTGATGAGTGAATCCTTCTTGAGTTACAGCAAGGCCCAAGGCAACGATCTCTCAAGCCCCAACGAAGCAAATGCTTTTCCAGGTTTGAAACCTGGTGATCGATGGTGTCTTTGCGCGCCTCGCTGGCTTGAGGCCTACTGGGATGGCATGGCCCCCCAAGTAGTGCTTGAAGCTTGTGAATTTTCAACTCTCGAGGTAATTCCACTCGAATTGCTGCAGGAAAAAGCCCTACCAGGGGATGCTTTGCCCGTCCCAGGCAAGGAACCTGCCTGATTCAAGAGGGGTCTGCTTGGCTATTAGCGATACCAGTTGCTCGGCTGCCCGCTCAGCACTAAAAAGTTTTTCCGGAGCCACAGCGGTTCTGAAGGGCTCAGAAAGCGCAGTGGCAGTGGTACCTGGATGCAGCAAAGTTACTGCCACAGCTGGTCTTCTCCGTTGCCATTCAATTGCAAGAGTGCGAAGCAGTTGGTTCTGCGCAGCTTTTGCAGCGCGGTAGGAATACCAACCGCCAAGTTGGTTGTCGCCAATGCTGCCAACCCTGGCGGAAAGGCTTGCGAACCAAGCCTGCTCGCCATGCCCAAAGGCCTCATCCACGGCTTTGGCAAGCAGGATTGGTCCAAAGGCGTTCACCGCAAATGATTCCTCTAAACCAGTGCGGCTTACTGCCTGCAGACGCTTTTCAGGCCCAATCCCTCCACTATGAAGCCATCCAGCGGTGTTGATCACCAGCCTTAAGGGCCCATGCTGCTGCAATTCAGTTTTTAAATCGTTTAGGGATTGCTCTGAGCAAATATTTAGCGGCAATGGTCCACCCCTACCGGCCCTTAATAGCTTCAGTTTTGGAGCTTCTCGCTCTAGAACCACACCAATAGCTCTACCAATGCCCCCTTGGCCCACCACAAGGGCAGTACCCTCCAGCTGATCCCAATTGAGGTTGCGAGCCATTGCTAACACCACGAAGGGGCGCATGATGGCAACTGAAGGGGGTTAAGCGTTTGGTCTTGTCGATTTCCCTGCTAGGTGGTGGTGCTTGGGGCAGCACCTTGAAGCATCTTTTTGGGCAGTCGGGCCATCGAGTTGAGCTCTGGCGTCGATCCAATGGTTTTGATGCACTTTCAACCTTGCAACACTCCGATCTAGTGGTGTGTGCAGTTGCTTTTGCTGGTGTTGAGAGCCTTGCGCTGCAACTTTCAAGCTGGAATTGCCATGCGCCACTGCTGAGCTGTTCCAAAGGGTTGGACCCCCTAACTGGCTCTACCGCCAGCCAGATTTGGCAAAAGTATTGTCCGCAGCGGCCGTTGTTTGTGTTGAGCGGCCCAAACTTGGCAAAGGAATTGGCCAACGGCTTACCTGCCGCCAGTGTGCTGGCAGGCACTGATCAACTTTTATTGGCAAAGCTGCAGAAGGAGTTAAGTAGCGACTGCCTCAGGCTTTATCGAAATAATGATCCCGTGGGAACAGAGGTGGCGGGGGCATTGAAAAATGTGATCGCTATTGCCGCTGGAGTGTGCGATGGTCTTTGCCTCGGTTCAAATGCCAGAGCATCTCTCCTCACGCGTGGTTTAGCGGAGATGGGCCTTGTGATTCAAGCCCTCGGCGGTAAAGCGGAAACTCTTTACGGCCTCGCTGGTCTTGGTGATCTTTTAGCTACTGCAACCAGTGCGCTGAGTCGTAATTATCGATTTGGCAATGCATTAGCAGAGGGATTAACAACCAGCGCTGCCCTTGAGCGAATTGGGGCGATTGTTGAAGGTGTGCCCACCTGTGAGGCGGTATTAGCCCTTGCTGCTAAAAAACATTTGAGTTTGCCAATAGCAACCGAAGTGCAACAACTTGTAGAGGGACGTTGCGATCCCCGCAGGGCGCTTCAAAAGTTAATGGAAAGGGAATTACGCCACGAATGATCAGCAGCACACACCAAGGCATAGCCATCTGCGCTTTTGATGCATTCAGTGAAGTCCCACTGGGCGGCAACGGGGCCACGGTTGTTTTACTTGATAAACCAGCATGCACAAACTGGATGCAGGCTCTTGCTACAGAATTAGCACAATCAGAAACTGCCTTTTTATGGCATAACAAACAACAATGGTGCTTGCGCTGGTTTACACCAAGCTGCGAGGTATCTCTGTGTGGCCATGCGAGTCTTGCCGCGGGCCTTGCCTTGTATCAATGGGGAAAATTTGATCTAGGTGAAGAGTATTTCTTTTCAACTAGCAGTGGAGATCTCAGAATCGAAGTACATTCAGCAAAACTTGCCAGCTTAGATCTACCAACCACAGGTTTAACGTTTCGAATTCAAGAGGCTTGGATGGCAGAGCTGCTGGGTACAAGTCTTCTTAATCAATGGAGCTCAGGACTTGCCTATGGGGTTTTGCTTGTGTCAGCAAGCTTTCCCCTAAGCAAGCTTGATCCTCAAAATCCTGTGTGGCGCAATGGACCAGAAAAAGCTTGGCTGGTTATGCAAGCAGCAGAGACACCTCACCACTACCAACTGCGGTTTTTTGCCCCTGGTTTGGGTATTAGCGAAGATCCAGTTACAGGTTCAGCTCACGCTTTAGTAGCGCCTTGGTGGTGTGAGCAGCTAAATCTTTCTGAAGTGAGCGGCTGGCAGCCCTCCCAGCGACCAGGAGGAATGCTTTGCATTCCACAGAAAAACAGTCAAATTAGAATTAAAGGCAGCGGCACACTGCTTTGGAAAGGGGAGCTGCCCTGGATTTCAACTAACAGTGATGGGGTGGCATGGAAAAAGTAGAACGCCTAAAGCTATTTCTAAAGCGCCATAGTGGCAGCCTTTTTTTGTGCTCCGCCCCTTTATTTTTTGCGGCGTTGGTTGTAGTACTTATTTCTCCAAGTTTAAAGCCTCAGCAATCACAACTAGATCCAGCAATGCTAGAGGCTTTACTAGAAGATCCAATAAAAAATGAAAATAATAAAATTATATCAAAGCAAAATAAGAGATCCTTAAATACTCAGCGCCTTGATTTAAAAGTTCCTAATGCTGATCAACCAGCTCCTTCACTGGAGATAAGGGTGATGCTTCAGGAAACAAAAAGCACTTCAAATGTTGGTGCAAACGGTCCTTGGCAATTGCAGTTGCGCAATGGCAACACCTGGAGATCTGGCCAAGGAATGCTACCCCTAAATTGCATTGAGGGCCTGCTGCAGATCGGCGATGATAAAGGGCCTAATGAACTATGGCTCAGGCCTAATAATGGAGGAATAGTTGCACTTGATGCTAAGAGTTACCGCGGTGAATTTAGATTTTATTGCGAACGTGGAGGTCTTATAATCGTGAATCATCTACAACTTGAGGATTACATAGCATCAGTAGTAGGAGCTGAAATGCCAAGCGATTGGCCGGAGGAGGCATTGCGGGCTCAAGCGGTTGCTGCCCGTTCCTATGCCTTGGCCCACATGGCTCGACCCGCAGATCCCCATTGGAACCTTGGCGCCACAACTCGCTGGCAGGCATACGATGGCTTGGAAAGTGAAAGTGAAGCTTCGCGGGTGGCAGGCAGCTCAACGATGGGCCTAGTACTTAGTTACAGAGGCGGGATTGTTGAAAGTCTTTATGCCGCCGATAAGAAGATAACTATCGAAGCCCATGGCCATTTGGGCGCAAGTATGAGTCAACATGGAGCAAAAGAGTTGGCTCAACAAGGATTTCGATTCTCACAAATATTAGCTAGATACTATAGGGGTGCCAATTTAGCTCGATTGAAGAGGTCGGCATGAATTCTTTAGCAGAACAATCTCTGGCCTGCCAAAGAAAAGCTATTTCTCTTGGTGCTTTGGTACCTCTACAAACAGAAATTTTAAAGTCTGCATCCTGGGATCCTTTCATACTCCGCAAACTGCATGGCTACACTCCAAAGCATTTGAAAGAGGTTGGACCAAAACAAAATCCTTTCTCACCTTGGGATCGAAATTTAGAACTTAATAAACTTGATCAACATATACTTTTGCTTAATAAATATCCTGTTGAACCAGGACATTTACTTCTGATCACAAGGGATTGGAAACCCCAAACAGGCTGGCTAAGTGAATGTGATTGGCAGGCATTAAGAGAGGTTTGGCAAATGCAAGCTGGCCTATGGTTTTTCAATAGTGCTCCGGAGGCAGGAGCAAGTCAGCCCCATAGACACTTACAACTCTTACCTCGAGCTAAGGGAGAAATTATATGTCCAGAAGCTGAGAGATTTGAGGCAAATGCTGTTGCAAATAAGTCTTCTTGGCCGTGGAAAGTTGGCTTAAAAGCAACACCAAATAATGAGTTACCAAGCTTAGATTTTCTGATTAGATCATATGCTGAACTTGCAGAAACTCATGGAGTTGGCAACCCAAATAAGGATAAAATCCCGCTTCTTCCTTACAATTTACTAATAAGTAATAAGTGGTTTGTCTTAATTCCGAGATCAAAAGAAGGGCATAAGGGTTTCAGCCTTAATGCCCTCGGATACGCTGGCTTCTTGCTGGCTACAGCTGAATCAAACCTTGCTTGGCTGCATGAAAATGGCCCTTCCCAGTTACTAGCAGAAGCAGCCATTCCTACTCATTAGTTTGATCGCGCTCCATCTGAGCCTCAAGGGTGCCAATAGCCGCGTTTACAGCCGCTAGCTGCCTTTCCACGGCATCGCGCCAGCCTTTGAGCATGTAGAGCTTACGGCGCTGGTGCCTGGCCCTTGAGGATTTGAGGTCGGTATCGTTCCAGCAGCAATCTGGCATCGAAAACATGGGAAAATAATCAAACCAATTAGGTTCTAGCCAACCTTCTGTGGCTTGTGTTGTCCCCTTGCCTAAATTCCGTGACATCACAGGACAGCAAGGCTCCATCAGCCTTTGGCCTGCCAAAGATTTTTAAAACTGCATCTAAAATCACCAAACTGCATAGAGCTAATCTCATATTGAGACAGGTAGGCCCCACCGGTCTTATGCGCCAAAAATATTTGGCTTTGCTTGTATTGCCTTTTTTGGCGCCTGTTGCAAGATCAGAGGTGTCCTTGATGGCCGGTCAACAAGCCAGACCATTAAATGGCACCTTCAATAATGTGCCTGTGCTGCATTCCAACCAACCTGAGGAGGTGGCTGGACCAGGGATACTCGTGAGCACCACCTCGGGGGACGCCCTGGCTGAAAATGGCCAGAGGTTAAACCATGCCACTTATACGTTTAACGGCGAATTTGGCGTTCATGCCCATCACAAATATCATCCCTTAGCTCAAGAGAGGCGCCTATACGGAACAAGACGCAGCCAACTTACTATCGCCGCGATCGCTATAAATCCTGGGGATCGAGATGTTGTCCTTCAATTTGAACGCGGCTCAGTTAAAAATAGTTTTGAAGCTCCTTATCAATCAAACAATTTACTCGGTGTGATTCCTCAAGGTCATCGGCCCTGGAATACAGGCCCAGGGGCTGCAACCGCCGCTCAAATGATGCGGGGAACCCTTGATAGGAAATTACCTGAAGCAATCCGGATCCCACCTCGCAGCCGCATAGTAATTTTTAGTACGGATTTGCCCTCAAACGGCATTGCTAATGCATTAATAAAAGGTCGTAGCGATGGAGCTTTTCAATTAGCAGTGGTTGCTGCCAAAATGCCTAAGTCTGATCAGGAAATTATTAACATTCTTGATTCTGATCAATTTGCACCAGGCCGTACATATTTAAATAAAATAAATAAGATTAAGGATAGAAGTGTATTTTCAAGAGTTGCAGGTGTAGCAATAGGAGATACGTATCAAGCAAGTGTTATCCACAACCTTCTTGAGATGCCTTTACATGTTCCGCTTACCACAACAAATCGCCACAATTTTGGCACCGGAGAGAATCAGGTAAATCCATTAGTAACAAGAATGCTTGATTCCTCTTTAGATAATATTGGTACTTACGGAGTTAGGTTTGATCTAGACATGAGTTTGGTTGGTAATGGGCCATATAAATTGGTTTTGAGTCATCCAACCCTGCGAGGTCGTCAATTCGTATCATTTCGAGGAACCATCGGTTTAAAAACAATTAATGGCTATGAAGAGCTACATGTTGGAATGAGATCTGGGCAAAGTTTAGTGCTTAAATCTCTTGATCTCACGCCAAATCAGCCTCAGAACATTCGTTTGAGCTTGGTATATCCAGCTGATGCAACGCCAGGCCATCTGCTTAGTATTGTTTCAGATACGCAATTGGGTATGTTGCGGAGTAAAGAGGAGGCCTTGAAAAAAGCACGCAAACAATCAGAAGCTATTCCAATGTTTGTTATGGAACCTCCAGCTACGGCTGAGCTAAAGCTTGCTCCTCGCAAGGCTCCGATCAACTCCGTTAAGCGGCAGGTACCTGTACCTATACCTCCACCACAATTGCCAGCACTTCCTCCTGCGATGTTACCGATAGGTGGTTGGCCTCCCTCATTGCCAGCGATGGTTGATACCAATAGGCCGCATAAATTAATTAGAAACTGGCTTAACCGCTAGTTCCACATCTACAAAGTCCCCTTGGCAAACAGCCCAGACGAACGCAAAGTAACACTGGTTCTCCAGTGTGCTGCCATTGAGCAGCTAGACCGTTTGCGTAAGCAGTGGGGAATGAGAAGTCGCGGCCCAGCGATTGAGCGCTTACTTGAGATTATTTTAAAAGATGAATCAGAGCTCGAAAAGGAGCAGGAAGCTAGTGAAAACTATGAAAATTCGTTAGTTCAGCACGTTCAAGGGGCACTCGTGCTGATATCTCTAGCTGGTGAGAATGAGGATATTCCAGATTGGCAAGTTGATGAATCTGATCAGCGCCCTTCAGCAATTGATCTACCAGGATTCGTATCAAAGCGCACACAGCAATTAAGGAGAAGTTTGCAAACACCTGTTGTTGATCCGCCAACGAGTGTTGGAATTACCTTAATAGATTCGCGCCAGTTAGATGAGTGTATTCAAGCGGTACAAACCCATTGGATGAATCTTTACGGAAACGAACCAAATCAAGCTGTACTAGAAGCTGGTATGCATTGGTTGAGCCACGACATATGGCCCCTATCTGATGCCAGTGAGGGAAATATGTTCACATGGAATGCGCTTCAGCAGGTGATGATTGGCTATGCCCCCAGCTGGGATTTACGGGATCCATCAGTTGATCGTGTCATTATTGCTGCCGGTTTGCTGGAAGATCCTTTTGGTGGATTAGCTCTAAAAATAAGAATTCCATCATTGGTGGGCCGGATGACTCAGCGGCTGAGGCGGCGGCGGCGAGGGACTCCGTTTCTTGATCTCCAAGCAACGATGACAACCCAAGGAGCACTGCAACTTCTAAAACTTCCAACTAGTGCTGGTTGCAGTCTTACATTGCAAGATATTCGGGAAGCCTACCGACATCAAGCGGTTGCCGCTCATCCCGACGCAGGTGGCGACCCTGAGGAAATGAGAAGACTTAATGAGGCATATCAACTTCTCAAGCAAAGATATCTAAAACCCTTATAAAACCTTTTAAAATACTTGAAATAATATCTACGCTATAAAACATTTACATTGTCCCGTAACTCTTATCTAAGAATTGATATAAGACTTGAAATGAGACTCATCTAATATTTGCAAGACTATTTTTTATTCAATTTTTCATTTTGATATTTTTTGATTTTTTCATTTGTCCTCCCTATGGGTTTTGCTCCCTTTAAGTAATTGATTGATTTCTAGGCTCCTTCTGGTTCTGTCCAACTTATTGTCCAGCTCTTCCGGGAAAAGCTTTTATGGCAGTGAATATCAACTGTAAATACTCGGTTTTTTATATAAAAATAATGCTGAGTATCTGTGTTTATCACAGGTACTC
>ERZ889217.12-NODE-12-length-107092-cov-12.985080_pt1 | contig 107092 bp, 106 predicted proteins | sample MGYA00521098_ERZ889217 | MGnify/ENA primary metagenome ERZ889217 (study PRJEB32303, sample SAMEA104408613) | aquatic metagenome | biome: Brackish water; feature: Pelagic; material: water | place: Baltic Sea | collected 2014-06-10T22:04:00 | depth 2,362 m ... | reverse complement strand
GGTTTTCCTATGTGTACGAAGCAACCACGTCCGCCAAAGGGGAAATCGAGATTGAAAACTTTGTCACATGGAAAACAAAGCCGAGCGGTCATGAGCCTGCTAACCAATTCGATTTTCGGCACGAGATCGAATACGGCCTGACCGATCGATTCCAGTTGGGGCTCTACGTCGCCGATTGGAAGGTGGTCAGCAACAAAAACACAGCCATCTACCAAGATACCGCCCTCGAGGGTATCTACAATCTCACCAATCCCGTAACCGATTTGATCGGCTCCGGCCTCTACGGTGAGGTGAAACTCGGCGACCAGAAGTTCGAACTGGAAGGAAAACTTCTGCTTCAAAAAAATTTCGGCCCGGTTGTCCTAGCGTACAATGTCGGCATCGAAGCTGAATGGGAGGGCGACCGCTTCGGGTACTTCAACGAACGCAGCGGCGAATTCATGCAAAGCTTCGGCGCCAGCTATCAAATCACTCCCGCATTTTTTGTGGGTGGGGAATTTTTGCACGAAATCGGGTTCGCCGAATGGAGCGAAGCAAGCGATCCCCTCCTTTACGCCGGCCCAAACCTCTCTTACCGCTTCTGGGATCATTACTTCATCACGACCACCACCCTCTTTCAGGTCACTCAACTGTCCGACGAACCCAACTTCCAATGGCGAATGATTTTCGGGATGCACTTCTGATAAACTGAACACGCATCACCCTATGAAACCCGTTCATCTCCTCGGTGCCCTTGGCCTCGTTCTTATGGCCGGGTGCGCAACACTCCAAGACACAGCGCCTACCATATCGCCCGAAATGGCCGCCCATGCCTCCATGGTGGGCGTCCCGGCGGACACGCTGGAAGTCGGCCGTCGATTGATGGCCATGCGTTGCACGACGTGTCATTCCTTGGAACCAATCGCCAACTACACGGCATCGAAGTGGGCGGATATCGTTGCTGACATGGCCGACCGCTCAGGCCTGGACGCCGAGCAAGCACAGCAGGTTACCGCCTACCTCCAAGCGGCTCGCTCCGTATTGTAAAAATCCGCTGGTTACGTTGCCGGGAATCTGTACGGCGGCTTAAAACACTGCGGAAAATCGCACACCAAGCACCAAAGCGTTGCCGGAATTACCGGCAGCACCCGGGTTGATGATGTATTGGAGGTCCGGCTGCACAAAGCACCAGGGAGCCAGCACGCATTGGTAGGTGACCTCCAAAACCATCTCGGCGGCCTGTGGCGATAGCCCCTCCTCACGCAAAGAATCATCTGCCCCCCTGCTCAAGCTCGCCAACCCAAAAGACACACCAAACGCGTCGTCATCCCGATTCGGAACCAACCCCTTGTAGGTCAGTCCTAAGTTCAAATAAAAATCCACTGCATTTCTGTTCGGCGGAGCGAACCCGATTCCAGCAAATCCGCCAAGCCCTTCGTCATTGACCGTTTCCTTCCCGTGGTGCTCCGCAAGCAACCTCTGGTCGGCGAGAAGGTAAAACCCGGAGTTCGGCACACCACTCGCGGGATCAAGGGCGTTCGCCTCGGCTCCAGTCTGGAGCCACATTCCAGCTTTCACAAATCCTGGCAACCCACGACTCCCCTCGCCACCGCCATGCGAGAAACACACCTCGTTCATCCAGGTCACCGCCTGCTTGGCATTCAAATCCCACCGAAATCCCGCACGATTGATATTCTGTGGAATCAGATCGATCAGGAACACACCCGAGCGGAAGCCGAGCGAGTCCGTCGGTTGATACGCAAGCCGGGCTCCCAACCCGCCCACAGGAAAGGCGGCACCTCCAGATGCCATATTCATTGACGTCAACGCCGGCCACCCGAATTCCGCATTGATGAACAGGCCGCCATAGTCGGAAACAAGAAATTCCGAATCCGCTGTAATATTGCCCAACCGGAAGGACACCTTGTCCTCAAAAAAATCCTGCTGGAACCAGAGTTCCATCATCCGCAGCGTGTTGAAACCGGAGATGTTCGAAACGGTTAAAAAATTGCCCACCAGGTCCTCGCTGGCGTCCCTCCCCGAAAGCCAAAGCCACGTTGTTCCCAACGAACCGCCGTCCCAGCCAACGAGTTTTTCCAGATCAACATCCGCACCGAAGGTCAGCAACCCGGTATAGACCGAACCAGTCCGAAGACCTCCCTGCGTGTTCCCCCAAACGTCGCAGGTGAATTCTCCAAAAAATTCCACCCCGCGGACTTCAAGGAACGGCCGTCCATTAAACCACTCGCCGGTGACATTCTGCCGCTGGAACAGCTCAACCGAGGCATTCTGTGTGGACCCGGAGTCGCTTTGCCGGGAAGCGTAGGCATCAACGAAAGCCAAAAGAATAATCAGGGGGAACAGCAGTGCTTGCCGTCTCATTTCAAAAACAATTTTTTAATGAACCACCCCGGAACGCAAGCAAAGCCAAAATCCCTCACCTATTTTGTCTGCGCGGAGCCTCAATCCCGGTGATACGGCATTCCCGCGAGAATCGTCGCTGCACGGTAGACCTGCTCGAGCGCAACGAGTAGGGCCAACTCATGCTGAAGCGTCTGAGGCCCCATCGACCAAAGGAGATCGGCTCGGCTACGAGTTGTCTCGTCCCATCCATCCGACGCCCCGACCAGCAACGAGCACTTCGACACCGCGCGGTTCTGCAAGGTTTGCAACTCTGTGGCAAATGCCCTGCTGGGAAATTGTCTGCCACGCTCATCGAGCAGGATCCTGAAGGTGCCGCCAGAAAGCTCCAGCATGCGATCGTGCAAACGTGGGCCGGGCTTCACATAGTGAATCTCCGCCTTGCCTATCGCCTGCAATCGCCGCAAATACTCATCGATTCCTAACCGGGCAAACTCCAGCGCCGGCTTTCCAGCGGCTATGATTTTCCAGATCAACGCTGGACCGGGTTGAAGTCCGCAGCGTGGTAGGAACTCCGCACTAAGGGACCGCTGGCGACAAACTCAAACCCCTTCTTGCGGGCAATCTCACCATAGTGGTCAAATGCCTCGGGGGTGATGTACTCCAACACGGGCAAATGGTTGGGCGTAGGCCTCAAATACTGTCCGAGCGTGAGGACGCGCACACCAGCTTCACGCAGATCGTCCATGGCTTGGTACAACTCCAACTCAGTCTCCCCAAGCCCAAGCATGATTCCGCTCTTGGTCATGATGTCCGGACGCAGCGCCTGCGCGCGGGCCAGAAAGTCGAGGGATAGACGGTATTTCGCCCGCGAACGGACTAGAGGAGTCAGCCGCTCGACCGTTTCTAAATTGTGATTGAATACATCGGGCGCGGCTTCAAGCACCCTTTGGAGGGGGGCGTCTTTGCCATTGAAATCGGGCACCAGCACCTCGATGACGATCTTCGGGTCCATGGCTCGAATGGCTTCAATTGTCCGTCCAAAATGATCCGCTCCACCATCTGCCAAATCGTCGCGGGCGACGGCTGTGATAACCACATGCTTCAGACCCAGTCGCTTGACCCCCTCGGCCACACGCTGAGGCTCATCGTCCTCGAGCGGAAAAGGCTTAGACGTATCGACCGCACAAAACCCGCACGCGCGCGTGCAGCGGTCACCGGCAATCATGAATGTCGCAGTCCCGCCGCTCCAACACTCCCAGCGGTTGGGGCATTGGGCGCTTTCACATACTGTATGCAACTTCAGATCTGAAATCAGTCCCTTGGTGGAAAAAAAGACCGGATTTGAGGGCAGGCGGACCTTGATCCAGTCAGGTTTCTTGGACTGGTGGAGAGTCGGATCGATTTTAATCGGCGGCATGGGACGTGGCAGGCGGATTCAAGTTCGTTGATCTTGTATTTGCGACGACCACTGTCAACCATCATCCCATCCATGAGCGCATCCCGATCTCTTTTCCAATCAGCCAAACAACATATCCCCGGTGGAGTAAACTCGCCAGTCAGAGCCTTTCGTGGCGTGGGCGGAGAGCCTTTTTTTGTCAAATCCGCCACCGGTTGCCGCCTCCACACGGTTGATTCCCGGGATCTGATCGATTTTGTCGGCACATGGGGCCCGGCAATCCTTGGCCATGCGTCCAAACCTGTCATTCAAGCGGTGCAGGAGACAGCTTCACGGGGTCTTAGCTTCGGCACTCCGAACCCACTGGAAGTCGAAATGGCAGAAACCATCTGCCGCATGGTCCCTTCAGTGCAAAAAGTCCGCATGGTCAACAGCGGCACCGAGGCAACCATGAGCTGCATCCGCCTCGCTCGAGGGTTCACTGGGCGCGCAAAAATCCTCAAGTTCGAGGGCTGCTACCATGGCCATGTCGACTCTCTGCTTGTAAAGGCCGGCAGTGGGGCGCTCACCAATGGAACTCCCGACAGCGCCGGCGTTCCGGCTGAACTCGCCGCCCTGACCATCACCGTCCCATACAACGATCCAACGGCTGTCCGGGCGGTGTTCGAAGCCAACCGGAACGAACTCGCGGCCTTGATTCTCGAACCGGTTCCGGCAAATGCCGGACTCTATCTTCCTGAGCCTGGATTTCTCGAGGAATTGCGCGCGCTATGCTCCGAGCATGGCACCATCTTGATCTTCGACGAGGTCATGACGGGATTCCGCCTTGCCCGGGGCGGGGCGCAGGAGATTTACAATATCACCCCCGACTTGACAGCCATGGGAAAAGTCATCGGGGGCGGACTTCCCGTCGGTGCTTTTGGCGGTCGCTCCGACATCATGGATTTCCTCTCGCCCGATGGGCCGGTTTATCAAGCAGGCACCCTCTCGGGAAACCCGGTCGCCATGGCTGCAGGGCTCGCCCAACTCCGCGAAATGGAGCGGATCGACGGATGGGCCCAACTCGAACAGACAGGTGCGGCATTTGAATCCGCCACGCGCAAAGCTATCAATAACCTCCCCCTCACCTTCCACCGCATCGGTTCGATGTTCTGCCTCTATTTCACGGATGGTCCGGTGAAAAACCTGCAAGATGCGATGCGGAGCGACCGTGGGCGGTTCGCAAAGTTTTTCCACGCATGCTTGGACGATGGTGTTTACTTTGCGCCGTCGCAATTCGAGGCGGGATTCCTTTCGACGGCCCACACCCCCGAGGACATCACCCTCGCCTCCGAGGTTGTCGCGAAAAACCTGAAGACCATTTTTTGAGCCGTCACCAACTTCCTTTGGGGTTGCAAGCATTGAAACGGCTTCATAGCGTCCGGCAAATGATATCCAAACCCCTCCTAGCCCTCATCTGTACGACCCTTCTTCTGATCACACACACAACCATGGCACAAACAGCACAAGAAAAAGGCCAGGCATTCCTGGCGGAAAATGCAAAAAAAACCGGCGTCCAGCAGACAGCAAGCGGACTGCAGTACATCGTTCACACCCCAGGCGAGGGGCGCGCCCCTAAGGCCACGGACACCGTCAAGGTCAACTATCGCGGCACCCTGATCGACGGCACGGAGTTCGATAGTTCCTACAAGCGCAACGAGCCGATCGAATTTCCTCTCAACGGCGTGATCCCCGGCTGGACCGAGGGGCTCCAACTCGTCAAAGAGGGCGGAAAAATCGAACTCTTCATCCCGTCAAACCTGGCCTACGGCCCTCGTGGAGCAGGCGGAGTCATCGGGCCCGACGAGACCCTGATTTTCGAGGTCGAATTACTAAAGGTTCGCTAATCGGCCACCGGCAAATGCCCGCACACCATTTTCCACGCCCCACCACATGGGGCTTGGAAAATCCAGCGGCTTCCAACGAGGCGCATACCTCGTCAACTTGCGTTTTCAGCACGCCTGAAAACAGGAACCACCCGCCGGGCTTGAGACGTTTGGCCAAGGCGGGGGCTGATTCCATAAGCAACTCACTGTAGAGATTAGCCAGCACGACATCAGCCTTTGCAAAGGCTCCTGGCTTTCGCGAGTCTGCTTTGGCGATTTCCACTGCTCTGCAACCGTTCATCGCCGCATTCTCCCGGGCCACCCGTATGCATACCGGATCAAAGTCGAAGGCCTGCACGGATGCCGCCCCGAGCCGTTCGGCGGCAATCGCCAGAATCCCGCTGCCAGTCCCGGCATCCAATGCCCGCCACCCCTCAGGCAACTCCGGTAATAAATCACAAAGCAACCGCAGGCATGTGGCCGTGGTCGCATGGTCGCCGGTGCCAAATGCCATGCCCGCCGGGATTAGAATTGCCACCTTTTGATTTGGCTCCGCTCTCCATCCCGCTTCATCGGAATAAACCTTCAATCGTCCCCGAATCGACAGCGGCGCTCTCGGGCGCTGCTGATCGCTCGCCCAGATATTTGAAGTCAAGCGCGTCACATTTCCGCCGTGGGCCTTAGCTAGCCGGTCCACCATCTTGCGGTCGCCGAATACCTGCACTTTTAAAGCCTTCGATCCGGGACGCGTCAGCATCACCACACGCTCTGGATCCAGATGCGCGAGTTTCAACAGCCATTCCTCCTCGTGCTTTTGTGTCGAATTTCTAGACCAACGATACATGACGCTCATGATACCTCTCGCGCAAATCCGTACTTCATGCCTCACACGAGTGCAGCGATTTTCCTTTGAGCGCAATCCACAATTTGACTTCCTCTCACCCCGGCGCACATGCCGTAATCATATCCATGGCAACTGATGATCCCGCGCGGCCGGTTCTTGTCTACGATGACGACTGCGGATTTTGCCGTAAATGGATCGCCCGCTGGCGCGAAACAACCGGAGATTCTGTTCACTACCTTCCCTCGAATGAGGCCGCAACTCTCCACCCGGACATCCCAGCAAAGGACTTTGAAGCTTCCATTCAACTACTCCTGCCTAATGGTTCCCGACTCTCTGGCGCGGCGGCAGTGTTGGAGATCACCGCGCCGCACCGCTCTGCCGCCAGATTGTCCCAAGCCGCTTATTACAGATTTCCGCTTTTCCGAGCGATTGCTGAATCCAGCTATACTTTCGTTGCCTCGCACCGGATCTTCTTTTCAAAGGTCACCAGTATCCTTTGGGGAAAAACGGCTATTCATTCCACATTCTCTTTCTCCAACACGCTCTTCCTTCGCCTGCTTGCGTTTGTGTTCCTGACGGCCTTTATCTCTTTTTCGTCGCAATCGGAGGGCCTCATTGGATCCAATGGCATCCTCCCATTCCCCCACTTGCTGGAAAATGTCGCCACACATACCGGCGGAGATCGTTTTCTGCTTATTCCCTCACTCCTATGGCTTTTCCCATCAGAGACAGGACTGCGAACATTGGAACTCCTCGGCATCGCCACCTCCCTCCTCGCTCTCTTGGGCATCCTTCAACCGCTGTGCTTTTTCATCCTCTGGGCGACAATGCTGTCGCTCGTCTCTATCGGACAGGATTTTTACAACTTCCAATGGGATGCGTTACTCCTCGAGTGCGGATTCATTGCCATCTTTCTATCTCCCTTTTCACTACGCCCCCACTGGCTCTATCCCAACCCTCCACGACTGGCCAGATTTGTGGCTGTCGCCCTGCTTTTCCGTCTCATGTTCTGCTCCGGGTTGGTAAAACTCACGAGCGGCGATCCCCAGTGGGCAAACCTTTCCGCTCTGGGATTCCACTTTTTCACTCAACCTCTTCCCTCACCCTTGGCCTGGTTCGCCTATCACTCTCCTCCAGATCTTCTCCGTGCCGCCTGCGCATCAATGTTTGCAATCGAACTTCTGGTGCCATTTGCCTTTTTCCTTCCGCGCATCCCTCGCCTCATCGCTGCACTTTCCGCCCTCGCGCTCCAATTCGGTATCGCCCTCACTGGCAACTATGCTTTTTTTAACCTTCTTACCGCCGCCCTGTGTCTTCTGTTGCTGGATGACACTTTTTGGAAACTCCGCTCGCATCCCCTTGGTGTGTTTATCCCCACTTGGATCCGACGCCCCATTTGCACCCTGCTCCTTGTCCTTTCCATCATTCCCATTTCAATAGCATGGCGACATATCCCCGTACCCCTTGTTCCGCTTGCTCACGCTTATTCGCTAGCCGCTCCGCTTCGGATTGTGAACAGCTACGGCTTATTCGCGGTGATGACCACCACTCGCCGTGAACTCACCATCCAAGGGAGCAATGACGGCGTCCACTGGGCCACATACAAATTCCACTGGAAACCAGGCCCACTCAATAGACCTCTCCCCGTTGTCTCTCCCAACCAACCCCGCCTCGATTGGCAAATGTGGTTTGCCGCACTCGACCGCATAGAAACCACCCCATGGCTCCAGTCACTTCTGCTTCAACTTCTCCTTGGGAACCCTTCCGTCCTCTCGCTCTTCGAATCAACCCCCTTTCCAGAAAAACCACCCACCTTTGTTCGCATCATCTCTGATAACTACACCTTCACAGACCCTATCGAACGCGAACGGTCTGGAACCTATTGGAAATCAGAACCAGCGACCATTTACTGCCCACCAATCAGCCTTAATAAGTAAGACCTTAAAAACATCACCCATCAACCAGATCTCGGAGTTGAGGCGGGGAGATCAGAGATTGTGTTAACTACTTAGGTTTGGCAGTAAGCTTCGGCAATCGGAGGCAAAGAAAAAATGTTGTAAGCACAATGGCTGCCGCGACCCAGAATGGGGTGAGCGCATAATCAGCTATGGGCTTCTCCAAATCAAAGGTCAGGAGCCAACCACCAAGGACAGGACCGATAAATCGTGCCAAGCTACCCCCGGATTGCATTACCCCCAACGCCCTTCCCTGCCACTTTTCATCGACACTCCGAGAAGCGATCCCAGACAGCGTGGGACTCATTAGGCTATTCCCCAAAGCGATCCCCGCGCAGGCTAAAAGCAGCCCTCCGATACTGGTGCTAAAAGGAGTTCCAAACAAGCCGGCAACCAAAAAAACTGATCCCGCCGTGGCTATGCGGGCCTCCCCGAACATCTTTACCAAGCGTCCAATCAACCCTCCCTGCACCACGACCCCGATCACTCCCAGCATCGCGAAGAGATAGCCGGTTTGCTTTTCATCAAATCCGTGCCTTTTCGCCACATACAGGGCGAAAACGGCTGTCATAACAGAAAACCCGGCAATCAAAAGAAAGTAGGTCGCCACAACAGTGAAATATGGCCTGCGCTGCACATGCTCCAGCAGCCTTGGAAAAAGAGGCTCTCGGCGCCCTTGGGATCGTTTCTCGGCTGGCAATGACTCAGGGAGAAACAAGAGGATCAGCAGCGTATTCAGTACCGCCAGACCACCGGCGACAAAAAGCGGAGCAGAATGTCCAAGGTGCGCTGCCGTCCACCCGCCAAGGGCAGGACCAAAAATAAACCCCAGACCGAAGGCGGCCCCGATCAAACCCATCGCCTTGGATCGATCCTCAGGCCCAGTAATATCAGCCACATAAGCTTGAGCGGCTCCTATACTACCGCCGGACATGCCGTCGATGACCCGACCAACGAAAAGCAGCACCAGTGTTTGCGCACACCCCATAATGAAAAAGCCTGTGGCTGTCCCAATTGTGCTGAGAATCAAAACTGGTCGCCTCCCAAACTTATCTGACAAATGCCCTAACAAGGGCGCAAAAATAAATTGTACCAGTGAAAATATTCCAAACAGCCAACCAATCTCCCAAGGGGTTGCCCCAAAACGTTCAGCATAAAATGGCAGAACGGGAATGACCACACCGAAGCCAATCATATTGATTAGAATGGTAAAAAAAATGATGCCCATCCGGGCGCGTTTGGATTGGTTCATGAAAATTGAAATCAAGGATTCTCGGCAAGCGCTGCACGAAGTGATTGCACTTGCTGGGAGAGATCGTCAGGGCGGCTCCGCTTCTTCTCTTCAACTTCTTTAACGAGCGCCTCGACGGTTTTATCCATGCGATTGATTGCAATTGACCGCAGGAGTTTCGCCATTGCAGCTCCAGGCGTAACAAGGTTCGTATAGCATATAACACTGGCAGCATCTCCACTGGGTTCGATCCTCAGATTGCCCTCTGCAGATTTTGTCTGACGAGCTCGTAGTAACCGCCAACTGATTTTGTATCGCCCCCATTCAAGATTATCGAGTTCATTCAGCGCGGTGTAGTGCTCGTCGGGGAGAATAGGCACATTGAGCTCGTAATCGACCTCTTGCGATCTTGCTGTGACACGCTTTGAAATACGGGAATCCAGAACATCTGGGATATAGGTTTTGGCCGTTGTATAATCAAAAAATACTCCCGCCACCTCCTCTGAGGTGGCAGCCACTCGTGCATAGATTTTCACGCGAGGCCAGGGCTGACCATCGATGGCTTTGAGAATCGAGACACGATATCCGGCATTGAGATCTTTTAATTGAACCGCATCCAGCTCCTCTGTGATTCCAGCGAATGACATGGCCACACCTGCAACAGTCAAAGCCAAGAGGAGATCAAGCAAACGAACGCGAGTCATAGAATCTGCCCACAAAATCGCAGGACGCCGCCCACTGGCAAGACCCCACTGCCAAAAATCGCTTTTTCCCGACGCGCACCTTGGTATTCAATTACTCCTAACAAACAGGGATTATGGCAAAGCAGCAGAAAATTTTGTTGGTAGACAGGGACACGGACTTCCTTGATTGGGCTCGAAACCAACTCCAAAGCACAAAAACCAAAGTCTTCGTCGAGTCCTCCTCGGATAGGGGCTACAAGACGTTCTGCTTGGAGGAGCCGGATCTCGTCATGGCTGAGATGAATCTCCACCCTTTCAGCGGCATGGATCTACTTGCAAAAATCCGCAAGCACTCGCCGAACGCCATGGTCATCCTTACAAGCGCGTTCGGCACTACCCAGTCGGTCATTGAGGCCATGAAGATGGGGGCCTTCGATTTCGTCCGCAAGGAACAACTCCCCTTCAATCTCAAAGTTGTCGCCGACGCGGCGCTCCAAGCCGCCGCAGAACTCCGCGCTGCAAATACTTTCACGCCGCAGATGACCGTGGAGCAACACCGCGACGAGATCGTGGGTCAATCGGAAGCCATGCAACAGGTCTTCAAAATGATCGGCCGCGTGGCAGGCAGCGACGCCGCCGTCATGGTCACGGGAGAGAGCGGTTCAGGCAAGGAACTCGTCGCTTGTGCGATCCACAACTACAGCGCCCGGAGCAATAAAAACTTTCTCGCAATCAACTGCGCCGCCATCCCCGAAAACCTGCTCGAGAGCGAACTCTTCGGGCACGAGAAGGGCGCATTCACGGGAGCCGCTACCCAGCGTATCGGCCGTTTCGAGCAATGCGACAAGGGCACCCTCTTCCTCGACGAGATCGGCGAAATGCCCCTCCAAGTCCAAAGCAAAATCCTTCGCGTCCTCCAAGAAGGTGAATTCTCCCGCGTAGGCGGCAACCAGACCCTCCATGCCGATGTCCGGATCGTCTGCGCCACCAATAAGAACCTCGAGGACGAGGTTTCCAAAAAAACGTTCCGCGAGGATCTCTTCTACCGCCTCAACGTCGTCCGCATTCACATCCCCCCTCTCCGCCAACGTGTGGAGGACATTCGCCTCCTCGCCGAGTATTTCCTGCAACGCATCGCCAACCAGAAACACCGCCCGCCACTCAAACTCTCCGAGGATGCCATCCGCGTGCTCGAAGCCTATCCATGGCCAGGCAATGTCCGCGAACTTGAGAACACCCTCCAACGCGCCGCCGTTCTTGCCACCGCTGACATCCTCCTGCCCAAGGATATCCCGCTGGGCCAGATTTCCACAGACCCCTCCGCCCCATCGAAGAGCGGCGATGCCACGATCGACTCGAAGGATCATGCCATCGAAACCCTCTTCCACATCGCCGCAGCGGATGCCTCCCTCCCCCTCCTGCCATGGATCGAACGCGAATTCACTCTCCGCGCCATACAAAAAACCGGTGACAACCAAGTTCGCGCCGCAAAACTCCTCGGAATCACCCGCGCCACCCTCCGCAAGCGTCTCGATCGGAATACCACGCTCTCAAAAACATCGGAGGAGTAGTTTAGTGAATTTGGACTAACGCCAGCCACGGCATTTTTAGATAGAACAGACATACCCCTTTTAAAAAAGGTGCAGTACAGCATCTTTTTTTATCTTTCGGCTCAGCTTCCCAAGGATGTTCTTTAAATCATGCAGCCAGGACCACCAGAGCCCCGCAAAGATTCCACCAACGGCATAGACAGCCACATCAATTGGATCTGCGGTACAGTGATCAAAGAAAAGAGGTGCTATCCCCTCTGATGCAACTGCCCAGATGATAAACAATCGAATTAATTCGTTCCATGTCGGGCTTCCATCATTTGCTCGCAATCCGGCTCTCCGCTCTATCCAGAGGTAGATTGGCACAGCAGCAGGAAGAAATAACAGATCTCTAAACCATCCAACGGTCCATTCAGGCATCGGCAACAATCGGCTAAGGCAATACAGCCCAATTGCTGCAAGACAAAGAGGATCTGCAGCGTAGCGAAAAATTCTCACAGCAATGCTGTGACCACGACCCCGAAACCCAAGGCGACTAACAATTTCAATATTACAAAAGCCACTGAGCAAATCTGACAGCATCCACTCACCAACGTCAACTCACAGCAAAACACATCAGAGCACTAACTCACGACGCATCTTGCTGACAGCGTGAGAAAACGTATCGGAACATGCCATGGCTGTATTCAAATGGGCCTCGATTACTTTGCCAATATCGGGAGCACATCCGCCGGCGAGCGTCCAAGCAATCGGGATGCCCTCACGCTTCGCAAATTCAAAAACAATGCGGTCACGCTCTAGCAGATCCTCTGGCCCCAAGTCCAAGGGTGAAAAGGGATCCTCGCGCAACAGATCCACTCCGGCTTGGTATAGGATCAATTCTGGCCGTCCTTTTGAAACCAACCAAGGCAACTGGTCTTCGAGAATTTCAAGCATATTGTCGCGATCACCACTCAGAGTTGGCACTAGGGGCACGCTGAGGTGGTTCGGTCCGTCAACATGATACCTTGCGCGTACATCACGATAGGATCGATTCTCCCAGTAGTCGTTCCCATAAATCGACAGAGCGTGCAACCATGGGCGGGTGGATGCCAACATGGCGGTTCCATTACCGTAGTGTAAATCGAGATCTAACACTGCAGCGGTAGTAATTTTTTTCTCCGCACGAAGCGCTTCAAGTGCGACCAACAAGCCGTTGAAGGTGCAATATCCTTCCCCTTGGTCTGAACTTGCGTGGTGAAACCCGTTAGCCAGGACGGCCGAGGCTCCATCCTCAAGGGCCTGCCGGGCTGCTGCCAACACCCCACCATTTGTCAAACAGACGCTTGCAAACAACTCCGTACTCCACGGAAATCTTTGAGACTCGGCCAGTGAGCGCGGATCACCCGTCCGCACCGCCTCGACATACTCTGGCCGATGAACACGAAGCAGGTCCGCGATCCCCACGGGGGTGGGCTCCACGATTTCAATGTGAGGGAGCAACTTCCTGACCGCTGCCGCAACGAGCGCAGGCTTGCCCACGGGAACCATATGCCGACCAATTGGCGCGGCAAATCCAGGATGGTGGAAAAATTTCATCGATTGTGGGGGGTAGTAAAAATGATGCCTAAACGAAAATCTTTGTGGCGGTAAAAAAATTCAGACCCTGTCGTGGTGATGGAACTGCAGCTCGTAAATACTACGGTAGAGGTCTGATTTATGGAGCAACTCCTCGTGCCGACCGGTAGCCATGATACGACCATGGTCCATGACAACGATGCAGTCGGACTTGAGAACCGTCGACAAGCGGTGAGCGATCGCTACTACAGTACGCCCTTCTGACAAGCGATCCAGCGCCGCCTGCACCATACGCTCGCTTTCTGAATCGAGGGCGGATGTCGCCTCATCCAAAAGTAGGACGGGAGCATTTTTGAGCAAGGCCCGTGCAATTGCCAAGCGTTGCTGCTGCCCACCGCTGATCATACACCCCTTGTCTCCAACCACGGTTTCATAGCCGCTTTGCTGGGCTAGAATGAAGTCGTGAGCATAAGCCGCCTTCGCTGCCGCGATCACCTCCTCTTTCGTTGCATCTAGCCTTCCATAGCGGATGTTCTCAAAAATCGTATCGTGGAACAGGAATGTTTCCTGCGTGACCATCCCTACATGCTCACGGAGGGAATGCTGAGCGAGGTCGCGGAGGTCGTGCCCATCAAGGCGCACGACTCCGCTTTGAGGGTCATAAAACCGCATGATAAGCGAAAGGATGGTGCTCTTCCCGGCCCCACTGGCTCCCACAAGGGCGTATTTTTTCCCTGGCTCAATGCGAAGGTCGATTTCCTGCACTGCAGCCTTATCGGTTCCATAATCGAATCCGACTCCTTGAAAATCAATGGATCCAGTGCATTCTTTTATGGCCAGCGCCCCAGGCTTATCGCTGATGGAGGGGTTGACCTGCATGAGCTCAAATACATTTGTGGCAGATACCATGCATTTCTGCATCAGCATTGGAATACGGCTCAGATTTTTAACCGGGTTGTAGAGCAGGAAAATACCAGCGCAGAGGGCCGCGAACTTGGCGAAACTGATCCCATAGTAATGAACGTAAATCATGGCTAGCACGACGCCAAGCGCCGAGACCGACTCGATGAGCGGTTGCACGATCACAGAACTTCGCCTCACACGAAGGCTGTTACGGCACTGGGTGTTACTAGAGCGCTCAAATTGGTCGGTCTGGTAATCCTCTCGGGCAAATGACTTGATCACTCTTACCCCGGCAAATGTCTCTTGGAGAATAATGGACATCTGAGCGGCCTCGCGCTCCTCGGCCTTCCCGGCTTGACGCACCTTCCGTCCAAAAAACACCACTGGAATAATGCAGATCGGAAATAGGACCAATGTCGTCAGGCTAAATTTCCAGTCGATTGCCACCAGAACAGCGACCCCGATCACCACCGCAACAGGGTCTTTAATGATATCACCTGAGATGGATGTTAGCGCATTCTGAGTCTGTCGCGTATCATTCATGACCCTCGACATCAGCTTGCCGGACTTCTCCCTATTGAAGAAATCCAATGACTGGGACATGATGTGAGTGAAAAGTTGATCCCGGATGTCCCGTAGGACGCGCAAGCTTACCCAAGCAAGCGAGTAGACATTCAGGTAAGAAAAAATCCCGCGTGCCACCATGACCAGAGGGATCAGGAGGCTGATCCAGAGCACGCCATCGATACCTGGCCCATCATTACTGATGCTACCGGCCAGTAGTGCAGATTTATCAGGCAGTTTCGCTCCTGCGGCCATAAGCGGCTCGCCAGCCTGTTTGATCACAAGCGGGATAACCCCATTCAATGAACCTGCAACCACCCCGCAAGCGATACCCAGAAAAAAACGCTTCCGGTAGGGAACCATATAGGAAAGCAGACGCAGGTAGGGACTCCAAAACTCTTTCACAAGTTGAGGAAACGGAAGCTTAGCGGGATTCGGCATGGAATGGTTCGAAACTACACAATCGGTCAATGGATGGGGCATCAAAAATGTATTTGCCATGCGCCCGCCTGTAATATCGCAAAATACCAACGAACAAGCGTCTGACCTCCAAAAACCCACATTAGCGCCCCCAGCGCCAGAAATGGCCCGAAAGGAAGTCTCGCCCCAGAACGATCCCGTTGCAGAAAAACCCCCACTAGGCCGGCCACGGAGCCGATCAGTGAACCAGCGAAGAGAGTGAAAAGCACGCCCTGCCACCCTACAAATGAGCCGATACAAGCCAGGAATTTTACATCACCGAATCCCATAGCCTCACGGGGAATCACCAACATCCGCATGTGGCCCGCGATACGGGACACTTCATGTAGAGAGATCTTTTCTCCTCCCCTCACCACTCCTTCATGGGTGAACACAAGCTCGTCGCCAGAGCGTTCGCACCCGTCGAACGATGACGCACCCTCCAGCGTGATCCGCATTTCATCGCATTCGCGGGAGAACAACTCATCCCAATCGAATTCCTCACCTCCCAAGGAAACCCGCACGCCATCGCCCTCTCGCCTCCATTCAAAAGGTTCTGGCTTCTCAAATCGATGGCGTTTCTTTCCAAACACAATCTTGCCACCTTCAACCACGAGAAAAAGGACCCCAAAGCCCGCCCCCGCACCCGCCAGTGAATTAAGGCCAGCTCTCCACCATACTGTGGCATCCATAGCTGTCGGCACCAGCAGGCACAATCCCAGCCCGGCAAGCACACCCCCTAGCGTTATCTCATCGGGAATGATCATATGTTCCAAATCGATAAAAGTCGCGGCTAGGAGCAACGCGAAAAAAACCCACCAAACCCCAATCAATGGCCACTCAAAACGCCACCAGCCGAGTGCAAACAAGAGCGCGGACAGCACCTCGACCATAAAATATCTCCCTGGAATACTCCAACCGCACCACGCACATCGGCCACGAAGAAACAGCCAAGAAACCACCGGAAGGTTTTCATGCCATGGAATCGTGCGTTCGCATTCTGGACAGAACGAGCGCCGCGGATGCAGTAATCCCAAATGACGCGGCAGGCGGTGAATGCAAGCATTCAAAAAAGAACCGATAACCGCGCCTAGCAAGGCGCTGAAAATCAAAAACACCCACTCTATCCCGCGAAACGTGCTCATGGCATCCAGCGGGTACGGCTCAGTTTAAGAATCCTTCTCAAGGCCTGGTTCGACAAGTTCACAAATGGCGTGGATCAAAAACTTGTGTGCTTCTTGAATCCTGGCGGTAACACTCCCTTCAACCAGCAACTCGATATCCGCCGCTCCTTTAGTGAATCCCCCACCCTTGCCAAGAAATGCGATCGATTTCACCCCGAGCCGCTTGGCCTCTTCTATTGCAGTCAGCACATTGCGGGATTTTCCGCTTGTCGTGAGTGCGATCAAAATGTCACCCGCTTTCGCGTACGCTCGCACTTGACGGCCAAAGATGTCTTGGAATGTGTAATCGTTTCCGATTGCCGTCAGCAAACCGCCGTCAGCCGTTAATGAAATCGCCGGGTATGGTCGGCGGTCTCCTTGAAAGCGGCAGGTGAACTCGGTTGCCATATGATTACTGTCGGCTGCGCTTCCACCATTACCGCAAACCAGCAATTTCCCGCTGGATTTGAGACACTCCAGAACCAAGGAAGCCGCAGCTTCAACTTTGGATTCCAACGTCCGCAGCCCAGAAAATACCTCTATCGCGTCGTCGAGAGATTCACAAAAATGGCTCTTCATAACGAAAATACTAGCTCGGGACGCAGAAGCTCATGCTCTTCAAGAATCCCGCGCAATCTCGGCCATGTATCAGGACTCATGCTGGAAAAGAGATGCAAATATATGAAGACCGCCATTGCCCCATGGTTGGACAACAGCAAGTCCACGGCATTGTCCACCTTTTCAATAGCAGGCTCAGCAGGAACTTCATCCAGCAAGCCCTTGCCATCGTGAGCTATACCAATCGAGTCAAGAAAGTCGCAGACGACTTTTTCGTTGGCTCCAAGCGTCCAAAGCTGCAAAGTCTCTGCCGCCAGATCTGCATTCGCTGGTCGGGCAAGCGCGTCTTTCATCCACTGGATGCGCTCAGTTCGAGACTTGCGCTCGACAAACACGGGGCGCAATTTTCGGCGCGCAGCCAACATCCCACCGCAACTTTTGTAAGCAGGCCTGTCGTTCTCCGCGAGCCAACCGAGCAAATCATCAGCCTGCCTAGGGCCCATGCGGGCAAAGATATCGTTTGGTGTCATTCGTCACGCATTTTCAATCGAACGAGGATTCCGTCAAGCTCCCAAGATCTCTTGGCGCCTTGAGAACAATCCTCCATCGATAAGGATCAAAAGCCGTTTTCTAGCACCACCTCGGTGTAAGCGAGTTGGCCGGGGCGAGGCCAGGAATCCTGGGTTTTACGGCCAATCGCGATCATGAAGGAAATAATGTGATCTTCGGGCAAACGGATAATTTTCCCGACCTCATCATAATCAAATCCATCCATCGGGCAGGAGTCGTATCCCATCGCCTTAGCCGCCAGCATAAGCGTCTGACCGGCCATCCCGCAGGAGCGCATGCACTCATCTCGCTGCACTACCGGCTTCTCTGAATAATACCCCTCGATCGCAGGCACGAGAAAATCCTGCACAGGCTGGGGAGCATTTCTCCAGTAGTTGGCCGGGTTTTGTTTCCATGCAGAAAGGTTGCCGCAGAGGACGATTAGCAGGGAAGCGTCGGTGACCTGGGCCTGATCCCAGGCAGCAGCACGGATTTTTTTGCGGATTTCCATGTCGCGCACGATAACGAAGCGCCAGTTTTGAATATTAAAAGCCGTTGGGGACAGCATCGCCAAGTCGAGAAGGCGACGCTCCTCATCGGGAGGAATGATGTAGGCTGGGTCATAATGCTTGATCGCCCGGCGGCATTCAATCGCTTCAAAGGTATTCATCGATAAAAATATTGGGCCCGTACGAGCAGATAAGCAATCCAGCAAATACACTCATCCGCTCAAAAGGCGGTTATCGCGCAAGGTCGAACGCCTCGTGCGCCAAGCAGGCAGCATGATCAATGCGATCTTCGTCGATAATCACAGCAATTTTGATCTCCGAGGTGGAAATCATTTGAATATTAACACCACCTTCACCAAGACACTTGAAAAGCGTTGCAGCAACGCCTGAGTGGGAGCGCATACCGATACCGACCACACTGAGTTTGGCGATGCCACTTTTTTTCATCACCTCTCCCGCCCCGACCTCCGAAGCGACACGATCGATCATTGCCCCTAGCTTTTCGAGTTCATCGGCATTCATGGTGAATGAAATATCCGTCGAACCGCTAACCGATATGTTTTGAACGATGACATCAATGATGACATTAGCCTCAGCGAGGGCAGTAAAGAACCTGGAAGCTGTGCCTGGTTTATCTGGCACATTGGTGATTGTGACCTTGGCTTGATTGCGTTCAATGCTGATGCCGCGCACGACGACATTTTCCAGTCCGATAAATTCCTCTTTCACAATTGTTCCTCTGTTGTTGTTGAAGCTACTGCGCACCTCGAAAGGCACTTTGAATTTTTTGGCGAACTCAACTGATCGCGATTGCATGACCTTCGAGCCGCTGCTCGCCATTTCTAGCAACTCGTCATACGCGATAAGATCGATTTTTTTTGCTTCGGGCACCACCCGCGGATCGCAGGTATAGACGCCGTCGACATCGGTATAGATTTCACAGAGATCGGCTTTTAATGCGGCGGAAATCGCAACAGCTGTTAGATCAGACCCACCACGGCCGAGTGTTGTGATGCGACCCTCGAGCGTTTGACCTTGAAAGCCCGCGACGATGCAAATCTGGCCATCTTTGAGATGCTTTCGAATCTGCCGTGGAGCAATATTTTCAATTTTTGCCTTGGTATGCACCCCGCTGGTGAGAATTCCCGCTTGAGCACCCGTTAATGAGACCGCCTTGCCTCCCATGGCATTGATTGCCATCGCCATCAGGGAGATCGTCGTTTGTTCGCCTGTGGCGAGAAGGACATCCATTTCACGCTCCGTCGGGTTTGAGGAAACTGCCTTTGCAAGTTTGATCAGATTGTCCGTGACACCAGACATCGCGGAAACAACGACAACCACCGAATTTCCCTCACTCTGAGTTTCCAGAGCGCGGCGGGCAACATTCATAATCCGATCAGGAGTGCCAACTGAAGTTCCACCGAATTTCTGAACAATGAGTGGCATGCAATTATTTCTTTTCAAGGACTGCTCGAACGGCATCCAGATTGGCGTCTGCCTCTTTTGGCACAAAGCCACCGAATGCCACCGGCGTTTCCGTATCCTTCAATCCATGACCGGTCACCGTAAGAACAATACGTGCACCCGCGCGTAACACCGACGCCAGAGGACAAGTAGGGCAAGTGGAACCCGAGAGGCATTTCATGAGTCCCGCGACACTGGCAGCACTAGCGGGTTCGACAAAAATGCCCTCATTCGAAGCAAGCCATGCCTGAGCGGCGAGAATTTCTTCGTCTGTAACAATATCAATGCAGCCACCGGATTCAGAAACTGCGTCATTGGCGCCCTGCCAACTTGCAGGGTTGCCGATGCGAATAGCTGTTGCGATTGTCTCAGGGCAATCCACCGGTGCGCCATGGAAAATTGGAGCGGATCCTGCCGCTTGAAATCCCACCATCCGAGGCAACTTGGTCGAACGGCCAGCAGCGTGGAATTCTTTGTAGCCCTTCCAGTACGCCGTGATGTTCCCGGCGTTTCCGACAGGGAGAATATGCAAATCGGGAGCGTCGCCAAGATCATCAATGATTTCAAATGAGGCGGTCTTTTGCCCCTCGATACGATCAGGATTGATCGAATTCACAATCGCAACCCCCTCGACCCCTCCAAATTCGCGCACAATGCGGAGTGCATCATCGAAGTTCCCGCGAATTGCCACAACCTTAGCGCCGTAGACAAACGCCTGAGCAAGTTTGCCAACGGCAATTTTTCCGGCAGGCAGGATCACTGCGCATTGCACGCCAGCACGGGCAGCATAGGCAGCAGCGGCAGCCGAGGTATTGCCCGTCGAAGCGCAAATTACCACCTTGGCACCGCGCTCAACCGCTTTGGAGATAGCTACTGTCATACCACGGTCTTTGAAAGAGCCAGTGGGATTCAGGCCTTCGAATTTTAGATAAACTTCCGCACCGGTCCGCTCGCTTAAGCGCGGGGAATGCAATAGCGGCGTCGATCCCTCGCTGAGCGAAACCACAGGTGTGGCATCGGTGACGGGCAAAAACGGGCGGTATCGATGGATCACCCCTTTGTCGTTGAGCGGAACGTTCACGAGAATGTCTCCATGTGTAATAGCAATGGTTGACCCTTCACGCAGGGAAGTGAGGCCAGCGCCTCGGCTGTTTGTTTCATCGGGCCATACGGAGCATCGTGCAAGGTGAGAACAAGCGGCACAGAACCATCCACCAATCCCTCGGGCTGAATGACCGAAAGAATTCCGATGTCGGCTTTCGCCAATGTGCCGGCAATCTGGGCGAGGACGCCAGGACGGTCTTCCACGCCAAGTCGCAGATAGTATTTTGAAATGTTTTGGGCGATCGGCTTACAGCGCCCATAGAGGTCGTGCGAAGTGAATCCAACGCATTGCCGGGGCGATTGTAAAAACGCTGCAGCCTCAGCGAGGTCTCCAAGCACTGAGCTGGATGTCGGATCCTGTCCCGCGCCACGACCATAAAAAACCGCTTCGCCCACCAAATCGCCGCGCACGGCAACAGCGTTGAACACACCTCCGACAGAGGCGAGCATATGCCCCTTTGGAATCAATGTTGGCACCACGCGTACCTCAATGCCACCAGCCTCGTCGGCCTTGATTGTGGAGAGTAATTTAATGCGGTAGCCAAGCTCGTTGGCAAAACGGATATCAGAGGCTGTGATGCGCTCGATGCCCTCGACAAGCACATCCCCTGGAGGAATCCAGAAGCCGTAAGCCAACGAAGCGAGGATGATCGCCTTGTGCGCAGCATCCCATCCGTTGACATCGAGCGCGGGATCAGCTTCGGCGTAGCCAAGTTTCTGGGCCTCGGCAAGCACAGGTCCGAACTCCAAGCCCTCATCGGTCATGCGGGTAAGAATATAGTTGCTGGTGCCGTTGAGGATGCCGTGGATCGCCTCGAAGCGATTTCCCACAAAGGCTTCTCTGACGGATTTGATGATGGGAATGCCACCAGCTACCGCCGCTTCATAGAAGACCGGCACCCGCTTGTTTCGTGCCATTTCAAAAATCTCCGCTCCGTGCTCGGCGAGAAGAGCCTTGTTTCCCGTAACTACTATCTTGCCGGCATCGATCGCTTTCTGAACAAAGCGTTTGGGAATCTCAATCCCCCCCATCAACTCAACCACCACCTCAATCGAAGGATCTTCAAGCAGGTCATCAGCAGAATCAGTAAAAAGGTCCGCAGGGGCATCCACATCGCGAAGCTTACTCAGATCACGAACCGCGATCTTCAGGACTTCAAACCGCACACCAGTGCGTTGCTCAATAAGTGGACCGTTACGAAGAAGGTTTTTGTAAACCCCCGCACCCACTGTGCCAAACCCTGCCAACCCGATGCCAATAACTCTGCTCATGAAAAATAGGGGTGCATATCAGCTTCCCGATATTTTCCTGTAAAGACAGAACAATGCCAAAGCGTTGAATTTACCACCCAACACGAATCAGTTCCCCTCGGCATTTTCTTCAGGAATATGCTTGCTTCCCAGAAGCACCCCGCAAGCCAGCGTGATCAAGCAGGTAACGGGATACAGCCAAGCGAAATTGATCTTGGGGCGGATAGCGCCCGCCTCCTCGAGCGACAATACCTCGAAATGAGCAAGTATGTTGTAAATGTCAGGGCGAACCCAGAGGACGAGAAGAATCGATGCGACCGTGCCAATAATGACTCCACGGATATTGCGGCGCACAGGACTCAGAGCTAGAAGGAATGCCCCCAGCATTGGACCATAAGTGTAGCTGACCATTCCAAATGCAAGACTGAGCAAGTTGAGTTGACCACGCACAGCTTGGAGCCCGATCGCCACGGCGATCAATGTAATCCCCCAAAAGACGATGGCTATCCGCGAATGACGGATCAGCATCTTCTGATTTCCAGAATCGATTCCCTTTTTCGAGTGCACTAGTGCGAGAGAGGTCTGCGAAAGCGCGGCAAGGGCGGAATCCAAGCTGGAAATCGCTGCGGCAAACGCCCCGGCCAGGATGAGCCCGGAGAGTCCCGGCGGCAGCACTGTGGTTATCCACACTGGAAAGACGGAGTCAGACTCCTGAGCAAACTTGGACGCCTCAGCCGCATCAGGGGGATGCTGCAAATAGTAAACAAACAAACCTGCGCCGACGAGCATCATGAGCACAGTAACAACGAGGGAAATACTGCTGGCAATGATTGCCTTGGAGGCGTCCGATGCCGAGCGGCAGCAGAACATGCGCTGGGCATTGAGTTGGTCTGTTCCAAATGCGGCGAGGTTCTGGAATGGCATCGCCAGCAATCCAACCCACAGAGTGAATTGCACATCCGGATTCATGCTCAAGTCCAGAAGTCGCAACTTTCCAGCATCGCCAGCCACTTTGATAATCTCCCCAAATCCGCCATCAACCTGAGCGATCATGATTCCCAAAGCCAATAACCCTCCGCCAATAAATACAAAAAACTGAATGACATCCGTCCAAATTACCGTCGTCATCCCTCCCATCAGCGTCCACAGAACCGCAAATACTCCTATAATCGCAATACACCATTCAAACGGAAGCCCGGTGACAGTCCAGAGGATCAGCGCTGTAACAAGCAGGCGTACACTTTGGCCGAGGATGGAACTAATGAAAAATAGGAATGTGGTTAAAGCACGCGCGCCATGCCCCAGCCTGTGCTGCATGTAATCATAAGGGCTGAAAATCCCGCGCTCGTAAAAAACCTTCACAAACCAGACCCCTACGATCACTCGAGCAATAAGGGAACCGATTCCCCATTGCAGATAGGTAAAATTACCGCCCGCGGCGAACACCATTCCAGGCACTCCCACAAAAGTGATGGCACTGATCTCGGTGGCCACGATCGACCCACTGACGGCGGGCCAAGGAAGCGATCGCCCAGCGAGAAAGAAATCTTTCATTGTCGCCTGTGCCCCGCGCAATCGGTGGCCGATCCACGTTGTGAGCACAAGGTATCCCAGCAAGACAACCCAATCGATCAACAGAAAACGGGTATGAATCCCTTCCATCGAATCAGACCCGAAGTGCTTTCATAAGAATCACAGACTTCCTCCCGCTGGCCTCGTATTTTGCAAGGCGTTCTGGAGGCAGCACCGATGGCTCGGCTTGAAGAAATCCGCCTTTTTGTTGGAGGTAGCTATAGGCTTGTGTGGAAAGAGCGAAAAGCGTGTGAACACCCTTCTCGCGCGCAACGTTTTCAACAAAAGCCATGAGCTTGCGTCCGTAGCCTTGGTTTTCATGCGACTTTCGAACGTGCAGACAGGCAAGCTCTGCGGCTGCATGGCCGATATAATGATGCAGAGCCACACAGGCGACTGGCGTGCGATCGATCTCGAGAATCCAATAGTCACCGAGGTTTTCAACAATCTCGTTGCGCGTGCGTCGCACCAATTCCTCGTTCTGGACTGATTGCCGGATCAGCGAAATCACGGCACGCACATCTTTTTTAAAAATCCTCCTGATCTGTTGATATTCGTTCGAGTAAACCATCGAACCTATGCCTTCGTGACTGAAGACTTCACTAAGCAACGCCTCGTTCAGTCCGCCATTAAGCACATGGGCTCGCGCAACTCCTTGCCGACAGGCCTTACTGCTGTTCTCAAGCTTGGAGCCTAGGCCCGGAGCGATTTCGGACTTCCGCTTTTTAACAAGATCTTCAGCTTCGGCGATCGACAACTGGCGTGGAAGCGCAGCGGAAGAATTGAAGGACTCACATGAGGCAAGATAAAGAATCTTTGCCGCCCCAAGCTCCACTCCCACTTCAAGCGCAATCGAGTCGGAATTTACCCGGTAGGTCCGGCCCTCACCATCGAATCCCAACGGAGGGACAATAGGAATGATCCCCTCTTCGAGCAACAACTTGAGAACTTCCACATCAACTCGCTCTACTTTTCCGGTGAATTGCTGATCGACGCCACCGAGGATTCCTGAGGGATGGGCGATGATTGCATTGATGTATGCGGCCCGCAGATCGACAGATGAAAGGCCCTCCATGATTTCGTTGGTCAGGCGGATTGCAGCATCAATACTGACTTGAAGGGTGGCTTCATCAGTGAGCCCAATGCCGTCCGAGTTGGTAATCGGCACTCCCCTGTCTTTTGCCAGTTGCTTTATTTGATGGCTGGCACCATGGACCAGAACGACCTTGATGCTCAAGGAGCGGAGCACCGCGAGATCCAGAAGCAGATTCGGAAAATTTTCCGAAGCCGCGACATCCCCATCCACCGCGACAACAAAGATCCTCCCCCTGAAGAGGGGCACGTATTGCAGGATTTCACGCAGATCTGAAACGTTCACGGCTTTAGACCTTCATGCTCATAGCAGATACGCGCCTCATTCACCTAGCCAAAAACAAGTCGGTTGATCTCAGTGGCGCGGGCAGGTAATTTCCGCCACATGTCACTGGAAAAGTCTCTGCTTGCGGCGCAAGGATATATCGAACTCGAGATGCCTGTTGAAGCTCTGGCAGAATTGGATGTGCTGCCTCCAGAGCAGAGAGACTCAGAGGAAGCTCTGCAGATCAGGCTCTTCATTCTCATGAAAACCCAAAGGTGGGGATCAGCCCATGAGGTATGTTCTCTCATCCGCACCCTTTACCCCGAAGGCCCAGCCGGCTACATCCACGGCGCATTCTGCCTTCACGAACACGGCCGCACTCTTGAGGCTCGAGACTTACTGTTAAGTGGGCCCGCAAGCTTGGCGTCGGAAGCCACATATTTCTACAACTTGGGCTGTTATTGTGCCGTTCTCGGTGATTTGGGTGCCGCCCGTGAATATGTCACCACAAGCTGCCAGATGGATGAAAAATTCTCGCAGATCGCAAAACTTGATCCGGACCTGAAAGAGATTCGGGATAACTTGTGAATAGACTTTTAGAGGCTTTTGAGGCGAATTTTGCGGCAGGTCTTGAAGTAGGGGCCTCCGTTTCCGTCTTTCACAAGGGGCATGAGATTTGTTCGCTCCATGGAGGATTTTGTGACTCAGACCGCACCGCACCATGGGATAAAAACACTCTCTCGCTTGTTTGGTCGGCTACGAAGGGCCCCTCCTCCTCCTGTGTTCTTCATGCAATGCAGGCTGCAAAAGTTGATTTAACTATGCGCGTGGCCGAGTTCTGGCCCGAGTTTGCCACAGGCGGAAAGGAAGAAATCACTCTTGCCCATATCCTCTCACACCGGGCCGGCTTGTGCGCTCTTGATAGCACCTCGGCCACTGCCTTTGATCGAGCAAGTGTCATTGCTGCCATTGAATCCCAGCCCCCAGTCGCACCCATCGGCACTCATAGTGCCTATGGTCCCCGGATTTACGGGTATCTCATAGATGAGATTGTCCGCCGCCTTGCCGAAGGGGAACCTCTCGGCGACTATTGGCGAAGGGTCTTCGCTGATCCTCTTGGATTGGATTTCTGGATTGGGTTGCCCCGACAGGAACACCATCGCGTAGCCACGATGCTCTCCGCGCGCATTGATGAGCTTCCCGCTCAAGCCTCCGACACTTTTGCCAAAGCATTCGCCGATCCCTCCTCACTGACTCGCCGGGCCTTTGCCTGTCCGCGCGGACTCGGGGGCGTCGCCTCAATGAACACCCCACCCTACCGAGAAGCCCACTTCCCTGCGATGGGAGGAATCGGATCAGCCTCCGCATTGGCGCGTTTTTATTCCATTTTAGCGGAGGAATGCAGCGGCCGTGACGATGGAATTTTTTTGAGCACTACCAGAGGGTGGCTAAACTCGCGCCTCGTCCAAGGGGTGGATCGAGTACTTCAAAAGGAAATGGCTTTTGCAGCTGGGTTTATGATGGATCCCTTGGATGGCGCTGGCCAGAAAATCCGCCAACTACTGGGCCCCACTACCTCGGCATTCGGCCACGCCGGCGCCGGGGGCGGGTTGGCTTTTGCAGATCCGGAACACCGTATTGGCTTCGCTTACGTTATGAACAAAATGGAACCGGGCGTTCTGCCAGGCAAACGGTGCCTGTCGTTGGTCGAGGCTGCTTACCAAGATTTGGTGGAGTATTAATTTATCGTGTGGTGGCAGGGAGCCCTGCATCACCCTGAGGAATAGGGTTCCCGCCGATGACTTGCGCAGCCTGTGACAACTCAGTAGGAGCGGGCAGATTTTCAGCAGTGGGATGCTTTGGAGGAGGAATCGGCTTGTTCAGTAGAGGATATACTTCCTGCTCTGTCTTTTCCATCCAAGCAAGGTTATCCAATCGCCAAGAAGCTAATTCGTGAAGTGTTTCTAAGTTGATCCCAAGCAGAGCATCTGTAGGACCTGGTTTAACTGGCTTTACCTTATCAACGATCCACTTGTAGGCCTCCTTCGCTCTGTTAATGTGACGAAGACGTTCAAAACAAAGCCCAATTTGATATACTGCGGAGCCTCTCCAACCAGGATCTGTATCCAAATTCGCCAATTTCTGGTAAATTGAAAGAGCTCCAACAATGTCGTTGTTTTCGTAAAGCTCGTTCGCAATATCATTCCCGGTTTTGCGCTGCCAATAAATCCAAATCGCAGGGTTCTTCTTGCCATACTGGCGACCAGCCTCCAGCAGCTTCATGGTTTCCCTCATAGCCTCCTGCTCGCGGCCAAGAGATTTTAGAGATTGTACGTAGACATATTGAGCCTCCGGGGCGAGGGGGCTAGCTGGATAATTTGCAAGAAATACTTGGGCGTCATTAAGCGAAACAGCATAATCCTTGGCTAGGTAAGAAATATAAGCGCGGCGAAAAGCAACTTCACTGGCCTCTTCCTGCGACATGTCCAATAATTTGATCCGGGAATACAACTCCAAGGCCTTCTGGTATTCCCCTGCAGCGAAATGAGTGTGTGCGATCTCCATCTTGGCACGCAGCGAGGCATCTTCATATTTGCCTCCGATTTTCACCTGTAGAGACGAATAAAGAACCCCATAAAACTTATTCAGGGCTGTAGAGAAGGCCCCTTGATCGCGATAGATTCTCCCCAGCCTCAACATTACATCAGGAGCCTCGGGATCGTTAGGAAACAAATCCAAGAATTGCTCATAGACCACTATAGCCTTTGATGTTTCCTTGAGTTTATCTTGGAGCCCACGTCCCATTAGCAGAATCGCGTCACGCTTTTTGACATCGGATGCCCCTTCTTGAAGCAGCTTATTGAATAGCTCTTCGGCAAGTGATGGGTCTCCCCCTTCAATGGCACGTTGGATTTCTGCTTCCAATCCACTGATTTGACGGGAATCAGATTTGTTTTGCGCGTGATAATTCGGGGATTCCTCAACATCAGCAACCATCGTATCCAACTCCGACGAGGGGACTAGATTCGGCCGCTGTCCGGGGGAGGGATCAAGAGATCTCTTCTCTGGGCTCATTAAGGCGTCTTCCATTACAGGAGAAGAATTTCCAACCGGTGGCGGGCTGGCGATTTCGCTGAACGCAGTTACAGCCCCAAACAGGAGCATGAGAGACATGATGGTAAATCGCATTATTCGACGTTGTAGGTTGCACTGCTGACCGGTTGGTTTGCAGGAGTGGCTGGTCGGAAGACAGAATCAAAAAATGATCCTAGTACAGTCTCACCGGCTGGAGCCTCCCCCACCCCTTGGAAGAAATCCTGCGGCTGCTCATTATTGATGTATTCCGGGGTTGCAGAACTAACAACTTGAGGCTGTGAGGGCGGCAAAAAGTCTGCCCCAAGGCCGGTTGAAGCTCCTTGTGAGTTGCTATCCTCTTTAATGTTGACGATAGTTTTTGGAAGGAGTGGGGCCTTTCGGCGGGAACTTGTATCAGGCGCCACTCGCATGGGGGCTGGGGGAGGCAAGACAAAAGACACCTGAGGCTTGGGCGGCTTTTTGCTAGCGCATGCGTTAATGAAAAAAAGGCATAGCAAGGGAACAAGCAAAACTGCAAGCCGGCTTGGAGGAAATCTAAATGGCAAAAGAGATGTCATACTCCTTGAATCGTTGGGAGAGAACAAAACTTAAGAGGAAATCACTTCCGAACAAGCGGAAATTTTTGCCCTGGATTTCTCGAAGTGCCATGGGAATTACTCGATTACCTCTGGAGGATATAATCCAAGCTCCCTACTGTCTCCCTGAAATCATTCCATAAGAGATATTGAATCGACTCGTAAATGCAGCCTTAAGGTAAAAGGCATGAAAAATGCTTGTATATTCTTAATATGTCGTCTCGTCATTTCTTCTGCCATGGACTCTTGCTCATCGCCCTCACGGGTTTGTTGAGCAGCTGCACAAGCAAACCCTCTCAGCGGACCCTCACTGACAAAGCTTCCCGTTCTGCGGCTCCCCTCTCACAACAGGCCGGAATCGCTTGGCCCGCAGGGATGCACCGCCTTGCGATGCTTCCCATCTACGCCAACCGACCTATTGATGCCACGCAACGGGATATGGACGGGATTTTTCGGGCCCAGCTATCCCGTTTTGTGAAATATGAAATTGTTGAAGTCAGCAGGGCGGATATGCTTTCCCTAATCGAAAACGAGTCCGTATCATCCACAGATCTCATTCCTGAAAAGGTTATTACTGCATTAAAAAATAAATACGCTGCCGATGCGGCGCTGTTTACAGAGTTTACAGTTTTTCGACCTTACAAACCCTTGGCCATTGGAGTCCGAGCAAAAATTGTGAATCTGAAAAATATGGACGTGATTTGGATGGCTGATGGCGTCCTCGATGCTGCAGAAATGGAAATTGCCGATATGGCCTCACTGTTCGCAGAAACCGGCCTGCAAATGCGCTATGTCAGTCCAACAATCAAAAAGGGACGGCAACGCGAGAAGAATAGTGGAAACCAGATCATCCTCCAAAGTCCCCGACTTTACGCAGGGTTTGTCGCCCATGAGACTTTTGAGAGCCTCATCCCCCCCCCGCCACCCGAACTTTCTGGCAAGAGATAGCTCCAGCAATCCCCCCCGTACGCTTTTCAGAGACTCATGCCCGAAAACATCAATTCATTCACATCGAGCGGTTTTGCGAGCGACCTCTGCCTGAGTGAGGAATCGAATCAACTGAACTCTTTAATTACACCGGGGCTCATTCATGAAATGAACAACGTGTTGACCGGCATCTACTTCAACTTAGAGACGATGCGAGATCTGTTTGATTCAAAACACCCGGCAAGTGAGGCACTCAACGAAGTAAATCAAGGCTTCGAGCGAATTAAAGAACTCTTGGCGCGGACTGCGCAAATCCATTTGAATACCGTTGAAAGTGAACAAAACTATCACGATTTGGAGTCGCTGGCTTCCTCACAACTCGATTTGCTGCGCATCCTTTTTCCAAGAACATTTCGTGTTTCGATCACCGCCCCGAACCGTGCGACGCATGTCCACGTTGCTGAGTTTCCATTCCGTGTTGCTCTTCTTATAGTTGCCTTATTTGCCAAGAGTATTGCCTTAGAGGGCAAATCGGAAATCTTCATCTCCATTCACTCTTCTGAAGCTCTTGAGGCATTGGCTCCCGGATATCGCCCGGCGCATGCAGCCGTTGGAATTTCTTTCCCCTGCCACACGTCTTCCCTTGCGGAGATCGAAGAGCCCCATGATCCCACAGCGCCTCACCGATCCCCTCTCGCACGAGCCACCAACATCATGCGAACTCTTGGAGGCGACTTGCGAAGCGTGCAAAAACAAGGTACTAACCGATTCGAAGTGTTGCTTGTGCTTCAAGAAGTAGAAATAAACCATTAACAAATACCCCTCCTCTGTGAACCACACCAAACATCTGATTCTTACCATCGATGACGACCCGCTCATTCTGAAGGTATTGGACGATCTGGTAACTCGTGCCGGCTACCAGTCCATTTCAACAACCAGCGCTGAACAAGCCCTTCGATTGGCTGTTGATCGCAAGTTCGCCGTGGTGATCGCCGATCATAACATGCCAGACATGTTAGGAGCCGACCTCTTGAGCCGCTTCTCGCAAGCTCAACCAAACGCCTCACGCATCCTCATTACCGGCATCAAATCTCTCGATGTCGTTGCCGCAGCTGTAAACAGTGGGGAGATTTTCCGCTTTGTAACAAAACCATGGATTTCTGCGGAAATGATTGCAACCCTTCATAATGCGGTTCATCGTTTTGAATTAATTGAATCCAATCGAGCTCTCGAAAAGACCACCCTCGAACTCAATCAAAAACTCTCTGAGGCCAACGTCCAACTCGATCGCCAACTCAAGCTGCTCGCAGCTGACAAAAACGAAATCGACGATGCCCATGCTGCCCTCAAAACAAATTTCAGCCGCTCGCTGGAGCTCTGCCAAAGAATCCTAACCACGTTCAACCCCCTGCTTGGGGAGCAAGCGAAATCGGCCATGAAAATCTGTAAGATCATGGCAGACACCCAGTATTTCGATGAGGAGCAAAAGCATGTTCTCGATGTGAGCGCGCGCCTCTACGATATCGGCCTCGCCGCCGTGCCAACCGGCTTCATGGCCGCCGTTCAAAACAATCAGGATGATGCCCCGCCCGAACTCCAAACGGTTTTTCTCAACCACACCATTCATGGCCAAACACTGGCTTCCTTTGTGGATCTTCTCAAGCCCGTGGGTGATACCATCCGCGCCCATCACGAGCGTTACGACGGTTCAGGATTTCCCGATGGGCTGGCCGGTGAGATGATTCCTTGGACTGCACGCTGCCTTGCAGTCGTTGTGTATTACGTCACCTGTGGACTGCCTCAGGATCAAGCCGTCGATCGTATTCTCGAGCAAAGCGGAACAGCATTCGACCCGGATGCCACCCGTCTCTTTCTGCGGTGCGCACAGGCCACCCAGCTCCCCCGTTCAGTACGTGAAGTGATGGTCGACGAGCTAGAAGTCGGGATGCAGTTGGCTACAGGAATTTACAGTCCCACCGGCGTGTTGCTCGTTGCCGAGGGCTACCACCTGGAAGAAAATACGATCAATAAAATAAAGAACTTCAACCTCTCCTCGTCCCTCCCTCGGCAGCTTCTGGTCTATTGCTGAAAAAGCGTCTAATCCAACAGAAGGTTACCCACAGCCGAGATCAACTCCCCGATCTCAAAGGGTTTTTTTAAAAAAACACGCTCCCCTTCAAAAAGATCAACAGTCGAAAGTTGATCCGAATAGCCGGAGATGAAAAGCACTCCAATGCCCGGATAGGATATCTGGAGTTGTTTTGCCAAGTCTGCGCCTCCCATCCGTGGCATTACAAGATCAGTAATTAAAAGGTCCGGCTCGAAGCGCGCCTCCGTCTCCAGAAGCTCCAACGCTTGCACGCCGTCAGCAGCATCGACGACATGGTGACCGAGCCTTTTCAGTACTATTTTGGCGAATTGCCTCATCGCAGAGTCATCTTCAACCAAGAGGATCTTCGCCTCTTTCGTCACCCGCTCAGGAGTTCTTTTACGTATTCCCTTGCCTAAATCCACGGCCACGGGGAGGAGAATCTCCAACTCCATGCGTGCCGTAATAGACTTGCCGGCAATCAAGTATCCGCCATTTTGTTCCACAACTTTCAAGGCAGCCGAAACACTCCGGTTCTTTTCGATACTCTTTATTTTCTTTTTTCCCGGATCAGGAAGAAGTTCCAAAGAGACTCGGACGTAATTTCCAGGGGGAACATTTCCCACCAACGTCTTTCGAACAGCATTGTAGTAAATGTTAGTTGCAGATATCTGCAATTTACCTCCATTCCCTAGAACTTCCCGTACGCCAACCACTAAATTGATCAAAACCTGCTCAATTTGACTTCGATCGGCCAATACAGAGCATAGATTTTCCTCAGATGTTATAGAAAGTTGGATTGCTTCACCGAGAAGACGCTTGAGCATCTTTGTGACCTCCACCAACAACTCGCTCATCTGAAGCGATGACTTTCGAACCGCCTGCGGCTTGTTGAATGCCAGTAATTGGTTCGCTAGGGAGGAGGCGCGGAATGCGGCTTTTTCGATCTCATCCAAAAAAGTCTTTTTTTCGTCGGCATCAGCCAATTCCTCTTGAAGGATCTGGGCGTAACCAATCACAACCGAAAGCATGTTGTTGAAATCATGAGCCACGCCAGCGGTCAACTGGCTGAATGCCTCGACCCGCTGGGTGTTGCGCACACGGGACTCCAACTCACGCAATTCCGAGACATCCGCAATCATCGAGGAGAGCACGGGCGCCACCTCTTGGCTAAATAGAGTGAAGTAACCTCGCTCAAGAAGAAGAGTGTATTGACCGCTCCTTTTTTTTGTCCGGTATTCGATCTCAAAAGGTCCTCCATCCGACAGCACGCGTTGGATTTCGCGACGATATGAGATGCGGTCATCAGGATGGATCAACGACACCCAAGCCTCAAACCGGCCATCCAACTCATGGGGATAGATGCCAAGAATCATTTCCATTGCCCCGGAGTATAGGGACTCGTCTCTGGCTGTATCCCATTCACGCAGGATTTGCCCAGCGGCTTCGATTGCCGCAGCAGCACGCAATTTTTCCTGGTGCACTGCACGCAAAGAACGCTCAAGCTCCGCCTGTTTTGATGATGCTGGCGGCATGGAGTCTATTGGACTGGAGATCGCTTTACTCAAAGCAGCGTTAAATTACGCAGGGTGAGAAAAAAAGCCAATGCTGGTTTCAAGACGATACGTTGGATAACAATACTTGGGCATGAAGTTGCGCCGAATCCGAGCGACCTCCTAACATCCGGGCCACCTCTTCCACTCGTTCCTGGCCTACGACTGGCATCAAAAGAGTCTTTGTGCGCCCGCCTTCTACTTCCTTTCTTACACTAAAATGCGCTACTGCCCGTGCCGCAACCTGTGGAAGGTGGGTAATGCAAAACACCTGATGGCAACGCGATATCTCATCCATTTTTGCCCCAACCTTAGCTCCGATCTCTCCACCGACATTTGCATCAATTTCATCAAATACTAACACTGGCACGCCAACCACCCCGGCAAGAGCAGTTTTTATGGACAGCATGACCCGTGAAATTTCGCCACTGGATGCAATAGAACGCAATGGGCGCTCGGGCTCTCCGGGGTTTGGCGCAAAAAGGAAATCAACCCCCTCCATGCCGTGAATTCCAAAAGAGTCCAATTTCTGAAAGGATATTGAAAAGCCAGCGCGCACAAAGCCGAGGTCGACCAAATGAGCTTTGACGAGTTTCTCGAGTTTTGGAGCGGAAAGGCGCCTCGCCTGCGAGAGCTTCTCCCCCACCCCTTCCACCAATTTGGCAGCCTTGGCAATATCTTCATCCAACCCCTCACGACGCTCCTCTCTGCGCTGAAGCGCCTCCATTTTCGTGGATGCTTCAGCGCCGAAACGCAACACCTCGTCGAGAGTTGAGCCATATTTTCGCTTTAAGGTTTGAATCAAGTCCAGCCGATCCTCAATCGCAGCCAGATTTTCAGAGCCTCCGTCAAGCCTCCCTGAATAGCAATCAACAGCGCGCGAGAAATCTTGAAGGGATTCGAAAATCGCTCCTGCCGCGTCTTGCATTGATGCTGTTTCAGGATCAATCCGGTGCATCTCTCGCATCGAGCGCGCAATCTCACCCCAACGCGCCACCATCGAGTCGTCGCTATCGGAAACTATGGAGCGCAGAGAGGAACAGATTTCCATGAGCCGTTTCGAATGCGCGGCAATCCTCTGCTTGGCCATTAATTCCTCTTCCTCACCGGCTCGCAAGTTAGCCCCTGAAATTTCTTCCACCTGATGCTCCAGCAAGTCGATCTCACGGGCGATCGCCTCCGCATTTTCAGAAAACGATTTTTTTTCGGCGACCAGAAGCATCCATTCCCGGCGCTTCTCAAAAAATTCGGTTCTCAAACCCAATGTTCCGGCATGACTATCGACCAATCGCAACTGTTCATCGCAGGAAAACAAACTCTGGTGATCATGCGGGCCATGAAGATCGACAAGTTGGTCTCCCAGCCGCTTCAGTAAAGCAAGAGCGCATGGTGATCCATTGACATATTGCTTTCCTGCACCTGATACGGGAAGCGTGCGCTTCATGATTAACTGCCCGCCCTCGCAAGGTTCGACGGCCGCCTCTTCAAGCATCGCATGGACAAATGAATTGGTCGAAACCTCGAAGCTTCCCTCAACAACACAAACATCCGCACCTGAGCGAAGCACCCCCTTATCGGCACGCTCTCCGAGCAGAAGCTTGATTGCTCCGATGATGATGGATTTTCCAGCGCCTGTCTCACCAGTTACCGCGACGAACCCGGAAGGAGGCTCCCAGATCAGATCCTCGACTAGGGCAAGATTGCGAATGCGAAGAGATGCCAACATTGCGGACATGGATCAACTATGTCATTCTACAGAAGAATTCCAAGCGATGGGGAACATGCAAATCACATTTTTAGGAACAGGCACATCGCACGGAATCCCCGTTATCGGCTGCGGTTGCGCTGTCTGCCATTCGGCCGACCCTCGCGACAACCGCCTTCGCACCTCAATCCATATAGACCTTGGCGGGGTTTCCATAATTGTTGATACCACGCCCGACTTCCGCACCCAGTGCCTACGTGAAAACATTACCCGTGTGGACGCAGTTATCTACACTCATTCACACGTTGACCATACCTTAGGCTTCGATGATCTGCGCCGTTTTTGCGAACTTGAGGACAAGTGTATTCCAGTCTTCGGATCAAAAATTACACTCCAGAATCTTCGCAGAGTCTTTCAATATGCTTTCGATGGCTCTGCTCGTTATCCTAACTATGTCCGTCCCGATACGCATGAGATTGAGGGCCCTTTTACGATTGGAGATTGGACGATTGTTCCCGTAGACCTGCCGCATGGTCGCATGGTGACTAATGGGTTTGTGTTCGAGCAAAACAGCATTCGCCGCTTTGCTTATTTCACAGACTGCCAATCACTGCCTGCTTCCGCCGAAGAGGCTGCCAAAGGCGTTGATACTTTAGTGATCGATGCCCTGCGACACGAAGCCCACTCGACCCACTTTACTGTCGCCGAAGCTCTGAAAGCCGCCATGCGAATCGGCGCCCGGCGGACTTACTTCATTCACATGTGCCATGAACTTGGCCACGCCTCAACCGAGGCCTCGCTTCCCGAGACTGTACGACTCGCTTACGATGGACTCCGCCTTGACCTTTAAATCTTACTTGGCGGCTTTCCTTGCGGCATCCCTAGTGCCCATTGCCGCACTTTCAGCAAACCCTGCTGCAGCCACGGCAGTTCTTTACAACTCAAACGATCCTGAATCCCGGGACCTGGCCTTGTATTATGCCACAAGGCGCAATATTCCGATCTCTCAGATCATTGGACTCAACTGCCCAACCTCAGAGGAAATCTCACGGGAGGAATTCAATGCAACAATCGCCATTCCCCTTAAAAAACAATTTGTCACGGCCGGATGGTGGACATTCTCAAGCGACAGCACTACCCCGCCTGCCGTTATTCAAACAAGGATTCGTTTCTTGGCGATCATCCGTGGCATCCCCCTTAAGATCAGCCATGACCACTTAATCGGTCCCGCCAAACACCTCCCGGGAATAGCCCCTGTGGTGCTTGGCCGAAACGATGCCTCTGTTGATAGTGAAATCGCTGCCCTTGGATTGCCCGAATTTACCCCTGCGGGCCTCATGCTCAACCCCTACTTCGGACGATTCACTCCAATTCTAGAGGACAGGATGCCGCCCGGTTTGCTTCTTCCCTGCCGCCTTGATGCCCCATCGACCGATACTGTCCGCCGCATGATCGATGACTCGATCACCACCGAAAAACGCGGCCTGTGGGGTTGGGCGTACGTCGATTCACGAGGGCTAAGGAATGATCCATCCGGCGACCTTTCCTATGTGGAAGGCGACGATTGGATGCTGCGCATTGCTGCGCAAGTGCGCCAACGCGGAATGCCCGTGCTTCTCAACCAGTCAGCCGATACCTTTCCGCAGGATTTCCCTGTCACCGATGCGGCACTATATTTTGGATGGTACGCCCCGGAAGTGAACGGGCCCTTTCTGAATGAGGAATTTCAATTTCGGCAAGGAGCTATTGCCGTACACCTGCACTCGTTCAGCGCGGCGACTTTACGAGACATATCCACCCACTGGTGCGGCCCCTTGCTTGAGCTTGGGGCGGCAGCGACTCTTGGAAATGTCTATGAGCCCTACTTAATTTTCACTTCCCACTTGGATATCTTACAAGACCGCCTCATGAGCAACCTCACCTTGGCTGAAGCAGGGTACATGTCTCAACGCAGCATCTCCTGGGCAGGCGTAATCATTGGCGATCCTCTCTACAGGCCTTTTGCCGCATGGGATAGGTTCTTCGAGTCCTCCGCTGCAGTGAACCCATGGCGGCAATTCCGTAGGATCACCACAAATTCTGGCATACTCAACGCAGTCCTGCCCCTCCATGAAGAGGCGCACAAAACAGGTGACAGCATGTTTATCGAGGGCCTTGGATCAGCTCAGGCGGATGCGGGACATGATTCGTCCGCGCTCCACTCATTACGCTCTGCCTTGGCGATTTCAAAATATCCGGAAACCTCGCAAAGATTGCGCATGGAGATTGCTGCCATTGAAAATCGGCTTTCGGACACTCCACCCGTCAAAACTCCATGATTTCTCCTCGCTCCGTTCAATATGCCAAGGCAAGGGAGCCATTGGCCTTGAACGAGGGGGCAAGAAAGCCGCTATCGGAACTTGAAATCCAAGCACGGTTCTTCAACGGAGAATTCGGCACAAAATTTCTCACTTCAGATTCAGCCCGTGTCGAAATTCTCCATTTCGGCGAGTGGAACCGCGAAGCTGGCCCGGACTTCAAAGCAGCGACACTTCGTTTCGATGACAGCCCCCCTGTTCGCGGCGATCTTGAGGTGGATTGGAATGCCAGGGACTGGGAACGCCACGGACATGCTCTTAATACCGCTTACGAGAATGTCTCCCTGCATTTGTATATCGAAGAATCCGGATGCGCTGCTTTTGCTCGCACGCCGCTTAACCGCGCCATTCCTCAGGCGCGACTCGACATTGAAATCAGCAACTCACCCTCCACCGCTAAGCATGACGCGCCAGTAAATATTGAAGATGCGCTTTCCATAATCGCAGCCGCTGCCGAGTTTCGCCTTCATCGAAAACATCTGGCGATCACCAGCGCTTCAGTGCTTCATGGTTCGTCCGCTTCCTTATTTCACTCATTAGCGGGTTGCCTCGGTTATAAAAACAATACGATTCCTTTTCTGCTCGCCGCACAACGCTCAGGCCTTAACCGCGCTTGTGGTGTCCATGGTGAAAGCATCCTCTTTGGTATCGCGGGATTTCTCGAGCCGAGGTCTTTTGATAATGCCGACTCAACCACGCGCACCTACCTCAAGCCTCTCTGGGACTATTGGTGGACTGTTAGGGATAGCTTTTCCAAGCTCATCCTTCCGACCACATCATGGAAACTGTCGGGTATCCGCCCACAGAATCATCCCCACCGTCGCCTGGGAGCGTTGGCGACTATTGCCTCTGGATTTACCCTGCTCCGCCAAGCTGCGGCTACAACCGACATGGCATGCATAGCCACTTTTTTCAACCAACTATACCATCCCTACTGGAGCCACCACTGGAACCTGCTCGCAGAACCGCTGGAGCGATGCGTTGCCTTAGTCGGCACCGATCGCACGAACGATATTCTCATCAATGCAGTGATCCCCTCTCTGCCAATAGAACAGGCCCTTGTGGAGTTAAAAAAAATCAAAGGGCCTTTTCCAAGTGGTCGGGTCCGGCGCACGTTGGAGTGGCTCACGGGGGAGTTTTCATCATCACTTGCAGCATCTGCTTTCAACCAGCAAGGGCTATTGCAACTTTATGCAGATTTCGGTCACCTGACGGCGCAAGAGGCTTTGGAACGGATTCGCTCTATTAAATCTCAGACCTCCCCACGCGACACCTGACAGCGACACTGCGTGTGTTTGGCAGAATAAACTTTCTGATCTCCACATCTACCCATTCAGCACCAAACTCCACAAAAACCATGTTTCCAAGCTCCCAAGCTAATGTCTCAATCAATGCCCGAGGCCGTGCAGCGGCAAGAGCCTCCGCCCGCAAGCATACTGCGGCGTAATCGATGGTATTGACAATATCGTCCCCCATAGAATCAAAAGCCATTGGAGAGCCAATGCGTAAATCGATCTCGATATCCTGATCTGCCGCGCGTTCTTCTTCGGGCACGCCGATCCTGGTTTTTAGTTTTAGGCCTGTAATCTGAATCTCGTTCACAAGAGGCGTTGCACCGCAGCGATATCGCGGGCGATTATTGTGGGCTTCGCAATAAGAAGTTTTTCGATCCGGTCGAACCCAGTGAGCACAGCGACATCCAATACCCCTCCATGTCGGGCGGTTTCAATATCGTGCACCATATCTCCGACAAACATCGTTTCAGCGGGGTCCAATTGATGAGTTTTAAGAATTGCCCGAATATTTTCACGCTTGTCCATGACCTGCGTGTAGGCAACTTCAAAAAAGCGCTTCACCCCCAACCGGTCGGCTTGGATATTGAAATGTGATGTTTTGATTGAGCTGAGGAGAAAGGATCTTCTTCCAGTAGTTTCACAGAACTCCAGAAAATCCCGAGCCCCGTGCAGCAATTCGATCGAATCGTTGAATCCATGAAAAAACCTTTCATAGAGTTCCTCCAACCCTTCTGCAGTGGCTTCAGGAAGTAGGTCGGTGTAAAAACTGGAAAACGGCAACCGGAAATGCTCTCGGAATTCCTCCAAGGACAGGGGATCACGGCCGTATTCCACAAAAATATTATTTGTTGCGGTCAATACAGATGAAAGATCGTCCGCCAAGGTCCCCGACCAGTCTAAAATCACATTACGAATCATAGAAAAACATCATGCCCACTAGCATTTGCTCGCGCTTAGGAGACCTTGCACGGCGATACTGAAATTTGCGAGTTCAAAGCCTGTTGCGATTTTAGCCCATTCACTGCTTTTCAGAAGCGATAAAACGAATACTAATACATCCCATGGAAGTTGAAAAACTCGAATTTCATGGCGTTCCCGCGCTTAAGATATCGGGCGAGATCGACTTGCACGCGTCCCACCAACTCCGGCACTCGATGCGCGAGAGCGCAGACTCAAAACCTCCGCGCCTAGTTTTAGATATGTCCTGCGTGGATTACATTGATTCGAGCGGCTTGGCCGCCTTGATTGAATACATGAAGGAGTCGCAAAACTTTAGTGGAAAGCTTGGCCTTTTTGGTATGCGCGACAAGGTCAAGTCGATCTTTCGTCTGGTCGGATTGGACAGGTTTTTCATTATCGAGGACACCCTTGAAAAAACTCTTGAGCGCCTCGAGACCTGATTCATCCTTTCAATGTCAGCACGCATCCCTGTCTCTCTAAAAAGCGGTCCTTATGAAGTGGTTGTTGGCAATGGCATCCTGACACTTGCCGGCCATGAAATCGCCTCCGTGACGAAACCTTGCCGCTGCGCGTTGATTTCCGATTCGGTGGTTGCTCCCCTCTATGCACCTCAAGTGGAAAGCTCGCTCCGCGAAGCAGGTTTTGATCCTGTGCGAATCACTGTTCCATCGGGCGAAGCCTCAAAATCCCTATCAACAGTGGAGTCGGTCTGTGATGCAATGATTGCCGCCGGCTTGGACCGATCTTCGATGGTTGTCGCCTTGGGCGGTGGAGTGATAGGCGACCTAGCGGGATTCGTGGCCTCTATCTATTACAGAGGAATTCCCTGCATTCACATTCCCACCACCATTGTAGCTCAAGTCGATAGTTCGATTGGAGGTAAGACCGGCGTGAATGCCTCAGGCGGAAAAAACTTAATGGGCTCCTTTCACCAACCTCGCTTAGTCCTTTCCGATCCAGAGACCCTCAGAACCCTACCGCCGCGGGAATTTAATGAGGGATTTGCCGAAGTTGTGAAGCATGCGGCTATTCGCGACCCAGAAATGTTGGATCTTATTGGCCCCGATCGAGATCTGGAATCACTAGTTACACGGAATGCAAACATCAAGGCCGCGATTGTTATGGGCGACGAGTTTGAAACAAAAGGCCTTCGCGCTTTTTTAAATTTCGGACACACCATCGGCCATGGCATCGAGGCGGCAGCGGGCTACGGCCGCCTTCTCCACGGCGAGGCCATTAGCCTAGGCATTGCGGCTGCCTGTTTTTTGTCCCGTGAACATGCCGGTTTTTCAGAACCAGAAGCGATGCGCATTCTGAATGCTCTCGCCTCCTTTGATCTCCCTCTAAGCTTGCCTGCCGACATTCCAAACCACTCGATTGTCGAATCCATGTCCAAAGATAAAAAGTTTTCAGCTGGCGCGATTCGCTTTATCCTACTTCGTTCACTTGGCGATCCATTTGTCTCTAGTGAAATCACCGTTGCAGATCTCGACCTTGCCATTGAATCGATCCGATGAACACCGCCTCCCTTCGCATCATTATCTTTCGAATTGCCTTCATAACCCTCTTCTTGAACAACTTATCTCTAATTCCCCTCCTTGCCCAGACCGACGATGCCCGCCTGCGCGTGGAACAGTCAGGCATTGCTTTTGTTCAGGATTTTCCCTCATCGAACCCCAGCCCGCGTCGCTTTACAGCCTACCTTGACCAGACAGCCACGGGGTATGCTGGCAGGGGCTTTTACCATTTCCGGTATGATAACTCCTCTAAGGATTCAAAGGTGCCTGCAGCTCAGGTAAAAATGATTCTTGTGAAACCAATCCTTCCGGATTCGATTCTGAACGAAGCCGACCGAAAAAGCCTGCTTGAAATGGTCAATCGATACAAAGGGGCATCTCATGCAGCCCCCTCGTCAGCAAGCTCTATCATGGAACTCGTGCAACACTTTTCCGATGCCATTGAATCCTACGATAGCGGGAATGTCAGAGTGAACGGCCAGTGGATCCACCGAATTGATTATTTAGATAACAAGGTCGCAGATTGCGAAAATAAACTCCGCGCCGGAATGAATGCCGCCCACTCAAAGAAGGATTTTGATTACCTTAGAAATCCTTTTTACCTCGAAATCAAACTTCTTGCATCCAATGACTCCTATATTGCAGAAAAGCTCCGCTCCATCGAGGCAGATTTCGCTTCAATCCTTGCCCAGGAATCTCTCGAAGAAATTATGGTAGAGTTGGATAACCCAAATCTTCCAGCAGAGCAAGCACAGCAACTTCTCTACAAATTGGAAAAAACAGAGAACCCTTCGGATGCGGTCATAAGAATTCTTGATCAAGCTAAAATCGCACGGGCGTTGATGTCTTCCTTCCAAGATCTTCGTCGGTCTTTCAATGCAACATTTGCTGCAGTGGCATCATCGTCAAGCTTGCCGGAATTCCCCTCCCCACTTGTTGCAAAAGCACAAGACCTCATGCTTGAGACAAGGCAATTTATTGCCGGAAACCCACCTGCCTCCATTCAAGCCCCAGCCTCTCAAGCTCGTGACATAATAACCATCGCCGAGAGTCTTCCCACGCTTCAGGGAATGCTAACAGCAAAAGATTATATCGCAGCCGATGGGTTGGCATCGAAACTTGCTACTAGCGCCGGCACTCTTGGTGGCCCAACCCTAGTGGTCCTCAAGAACATTCAAGCCCACTGCATAGCCCAACTTGAGAACGTCAAAAAACTCCGTGAGGAGGCCGTTGCTCTTGCTAAGGAAGGGAATAAAAAAGAAGCCGCCGAGAAACTTTCCGAAGCCTTGGAAATTATGCCAAATCCAGAAATCGACCAGCAAATTTCTGACCTCCTCGCCCGCTGAAGCCCACGTTCCGTGATGTCCAATTCCATTCCTGCCAATTGCTACATCTCCACCGAAATCCAAGTTATGTATTTCGACACCGATGCCGGGGGCGTGGTTCACAACATCGTCTACCTCCGCTTCATAGAGACCGCTCGCACACTACTTGCTATCCAAATGGGATTAAGCTTCGAGGAAATCGAACGCACAGGCATCCACCCAGTGGTAACCCGCACAGAAATTGATTACAAACGTCCGGCAAGGCTCGGTGAATCACTTCAGGTGATCGGACGTGTTGTGGAGTGGAGTGGCATCCGTTTTTGGGTGGAGTTTGAAGTGGTGCGTCCCTCGGACAATGCTCTTCTTGTTACATGCCGTCAGGCGTTGGCTCTCGTCCAGATGCCCACCGGCAAGCCAGTCCGGCTCCCTGCTGGATTTCCAGCCTCGCTAGCTCTCGAAGCAAAATAATTCGTTTCGAGAGGCGGGGGATCGTGTTTACTCCGCCTTTCTATGGAAAACGTCATTATTGTCGGCACCGGATGCGCCGGCCTCACCGCCGCAATTTATACAGCGCGAGCAAACCTCACGCCGCTTGTTCTCGAAGGCCGTCTGCCAGGAGGGCAACTCACCACCACCACTGCCGTGGAAAATTTTCCCGGATTCCCAGAAGGCATCGATGGACCGGACCTCATTCAGCGAATGCATGACCAAGCAAAAAAGTTTGGAGCCCGCTTTCAATTTGGTATCGTTGAGGAGTTCGAATCAGGCACACCTCACCGGGTCAAGATTGATGGAAGCTGGGTGGAGACAAAATCCCTCATCATCGCCAGCGGCGCCTCTCCGCGTTATTTGGGTATTGAGGGAGAAAAGGCCCTGATCGGACATGGGCTTACCTCATGCGCGACATGTGATGGAGCATTCTACCGCAATGTTCCGGTCTGTGTGGTTGGTGGTGGTGACTCGGCATGCGAGGAGGCGACGTTCCTGACCCGATTCGCTTCTGAAGTGTATCTCATCCACCGCCGTGACTCGCTGCGTGCTTCCAAAATCATGGCCGATCGCGCCCTCGCAAACCCTAAAATTAAACCAGTCTGGGATACTGCTGTCACATCCTACATCATCGATTCCGCTGGAGACGTGGAAGGAGTCAGGCTCAAAAACCTCAAGGACGGGACTGAGTCGGCGCTTGGTTTGAAATGCGTCTTCGTTGCCATCGGTCACGAACCCAATACAGGGCCTTTCCGTGCAACCCTTGAGACGGACGAAAATGGGTATCTGATCCAGACCTCCGGGACTCGCACCAATGTGGATGGCGTTTTTGCGGCAGGTGATGTTGCCGACCATGTCTATCGGCAGGCAATCACCGCTGCGGGACAAGGATGTGCTGCCGCTATTGAGGCGGAGCGGTGGATCGCGGGCTCAGCGTAGCTGCGTCCGTCCCTAAAGGTTCCGCGCCCCAAGTTCCCATTGAAAATCTGCGACCTTACCCAATTCTACTCCCCTGTTAGCGGGGGAGTTCGGCGGTATATCGGAAAAAAATCCGATTACATTCGCCAACACCGTTCCGATTGCAGCCATATCATCATTGTTCCAGGAGAAAAAACGGGCGTGACCGGCGACCACAAGGTTCGTACCTACACTATCGCCTCTCCACTTTTATCGAAAACCTCGCGGTACAGGGCGCTAACAAAACTCCATCTCATCGAAGAGGTCCTTGAAAAGGAGCGTCCTGACATTATCGAGTCGGGCGATCCGTACCAAGTCGCATGGAAAGCTGTCGCTTCGGGCCGCGGTCTTGATATCCCGGTTGTGGGGTTTTACCACTCCCACTTCCCCGAAGCATATATCCGCACGATCACAAAATACTTTGGTCCACTGGCTGTTTCGATCGTTGATGAGATCTGCAGGAAATATGTTGCTGCACTTTATAACCGCTTTGAATGCACATTTGTTCCCAGCCCCGTGCTTGCAAATCTTCTTGCCAGTTGGGGTGTCGAGCGCACTCACGCTGTGGACCTTGGGGTGGATGAAGCTGTATTTCTTCCCGATGTGAACGACCATGATTCCACCCGTGCACGTCTTGGCATCCCTCTTGATGCACGCCTTCTGCTCTATGTCGGTCGTCTGGCGCAGGAGAAAAATGTTCGAACTCTTTTTGAAGCCTTTACACTTTTGAATTCTCGATCCCCCGATCACTACCACCTACTTTGCGTGGGAGATGGAACACAGCGCTCACTCCTTACGGATCTGCAACGCGAATCCTCCAATGTCCACTGGTCCCACTTCTGCGAGAATCCCGCCGAACTCGCAGCCTTTTACCGCGCAGCCGACCTCTTTGTCCATCCGGGGGTCTTGGAGACCTTCGGCCTTGTTGCTCTCGAAAGCCAAGCCAGCGGCACCCCCGTCGTAGGCATCAAAGGGAGCTACATGGACCGGATTATCTTCACCGGCCAAAACCAGTGGGCCACAAAAAACACTCCAATTGCGCTGGCTGACGCGATAGATAATAAATTCACGATCGATCTCCGCGCAGCAGGACTAAAAGCCAGCGCGGAGGCCAGAAAACGATATTCATGGAATACCATTTTCGAACGAATCCTCGCGATTCAATCAAAGATCGTAAAAAGCTATGCTCCGTAACCAAAATACCCCTCGTTCGGATTTCCTCCATGGAGTAGATTTTGTTTTGACACAAAAGCGGCAATAGATAGCTTTTGCAATCCGTTCGTCGTGGAGGGGAAGATGCTCGCCGCCGTCAATTATGACTGAGGCTATAGGCGTCATCACCTCGACTACGATCGGAAAAACACGCAAGTCGATGTCCAAACCCGCGGCCCATGCCGCCAGATGCCCATGTAGCTCAGTCGGTAGAGCACGTCCTTGGTAAGGACGAGGTCACCGGTTCAATCCCGGTCATGGGCTCCACCATCATCGCCTGCACCAAATCAACAAAAACACCAATCACAGATGGCTAAAGAACAGTTCCAGAGAAATAAACCTCACGTCAACATCGGCACCATTGGCCACGTTGACCACGGCAAAACAACACTCACAGCAGCAATCACCACCGTTTTAGCTAAAAGCGGCGGAGCCACTGCCAAAAAATACGACGAGATCGATGCCGCTCCTGAAGAAAAAGAGCGCGGCATCACGATCAACACCGCCCACGTGGAATACGAGACCGCGAAACGCCACTACGCACACGTTGATTGCCCCGGCCACGCCGACTACGTCAAAAACATGATCACCGGCGCCGCCCAGATGGATGGCGCGATTCTTGTTTGCAGTGCCGCTGACGGCCCTATGCCTCAAACCCGTGAGCACATCCTCCTCGCCCGCCAAGTTGGCGTGCCTGCGATTGTTGTCTTCATGAACAAAGTTGATATGGTCGACGACAAGGATCTCCTTGAACTCGTTGAGATGGAAATCCGCGAACTCCTTAGCAAATACGAGTTCCCTGGCGATACTATTCCAATCATCAAAGGTAGCGCCCTCAAGGCTCTCGAAGGTGAAGCCACCTACGAGCAGGAAATCTTAAACCTCATGACTGCCGTGGATGAATTCATCCCCGAGCCAGAGCGTCCGAAAGATCTGCCTTTCCTTATGCCTGTCGAAGATGTGTTCAACATCGAAGGTCGCGGCACTGTTGCCACCGGCCGCGTCGAACGTGGTATCCTCAAAAAAATGGAGGAAGTCGAAATCGTTGGTCTTCGTGACACCAAGAAGACAACCGTCACCGACATCGAAATGTTCCGCAAGCTTCTCGACTTCGCCGAAGCTGGCGACAACGTTGGCCTGCTTCTCCGTGGCACCAAGAAAGATGACATTGAGCGCGGCCAAGTCATCGCCAAGCCAGGATCAATCAAACCTCACACCATGTTCAAGGCCGAGGTTTATGTCCTCAGCAAAGATGAAGGCGGTCGTCATACTCCGTTCTTCACGAACTATCGCCCGCAATTTTACTTCCGCACCACAGACGTGACCGGCACCGTTAAGCTCCCAGAAGGAGTCGAAATGGTTATGCCTGGCGACAACGTCTCCGTGGAAGTCGAACTCATCACACCGATCGCGATGGAAAAAACCATCCGCTTCGCGATTCGCGAAGGTGGCCGCACCGTGGGTGCCGGTCGCGTTGCCGAAATCATCAAATAAGGAACGCGCCACAGGCCGGATAAAACTCCGAAGGTCAGTAGCTCAATTGGTAGAGCAGCGGTCTCCAAAACCGCTTGTTGGGGGTTCGAGTCCCTCCTGACCTGTGCCACCCCATTCAATTTAAAAATGTTCTCAAAAAGCCGCAAATTCATCTCCGAAGTTCGTGTTGAGCTTGGCAAAGCCAATTGGCCATGGGATCCCAATGAAAAAGGATTCCGCCGCTACAAGGAACTTACGGACTCCACCGTTGTGGTTATGATCGCCATGATCCTATTGGGAGGTTATATTGCATTTTTTGATTTCATTTTGATCAACGTAGTTGGGTTTTTAACCCGCCCTTAAACCCACCACCACGAATACCCAAAAAATGCCGCCAGCCCCTAAAGATCAGTGGTATGTTGTACATGTCCTCTCTGGACAGGAACAAAAAGTACAAGAAAACATCAACCGCCGCATCGCCACGGAGGAAATGTCCGATTTCGTTTACGAAGTCTTGATCCCAACCGAGCGAGTCCAAGAGATTAAACGCGGCAAAAAGACTGAAACGACCCGCAAGTTTTTTCCTGGTTATATCATCATCAACATGCACCTGCTCGATGATAAGAATGAGTTGGTCGAGCGTGCTTGGTATTTTATCAAGGAAACAAATGGCGTGCTTGGGTTCGCTGGCACAAAAGACCGCCCCACCCCAATGCGTCCGAAAGAGGTGGAGGCCCTACTCGCCCAAGTTCGAGATCGCGAAGAAACCGTCAAACCAAAGATCAATTTCGAAGTTGGCGACAAGGTCAAGGTGGCAGATGGCCCCTTCCAGAACCAGAATGGCATTGTAGAAGAAATTGACCCTGATCGAGGCAAGCTCCGTGTTTCAGTGAGCATATTTGGTCGTGATACCCTGGTGGATCTGGAGTACTGGCAAGTCGAAAAAGCCTGATTCTAATCCCAATCCAAGTCATCGCAAAAATCGCGCCAAATTAATTTGGCGCGATTTTTGCTTGTTCAAGCAGTATCCGTGCCTACTTTAATTTACGTTTATGGCTGGAATGCAACAAGTGGCGAAAATGGCGCTGCAGCAAACGCTGTCGCCACAAATGCAGCAAAGCCTGCATGTCCTCCAAGCACCACTCACCGAGCTTCGATCCCTGATTGAAATCGAACTCCGCTCCAACCCTGCTCTAGAAGAAGTCCAACCTGATAAACCTGAGATCGAGAACAAGCAGGAGACCTCGTCCCTCGACGAGCAGTGGAACGAATACTACATCCAGCGGCAAAACTCCGACCCATGGACTCGCGAGGCACTGGAAAGGCGACAGCACTTTCTCGACTCACAAGTCCGCCCCCCCAGCCTTTCAGAGCACCTTCTTGAGCAACTCCTGACCGCCTCCTGGCCAAAAGAGGAAGCTTCGATTGCTATCGAAATCATCGGTAATCTGGATGACGGTGGATACTTTCGCTCCACCATCGAAGAAATTGCAACCACCTTGGATACAACTCCAGATGAAGTGAAACGCATTTTGGATAAAGTCCAAGATTTCGAACCCGCCGGCATCGCTGCGCGAACCCTCTCGGAGTGCCTTCTTCTCCAACTGGAGCGAAATGGCCGGAAATATTCCACAGAATCGCGCATCGTTCGGCATTACCTTGACGAACTGGGTCGCAAAAAACTCCATGACATTTCCAAGGCTCTCGATCTCGAGCTATCGGAGGTTCAGCATGCAGCAGAGATAATCTCATCCCTCAATCCCGCCCCCGGGCGCCTCTTTGCCGCAGATACAAATCAGATTGTTGTTCCAGAAGTCTCGATCGAGTTTGATGGAGAGGATTTCACAGTGAGTTTGAACAACGATGAAATTCCCCAGCTCCGCATCACCGATTCCTGCAAGGACATGCTGGGAACAAACACCAAAGAGGTTCGCGACTACCTCCGTGATAAAATACGCGGCGGGAACTTTTTCATCAAAAGCATCCAACAACGCCAGCAAACAATCTTAAATATCGCTGCCGAAATTGCCGTCCGTCAGCGGGAATTTCTTATCAACGGCCCAGCCCACCTCAAGCCCATGACAATGAGCCAGGTCGCCGAGACGGTTGGCGTCCATGAAACAACCGTCAGCAGGGCCGCCGCCGGCAAATTCATCTCCACCCCACAGGGCATTTTCGAGATGAAGTATTTCTTCACCCACGGCTACACCAACAGCGACGGCGAAACCGTAAGCAACGAAAGTGTCCGCCAAGCCATAGCCCAAATTGTGAAGGAAGAATCCGGGCGGTCCCCCAATAGTGACCAAGACATCGTCAAACTCCTTTCAGACCGCGGACTCGCCGTCGCTCGACGCACTGTGGCCAAATACCGCGAACAACTCGGCATCCTCCCCAGCCACCTCCGTAAATCTTTTTAATTCTCGTTCCGGTAGGGGACGTGCGCTCTCCGAGGCGTAGTCACACTCTTGCTGCAAAGCCGTGCAACTTTTGGAACCGCGTTCCAACCTCCACAAATCATTTAGATTGCGATCAATCATCTTAGCAGCGGGTGCGCCCACTCCTTCAACAAAAAGCTCAGCCTTCGTGCTCTTTCACGTCCGGCGTGTCCAAACCGGCAGCTCCGTGAATTTTTTCAGCCTCGCTAGGCGTCGTAAGGACTTTCCAAAGGCACCACAGGAACAGTATTAACACACTGCCCACAGAAAGGATCATGACAAACCAGCCTCCGGCGGTCATTGGTCAACCACCTCCCCTTCGGGCTGATCGCGGTATGCGCGGGCTCTTGAGACCAACAACCCAACAAACAGCGCAAATAAACAAACCAGTCCCACCGAAAAGATCGCAACAGGCTCAGGATCAATAAATAAATCCTTTACGTACGCACTAATTTCCGAGCCCCCGCCGGTGAACGAGATTCCAAAGACGTTCACCAGGACCCACAATCCAAACACCGTGAGCAGAAACATGGGGCAAATGAATTTCATCACCGGCATAAAAACCCGCGGGATGCCGAACACCGATCCCTGAGCCGCTTCGGCCAGGCCTTTTTCAACACCGAGCTTCCAAGCGAAAACCAGAATCTGGCAGGTCGCGAGGATAAAGATCAAAAATGTGCCCACCCAGAAATCAAGGGTGTCGAGCGCCTTCAAGTCCTTGCTGAAAAACACCACGAACGCGGAGCCAAGCGCCGTGATGAACCCGAGAATCGCAACCGATTCCTTTCGACGGATACTCAACGACTCTTCAAGAAACGCGATCCCGGGCTGGAGCATAGACAAGGAACTCGTGACCGCCGCGAGGAACAACAGAAGGAAAAACACAAAGCCAAACACCTGCCCCAGGGGCATCTGCGCGAACACCAGCGGCAACACATTGAACCCGAGGGCGAACGTGCCCATGCCGGCTACACCCGCAACCCCAAGGAATGCAAACCCAGCCGGCAGCGTGATCAATCCTCCGAGCCCGACCTCGCAAAACTCATTCGCACTTGTCGCTGAAAGACCGCTCAACACCACATCGTCGCGCCTGGAGAGATAACTGGCATAGGTGAGGATCACGCCAAATCCCACGCTCAAGGAGAAGAAAATCTGACCTGCGGCCGCGAGCCAGAGTTGGGGTTTCATCAATTGCTCGACAACCCCGACCGTCCTCACTCGCAATACGGGGTCAGCAGCAGCCTCTGCCCGGGCCAGGTCTATTTCCACCTCCCCGATCAACTCCCTCTCCTTGCTCCAGCGAGCGTCCTCAAATTTTTCCAAATAAACCTTCCCTGGATTCCACATGAAGCCGAGACCATTGATCACATTCCGTTCCGGCAACGAGGAATCCGGCGCGCCAAGCGTCAGAACCCGCACCAGAATCACCAAGGCAAGCAGCAAAAGCGAGGGCATCGCCCATTTGCAAAACCATTCGATCCCCTTCGAGACCCCGCGGTAAATCAGCACAAAATTCAAGACGAACACGAACAGCAGATAATTTCCGACCTGATCGAGCCCGAGCCCAAGCGACAACCCATTCTCATGGATTCCGATGAACTTTCCAAAAAACTCCCCGGCGGCATCTACCGAGTCGAAATGAATCCCCCCCGTCAAAAAGTTCACGGCATACCCGAGGCACCAAGCTTCGATCACCACGTAATACATGTAGATCACCACCGGCACGACAACCCCGATGACTCCCACATATTTCCCCCATCGGTTCTTCATAAAAAAATGAAAAACACCAGGTGAGGAATGAAGTCCATGGCTGCCTGCCATCCGTCCCATCGTCCACTCTGCCCAACAAATCGGAAGCCCCAGGATCAACAGCGAGACGAAATATGCGACCATGAAGGCCCCTCCTCCATACTGTGCGGCTTGGCCTGGGAACCTGAGAAAGTTTCCCAATCCCACGGCGCTTCCAGCCACTGCCAGAATCACCCCCAGACGCGATGACCACCGCTCGCTTGACATGGGTAAAAGCTAAGTATCGAGATGCCCTCGATCAATCCCTTTTGAAAATTCTCAATGCGCAGGCTTTTTTCTGGCCTCTCCCTCGCCCCCATTGCAATCTGCCGACCCTATGTCCGTTCTTATTGTTGGCTCCATTGCGCTTGATGACATCAAAACCCAACTTGCCGAGCACAAAAACCTTCTCGGCGGCTCTGCCTCCTATGGGGCCGTCTCGGCCTCGAATTTCTGCCCTGTGAATCTCGTCGGGATCGTGGGGGACGACTTTCCCGAGGAACACGTCGCCCTCTTCCGCAAGCGCGACATCAATCTCGACGGACTCCAAGTCGTGCCCGGCAAGACGTTCCGCTGGTCCGGCGAATACATGTGGGACATGAATACCCGCGAGACCCGCTCGGTTGCGCTGAATGTCTTTGAACACTTCACTCCCGACCTTCCTGCACAATATAAAAACGCCGGCATCGTCCTGCTCGCAAATATCGCCCCCGATCTCCAACACCACGTCCTCGACCAAGTCGGCCAGCCCCGCTTTGTCATCGCCGACACCATGGACCTCTGGATCGATATCGCGAAGGAATCCCTCACCCGCCTCGTCGCCCGCGTGAATATGCTCATCCTGAACGACGGCGAGGCCCGCCAATTTACAGGCGAGACCAGCCTCATCAAGGCCGGCCGCGCCATCCGTGACATGGGCCCCGATTATGTCGCGATCAAAAAAGGCGAACACGGCTGTCTGCTTTTCGGTCCCGAAGGCTCGTTCTTCAGCTGCCCGGCCTACCCGCTTGAGGACATTCATGATCCTACCGGAGCCGGGGATACATTTGCAGGGGGCTTAGCGGGCTACCTTGCCGCCCACACGACCAACGGCACGATCCCATTCGACCTCCTCAAAAAAGCTGTGGTCTACGGCAGCGTCCTCGCCAGCTACAACGTCGAAGCCTTCAGCCTCGAACGCCTCAAAACAGTCGATAAATCCCAAATCGACTCCCGCTACGACCTCTTCCGCAGAATCTCACACTTTGAGATGCCGTAGGTTCAGGGCGTAGGCGGAACATTTTCAACCCGCAACACCTTGGCTGCAGCGACGAAGGCGCCTCACTTATTGGCGGGACCATTCAGGAATCTCTTCTGCAGGCTTGAAAATTCTCAGGCCGGGGAATTTTTCGAAGTGCTTGTCGTCGCTCAGAATGGCTGCGCCGATTTCATGGGCACAAGCAGCGATGAGGATGTCCTGGGCAGGAAGCGTGATACCCACTCGATCAAGGCTCCAGGCACTGCTGGTGGCCTGTTCCCAGATTTTATTGGTGGTGGAAACATTGATCAGGACATCGAACAGCGAGGAAACCCGGCGGCGGATTCGTTCGACCTTGAGCCCCCGCTCGACCTCCAGTCGCACCATCCCGCAGGTGGCAAGGTCGCCATCGCCAATCCATCCGCCAAGAATCTCGACAGGGTCGAGTCCTCGGCGGAGGAGGCCGATATAAACATTGCTGTCCACCAGCACAGGTCCGGTCATTTTTTGCTCCTGCCAGTTTTCTTGGACCCGTAAGCGGTGGCGGACTCAGCCACCCTGAAGGAAAGGACATCGTAGTCGGGATCCACGGCGTTCCTCAACTCCTCGGGCGTGAGGCCAAGGCCGGTCTTCACCAAATCCCTGAACCTCGCCTTCCTGTCCATTTCCTTGAGGGCCATTTCGACGGCCTCGGTCTTGCTTTCACAGCCAAACCTCTTCACGACCCTGTCGAGCAAATCCTCATCGATGTGCATTGTCATTTTCATGCCATACCGAGTATGGCATTGCGGCTCGCATGTCAAATGGCTTTTCAGGAGGAAATAAGACCCCCGGGAGCACTCCTTGAAAGTCAGCACCAACACGTAGGGAAAGGCCACCCCTCACCTTTTCGGAAATCCATCAAAGAGCGAAGATGCCATTGAGTTGTGATGCAAAGGTCGCATTCACACGGGAAGCGCGGAGTTGAGTAGAGTAAAACGCCAAATGTGAGTTCAAGGAATCTTATTAATCCCCAACTCTTTGAGGAATGCATTATGCATTGTTGTAGCTTCCCGAATCTAGTCGGCGATTTTTACCAGCAGCTGGTTCGTTGCTGCCAAATCAATCTCCTCCTCCGCCACTGCCGTGCTGATAGCAGAACGAGTGGAGTATGGCGCAAAGTTGCTGCCCCGGCTGGCGGAGAGGTTTACAGAGGAGTTTGGGCGGGGCTTCGATGCGTCCAACCTGAACAAAATGAAGCAGTTTTACCTCAGTTTCCCAATTTTAGACGCACTGCGTCCAGAATTGAGCTGGACGCATTACCGCCTGCTGCTGCGGGTGGAGCGAGTAGTTCAGCGGCGTGCCGTCGTCGCGGGTGAAGCTGTTGATCTCCCGCAGGGTCTTGGCAGCGGTGAAGATATCGGCTGAAACGATTTCATCCAGCAGGCGGGTAAACTCGGCATCCGTGAGCTTGCAGCTGTTCAGAGCTTCGAACTTCTCGCGGAAGTTCTTTTCAAGCGTTGCGCGGTTGGTGATATCCGGACGATACTTGAATTTCAGGCCCTGAAGCGTGACTATGAACCCAGACAAACATGGTCCTCGCGGAGGACCATGTTTGTCTGGGTCTCGGAGGTATAGTCGCAGTATTTGATGGAGGCCATGGGCTTTTTTATAGGAGGACACTATGTGCGAAACCACTCAGGACGGCGCCAATGTGTATGCAGCGTATTGGCCCCACTCTGTCAGGCATCTTCACCGCCCTCAAGATTTGGCAGGGTTTGAAGATTCCGAATTGGTTCGGAATAGCGAAACCCAATTCACCTAGAAAGCCCCTAGGGGCCAATTCCAACCGGCGCTTATGCGCCGGACACTTCAGACACTTCGGTCACCTCTTCTTCGTCACTAATGACAGGGGCAATTCCCTGAAGAACCTCTCCAGACCTGAGATCGATTAATTTTACACCCTGGGTGTTGCGGCCAGTCTCACGGATTTCTTTAATCCGAGTTCGAACCATCTTGCCCTTATTGGTGATCAGCATGAGCTCATCCTCATCGCGAACAGTCAGAGCGCCAGCGACCCCGCCGGTTTTATCATTAGTTTTCATGGTAATGATCCCTTTACCTCCACGACCTTGCCTCCGGTATTCTTCGAAGCTGGTACGCTTCCCGATTCCATTTTCACCTGCCACCAAAAGCATGGAATCTTTGTTAACGATCGCTGCTCCCACGATATAATCTTTTTTATCTGGTCTTATCCCCCAAACACCAACTGTGTTTCTCCCTTGGTCACGCAGCTCCTCCTCGGTGAAGCGGATGCTCATGCCTTCGTGGGTGATTAGAACGACCTCATCATGACCAGTGGTAAGTTTGCAATCGATCAAGCGATCACCCTCTTCGATTTGAATAGCGATAATTCCACCCTTCCGGATGTTTTTGAAATCTCGAAGGTTCGATTTTTTGACGATGCCGCTGCGGGTGGCGAAGAGGATGTGGAGATTTTCATTCCATGTTTCTTCGGGCGTTTTCTGTCCTTGGATGCGGATTGTAGAGGCGATTTTTTCGTCCTGCTTTAGCTCAAGAAGGTTTGCAATGGAGCGCCCTTTGCTGGCGCGTGAGCCTTCAGGGATTTCATAGACCCGCTCCACGTAACAGCGGCCCATCGTTGTGAAGAACATGAGGTAGTCATGCGTGGTGGCAGTAAAGAGATATTCGATAAAATCGCTGTCTTCTTCTTTATCAGACTCCCGGGCGGTCATGCCGATGACTCCCTTCCCCCCGCGTTTTTGAGCACGGAAGGAGCTGACAAGCGTGCGTTTGATGAAGCCGTTGTGAGTGAGTGTGACGATGACTCCTTCATTGGCGATCAGATCCTCGATAGCAAGCTCTCCCATTTCAGGCACGATCTGGGTGCGGCGCGGAGTAGCATATTTTTTTTGGATCTCGCGGATTTCGGTTTTGATAATGTTGAGAACCCGCTTCTCTTTCGCGAGGATATCCATCAGGTCCTTGATTTTTTCGATCAAGGTATCGTATTCGGCTTTTATACTGTCCCGCTCAAGGCCAGTAAGCTGGTAGAGGCGAAGATCAAGGATGTGACCGACCTGTTTCTCGGTAAACATGTATTTGCCGTTAATGATTCTGGCATCGCGGCGGATAAGAATGCCGATTTGTTCCACCGCCTTTTGGGACCACGAGAGCGCCATGAGTTTTTGCTTGGCCTCTTCTCGATCATTAGAATCGCGAATGACTTTGATGAAGTCGTCGAGGTTTGCGAGAGCGATGAGGTATCCTTCAAGTTTTTCGCAATCGGCCTCAGCCTCATTCAGGAGGTAGCGGGTACGACGGAGAATAACCTCACGGCGATGCTCGATGTAGCAGGTGATTGCCTCCTTGAGTGAAAGGAGCTTTGGTTTGCCGCGATCGATCGCAAGCATGTTCACACTGAATGAGGATTCCAGCGCCGTTTGCTTGTAGAGATTATTAATGATGACCTTGGGGTTGCCATCGCGCTTGAGCTCAATAACCACGCGGGTGTCCTCAGCTGACTCATCGCGCACATCACTGATTCCCGTAAGGAGTTTCTCGGTGACGAGTCCGGCAATGCGCTTCACCAACTCAGCTCGGTTTACGTTGAAGGGAATTTCAGTGATGACAATCGACTCACGTCCACCCTTTCCCTCTTCGACGCCGATACGACCGCGGACACGCACGGATCCGCGACCCGTTTCAAAATAGGAACGGATTCCACTAGACCCTTGGATCAAGCACCCAGTCGGAAAATCAGGTCCTTTGGCATAAACCATAAGGCCTTCAATGGTGATATCAGGGTCGTCGATTTGCGCACAAATTGCGTCGATGCATTCCCCCAGATTGTGTGGTGGCATGTTCGTGGCCATTCCAACGGCAATACCGGTACCTCCATTGACGAGCAGATTCGGAAAAGCAGCGGGGAAAACAGTAGGTTCCACGCTTTTTTCATCATAGGTGGCAACGAAATCCACCGTGCCGAGGTTCATATCGGTCATCAGTGAGGCCCCGAGATGGTCAAGGCGCGCCTCAGTGTAACGCATCGAAGCCGGTGGATCGCCGTCCACGGATCCAAAATTTCCTTGGCGTTGAATGAGTGTATCCCGCATCGCCCATGGTTGGGCCATGTGAACGAGGGTCGGATAGATAGCCTGATCGCCATGCGGATGGTAGTTACCCATCGTTTCACCAACAATCTTTGCGCACTTGACGAACGCGCGGGTCGGCTGAACGCCGAGGGTCTGCATAGCGTAGAGGATACGGCGCTGGGAGGGCTTCAGCCCATCGCGGGCATCTGGCAGGGCACGGGAAACTATGACGGACATCGAGTAGTCGAGGAACGACTTCGACATCTCGGAGGCGACATTTACGAGTTCGACTTTTTCGTTTTGGGTATACATGGGCTGAAGAAATTGATTCTAGGTCAAATATCGAGACGGGCATTCAAGGCGTTGTCTTCAATAAACTGACGACGCGGTTCTACGATGTCACCCATGAGGATGGTGAACATTTTGTCGGCATCGAGAGCGTTTTGCTCATTGAGATCAACTTTAAGGAGACGGCGTTTCTCAGGATTCATCGTGGTTTCGAAAAGCTGTTTGGGATTCATTTCACCAAGGCCTTTGAATCGCTGGATCGTGAGGCCGCGTTTTCCGATTTCGATGATGCGCTCAAGGATTTCAGGGATCGAGAAGACCGGCTGCACCGTGGCTTTATCGCCCTCGCCTTCAAGGAGCTCGAAGAGGGGGGCATCATGATTAGAGAAATGCTCAACTTTGAGACCTTTCCTCGCCAGTTCATCGATGAGTTTTTGAACTGGGATAGCCTCATGAAGTTCAACAAGGCGTGCACGCCGGCGGATAGCGGGCTCTTTTGCCTTTGGAGCGGGTTTAGAGTCGACAGGCTCGCCTTCAGCGGCAGTTTCCGCAACCTCTACCTCAAAGAGGTTCAGGTCGGTATTCTCTGCAGCAAACTCACGCACCTGCTCCTCGCCAGGAAAATAGGTGACCCACTCCTCGTTGCCTTCGCGTACCTTTAACAAGTAGGTCGGCAGATCTCCTGTTTTTTTGTCACGCTCGTTGAGGAAGGACTCAAAATCTCCTCCATGCCGTTGGATCGAGTCGCTGTATTTCGAAAGACGCTGAAGCAAGTCGAGCATCTCACGGAGTTGGGTGGGTGTGAACGTCTTTCCATCGGCAAGGTTTTTGAGCTTCACCTCCTCGGCTCCAAGTGAGATGAGGATTTTATTCAAGGCGGCATCATCATCGACATACTCCTCACGCTTCTTGCGCTTGATAAGATAAAGCGGCGGGCAAGCGATATAGATTTTACCCAACTTCACAAGGTCGGGCATCTGCCGGTAGAAAAAGGTTAGTAGAAGTGTGCGAATGTGGGAACCATCTACATCGGCATCCGTCATGATAATGATGCGTCCGTAGCGGAGACGCTCGATATTGAATGACCCTTCTTGGTCTCCACCACCGATCCCTGTTCCAATTGCAGTAATGAGAGTTTGGACTTCGGTATTTTGAAGCACTTTATCGAGGCGGGCCTTCTCGACATTAATGATCTTTCCTTTGATAGGGAGAATCGCTTGATAACGACGGTCACGCCCCTGCTTGGCCGAACCACCAGCGGAATCGCCTTCGACGACGTATAACTCGGTAAGCGAAGGATCACGTTCCGAACAGTCTGCCAGCTTTCCAGGAAGGCCGCCACCTGTAAGGGCGCCCTTGCGAACAGTTTCGCGGGCTTTTCGGGCGGCTTCGCGGGCTCTGGATGCCGTGAGCCCTTTTTCAATGACGCGCTTCGCAATAGCGGGATTTTCATCAAAGAAGGTCATCAGATTCTCATAAGTGATCGAACTGACGAGGCCTTCGACTTCCGGGGTAACGAGTTTGACCTTTGTCTGGGACTCGAAACTTGGATTGGGATGCTTGATGGCCAGCACGCAAATGAGCCCCTCGCGGACATCGTCTCCACTGATGGAGGGGTCCTTCTCTTTCACGAGATTGTTTGCTTTTGCGTATTGGTTGATCGTGCGGGTCAACGCGGTACGGAATCCGGTCGAATGCGTTCCTCCATCAGGATTTGGGATGGCATTTGTGAAGCAAAGGATCTGATCATTGTAGCTATCATTGTATTGCAAAACGACATCCACATACATGTCGTCCGTGATCTCGGTCTGATCCTTGTTCTTGAAAGTAACTTCCCGTTTCCCCGAAATAACGATTGGTTTGGGGTGGAGGATTTGTTTGTTCTCACCGAGCTGGCGGACAAATTCCTGGATCCCGAGCTTGTAGAGCCAGTGTTCGGCTTTTACCTGGTCCCCACGCTCGTCAGTGAGGGAAATTTCGAGACCTGGATTGAGAAAGGCCAACTCGCGCAACCGGGCGGCAAGCTTTGCAAATGCAAACTCGGTCGTGATTGTGAAGATGGTTGGGTCGGGCTGGAAGGTAATTAGGGTGCCGGTCTGTTTCTTGTTTTTGACTTCCCCGATCACATTGAGCTGCTGCTTGGTAACCCCACGCTCGAAAGCCATGTGGTATACCTTGCCATCGCGCATGACCTCAACTTTGAACCAGTCACTCAGCGCGTTGACGCATTTCGCGCCGACACCGTGCAGGCCACCCGAGTATTTGTAGGCCCCTTGGCCAAATTTTCCACCCGCATGGAGGTTTGTAAGAACAAGTTCAAGTGCGGAGATTTTGAATTTTGGATGAACGTCAACGGGGATGCCTCGGCCATTGTCACGGATCGAACAGGAACCATCGACATGGATTGAGACATCAATCTTCGAGCAGTAGCCGGCGAGATGTTCGTCGATCGAGTTGTCGAGGACTTCAAACACGCAGTGGTGGAGACCTCGTTCGTCTGTCGGCCCGATGTACATGCCAGGGCGCTGGCGTACACCGGCGAGGCCTTCGAGCTTGTCAATTTTAGAGGCGTCGTATTTTTCGCCTTCGGGAGCGGGATTTTGTTCTTCGGACATGCGGAAATGGAATGCGTTCAACTGGCTTCCGGCGCTTTGGCCAGAAGTGGCGAATAGTAGGGTGTCCACCTGACTGGGACAATATTTTTTTCGCTGCAGGCACATGATATTGGGATAAATCCATGCGCTACCCACAAGATGTTGGGTTGAATCATACTCCGCTAACATCTCAAGGTCTTTCTTTTTGAAGCCCTCCCGCCTCTCTTACCAATAACAACTGCTTGGCCGACATTTATGTGGAACACTAATAGAATGGCAATGAGATATAAATTATAAGTAGCTGAACTTATTTTGTTTAAAATTATTATTATTTATAATTTTGGTTAAATTATTCCCATGGCGATTTGCTGCTCTAAGCCGGGACTCTGGGAGTATCGATACCGGAGGAAAAATTAAGATTTTCGTTGGCAGGCCACATTCTCAACAAGTGAAATATCCTTCGCATCAAGCCAGTGCTCCAAGACCTTGCACTCCTAGGATGAAGAACGCATGGTAATGCCTTATGGGGGTCAGAAAATACTTCATGATAGCCGGAATTTTGGCGTTCTTCGCGGTTGCTCCGATTGAAGCGGATGAAGTCGTGCGATGCGTGCAACACCATCTCTCAACACTGGGATACTATAAAGGAACTGTGGATGGAGACGCCGGCAGCATGACTGGCGCTGCAATCAGGCGCTATCAGATCGCCAAGAACTTGAAAGTCACCGGGGAACTGAATCAGCAAATCCTCGAACACATGGGTTTGAATGCTTCTGCTCCTGCTCCCGAATACAAAGCTATCCGAGCACTTTTTCGAGGCAGTTCTCTGGCTCGGGCGGATGCCGCAAGACAGGTCGAGGCGCTACGTTTGACTCAACTCAAACTTGCTGAACTTGGGTACTATACCGGGGCCCATAACGGGCTACCGGGCACGGCTATGACCAGTGCGATCAAAGAGTGGCAGACAGCCCATAAGCTCCGCGCAAGCGGACTACTCGATTCCACAACTCTGACGGCTCTTGGTGTTTCAGCATCGCTCCCATGAGTAAAAATGATCGTATCGCGACATTTGTCGCCTCGTTGCCCCAACCTGATAAAATCGACCTCCATCCCTGCTATACCGGCTATTTCACTTGCTTCAATTCAGGCCAATTCTACGAGGCCCACGATGTCCTCGAGCACCTCTGGTTGAAATGCTCCGATAAAAACTATTTATTTTATAAAGGCCTCATCCAAATCGCCGGAGCATTTGTGCATTTGCAAAAACACTACGCTCGTCCAGAACACCCCACCGATGGCCGACGCTTACACCCAGCCGTCCGCTTGTTTGCCCTAGGCATTAAAAACATCTCACTATTCGCTCCCGTTCATATGAGTTTGGATATCTTGGCCCTCTGTGCCATGTGCAGCGAATGGAAATCCAGCATCGAACTCTCGGATTTTTTAAAAAACCCTTTGCTCCCAGGAGCCGGGCCGCGCATTGATCTGATCAGCCCGAGTTGAGAACATTTGCGGCAGCCAACTCCAGCACCTGCGCAGGAGACATCCCTTTTGCTCTCAAATCACGCAATGCGAGCCCACCACTACGCTTTGCAAGTCGCTGCCCAAGTGAATCACACACCAGCGGAGAGTGGAACCAAGCGGGCGCTTGTCCCCCAAGCGCCTCGTAAAGCAAGATCTGCCGCGCGGTGGACGTCAATAAATCCGCCCCCCGCACGACCTCGGTAATACCCATCTCAAGATCATCCACCACGACCGAGAGTTCATAGGCTGGAATGTCGTCCCTGTTCCAAACAAGGAAATCCCCGAAGTCCTCAAGCGCTGTTTTTTGGATATGCCCGAAATGCTGATCCTTAAAAACCACTACCCGCCCCTCTGGAACCCGAAAACGCCAATTCACTCCCGCTGGTGATTCGTAAAGGAGGGCATCCTCAACAGAAGCCCTCCAGCTGATTGGAAAGACCGCTTCATCACTATGCGGAGCGAGCACCGATACTTCCCGTCGCGAACGCACACAGGGGTAAATGAAGCCGCCATCACGAAGCCGTTGCCATGCCTCCAGGTACAATCTCTTGCGCTCACTCTGAAAGACAGGCGCCCCATCCCAGTCCAAGCCAAGCCATTTCAAGTCATCCACAGCCTCGCGAACGAAATGCCTCCGGCAGCGCTGGCGATCCAGGTCTTCAATTCTCAAGAAAAGACTCCCGCCAGTTTGGCGCGCTCGCTGGTGGGCGGTAAAAAATGTCAACGCATGCCCCAAGTGCAATCTGCCGGTTGGAGTCGGCGCTAATCTCCCTGCCGACCAATCCAACTCCTTCACAGTACAAAATCCCCCATCCATAAGATGATATAATATTTCTTAAACATAAGGATGACAGGAATGCTTTGACCCCTATTCTTTGGACTTTTCTCAACGCTGAACTCAATGCCGATGAAAATAAATCGCTCAGGCATCATATGCCGGACCTGACCACACAGATTATTCGAGGCCGAAAGGAAGCGTTCGAATTGGAGTCTGAATACAGGGTATTATACGATTCTCTCTCCTGTCCGAATGTCTATTTTTCTCCGGAGTGGGTCTACACTTGGCTCTTGAGTCTGGGGCGTTCCTACAACATTTGCTTCCTGACCTGTCGTGATAGCGGAACTCTTACGGGCGTGTGGCCGTTTTTTGAATACACTCAACCCGTATTTGGCACCGGCCTTATGCCTGTAGGCGCTCAAGTTGCCGATTCGTTTGATCCGATCGCCCGCCCAGACTGCATGGAAACAATGACGGCCGCCCTAATTCGCGCTGCAGAAGATTTCACCTTTATCTGGCTCCCTTTACTGACTCTTGACTTCACCCACAAATTACTAAAACCGGCACTCGCTGAAAAACGGCCGCGCCACATGCTACGTAAGCGCACTCCTCGCTTCCTCATCGGGCTGGATCACTTTTCGAGTTATCAGGATTTTCTTGATCGCGTCTTCGGTCCCAAGACAAGGCAAAGCCTGCGGCGTAAGGAACGAAAACTTCAGGAGGCCGGCGACTCGGTGATCTCGTTTCTCGAAGATCCGGAATCCATCGCTCCATGGCTTAAAAAAATCATGGACCTGGAGCTTGCCAGCTGGAAAGGGGAAAAGGGCATCGGCATTTTCCGAAGCGCCACACTTCGCTCCTTCTACCATCTATTATTGGAAAACCTAGCCTTTCAAAATCGCCTCCGCTTATCGATCTTAACAATCGAAAACCAGCTTGCTGCATATGAGATCGGCCTTCTTGGCCCCGATTCCTACTGCATGCATACCATCTCTTTCGCTCCCGAATTCGCCTCGATTTCCCCTGGGCGCCTACTGATGCTGAGATCTCTTGAACGCTGCATTCAGGAGAAACGGAAGGTGTACGACTTCATGCAGAATGACCAAGAGTTCAAACGCCAGATGTCGACAAATGAATCCAGCCTCTGGGACTGCATTCTTTTTCCAAAAAGTATAAAAGGGGCGCTCGTTTCGCTTTTGATTCGATTCGTTCATGCCTCAACCGAGTGGAGGAAGCGCCGCTTAAAAGCCAAACAAAGCACCTCACTGCCTACAAAAGTTGATCTCGTCGACTGATCATCCCAAAGCGGCCTCTATCCCCCCTTGGCCGTTATCACCTTCGCACCACACGCCTCAACACCCACGTGGACTCAGGGGAGCCATCAAGCGGCAGGTTATAGGTCTGACTATATGTGTTACGAGACGGATCCCAATCGGTCTGCCAAAAATCATTTCCATGCACCGACTGGTCAAGAGGGTTTGATCTGCCATTTTCAAGCCGTTCCAGTAAATACCCTCCGGCAGATGGGAGTCCTTCAAAACGAACCGGCACAGCTCCAACTCCACCTTTGATCACAACGCGCACTGCAGAGGCCGTAGGATCGACTTTAATAAAAATAGGGTAATTTCTAAGCAGGTCTCCGCCCTCGACAGCAATTTGAAGATCGTTACCGACGGCCTCGCGATGAACGGTTTTCCATGATCGGGGATTTTCCACCATGTGCGCCCGGAAGAAATCGTTTGGACCATAATAATCCTCAGCTTCACATGGAAGGCCAACCCACTCGAGCTTCATCGAAACAGAATCACCCGGCGAGCTACCCTCAACACCCTCTGGAAAATCTAGAAAAACAGTCGCATTCGGTTCACCGGCCTTTTTACGAAGTGATGTGTAGATGGAAACTGTTGGATTCTCTGAGGATTTCCCCCCGAAAGTTGATTTGTAAGATCGAATGACCAAGGCCTTGCTCCCACTCGCCTTGCCTCCAGAATAATCGCTTGGCTTTCCGTCATCCTCTGGATCGTCATCGACTGGGCCAGCATGTCTGGATCCGGGAAATGCAATCCACCATGGCCCCTGTCCTTCCAATACAAATTTATCCAACACCACGTCCTGGAGCGTTGAGTCTGGATCCATTTCCAATTCCTTTAAAACCCCATCTCGGTTTCCTAAAACGATGTGTGGAATCACATACCCATGCGAATCTCCCATTTTGAAAAGCCATGAGTATCCCTTGGCGATTTTTTTGGATGCCAGCAGGGGCAACTGTGCTTTGAAAGTGTAATCAAGATCATGGAATGTCCGAACATAATCATCCGTCCGCAAGGTGCGAACCACGGCACCCACATCCACCTGCCTATCAACTCCATAATGGCCTTTGTAGACAGCTTCCGTGAGGCAGGGACCGTGGGACTGATATGCTGTTTTCATCCCTGTGAAATGAAGTTCCCGGCCATTTTCGTCAGCGACCCCTAGCCAATCCCCTCCCCAACCTGCATCTGTCCAGCCCCACATCTTACCCTCACCCCCATTCCTCACCATTAACAATCTTGAGTCGGTGACCATCTGTGATGTCAGCGACATATCGACATCGAAGCATTGTGTCTCTCCCCAGCACCCGATTGCCAACTGATCCCAACGGCCATTCCCTTTCGGGCGACCCATGGTATATCCCACAAGGCAAAGTTGGGCGTGGCTTGCAGAGGGGAGCGACCCATAAAACCCGTAGACCACTCGCAACTTGTACACTGTTTTTCCACTCTTTGCGGGCAACAAGGCGAATGTCCGTTGATAGCTGCGCATTGATTTTTCCTGATGATGCCAGTTTTTACTTAGCTGTAGGGGAATGCCTGTTGGGTTCCCTTCCTCATCACATAAAATTGGACACAATCCCGTGATATTGGCGACATCCCGCTGGTCTAATAAAAATGGGACCGTCACTGCGTCATTTTCATCATTCTGGATTGAAACCGTAAACTCGTCGTAATCACGAATATCAGTGTACCCCCTGACCCCCGCGCCAAACCCTCGAGCAAGCCCGCGGGCAGGAACTTCAAAGACAAAGCCATCCCAAGCATCAATAAATGTTGCCCTCGCCGCATCATTGCCTGAATCCACCATGAGAGAGACGCCTTTCGCCGAGAGTGATTCTCCAGTCACACCACACCTCAAGGAGAACTCCCGCGTTTCATATTCTTCCCAGAATTCATCGACCAAATAATCACGGATCCACTCTTTGTCACTGGCCGAGAATTTCAGGCTTAGAGCAAGAGACTCCAGTGATTCTTTGGGGGTAAGATATAATGTAAACGCCATCGATCCCGGCCAAGAAACGAATTGCAGATCAGCCTCCGCAGGAAATAAGTCTCCATCCTCGGCGCGAAACTCGAGATCCTTAAGAAGGTAGTGGTTCACAAATCTTCCCGATTCGAAGAGTTCAGCCGAATGCAACCTCCCTGTCCCCTCATCTCTCCCTGCTGCACATGACGTGGCGCGATATTTCTTACCCTTGAAATCTATTTCGAGCCGGAATTCGGCGCTCTTCATTTGCTCAAACAACTTCACCCCCTCCTGTACTCCACCCAGATATCCTAAGGTATCCTGAGAAAATGTACTTTCTTGCTTATCCTTGGCTTGACCGCCTTCAAGGCCCCGAGTGGTCTCTCCTTCAAAATTTGCAGCATTTTTATTCTCATCCTCAGATTTCGTTTCTTTAGTACGGGCGTTCTTGAGCATTTCCCATTGAAGATCGGAAAAATTTGTATCCGCTTTGGGAATTGAGATCTTCCGGTTTCCTGCAAATACATTAAGCTTTGTTCCCCAGTCGGATTCCACTCGAACTGTTTTACCCGCAGGGAGATTCATTTTCCCAACTTCCTTGCCATTCCACATTACTGGCACTTGGACAGGAACCTGCAATGTCACCTTTAGCGGAATCAATGGGGAGCTCGATGCGCTATTTTTCTTAAGGGGCTCTTCAGGGGGCAGTGCTTTTTTTGGGGTTCTTGGTGAAGCCGCCGAGGAGCTATGTGAGTGCTCTTTCCGTTCCAAAAACCAAGATTTTGCAAAATCCGCGACGTCCAAGGCAAAAGCAAACCGACTGGTCTCGATGCAAAGAATATCTGGATTTTCATCCTTCTTGGATTCCCTCCTCCATCCATTCACCCAATATGCGAAGGAATAATCTGCGGTGCTTAATGATGGCTCCCCATGATCAAGCGGCCCATCTCCACTCAAAGAATCACTCGCAAAAAGGAGCCCCAAGACTATAGCCGAGAGCAGTCGATTCATTCAGGCAAGCAAGTGATGTGAATCAATCTAAGCATTCAGATCAAAAGCTTGTGCAATCCACTCAATATACCAAACAAAAAAACGGAGCCGCCGGCAAGGCGACCCCGTTTAGTCGGGAAGGGAAACTGGTATTAACGCTTGGAGAACTGGAAGCGCTTGCGAGCGCCAGGTTGTCCGGGCTTTTTACGTTCCTTCATACGAGGATCCCGGGTAAGAAGACCTTCCTCCTTCAAAGAAATACGGATTTCCGCATTTAACTCAACCAATGCGCGACTCAAAGCCAAACGCAGAGCGCCAGCTTGTCCATTGATACCACCACCGGTTGTTTTTGCCGTGATGTCGTAGGAATGGACGGCGTTTGCGATCTCAAGAGGACGCAGAATCTGGTTTTGCAGTGAGAGACTAGTGAAGTAATCAGTAAAATCACGGCCATTGACCTTGATTTTTCCACTACCTGAGAGCAGTCGAATGCTGGCCACCGAGGTTTTGCGGCGTCCTGTAGTTTGAACGGGTGTTGTGTTGCTCATGTTCGTTTAAAGATTCAAGCCTCCTTAGGGTTTTGCGCGCTGTGAGGATGCTCCCCGCCAGCGTATACCTTAAGTTTTGTGTAAATAGAGCGACCCAAACGGTTATGTGGGATCATTCCACGAACAGCTCGCTCGATAAGAAGTTCCGGGCGACGCTCACGGCGGGCTAGAAAGGTTTCGGATTTGTGACCACCGACATAGCCAGAAAAGCTCATGTAGGTCTTCGCTGTCTCTTTTTTGCCACCGATTTCGACTTTCGAGGCATTCACGACAACGACAAAATCACCTGTATCCACATGCGAAGTGAAGATCGCCTTGTTCTTTCCGCGAAGCAGATTTGCGGCCTTGACGGCGACACGACCGAGAGGCTGGTTGGCGGCATCAATGACCCACCAGTTGCGCTTTACCTCTTCGGATTTTGCTGAGTAAGTTTTCATCTTTGAAATATTCGGAGCGGCGGAATTTGTCGAACCTACGCTTCTATGTCAAACACTCATCACCAATAATTTTTGCCCCCCCGACTCGTCCATGATGCGTTTGCCCATCACCGCCACATATGTTTATGGTTCCAATCATGCAATTGGAGGCAATGAAAAGACACCAATCCCGCGCAGAAACTGCCTCGGCGCTGGCTTTGTCGATCCTGCTCCATCTCCTGCTGATTCTCGCAATTGGTTTTTTTCTGCTCGGCATGTCTCGGTTTGCTGTCCCTGTGCCCGTCGAAGAATCTCCTGAACAACTCAAACTCACGATCATTCCCCCTGCACCGGCAGCCACTCCACGCTCGGCTTTTGTGGAAACGCCAGATCCATCAGCCCCCAAGCGAAAACCAAAAAAAGACACAGCGTTCGAGTCCAACAACAACTCCATTGCGGCAAGTGATGCTCCCCCTGATGGCTTGGATTCGCTCCCCTCGGTAAGGGCCCCCGAAAAACCTAGCCTTGCACTGCGCAACCAAAACCACAACGCCGGCGAAATCGCTAAACCTATCGCCCCAGCCAACCCCGCTTCACCTTCCCCCACGCTTGACAACGAATCCGTCAAAACGACACGGAAAGAAAACCTTGCCTTGCTGGAAGCTCCGCTACCAACACCCTCTCCACTCGAAAAACCCGTCGAAAAGCCACTTCAGACAATATCTTCCTCCGCAAACTACCAACCTGAAACTCGTGTTACCCGCCTGAAGGGGAATGTCTCGAACCGTGGCCGTACCGCAATTGATGCTGAGGCAACTCCTCTCGGGCGCTTTAAAAAACAAGTCTCCGATGCCATTGGATCCCGATGGTATTACTACGTAAATTCCCAACTCGACCTCTTGAACATTGGCCGCGTGGAAATCCGCTTTACCGTTACTCCAGAAGGAAAAATCAAATCTCCCGAGATTCTGTCGAATACCTCAAACGAAAGCTTCGCATCCGTCAGTCTCGCCGCCATCATGGCTGCTGAAATCCCTTCAATTCCTCCGGAAGTCTCGAAAATCCTAGAAAACGGTCGCCTCGAAATCGACTACTCGTTTAGCATCCTCGGCCACTAATGACTCCAGACCCCGTCTTTTCAACCATCGCTAGGTTTTTCATTCTTGGCGGCCCATTCATGGGCGTTCTTCTCACTTTATCCGTCCTCTCCCTTGCTGCAATTCTCCTTCGCGTACGCCGACTGCGAGAAAATGCAATCGTCCCGCAGGTCATCGTCGAGTGCGTTGGAGGCCTCCAACCAGGCGATACACTAGATCGCCTCATCAAAGAGATGAAAGCCCACCCATCGGCCATCTCACGGATCCTCAACACGCTCCTTGCACACCTGAACTGGTCAAAATCCGAAAACCTTGAAGCCGTTCAAACCTGCGCAAGACACGAAATGGCCCGGATGGAAAAAGGATTGATCATCCTTGAAATCGCCACCGGCGCCGCACCATTGATCGGGCTCCTTGGAACACTGTCTGGACTGGTTGGCATTTTCTCAACTCTCGGAGGATCGGGCGACCCAACCATCATCGCGAGAGGGATCTCAGAGGCACTGAACACAACAATCATCGGTCTCGCCGTAGCTGTCCCAAGTCTTATCGCACACAGCTATTTTCTACGTCGGATCGAGATGTTGGCCGTTGAAATGGAATCTGTCGCCGCAGATCTCCTTGCCAAACTCTACCAACCATCCGCTTAACAGAATCATTCATGCAGTTTTACACTCGCAAGCGGCGCAACCCAGTCATCAATGTCGTTTCCCTGATTGATATTCTTGCGATCCTGCTCATTTTTTTCATTGTCACTACAAACTTCCGGAAACCCCAACCCCGCTTGCTAATTAATCTGCCTGATTCTAAAGCGGCCGATACCGCTCCTGCTGAAAGCACCCAACCGCTCGTTCTTCGGGTGAAAAGCAGCGATGCAATCACGCTGGATGAACAGCCCACCACTTTAGAAACACTAGAGGAAACAATTCGCACTGCACGCGAGGCCCAACCATCCCGGCCTCTGGCACTCCAAGCTGATCGAGAAGCCCCATTTGGTGTTGTCGTCAAGGTACTCGATGCCCTCAAGTCGGCAGGTATTAAGGACGTTCCTGCATTTACCCAACCCGAGAAAACACCATGATCCTCGAAATCACCACATTCGACCACCCTGCCCTACGAGCCCGCGGAGCACGCATCTCCGAAATCACCGATCGCATTCGCTCGATCGCTGCAGATATGATAGAAACTATGCGCGATGCCGATGGTCTTGGCCTCGCGGCCCAACAAATCGGCCTCCCGCTCCAGATGTTTGCCCTCGATGTTTCGCAAATGAAAAACCGCCCAAGCGCGATGTGGATCGATGGTCGTCCGACCGATTTTGAGTCCCTTATGCCGCTTGTACTCATGAATTCCGAAGTTGAAACATTTGGAGATTTACTCGTGGAGGGAGAGGGCTGCCTCAGCTTTCCGGAACTTTCCGCCGATATCCCTCGCCCGTTTTCAGTCCGCGTCAAAGCACTCACGTTAGAGGGAGTCATCTTAGAATTCGAGGCTGACGGACTTCTTGCGCGCGCCATTCAACACGAACTCGACCATACCCGTGGCATCCTATTTATCGACCGCGCAGTGGAAGATGATCGCAACGCTTTTCCGCCAGACATCAGACGCCTGATGCGTTCGATCTCTTGATTTCCACAGAAAAAAAACCATACATCACTTCATGAAAAGACTCTTCACTTCATTACTTCTCGGTTTGACAATGCCTCTCCTCTCGGCCACAGACACTGGCTCCATGCAAGACATCCGCATTATCCTAACCACAAACAAAGGCCTCATCGAAGGCACTCTGCAACCATCCAAAGCCCCGGTCACCGTCGCAAATTTTCTGAACCTCGCCAAGCGGGGTTATTACGACAACCTTACCTTCCATCGTGTCATCTCCGACTTCATGATCCAAGGTGGCGACCCCACAGGCACTGGTCGCGGAGGGCCTGGCTACCGCTTCGAGGACGAAGTCAGCTCGGGGCTCAATCACGACAAACCAGGCATTTTCTCGATGGCAAACGCAGGGCCCGGCACCAACGGCAGCCAGTTCTTCATCACCCACGTTCCCACACCACACCTTGATGGCAAACACACCGTTTACGGCCATGTTACCAAGGGACAAGATGTCGTTAACGCGATTTCCGTTGGCGATAAAATCCAGAAAATCGAAATTCTCGATCCTGTAGATGATCTCTTTGCGGCACAAAAATCGCGCATCGACGAGTGGAATGCCATCTTAGACAAAAACTGACCTCTTCTTTCAAAAGGGGCGGACCAGATTGGTCCGCCCCCTTTTTTTATCAAAAAACCTCCCATGAAAATCCTTCTCACCATCATTTCGATTCTTCTAACAGCGATTCGCCCCGCTCACGCCTTGGAGATCGAAGGCGTTGCGATTCCTCCCTCGCTTGAACTCCAAAGCCACTCCCTCACCCTCAATGGGGCGGGCCTTCGCACCTTCTCCCTCCTTATGGTGCCAATCAAAATCTATGTGGCTGCATTTTACTCACCATCTCCCTTGCGATCTGAAAAAGCCGTTGCAGCGTCCCCCGGCCCCCTCGCTTTTACGTTCACTTTTTTACGCAGCGTCGGTAAAGCGGATGTTGCGAAAGCATGGCGAAGCCAGTTCCAAGCAAGCAACTCCCACATCTATTCCGGGCTGCAAAAGGACATCGACTGCTTTATCTCGATGTTCGGCGCCCTTGATTCCGGGGGAGTACAAATGGTCCAATTCACAAATACCGACACTCGGATTTTTGACCAAGGCACACTCAAAGGCAGCATTCCAGGAAGAGATTTCCAACTCTCCTTCCTCAGCCTTTGGTTCGGCAAAAATGCGGTTTCTCTGGACTTGAAAAAAGCTCTCCTCGGCCAGTAACCAACGCTCATTCGCCTTGGATGTTCATCCCTTCCTCAGCCACCAAACCAAATCTTCACCACTTACCAGTGCTGACAATCCTCCCTTTCATCTCCGATTTTCCCCTCTGCGGTGTTGAACCGCATGTCCTCCAGTCGATGACTCGCAATCTCAGCACCTCTATTCAATCGTTTTAGTGAACTGCGATATCATGATCATCGGGGCCGGCCTTTGCGGCCTCCATGCCGCCTCTAGGCTGCATGATGCCGGACACTCTATTCTGGTGCTCGAGAAAAGCCGTGGGTTGGGTGGACGAGCAGCCACTAGGCGTTGGGAGAATCACCCAGTTGATCATGGCGCACAGTTTTTCACTGCAATAAATCCTTTATTTGCCTCACAAGTAAATCACTGGAAAGACTCAGGCATTTGCCGTGAATGGACTCGCGGATTTCATCGCATCTCTAGAGGCAAGCTGCATGACCCCGAAGAGTGATCGCACCCTCGTTACGCCTGCCGTGCTGGAGTGTCCTCTCTTGGCTGCTCGCTTGGATCAGCTATTAGCGACCATGTGCTTTGCAACTCCAAGGTAAACGAACTCATCGCTAAAAACGCCCATTGGGAGGCAAAGCTTGAAAATGGAAATATCCTCCGCTCACGCAGCCTCCTACTCACTCCCCCCCCCAGCTCAAAGCAGCGCTTTACTCATGAAGACCGTTCCGCTTGTCGCTGCAGAAATCGGCCGTCATAAATCTTGGCCTTGTCTTGCTGTTGCTGCTTGCTTTCCGCGACAGACCGTATCTTGGCAAGGCATCCAAGCGCCAGATGACGAAATACTGGCGTGGATCGGGCATGATACCGGAAAAAGGCCGGACCTGCATCCGGACTGCACCATTCTCATGCTTCACGCATCAACTGGCTTCAGCTCAGATCATGCCATTGCCTCCGACGAAGAGATCATTGCCTCCTTACTCAAAAGAGCCTCGGAAATGACCTCGCGCGATTGGACCTCTCCCTTGATGACTTTTGTTCAACGATGGAGGCATGCTCTACCGGATCTGGGCACCCGCCCAAGCGGCATCGCACTTTATTCCACACCAGCCCCGCTGGTTGTCGCTGGCGACTGGTGTGTTGGCGGGCCTCGAAGCCGCCGAACAACTTCGCTGATATTTTAATAAACCGCCCATTAGATTAGTATATTTTTTCAAATTCCTAGCATTTTATCTCTTATCGTTACCGTTGGAGCAGTTCGCTCAAGAGGTCGGCAAGCGGGACGAGGGCAAAACGCGATGATGTATCTGAAATAGCATACGGGAGCACCAGATTGCCGGCGTGGATCAGAGCGCCGCAGCTGTAGAGGACGTTTGGCACATATCCCTCGCGCTCGTCATCTCCGGGGCGCAGCAACGGTTGCTTCAAGCGCCCGATCACTCTTGATGGGTCGTTCCTGTCGAGCAATGCTGCGCCGAGACAGTATTTCCGCATCGGGCCGACACCGTGGGTGATCAGCAGCCATCCTGCCTCGGTCTCCAGCGGTGACCCGCAGTTACCCATTTGCACAAACTCCCAAGGATGCGTGGGGCGGATCAAAATACTGGATTCGTGCCAAAAGTGGAGGTGATCCGAAAACATGAGGGTGATATTTTCGCCATCCTGTCGGCCCAGCATGGCGTAGTGGCCACCGATTTTCCTTGGGAACAGTGCGAACCCTTTGTTGCGAATTGCCAGGCCGTTCAAGGTATAAATGGCGAACTCGTGGAAATCACGCGTGTGCAGCATCTGGGGCAGCACCACATTCCCATCGTATGCCGTATAAGTAGCCATATAGGTGCTCTGCCCGTCCTCCCCTTGAAACCGAACAAACCTAGCGTCCTCGATTCCGTTGATTTCACTCGGGGTATATGGAAAGAGGATTTTCTCGGAGATATCCATCCCTTCACGGAATCTCACTGTATAGTTAGACTGCGCCAATAGGAGAGCCTTCTCCGCTGCGCGGCAGACGGCTGGATCTTCAGGGTTGCAGCGCACCTTTCGGACGATTGCAACGAGTTCACTCATCAGAAAACTTTCCGACAGCTCAGAGGTTGCGACCTCGATCGCGTCGCGCTCTACCCCCATCTCGAGCATCTTTCTTCGAAAGGTCTTCAACTCATACCGTGCAGCCGGATGCGGTCGGGGCTGGTGAACAAACCGCGACACTGGATCCATCCGAATCTCCCCTCCGCAGGTGACTATACCGGATCGGAATGTAATAGATGAAATATGCCCCTCCCCTGTCGCCCTCAGGCTCACGATAAAGCGAAGATCGCCCTCTGGCACGCCACTCTGGTCGGGAGCCGGTATAATGCCCGGATTGAATAGCGCGGTAGACTCCAATGAGTATTCATTGGTGAAGTAGGAGCCTAACAGCAATCGGCGTTCCTTACTCAATTCCCGATCCGTAGGCAAAAAATGTCTCACCTGCTCGAATCTTGCCTCAAAAATCTCGCGGATGCGCTCGTGCCGCTCATGGAAATCAAAAAACACCTCATCGAGCTTCGTTCTTACCTCCTCTTCATTGAGATGCATGACCCGTGAATACAAACTCACCACGCGAGGATTTGGCTCATGGGAAGGGAGCGGCTTGACGATCAGCGATGGGATAAACGGCCTCAACAAGACGCGGCGAGGGTTGGGTCCGAGCGTCAAGCTGAGCCTCTTTATTTTGCTCTCGAGCGGTGTTCCCCGTTTTTTGCGGACATGAGTACTTGGATCCATGGATTATTTTTTTCGCACCGTGCACCAAGGCACCGCGCATGCTTAACGCTTGCACAATCCACATCCCCAACCCATGGGGTAAACTACGTGCTCTATCCAAGCCAACTGAAATCATGAATATTCCCACCCCATTGATTGACAGCACCTCTTCGCCCCCGCATATTCCCTGCCCTTTCACCCTAGGGCAAGTAACCCGCAACTATGGACAACATTCGCAACATCGCCATTATCGCCCACGTCGATCACGGCAAAACAACACTCGTCGACCAACTTCTCAAGCAGGCCGGCACGTTCCGCTCGAACCAGAAGACCGATGAACGCATGATGGACTCGATGGACCTCGAGAAGGAAAAAGGCATCACCATCCGCGCCAAGAACGCCGCCTTCCGCTGGAAAGACTATCACGTAAATATCGTCGACACCCCCGGCCACGCCGATTTCGGTGGCGAGGTGGAGCGCATCATGAAGATGGTTGACGGCGTCCTTCTGGTCGTCGACTCGCATGACGGGCCACAGGCTCAAACAAAATTTGTACTCCGCAAGGCCATGGAAAACGGCCTCAAGCCGATTGTTGTCATCAACAAGATCGACCGAGAGAATGCCCGCCCACACAAAGTCCTCGACATGGTTTTTGAACTATTCATGGAACTCGATGCCAGTGACGAGCAACTCGATTTCCCGCACATCTACGCCAGCGCGAAGCAGGGATTTGCCAAAAACGAGATTACCGACACCTCCGACACGATGGAGCCTCTTTATGAAGCGATCGTGAAACACATCCCGCCACCGCCGAAGCCGACCGTCGAGTATTTCCAAATGCTCGTCTCGAACCTCGACTACAGCGACTATCTCGGCCGGATCGCCTATGGTCGGATCATCAGCGGCACTGTCTCCATGGGGCAGAGCATCGTATGCATTCACAGCGACGGCCGCAAGGAGCGTGCAAAAGTCACGGCGATCTTCTCCCACGAGGGACTCGATAAAATTCAAATCCAAGAGGCCTCTGCCGGGGATATTGTCGGCATTAGCGGCTTCGAGGAAGTCTTCATCGGCGAAACCCTTGTTGACTCAGAGGAGCGGGCAGCCCTGCCTTTTGTGGACATCGACCCGCCCACGATCTCGATGAAAATTTGCGTGAATGACTCGCCACTCGCTGGACGCGAAGGCAAGCTCCTCACCGCCCGCCAAATTCGAGACCGCCTCGTACGCGAGACACGCGGCAACGTCTCCATTTCATTTGCCGACACCGATATCGCCGGTCACTTCGATGTGAAGGCTCGCGGTGAGATGCAGATCGCTGTCCTCGTCGAGCAAATGCGTCGCGAGGGATTCGAACTTCTCGTCTCCCGCCCTGAAGTCATCTTCAGGCGTGCAGAAGATGGTTCTGTGCTTGAACCCATGGAAACTCTCTACGTTGATGTTCCGACCGACAACTTGGGAGATATCCTCCAATCCCTTGCCGGCAGGAAGGCAGAGATCGTGAATATGGAGCACAATCCCCACAGCGTGCTTGTGCAAGCGACTATTCCCACTCGTGGACTCATCGGATTTGAGACCGACCTCGTGAATGCCACCAAGGGCCATGGCATCGCAAGCCACCTGTTCAAGGAATACGGATCACACAAAGGTGATATCCCAAGCCGGGGCAACGGTGTCCTTGTCTCCATGGAAGCCGGCATCAGCATGGCTTACGCTCTCGACAGCATCCAAGTCCGAGGACGCCTCTTTATCGGTCCACAGGAGGAAATCTACGAAGGCATGATCATCGGAGAAAATGCCCGCCCGGATGACATGCCAGTAAATCCATGCAAAGCGAAGAAGCTTACCAACATGCGAAGCCAAGGTGATGGCAAGGGCATCTCCCTTGCTCCGCCGGTGGTCATGACTCTCGAGCGCTCATTGGAATACATCGCCCCCGACGAGTATGTCGAGGCCACTCCAAAGTCTCTCCGCCTGCGCAAGAAAATCCTTGATGCTTCCGCCCGCAAGCGCGCCGAAAAATCCGCTGGCATCTTTGCCAATTGACCAAATTACCGCACGCCGCATTTCGGAGGCCGACTGGAGGATTCTCAAGTCGGCACACGAGCGGCGTGTGGAGCCTTGGATCGCTCCCCGCCTCCGACGCAAATCGCGCGGAGAGCGACATCCGGTGGAAGATTTTCTTTTTGATTACTACCCGAACCGTCCCTCACTTTTGAGGCGATGGACGCCTGGTCCAGGCGTCACACTGCTTGGAGATTCAGCAGCCGAACTCCCTATCAGGCCCTCACTGGAGAGGCATGGTGACGGATTTTCCCTTCCACAGCCGCCCCCAGCCAGACGCCCCTTTATCGAATGGCTTCGCCGCTTCCTTGAGGCGTGCGCAGCACGCCCCCCATTCTTCGGCTGCCATGGCCTGCATGAGTGGGCGATGGTTTACCGTACCAGCAGTCCTCGGCATGAATCTCTTCCTCTACGCCTTTCGCCGGAATCCATCGCGGCTGTAGTTGAGTCCCTTCCGGTGCGCTGCTCCCACTACGATGCCTTTCGCTTTTTCATGCCCGAGGCTCGCCCGCTGAACCGCCTCCAACCGACACGCGAGGCATCAATTGACCTTGAGCAACCCGCCTGTCTGCATGCGAACATGGATCTCTACAAGTGGTGCTTCAAGCTTTCCCCATGGTGCCCCTCCGAACTCACCGCCGATGCCTTTGAACTTGCCCGAGAGATCCGCGAATTAGACATGCGGGCGAGCCCCTACGATGTATCGGCATATGGTCTCGAACTCGTTGCGATTGAAACCCCCTCCGGCCGGAGCGAGTACGAATATCTTCAGCGCGCCTTCGCAGAACGTGCCAGGCTGATCCGTGCCCGCCTAATCGCTCTTTGCTCGTCCCTCATTGACTGACGGCCCCCCGAACCATTCTGCGACTCTCCTGGCAACCGGGTTGTTATAATCCATCAGCTCCGCTTTTGGGGTTCGAATGGCATCGTGCAATTGCACCATCCACCAGGCGGCAAGCAAGGGAAGCATCCATGGCAGGAACCGCCGGGATCGCTTCCAGCATGCGCTCCAATCCAACAGACTCTTCCCCCGTGCCGCTTCAATACAAATTATACACCCAAAAAGAATCCCTAGAAAAAGCACCCCGAACCCGATGGGATTCAACTCCAACGCACGGGGCCAATCACCTCCAAGCACCGCATAGACAGAGCGTGTCACCCCGCAGAATGCACAGGGTAATCCCGTGACACTGTGAAAAGCACATTTCGGCGCGATGACTCTCGCCGCTGAAGCCATCCAACTGACACCCCAGCCGCAGGCTAAAATAGCCACGACTCCAACTCCCCGCATCCATCGTTCATGCGGCAGCAGAGGCGGCACGTTTATTCCTCCTCCGTCTCCCTACCGCTCCCCCGGATCAGCAGAGTGATTTCCCCTTTGGGTGGTTTAGATGAAAATTTTGCCAGCAATTCGTGTGGCATCCCGCGCAGATATTCCTCGAACGTTTTGCTCAACTCCCGCGCCACGCAGACTTCCCGACGGGGAGAGATACCCTCAAGTGCCGCAAGGGTTTTTACAATCCGGTGAGGAGACTCGTAAAAGATACTCGTCTCCCGGCGTTCAAGCGCTGCCGTCAGCTCGGATACACGGCGTCCACTTTTTACGGGTAAAAAACCCCCGAAGTAAAACCTGTCGCTGGGAAACCCAGATCCCACGAGGGCAGTGACCACGGCGCAAGGGCCAGGAAGAACAGTAATGGGCAACCCTCGATCGACACAGGCCCGAATGAGGCGGTGTCCGGGATCCGATATCCCAGGCATGCCCGCGTCGCTCACCAGCGCAACATGAAGGCCAGAGGCCATACGATCCAGCAACTCCCCGCAGCGAGATGATTCATTGTGCGCATGAAGACTGACAAATGGCTTCTTGATGCCCAAATGCGCAAGCAACATGCCGCTATGCCGAGTATCCTCGGCGGCCACTAGATCAGATGCCTGTAATGCCTCGATCGCCCGCAGGGTGATGTCCTGCCGGTTTCCGATTGGAGTAGGAACTACAGTCAGCACGCCGGAACCTTCCAGCCCACTACCAGCCCTCGCAGATCTGGACGGTTATATTTTTGGCGAGATCCGCGGCCGCATCAGACATGGCCTGCCGTTCGATTGTTTGCAGATCGCTACCGCTGAAGAACGAAGCCCGGCCGACTTGAGCACCACTCATGAGAATCGCACCGCTACGTTGACTAACAACCTCATAGCGGACTTGCACACTCAATCCAAACTCACTGGTCGCTAGCACATTATTTTGCACAGCCCGAAGCGAGTTGCGGTCGATTTTTTCGATCGTGCAATACAAGATCGCATCAGCCTCATTCGTGCCAACGATACGGTAGGTGCCATCCTGCTGGAGGCGCTTGACCAGTGAATCGGCAAAGAGCGACTCGGCCCGCGGCTTGAAAGTTTTATTTTTAAACATAGGCACCGCCAACGTCTGCACCGAGCGCATCGGCGTGGGGCGGATCTCGCCAAGTTTGTAACCGCAACCCCCAAGCAGCAGAGTCGCCAGAAGCACCAGTGTGGAGCTTTTCATTATTAGTTGGGGAGACCAGGTTCCACGGCGGGCATGGGCGCCACATCGCGCGCCTCAGTGCGCAGTCTGGGACTACTTACCACCGGCAATTCATCGGGAACAATATCGCGGCGGGGCGGACCATTAAAATCGGCGAGGGAGGATGACTCAACTTGGGCCTGCATCCGACGACGGAGCGCAGCTGTGGCTCCGCTCTCGGCATTTTCCGGACCGGTTCTTAATGTGTCATCACCAACAAGACTGCGCAATTCCTGGACTCGTTCCGAGGCGACTTTTGCCTCCTCCGTGCCGGGCGAACGGCGGGACACATCATTGTAGTAGATGGCTGCCGATCGGTAATTTTTATAGCGGTCGTAAAATTTGGCAATGGCGAGCAGATCGTTCGCCTCAGTCCCGCCGAGCCTCGCCATGTTTTCGCGAGCTTGGGCGACTTTTTCACTGCCGGGATACTGAAGCAGAAAATCCTCAAAGGAATTTTTTGCCTCGATCACTGAGGAAAGATCCTCGGATTTTCCCGAATCTCCGATCTTCATGTAAATATAGCCGATCTGGTAAAGGGCATCATCGGCAATAGAGCTCGTTGGATACCGGTCAAGAACCTGACGATAGGCCGCTGCCGCATCCTTGACGCGCCCTTGGCGCTCGTAAGTAACCCCAAGGTTGAACTGAGCGATTGGCGCATTTTTGCTGAACGGCGCGTTTTGCACAATCGAAGCAAACATCTCTTCCGCGCGGTCGGTGCCAGGGATAATGGCTAGTCCTAGAAGCTTCACTTTTTTCCCGCCAAGGTAGGCATTTGCGATGACGACTTGGCTTGCTACCGCCTTCTCGAAATCAGGAGTGTCAGGATACTTTGTGACGAGCGTTTGGTAGGCATCGAAAGCGCGTGAAGGGTTTCCAGCGGCCTCGTAAAGCTGCCCGATACGAAATTGAGCACTCATCGCAAGCGGCGAGGCCGGGTTCTTTTTAATAAACTGCCGATAGGCTTTGATCGAGTCGCTCTGAGCGGAGGCGCTGTATGCGATTTGTTCCTCCGGAGTGACCCCTTCATTCAATTTTTGCCTGACCGGTTGCGGCGCGGGCGCGTCAAAGGCAGGTGGAGGTTGCTGGGCACGCGCCAACCCAATGCAGGCAGCAGAAGCCAGTAGGCACATCAGTGATAATCGAAACGACATTGCTGGTCTCAGTAGATAAGGGACTTCACCTCTCTCCGTCAAGAGTTCACGGAGATCAACTCACGGCCGCGCGTAGGCCACAAATCGCCCCTCGCGTCGAAACCACAGAAACCATGGATAGCCACCAAAGCGCTGGCGGGGCTTGAACTCATACACCGACACGCCACGCGATCCTTGCGAACCCGCCATCCACATGCGGCCGCTGTGATCGCGGCCGAGATACATCATGACATGGGTCACCGGCGGCTTGCGTGCCGGACGGTAGGTATGCTCCCAAAAAAGTAAGTCCCCACGCTTCAGTTCCCGCATCAAGCGATTGGGATCGGGGCGAACCCGGCGAAGACGTCCTGTTTGCCTGAAATACTCGTATTGCGCCGAGCAGGTTCTTGGAAGCAACACCCCAGTTCCCTCCCGATAGAGCCAGCGGACCGTATTCGAGCAATCCATGGCCCAAGACGACGATTCTCCGGGAGGAGTCCACTTCTGCGAATAGCCGATCCGCTCATCAGCCAAGCGCCTCGCCATGGACTCCCAATCGGCGGATTTCAGGGTTGAGGCAGTAGCCGGCAGGCACAAACTGGCAATGATCAGCAAGCAGATGTTGCGAACCGCCAAAGCCGGCACGATTATATGCTGGATCACCCCAGTTTTCTCTTGGTCGGAGGTGGTGTAGGCTTGGCGTTGGGGTCTGGTTTAGGGGCTTCACGCACTGGAGCCTTACCTGTCGGCTTCACGCGGAAAATCTCGTTGTCCAATGTTATATTAACAAAGTTATACTTCACCCCATTATTATTTTTTGGCTGGAACCCCCAACCAATCAGCATTCTCGGATACATTTTTTCAACATACTCTCTCGTTTTGCTATATGTGAGAAATGAATTTGAGTCTTCAGCGACCTGAAAAAAAAGAACAGCATTCCTATCAGCAGAGATTTTTCTTAATGCATCTAATAAAATATTTTGAGTCTTTTCTAAGTCTTCAACAACCATTCCGCCATTGGGATTAGGAGAGATTGTAATTCCCACCCAATCCACCCAAGTTGGCATATTGGTTGTAAGATTTAATCCAAAGGGGTTATTCTTAACTTTTGGCAAAAAGGAATCTAAAAACGCTTTAGACTTAAGCTGATCATAAACATCGATATATTTTTTATCAGGCTTGATCTTCTCTAAGAATAGATCCTTTTTGTTATCTTTCCATGCTTTTTCGATTTCCTCGATGATTGGCTTGACATTGAATGAAGCAATTTTTTTTCCAGCGATATCAATCGTGTAAACTGTTGCATTTTCAGGAATACCTTTCATTTCAGGAATCTGAATATCCTGCAGGACATTGTCTTTAGGTTCCTCGATTTCTGTCGTATCAAGCTGGCTCTTGATCTTGGCGATTTCTTCCTGCATCGCCACGACGATTTCCTTTTCCTTGTCGCGATTGGACTCTGCGACCACCAGCTCTTTCTGGAGGTCGCTCATGGTTTTGATATCCTTTTGCTGAATTTTTAACTCCATTTCGAGCACACGAATCCGCTGCTTGGCGGTCTCGATCTCCTCGGGCTTTGGTGGCTCTTGCTGAAAGATTTGTTGAACCTGTTCTTTCTGCTCTATTAACTTATCAACCTTCGCCTGACTCTGCTGAACCTCTTCTGGAGTAGCCGGTTCCAGATCGGTAAAGTATTTGATGATTGTATTTGTAGCATCTGCATTGACAAGCAATAAGACCAGAATCAGCACAGCCACCACATTCGTGAGGGCGTCCATGAGAGAGTCGAGATTCAACCCCTCTCCGTCTGATGATTTGCGTTTCGCCATGGTGCTAAATTATTTCAACTTAAATGCGGAAAGGTCAATAGGTGCATCGTGAGCAATGGGAATCCTACCCGCCCTAACTTTAAACTTGGTTTCAGCAATGCCTGCGGCCCAGTCATAGGCCAAACGGCCATCTTTCCTCATGAGGTAAACAACCATGGCTTGCGTTTGCCCCATCCGCTCCACTTTGGTCAAGGTTGCCAGAAATTCCACATTGTTAGGGATGGCGGCGGTCGAAACTAAGGTCTGCTTATCGTCTGGGCCACGGATAACGAGTCCCGTCGAGTTGCACTCGATGAACCAGAGATTTCTCGGAATGGAAGACCCTAATTTGGGCGGCGATATTTTGACAATATCTTTTGGTGGAGGGATATCCTTCAACTTGGCAAGCTCAGCCTTAAGTCGCGCCAACTCAGCCTTCAGCTCTGGTTGCTCCTTCTTGATGTCTACCGTTTCCTTATTCACCAAAACAATGATCTGCTGGAGTTCCTCAGGCGTCATTTCCGGAGCATCAGGCAAATCTTCTTTTTTGGAGGTGAGCACTTTGATTTGTTGCTCAAGTTTCTGCATCTCGGACTGCGCCTTAAGCTCTTTTTCCGCTTTTTCTTGGAGCTTTTTAATCTCTTTCTCGAGTTTTACGGCTTCAGCCTTGAGTTTTTTGTTGGATTTTGCCCTCTCTACTTCCTCTTCGGATTGGCCCACTTGCTTTTGATTGATCTGCATGGACACCGAGATCATAAGGGTCAGGATGCCGATGAGGCATGCCAAGATACTCATGAAGGGGAACAGGGAAACCTGCGGATCTTCTCTAGCGCGGCGAGCCATGGAGTGTTATTCTATATAATAAATTTCTAATCAAAGGGTTGGGATTCCAGCGAAGCGCATCCCCTATTGACTATTTTAAGGGAAGCTCACCCGCCAAACCCGAATAGCCCCCGTTTTTTGGTGCCTGGGATTTGATCCTCACCTAATTTCTTCAGTGATTTATTCATTAGATCGATCCCGATGGCGATATGGTCAAACGTTTCTTGGAGTTTTGTCTCGGACTTATTGAGAATCTCAGCGCTGGATTTACCGACCCGGACAGCAGCCTCACTGAGTGACTGGACAGCCTGCTGCTGACTGTCAAGCAGCTGCTTATTCATCCCGGACGAAGTTTCTATCACGTGGCTGACGGCAACTCCGAGGTTGTTGGCCAAGGCATTGTGGAATTCCTGAACCAACCTTTGGTTGTCTGAGATCTGGTTCTGCATGAACTTTGCAGATTCACTCAGTTGCACCGTGGAGTTGTTCAGATTGGTAAGAAATGTCTCATGGGCATCAGCCAATGATTTAATGAGTTCTGGAATGTTATCCGGATTTTGCAACCACCCCTTGTTCTTCGCCTCGATATCGGTGTCATCGAGTTTTGGGAGGAGCTTTTCAGAGCAGAAGGCATCGATGAGCGTGAGCGTCTCGTCCTCTTTTTTCTGAACGGCAGACAATGGGAAGCTGAGAAACATCGACAGGATCAGACCTAGGAGCGTGGTGTCGAAAGCGACCCCCAAACCACCCGTGAGACTGTTGATCGATTCCTTCAGCGCGGCAGGGTCGCTATTATCTCCCATAGACAACGAACCGACCGCCGTGGAGAGACCCATCACCGTTCCAATAAAACCCAGAATCGGAATGGCCCAGAGGAACACTTTAACGAGGGAGTAGGATCCTGCTGAACGGTTGGAATCGATGTCGGATTGGGATCCAAGAAAACTCTCAGCTTCACTATTGCTATTCCGGATCTCAAACAATTCTAGAGACTTGCGTATCCTATTAACAATCAATGTGTCTCGGAGAGCTGTTGGAATCTGATAAATATTGTCAATGAATCCCCCCACAGTCAGCGAGTTGACCTTGTCCCCCAAGGTGGATGGGAAAAGGTTCAATAGAGTGGCTTTTTCTTGGTGACCATTCTGCTTTACCTTCAAGCCAAGAATCGCCAACCCCCAGAAAAACAGGAATGTTTCAGCCCAGTTCACCCAACCGCGATCGAGGAAAATCGCGCCGATACTTCCCCGCAGAGGGAACATAGCCCCTAGAAACAAGATGGTAACCGTGGAGCCGATCAAAAGGGCTAGCAGGAAATTAACATTTGCGTGGTCTTTTTCCTTCCACCCGGTGCGGACAGGCTTGGCATCGCTGGCTTCTCCATCGGCACTGCCGGCGGGTGTTTCCACATCGAATTTTCCGTTGCAGAGAGGACACTCGACCGTATGGCCGAAGAGATCCGCAGAGATATCAAGACTGCCTTGGCAGTGTGGGCAAGATGTCAGCATAATGGTAGGGTTAGTTGGTTCTCAGAGGGGAAGAAAAACCGCGAATAGACCACATTGAAAGGCGTGTTCTGGGCTGATTTGATTCCGGGGGCATTCGGTGTGTTGTCTTGGTTGAAAAGATGAATTTCTCTTATCAGCGTGTCAATGAATTAACGGGGCTAACACCCACCTCTTTAATTAGAATATGTTGACGCTTTACAGCAATGGGTCAAGAGGCCGAGCGGAGAAACAATTTCCGCGGTTCGCCCTTGGCTTTTTCGAGGCACTCCCGCCTGCGTGGAGTCAATCGGCGGCCCGAGCGATTGATGTGGAAGTTGAGCATCGACATCGCCGACTGGAAGGCCCCAGCCTTCCGACGGGTACTGGCTTCCGCTGAGCTCTTAAGCGACCGCGCGATCGACACCGGATCATCCCGAGTAAACACACCAGCCTCTAGATCCAGGGCATTGCTACTGCTCCCTACTCTGGCGATCCACCCTTGCCCCGAGAGCCTCTGTGGTAGCTTCTGCTTCATTCAGCAATACTCGGCAAAACCTCTCAGCCATGCCACGCGGGAGAAACCCGCCTTTGCGCAGCGGCGGGAGCATGCTAGAAATCATTGGATGACATTTTTATTTCTGTCGCTTTTGGCCATGGCGATGCCTCACCCGGTTGCGGCGGCAGATGTCAGCCTGACGGATGCACAGGCGATAGAAATCGGCCGGCGCATCTGGAAGAACGAATGCGCTGGCACAGTCTCTGGACTTACCGCATGGAACATGGGCGAGGAGTTTCCTTCGCTCGGTATCGCCCATTTTATTTGGTATCCCGCCGGTCATCGCGGTCCCTTCGAGGAGAGTTGGCCGCGGTTGGCCCGTTTTTTGAAAGATCACAAACAGCCGGTGGAAGACTGGATGCTTGGCCCGTGCCCATGGAATGTGCGAACCGAATTCCAAGCGGACATGCAGGGATCTCGCTTGCAAAAGTTGCGCGCCCTACTCTCTTCAACCGTTGCCCTGCAAGCTCGCTTTGCGGCGATGCGCCTAGAGCAGGCACTGCCTCGCATGCTGGCAAAAAGCCAAAAGAACAACCGCGCGCTGGTTGAAGCAAATTTCCGCAGAGTTGCCAAATGCCCACTCGGATTCTACGCGCTTGTGGACTATGTAAACTTTAAAGGGGAGGGAGTAAATCCTGCCGAACGGTATCGCGGAGAGGGCTGGGGCCTCCTGCAAGTTCTGGAAATAATGCCCGCTGAAGATGAGCCAATGAGCGGATTTGCGAAGGCTGCCGACCATATTCTGACCCGACGAGTCGCCAACTCGCCCACAGCCCGCAGCGAGTCCCGATGGCTTCCCGGTTGGCGCAATCGCATCAATACTTACCTGCAATGACCAAAGAAAAAATCGCTGATGCTTTTGAAGCCATCGCCCGACTGCTAGAACTCAAGGGAGAAAATCCATTTAAGATCCGTGCCTACACGCAGGCTGCTCGCGCTCTTGAAACCCTTGCAGAGCCGCTTGATACCTTGATCGCCGAGGAGAGACTCACCGCGATCGAGGGCATCGGGAAGGCCACCGGAGAAAAAATCACCGAGCTCCATACGACAAGCCGCCTCCCTTATCTCGACAACCTTCGCGAAGAGTTCCCGCCGGACATTCTTACCCTGTTCGATATCCAGGGACTTGGCGCTAAGAAGATTAAGATCCTCTGGGACAGCCTCAAGGTACACTCGATTACGAGTCTGGAGCGTGCGTGCAAAGAGGGCAAGGTCGCCACTCTTCCAGGGTTCGGGGAAAAGACGGCGGCGAACATACTCAAAGGCATCGACCACATGCGAGCCCATGCCGGCGAGTTTCGTTTCGGCGATATTGCCTCGCTCGCGGAATCGCTTTTGGACGATCTTCGTGGACATCCCGCAGCCAATCAGTCAGCCATCGCCGGCAGCTACCGCAGAAAAAAGGAGGTCGTCCACGATCTCGATTTCATTGTCTCATCAAGCCAACCGGCAGATGTAATGGATTTTTTTTCCACCCATCCACTGGTCGTAAACATCCTTGCAAAGGGAGCTACCAAATCGAGCGTCATCCTGAAAAACGGCATCCAATGCGACCTGCGCGTGGTCGCGGGGAAGGAATTCCCGTTTGCCTTGAATTACTTTACAGGAAGCAAGGAGCACAATGTTCGCATACGATCCCGGGCTCTCGCACGGGGATGGTCGCTGAATGAATACCGTTTCAGCCCCGCCGATGGGCGCGAACTTCGCGAACCGATTCCCGAAATCCTTGAGGAAAACGACATCTACCACGCCCTTGGCCTCGACCCGGTGCCCCCGGAACTCCGCGAGGACCGCGGCGAAATCGATGCCGCTGAAAAACACTCACTTCCGGCATTGATCGAGTGGAGCAACCTTCGCGGCATATTTCATAACCATACCACCGCCAGCGACGGCAGAGCTTCACTGGATGATATGGTCGCTGCAGCAAAGGAGTTGGGACTCGAATACCTTGGCATCGCAGACCATTCCAAGGCGTCATTTCAAGCAAATGGACTCGATGAAAAGCGCCTTGCCGAACAAACCGCCCGTATTGCCGAACTCAATGCGGACGATAAGGAATTTCGTATTTTTACGGGCGTCGAGTGCGACATTCTAAAAGACGGAACCCTCGACTTTCCCGACGAGGTATTAGCGTCCCTCGACTATGTTGTCGCCAGTGTCCACTCGTCATTCACGATGCCGCAGGCGGAAATGACCAAACGTATCATCCGGGCGATGGAAAATCCCAACGTCACAATGCTCGGGCACCCTACTGGTCGGCTCCTCCTGACCCGCGACGCCTATCAACTAGACATTCCTGCAATTCTTGATGCGGCGGCGGCGACCGGAACAATCATCGAGCTCAACGCCAACCCGCGCCGACTTGATCTCGACTGGCGCTGGTGGCCACTAGCAAAGGAAAAAGGCGTGAAGTGCGCGATCAATCCCGACGCCCACTCAACTGAAGGCCTGCAGGATGTGATTTTCGGCGTTGGCATCGCACGAAAGGGATGGCTCACAAAAGATGATGTGGTGAACACACAATCCCTCGCGCGGATTACCCACACACTCCAGGAAAAGCGCGCCCGCAAGTGAAGTCGCGTTTCTCCTTTTGCTCTCAGCGACGTGTCATAGATTCCAAGCGCATGAATAAAAAGGGCCCTATGAACCTCATGGCGCGAGCAATGCTGTGTGTGTGTTTCTCGATTGCTTCCGGCGCATTTGCCTCAGCTCCCATTGAGCCAGGGCTTGAGGCGGCGCTGAAGTGGAAATGGCAAGTCATCCCGTCACCTTCCTCACAGTGGGGGCTTCCACACAGCAACATCCCGAAGGCTTCGGCAAAAGCCACCACCATCGGAATTACTCCATTCGAAGCTCAACAGAACATCCACATCGTGAGACAAGGGGAGGTTCTTATCCATATCGCGAGAAAAAACAATCTCACCACCGCGCAACTCAAGGAATTCAATGCCCTAGAAGACGATTTGATTCGCATCGACCAGGTGCTTCGCATTCCGAACGCTGCGGAACGTTTGGCCCTGCGCAGCTCGCCTAGCTCCACATCTTCCCGAAAATCGCAACCCTCTGGAATGCTTGACTCCGAGGTTTACCTCCTTCGGATATTTCTCGATGCAGAAGGGTTTTCATCGGGTCCGATTAGCAACATACCGGACCCCGTCTTCGGAAAGATCCTCCACCGATACCAGACCTCGGAAGGAACTTTTGTTGCCCATCGGGATGTCGTCGCATTGGCCTCCCGGAGGGTGGGGCCTCCAGCCCTTACATACGAGCTTAGGCCTACGGACTTTCGCTTTATCGCTTCACCAAAAGCCATACCCACCAATGGCCGTCCAACGGCTCCGGTCTACAGCGAGATGATTCAATCGTCCATGCTCGCCTACCGTTCTCCGTGGGAATTTGTGGCCGAGCGCTTTAATGCCGATGAGGAGTTCCTGCGAAAACTCAACCCCTCCCTTCCCACCTACCCCGCCGCGGGGTCTGTTTTCGTTGTGCCTAATGTCACTCCTTTTGAAATCGAGAATTTGCCCTTCTTGAAGCAGGCGGAACCGGAACGAAACCCCTCGATCACTGCGCGCATCGTAGACCTCTCTGTCTTTGAAATCCTCCTCGACAAAAAACTTGTCGTGGCAATGCCTATCTCACGCGTCCGCCCCGGGCTTCGAGGAAGTGGCGAGTGGAGGATTCTTAATTCCATCGCACGCCCTGCCTTGTCGACCCTGCGCGAACCTCGCGCCCGCCACGTCGAGCAACGCAGCCCTTTTTACACCAATCCCAACCCAACACCGACGATCAAAAAGCCCACCCTCTCACAAGAGGAAATCCTTCCCCCCGGCCCAAACAACCCCCTTGGCGTTGGGTGGATCAATCTCTCAAAAGAAGGTTCCTCGCCGCTTCCATATGGAATCCATGGCTCGTCCAACCCTTCTGCTGTGGAGGAAATTGAAAGCCTCGGCGGATTCCGGGTCTCGAACCGCGATATTGTGCGTGCGATCCAACTTCTGCCCAAGGGGACTCTGTTGAAATGGACCCCTTGAAAAAATCCTGCGTTGTGTCCTCCCGAATCCCGCATATTATTTTTCTCCAATGAGAGTCGATCTGCGCTCCACCCTTACTGCCGTGGCAATCTTGACATTTTCATCGGTTGCCGCGCCCGCTAAAGCCCAACTCCCGCCCCGGCCTGACAGCAATCCCGCAGCCCTGCAAGGCGTCCTCCCAACAATTGTCACCACCCCCTCTGAAACCCATTCATCCTCCACGGAACCCCGACTCAATCCTCAACCTCTAGCTCCCGAATACTCTTATCCCAAGCCCACCCCCTCGCCTGACCCGGCGATGAGCATCTTGACTCCGATGCCGTATGTCACACCGGCAGTATCCGGCAAGTTTGTGCACAACAAATGTCTCGTCGACGATTCCTACGTGGCGATTTCATTTGATGATGGCCCCCACCCGACCCTGACGCCCAAGCTTCTCGATCTTCTCAAGGACAGGAATGTCAAAGCCACGTTCTATGTGATCGGAAAAAATGTGGTGCAGTATCCGGAGATCGTCCAACGCATGATCGACGAGGGCCATGAAGTGGGCAACCACACGTGGAACCACCCAGCATTGACCAAACTTTCTTCCGTTGCAGTGGCCGATGAAATTCAAAAGACCACCAAAGCAATTATCGACGCCTGTGGCACGGCACCGACAACCATGCGTCCACCCTACGGCGCCACAAATGCCGCGCTGAACAAGAGAATGTCTCAAGAGTTCGGCTTGCCGGTCATTCTCTGGTCGGTCGATCCCCAGGATTGGAAAATCCGCCGAGCCTCCCACGTTAGCAACCACCTCATCCAAAACACCTCTGTTGGAGACATCCTTCTGGCCCATGACATCCATGCCTCAACTGTGGACGCCATGCCTGCCACCCTCGACGCCCTTTTGGCAAAGGGTTACAAATTTGCCACTGTGACCGAGTTGATTGGTATGGAAAGAGCCCCCAAGGATACCGGCATAGCCGCTGAGGCTTCGAATTGACGCCACTCGGCACTTCCTCGCAACATGCAATGATAGAATTTGATAATGAAGAAGCTCATTGGTTTTGCATAAAAACCAAGCCCCGACAGGAACCCACCGCCAAGCGCATCCTAGTACGCGACACTGGAATCGAGGTATTCTGCCCGATGCTCCGCTTTGAGCGCGCCCGCAAGAGTGGCCGCGTCAAGGTGACCGAAGCCATGTTTCCGGGGTACCTCTTTGGGTTGTTCAACTACCGCGAGGCCCACCGCCATGTAGCGGCATCAATCGGGGTCTCACACATCGTAAAATTTGGCGGTATCCCGGCGATCTTGAAACCGGAAATCATCCGCTCCCTCCGCAATGCGGTAATCAGTGAAGAAACCGTGGAAATCCCCACCAGCATTCAACCCGGGGACGAAGTGAAACTCCTCCAAGGCCCCTTTGCCGGAGTGCGTGCCCTTGTCACTCAAGTCATGCCCGCACAGGCCCGCGTGAAGGTTCTCCTAGAACTTCTCGGAATGGAGCGTGAGGTGGAAGTCGATGAAAGCGGCGTGTTGCCGGATCTCAGCCACCCGCTTGCCCAGAACTAATCTTCTTTCTTAACGCCTGCAGCGGATACGGCAGGTTCTTTCAGTTTGCGGTTGGGCTTGGTTAAAATTGGGACCTCCTTCAATACATCGACGCGCACTTTGGCAATGCCTCGCTCGTAGGTGCCAAGTTCATGGGCCGCCCGCACACTGAGATCGATGATGCGTCCTTTCACAAAAGGTCCACGATTATTGATCCGAACCAGCACATCATTGCCGGTCTTCAAGTCAACAACCCGGACTTGCGTGCCGAAGGGAAGTTTTTTGTGGGCTGCGGTCATGTCGCCTTGGGCGTAGGTCTCCCCATTCGCTGTTAATCGACCGATCCATCTCCCTCCATACCACGAGGCTGTGCCATATTCAGAGAACGCCACATCACGCACATATATTTTGGGTGGGCCGTCTTTTTTTTCCTGCACGATTGCTTCCATCGTCCTGCATCCCCACAAAAAAACCATCCCAGCGCCAACAGCGCCTAAAGAGATGAATCTTACGATGGAGAACATGGATAGCAACTAGGGGTGAATGCGTCTTGGGGAAGGCGATGCCTGACGAATAAGCAAAACTTCACGCATATTAAGGAGTTTTTCAATCTGAATGCCCCATCACTCCCCCGATTTTTAATAAGCCAACCGCCTTATCCAGCGCGGATCCGGGAAAATTTTCTTCAGTCAACTCAAGTGAGGGAAATCCAAATTGGGTGCGACACCAAGTCATTTGCCGTTTGGCATACTTCCACGTGGCAAGAACGATTGCTTCGCGGCAAGCCGCCTCATCCATCCTGCCATCCAAAAATGCCTCGATCTCGCGAAACCCAATCGCCCGCCTCGGCCCTGGACCAGCAAGCCTGGCAGCTGCCACCTCGTCAGACACGTTGGCGGCGAACATTGCATCAACATTCGCAGAAATCCGGGATCTCAGCTCACCACGATCCCGAAGCAGAACAACGCCACAAATGGAGGAGGGCACCCTGCCCCACTGTTTGCGTGAATCTGCCAAGGGCTTTCCTGTTTGAAGCACGATCTCAAGAGCTCGTCGCACGCGCACGGGATTGCACGTGTCGATTTCTGTCACGGCGGCTCCATCCAGCGCCTCCAAACGCCTCAGCACCTCTGCAATTGATAGAGAGGCGATCTCAAGGCGCAACGCCGAATCCGGCAGAGGCAACTCTGCAAGCCCATGGGTGAATGCCTTTAAATACAGGCCGGTACCGCCTGCTAAAATCGGTATCTTCCCACGGCGTTGAATGTCACTGACAAGCGAGCCAGCATCCCGAAGAAATGCGGCAGCATCGTAGCGACTTTCCAGGTCCAGCACGCCTGATAAATGATGTGGAACGCAAGATTGGAGATCGTCTCCAGGCTGTGCGGTAAGCACCGACAGCCCCCGGTAGAGTTGAAACGCATCGGCTCCGATGATTTCTCCTCCGACCCGCTCAGCCAAGGCGCAGGCGAAAGCGGATTTTCCAACCCCCGTGGGCCCCGTCACAATAACCGGTCGGGGCCCTGCAGGGGCGGATAATGTATTACTACTGGGCAGTGGCTTGCTCGACCGGCTCACTGGAAGGCTCGGTCGGTTGTTCGGCGCGCTCGGATCGACGCTCCTCAAGGGCCTTGGCTCCGCTCACAACCAACTTGCGTCCCATGTATTCCTTGTTGTGGAGTTCATCGACCGCACGCTTGGCCTCATCCACACTTTGCATTTGCACGAAGGCGAACCCCTTCGAGCGCATGGTATGGCGGTTTACCACGATCTCGACATTTTGTACCGAGCCAACCCCATTAAATAGATCGAACAAGTCACTCTCGGCAGCGTCAAAAGACAAGTTCCCCACGTAAAGACGCGGAGAAGTGACTTCGACCACTTCGGGTGTGCGCATGCCAGTGGGACGCTCTGATCTCGACTCACGCTCGCGGTTGGAGCGTGAAGATGATTCGTTGGAACTACTTTCAGAAACCGATGGTTGGGTGCGGCGGGGCGGGGTTGGCGACTCAGCGGACTTCCCGGTCAGAAAGCCCAGAATTTTCGCAAATAGAGACTGTTTGGCTGCAGGCTTCTTTTCAGTTTGTTGAGGTCTACGATTGGTACGGCGCGGACTGCGGGCTCCTCGGCGTGAGGGCCGGCGTGAACCGCTAGGTGAGTATTCGGATGACATGATGTATATGATTTTTCGTTGCGTGGCCAACGTGCCGGCCTGGATGGGATTTCCCGTGGGCCGGGCAATGGCGGCCGTTGTGCCTCTTGCGCAACACATCCCATTATTTGCGAATGCTTAATGCAAACGGCAAGGAACATGAATAACGCGATGAATTCAGACCAATGACCAAAATAAACTGGGTCGCCGGAGCCGTATTTCATGACAGGTGCGCCTGAGGCAAAATCAAACTTGCACAGGAGGTTCAATAACTCAAGCCCCAACTTCCTTCTATTTTAGAAGTTCAACCGCAGCCCCGCGCTCGCCCATGCCACATTCCCCTGTCCGATCTCTTCAATCGCCTCCATGGCGATGCTATAATTTACCCCGCCGAAGACCGACACCATCTCGTTGACGCTCCACTCCGCCTGGATGCCGAATTGAAAGCTGTTCCAACCATAGTAGCTGCGGGTGTTGTACCCGAGATTGATCCCCATCAATGCATACGGCTCCAACACAAGCACGTCCTTGTACACAGGAACCTCGCCATCCAAGCGGAACTCCAAAAACGCCCCGGGCGTGTTGTTCAGATCCCAAATGAATGCCGCGCTCGGCACGACATAAGGAATCACAGTCGTGCCGACAACGAGGAACACTTCGTTGCCAACCGTGTTGTGGGCATGGCCGTGGTCTTCATGTTTTTCTCCATGCTCGTCTCCGTGCTCCTCGCCGTGCTCCTCCTCATGTTCGTCTCCGTGCCCCGCCTCGACGATCCCGGGAGTGTAACGCAAATTGTAACCCGGCAGCAAAAACACCGGTCCAAGATCCAGATTGTAGGCAACACTGAAATCCCACTCTTGAAACTCGTTTCCAGTGCCAAACCCGCTCCATGCGTTGAAGACAAAATTGCCGACCCAAACGCCCAACTCGTTCACATACGCTCCGGAATTCCCCGTTTCATTCACACCGTAGTGCACATGCCGACTTTCCCACCCGGTCGCCAAGGATGCTCCCCATTCACGAGCGGCGGGCTCCACCTCGCGGAAATTTTTCCCGGTTGCTGAAGTCCCCGCATGGGCGTGCCCCTCGTGACCGGCCATGCCGCCGAAGTCCGTCTCCGTGGCTTGATTCACGAGGGTTGCCGATTCGCGGTGCATGTGCGCGGGGCCGTGCGCTTGAAGGAGGGTGGACCCCGCTGCGAAGACCGCCACCGTTGAAAGAAGAGAGAGGTTTTTCATAGTTCGGCACCGCTTCTCGCAAGAAACTTGCATTTTGTCGAAACAAAAATGCAAGTCGCTTGCTTTTTTCTCGGGTCCGCTCAATCGCGGAAGACAATCGCGCGAGTGCCGTGGACCAACACCCGGTCCTCGACATGGAATCGCACCCCGCGGGCAAGGGCCAACCGCTCGCAATCGCGCCCGAGACGCACCAGATCGTCTGGTTCGTGGTAGTGCTCCACCCGCGCGACCTCCTGCTCGATGATCGGACCCTCGTCGAGATCCTGCGTGGCGTAGTGGCAGGTCGCTCCGATGAGCTTCACGCCGCGCTCGAAGGCGCGTCGATACGGATTCGCCCCGACAAATGCAGGCAGGAACGAATGGTGGATGTTGATAATCCGCCCGGCGAACTCGCGGCACAGCGCATCGGGAAGAATCTGCATGAACCGCGCCAGCACCAACAGACCCGCACCATGCGCGCGCAACCTCGCTCCAAGCGCGTCGAAGGCCGCAGCCTTGTCCTTGGAAAAATCGATCTCCTCGAAGGGAATCCCCTCCCGCTCGACCAACTCGCGAGCGCTGCCGTGGTTGGAGAACACCGCGGCGATCTCGATGTTCAGCTCCTTCGAGCGCCAGCGCCAAAGCAGATCGGCAAGGCAATGGTCCTGGCGGCTCACCAGCACGACAGTGCGCACAGGCTGGTCGGCTGGACGCAACGTCCACTCGGCGTTCATCGCCCGCGCCTCGGGCTCGAACATCCGCAAAAACTCGCCGTCCGGCGCATCGATTCCCTCGCCGACGAACGCCAATCTTGCAAAAAACCAGCCAGCCAGCGGATCGGTGTATTGCCCGACATCGAGCAGGTTTCCCCCAGCCTTGGCGATGATGCCCGTGACGCGCGCGAGCAAGCCCACCGCATCCGGACAATTGAGTTTCAAAACATGGGCGCGCATCGACCGAAAAACTCAGGAGACCAATGTCGGCTCCGCAGGCTCGGGAGCCTTCGTGGGCGCGGGCGGCTCGACTGGACCTGCGGGTGTTCTCACATTTCCCCCTCCGCCGCCGTTCCCCGGCTCCTCCTTTTGATGCGGATCGAAGTAATGGTCGAGCGCCAAAAAAAACGCCTTGGAGTGGCGGGCGAAAAACACATTGAAAAACACCACCGGCAGCACCACGGAGGGAATCAGCACCTCAAGCGGAATGCGGTAGTTGTATTCGAGATAAAAATACATGCCGATTCCAAGCAGGCTACCGAAGCCGTAGTTGATCGCCCAGATCGCCAGCAGGAAATACCCGGTCTCGCGCTCGTAGGCGTATCCACAGCGCGGGCACCCGTCGAGCGGAGCAAAGTAATCCGCCAACCGCCGCACGCGCAGAACCGAAAGGAAAAGAGGCTTCGTGCCGCACTCGGGACACTTCAACAGGCAGGCCCTTCGAAAAAACTTCCCGGCCCGATGCAAATCGAGCGTCACAAGCCCCCTTCCGGAGCGCACGTTTGTGACGTGAGCTCGATTCGCGATACATCGTAACCCAACTCCTCAGCGAGTGCCACAACCTCACCAAAGGTCTTAAGGGGAAGTTTTGCCGTCCGCGAAAGGATCCACAGGAATTTCCGGGAGGGATGCCCTACCAGTGCCCAAGAGTAATTCTGCTCATCCAATCCCAGGACCCAATAATCACCGGCCAATGGACTCCATCCGAATCGAACTTTCAATTTTGCATTACCCGATCCAGGCACCACCCGTGCCACCCCTCTGGCTTCGATGACCGATCCATCTGCTCGCAGGCATTGATTCTGGACATCGACACGCCCATCCTCCCGCAAAGCATATTTCGCTATGGTGCCGGAGGCACAAGATCGCTGGAACCAATTCGGGTATTTGGCAACCTCATACCACAAACCCGCATACCGCTCGAGGTCTACTGCTGGCACAACGCACAAAGGTTCGCGTGAGGCACATCCGGCCATGAGGAAACTGAAGAGCATTGCAGTGATGCCAAATCCCGCTTTCATATCAGGCATGACGCTAAGCGTCCAAACAGCGATTTGCATGATATTTCTGTTCCTTGCCGCATGCGGCCGGGAAAACGACCGCGCGGATCTAGTTTTCGTGAACGGGGCCGAACCCGAATCCCTTGATCCTGCAATCATTACCGGCCAACCCGAAGGCCGTATCGTAAATGCACTCTTTGAGGGCCTCTGCTCCTTCAATGAGCACGGCCATGTGCTGCCGGGCGTATCAGAGCGCTGGGAAGTCTCGCCAGACGGCTTAGCGTACACATTTCACATCAGACCAGATGCCACTTGGAGTGATGGATCGCCGCTCCTTGCCTCCGATTTTGTGGCTAGCTGGCGCCGCACGCTTACCCCCGCCACCGGATCCCAATACAACTATCAACTCCACCCGGTGAAAAACGCCCGCGCCTTTTCCGAAGGAAAGATTATCGATTTTGCAGAAGTGGGCGTGCGCGCGGCGGACGAGCGCACCCTCGTCGTGGAACTTGAAAACCCCACCCCATACTTTCTGCAACTCTGCGCATTTCCGACCCTCCACCCGGTTCCTGTGCGCCTCATCGAGCGCCTTGGCGATGATTGGATCAAACCAGGCAATATCATCGGCAACGGGGCTTACACTCTGGAAAGCTGGCGCATTAATGACAAAATCCGCCTGCGCAAAAACCCCCGATATTGGGATCGCAGCAATGTGGCACTTGAAACCATCGATGTCCTTCCTATCTCAGATGCGAATGTCGCCTTCAACTTCTACGCAAGCGGCCTGGCAGACCTCCTCATGGACAAGGGCCTTGCCCCGCCAGCCCTGCTCGACGATCTCAAGCAGCGTCCCGATTTCCACGCCGCTCCATTTCTTGGCGTCTACTTTCTCCGCTTCAATTGCTCAAAAGGCCCTTTCGCCGATGAGCGCGTCCGACGAGCATTTTCCCTCGCTGTAGATAAAACCCGCATCGTTGAAAAAATCACCCGTGCGGGAGAATCCGCCGCGAGCGGCTTTGTGCCTCCAGGCATCCCGGGCTATGTGGGCACAGATGGACTGCCCTACGCCCCACCGAAAGCAGCCCAACTCTTAGCTGAGGCAGGCTATCCAGATGGCAAAGGGTTTCCGCACACCACTTACCTTTACAGTAAAAGCGAACTCAACGAGGCAATCGCCGTGGAACTCCAAAACATGTGGCGCGAGACTCTAGGAGTCTCGATCAACCTGCTGCGCCAAGAGTGGAAGGTTTACCTCAACTCTCTTTCCCTGCTGGACTACGATATCGCCCGCTCCAGCTGGGTCGGAGACTACCCGGATCCGAACACCTTCCTCGACATGTTCCTCGCCGCTGGCGGCAACAACCGCACAGGGTGGGCCTCTCCGGCCTATGATTCCCTCATCGCAAAGGCATCCGCCGAACTCTCCCCTGTGCGCCGTTTTGAGATCCTCCGCAAAGCCGAGGATCTCTTAGTCAAAGGAGCTGTGCCTATTTGCCCGATTTATTACTATGTAGGCATCCAACTCTACGATCGCGAGGCGTTTGGCGGCATCCATGCAAATGTGCTCGATGAACACCCCCTGCGCCGCATTTATAAAACTTCCTCTCCTCGCCAGTTCCTTAATGCACCACCACTTGGCTTCGATGAATCAAAATAAATTCACACGGCTGATTGCCTCCCTCGTGCTGGGTTCCATTCTTCCCGCCTGCGCTTGGAAAAAACCAAACCCAGTCCCTCCCGCCCCGTCTCTTCCGGTATGGATGGGAACTGTGCGCATGGTCAACACTCCTGAGCAATTTGCCTTGATTGAAACCACATTACCCATTTCTCCAGGCCAAACTTTTCTGGCCGTGAGTGAGCATTTGGAAACCTCCACCCTCCGCACCACAGCCTTAAGGAACCATCCCTTTCTCATCGCCGACATTGTCGATGGTTCACCCTCACCAGGAGATCGGATTTCTATTTTACAACCTCCCAATGAGGGAAATTCTTCCAACGAAACTCAAGAACGCTAAACTTTCCACACCATGATTTTTATGATGCGCATAAATCCGCTCCGCCTAGACGCACTGCTCGCCTTTTGCCTGATTGCCTTCACCGTTTCTATGTCATTCGCTCAGGTGCCGACGCCCGAACCGGCACCTCCTGCCAAATTCAAGGATCTCCCAACCCCTCCCCCACTTCCAGCTTACACCCCTCTGCCGATTCCCAAAAATTCGGCGGCTCCTGCGGCGCAGAACGGCATCCCTTCACCGCTGCCATTACCTAACGTACAGCTTCCCCTCCCCCCCGCACCACCTCTCCCCGATGCCGCCAAAATCGACGCTGAACTCAAAAACACTGAAGAACCACCTCAACAAACTCAGGAACCACTGGCGGAAACACCAACTCTTGAGCAAAACGCCTCTGATGCCTTGGCCAAGGAAATGGCCGTTACGAATTTTTTTACCCAACTGAACGCCCTCATCGCAAAACAACGAAACCCCAACGCCCCCGACCTCTCCATTGCTGATGCCGTATCCAAGGCCATTAAACAAAATCCGGAGATCCTCACTTCAATTCAGGAACTGAACACCACTTCAGGTCGTTTCATCAGCATCCGCTCACAGATCATTCCCCAAGTCGCGCTGAGGTCGGATTACGGCTACACATCGCGCGGCCTCCAAAGCGATCAGACTCTCACGACACAAAATATAACCAGCGAGTCGTGGGGAGTGAACATTGAATTCTCTCAACTCATTTTTGATGGAGGCGCCGCCTTGGCTGGAATCCGTGGAGCTATCTCGGATGAGGTGGAATCCTACTATCGCCTCCGGGGCGTCATCGATCAGGTCATTGCCGAGGTGAAGAACAATTTTTACGAGATTGTGCTGAACCGTGCCCTCATTATCGCTAACCAGCAGTCTGTCGATCTCCTCACCGAACAACTCAAAGACCAGCAAAACCGCTATGAAGCAGGCACCGTGCCGCGGTTCAACGTACTCCAAGCGGAAGTCGCCCTCGCTAATGCAAAGCCCCCGCTCATCCAGGCAGAGAACAACTACCGCGTCTCCATGTATCGCCTTGTCCAACTTCTTGGTATGGATTATCCCCCGGGATTTCCATCGGAGGTGCCATTCAATATCGTGGGTGAACTGGATTACAACCCACGCACCATCGACGCCGATCAGTCGATCCGGACCGCTGTCGCTCGCAACCCCGAACTCAAGGCCCAACGCCAACTCATCATCGGAGAAGCCGCCGGTGTGGATGAACAATTTGCAGGCTACCTCCCCCAAATCAACGCCCGGGTGAGACAAACAAATGACAGCAATTCCATGACATCGAACCTTACCAATATGGTGAACGGATGGTTCTTCGGCGTCTCGGGCTCTTGGGCTGTTTGGGATGGCCTCCTCACCTACGGAAATGTCAAAAGCGCCAAAGCACGCCTACAGCAAGCGAAGATCAACTACGACAATGGCGTTCGCGAGGTGATCCTGCAGGTCCAGCAATCGATTTCGAATCTCCTCCAGGCTCGAGAGACCGTGGACAGTCAAGAAGCCAGTGTTGTTCAAGGCGTTGAGGCCCTCCGCTTGGCGAAGGAACGTCTCGATGCGGGCGCGGGAACCCAACTCGATGTATTGAACCAGCAAACATCTCTCCTCCAATCCCAGACATTTCTCCTCCAAGCCTATTACGATTACATTCGTGGCATTGCGGAATACGACCGGGCTCTTTCTCTCGACACCCGCTTCCAAGACATCTTCGACGATCCCCTCAGCAAGCCGCAGGCGAAGCGTTTTAACAAAATCAACGCCTCTGACCGACCGCAACCAAAACTCCCCCGTCAATTCCGCAAAGATGACCCTCTGGTGCCAATTTTCGAAAAAACTCCCGCTCCGAAAAAACCGACTCTCAAATCTCCGTTGGCAAAAGGCAAATGATCCCCGAGGCGGACATTTTCCCGCCACTGGACGCCCTCACCGGCTTGCGTGCGGCCTTCCTGACTCGCGTTCAGGGAATTGATGTCAAAACAGACCGTGACACGGCAATGGCACGCTTGGCCGACCTCCAGCGCACCTCACTCGACATGCTGGGCTTTTATGGCATGCCACTTGCCCACGCTTCGCAGGTTCATGGCAATGCTGTAGCGCACATCTCTGCGAGTGATGCCTTTCCTGTTCCCGACTGTGATGCCCTTATCACCACAGAGCGTGGCCTTTGCCTGGGGATCCATGTTGCCGATTGTGCGGCGGTCTATATCGCTGATCGCCTCGGGCGAGGTATCGCCCTCGCTCATGCAGGAAAAAAAGGCACTACACTTGGCATCGTTCCGCGCACAATCGCTAGGCTCCTTAATGCCACGGGCGGTTCACCCGAGGATCTTGTGCTACAGATTTCACCTTGTATCCGACCACCGCAGTACGAGATTGATTTCGCTTCAGAACTGCGCAGCCAAGCTGCGGAGGCGGGGATTCGGGACATCCACGATTGCAACATCTGCACTGCCTCGAATCCATCCCGCTATTACTCCTACCGCCTAGAACAAGGCAAAACCGGCCGTCTTCTCGCCGCACTCGCCCTTCTTCCATGACTTCACGCCAACTACTCGTCTCCACACGAAACACCCACAAGATTGAGGAAATCCGCCATATCCTTGGCCCTCAATTCGAAGTTTTTGATCTCTCCATAATCCCTGACATGCCGGAGGTTGAGGAAACAGGAGTCACCTTCGAAGAGAACGCTGAACTTAAGGCCATCGCGGCCTCTCATCTATTTGACGGATGGGTCATCGCGGATGATTCAGGGCTTGAGGTCGACTCCCTAGGCGGTGCACCAGGTGTCCTCTCCGCACGCTTTTCAGGTCCTGGCGCAACAGATGCCTCAAACCGAACACTGCTTCTGGAAAGACTCTCTTCTGTTCGCGGAAAATCCCGCTCTGCACGCTTTCGTTGCGTCCTATCTCTTGCAAGGTCTGGCACCGCACTCGCCTCCTTCCACGGCTCGGTGGAGGGAACAATCATCAACTCCGAGAAAGGCTCTCTTGGTTTTGGCTACGATCCATTGTTTGTTCCCGAAGGCCATTGCGAGACTTTTGCCCAACTCGGCGCAGTGGTGAAAAATACGCTTAGCCATCGTGCGCGCGCTCTATCCGCGCTCAAGCAGTGGAATGGCTGGCGGGGCTGATTTTTTCTTGGGAGCTTGTCCCAACACCCAAGCGCGGATATTTTTCTTCACTGACACATGCAAAAAGGATCGCTCGCCCTTCTGCTTCATGCCCACCTGCCTTGGGTCAGACACCCGGAACACGAAGATTTTCTTGAAGAGGACTGGCTATTCGAAGCTGTCACCGAGTGCTACATTCCTCTTCTGAAAATGCTCCGACGATTGGTTGCGGAGCGTGCGCCCCTACGCATCACAGTCACCCTGACACCATCACTCTGCGCAATGCTGCGTGATGAACTACTGCGCAAGCGCACTGAACGCTACCTTGAACGCTCACTCGAACTTGCGGCCATGGAGCTCGACCGCACCTCATGCGACTATGAACTCCACGCCATCGCCCGCCATTATCACGAACGCTTTCAGAACGCCCTAGACTTTTACCGCCATGAAATCGCGGGAGATCTCATCGGAGCCTTCGCTCAACTTCAAGAAGATGGGATTATCGAGATCATCACATGCGCGGCAACCCATGGATTTCTCCCCCTCATGGAAATTGTGCCCGAGTCGATGCGAGCCCAGATCCTTATTGGCTGCGATGAATACCGCGAATGTTTCGGTCGCGATCCCGAGGGCATCTGGCTTCCCGAGTGCGGCTATGTGCCTGGCATCGATGCCATCCTCCAAGAAGCCAATTTGCGCTGGTTTGTGGTAGATGCCCATGGCCTCATGTATGGAGAGCCACGCCCACGCTTCGCCATTCACTCCCCCTACTTCACCCCGGCTGGGCCTGCCGTCTTTGGCCGCGATCGTGAGTCGAGCAAGCAGGTCTGGAGCGCAAGAGAGGGATATCCCGGAGATCCAGCCTACCGTGATTTCTACCGGGATATCGGCATGGAACTTCCTGATGACTACCTTCACACCATCTTACCGAACGTGGGCCACCGCCGGAACACCGGCCTGAAGTATCACCGCATCACCGGCTCGCCGCACAAGGAACCATACAATCGCACCTGGGCTATGGCAGCGGCCGACCACCATGCAGGGGACTTTCTCGATAGTCGGGTTCGGCAAATCCGTCATCTCGCTGCGATCCTCCCAGTGGAGCCGCTGGTTCTCAGCCCGTTCGATGCAGAACTTTTTGGGCACTGGTGGTATGAAGGCCCGGAGTTTTTGGATCTTTTCCTCCGTAAGGCGGCTTACGATCAAACGACATTTCGTCTAGAGACACCAGGCGACTACCTCCGCCGCAACCCCACGCAACAAATGGTAAGCCCCTCTCCCTCAAGTTGGGGCAACAAGGGTTACTGGGAGGTTTGGCTGGACCATTGCAACTCCTGGATCTACCCGCACCTCCATGCCGCTGCCCGACGCATGACAGATGCCGCCCGAAACCATGAGTCAATAAGATCCCCGTTTGGCGAGCGCACCCTGCGTCAACTTGCTCGAGAGTTGCTCCTCGCACAATCCAGCGATTGGGCGTTTCTTATGAAGACTGGCACTGCTGTCGAGTACGCCACCCGCCGCACGAAGGATCACCTCCTGCGATTCACACGCCTCCATGAGATGCTGGAGTCCGGGGTGCTCGATGAGCCATTGCTCTCGGCCTGCGAGGAGAGGGACAATCTTTTCCCCAATCTAAATTGGAAACACTACCTGTGAAAAAATCCGTCACGGCATTCCTCTGTGCCTTGGTTCTTGCAGCCTCGCATTGCTCCGCCCGCGCGGAGAACCACATCACCTTCGCCATTCCAGAATCGGGATTTGTCACTCTTGGTATCTTTGACAGCGCCGGTCGATTGGTTCGTGCACTTCACACGCTTGCACCAACTGACGATTTTCGAAAGGGATTAAACGGGTTGATCACTGAGTGGGATGGGTACAACGACAGCGGGGGGATCCTGCCTTCCGGCCATTACCACATCAGGGGGTATCTTATTCCGGAGATTGAAGTTGAAGGCGTTGCCTACCACTTCAATGATTGGCTTTCCGAGACAAATGCGCCGGCGCTCGCCTGGATTGAAGACTTCGCTGTTCTTCCCGGCGATGTCCTCGTGATCTCAGGCAAAACACCGCAAGGCACATTGTTCTGTGCGCGCCATGAGGCTGGAAAAGGTTTTCTGTGGAGCGCTCAGATTGAGGGCGTTCCCCCTGTGCAAATCGCCATCCTCGATCGCACAGCACTTCTAAAAACCTCTTCCTCATGGCATGCTCTCGCCCTCTCCAGCGGCACCCCCTCGGGTGATGAAGTTCCGCCATATGATCCTGTCTCGGTAGACGCTTTGACCTCCAGTGGGAATACCGCAATCTTCGCCATCGGAAACCATCTCGAGGCCTTTCCTCTTATGGATCCACCCCTGCCCAAGCCTCCCTGTACATTCTCTTCGCTTGCTGCAAGTGGTTCCACGATTTTCGGAGCGGCAGAGGAGGGCGTCTTTATTTCCCAAGATTCAAGCCCCTTCCAAAAAATTCCGTTGCCAATTCGCGTCACCTCCCTTTCAACAAACGACAATCACACTTTTTGGTTTACAGGAGCCCCCATGTCCGCAGATCCGGCCCCCATCGTGGCGCAGTCAGATGCAACTGGAGAAATCCTTCGACTCCTGTCCAGTGAACCTGCTGCCCTGCTTCCTGTGCTGGTTCGAGCCCTTCCTGATTTTGCAGGCTTTGTCGTCCTTGAACAATCCCATGCCTCTCAACGCATGCGCCTGATTCGGTTGGCTGAAGATAAAGGGTGGACCACTCTTTGGGAGCGCGTCATTCAAAAGGCACCAGCATTCGGTTTTTTCAATGGAAACATCGTAGAAGACGCCCCCCTATCAGCGAACAAGTTGCTTCGCGTCCGACTCAAAGAAAACCCCCTTACTGGAGAAAATGGAGAAATCGCCTTGTCGGCGACATACGGCCCTCAAGGAACATTTCTTATGACTGAGGACGGGCTCCCTGTTGTTTGTGTTAGTAATCGTACCGACATCACCCGCGTGCTCATGGACTATGGTTTGGCGTCATCCACCTTGCGCTTGATCCAAGGCAATGGGGCCGGCGCTGAGGAGTTTTTAATTCATAACCTAGACAGCATCATCCCGCTGAATGTAGGCGGAATCGAATTGCCATGAGGCAAATTCCCAGCGCCTAGAATTTCCAAAGCTTTCCAAGCTTCGCATCGGTAAAAACCTGGGCACTCATCAAGTAGGACATCGGAGGATTCGGTAGCGGACCATCATCCAATGTCGGCAGATCTTTTCCCTCGCTGGAATCCCAGGGCTGGGTGGCGGCGATATGCAGCGGGGTGCCAACGTGAACCATATGGAAGACCTTCTTTGCCGACTTCAATGGCATGCGCACGCAACCCATTGTGCTAGGATACGGCTTAACAAATCCCCAATGCATTCCGTAGGCGGGCTTGAATTCCATCCAATAGGTCATCGGATATCCGGCGCCGGGGTTGCTAAATCGGCGGCGTTGCTCCTGTTTTGAATAGATTTTGAAATTGCCGTGAGGGGTGGGAGAACCCGCTTTACCTACGGACACAGGAGTGGCAAGCAGCACCTCATCCCCCTCGACCACGTACAACTTTTGAGCCCCGGTACTGAGCTTTACCTTCACCGCTGTGGGATTTTTTGGAGCTTTCACCGGCGGATCGAACGTGAACGAATGGTTCTTGGCGGACTTTGCCGTGGCACACGCGCCAAGAGAGAGCACACACACGGCAGAGAGCGTCAGTAGCAACATACGGAGAGTGGATGATTTCATAAAATTCAAGCCATCAACTGCGTTCTAGAACATTGCGTCAATAGGATTTTGCCCACACCACCCGTTGCCGGCTGGGCTCGCCAGTGAAGAGGCATACTCCGGGTTCTGGAGAATCCTCGAAAGGAATGCAGCGGATCGTGACCTTGAGCTCATCTTTAACCTGATCCTCGACCTCCTTCGATCCGTTCCAATGAGCCAAAGCAAATCCCCCGTGGATTTCAGGCTTTTCACGGTTTTGAGGGGTGAAGAATTTTTTAAACTCTTCTAGCGAATCAATTTTCCGGGTGTGGGTTTCGCGAAACTTGGTGGCGCGCAGAAGCAGTCCTTCTTGTATCTCATCAAGGATGCCAGCAATGGTTCCCGGAATCCCATCAACAGGAACAAACTCTTTTTCCTTTGGCCCACGATCCCGCCTCGCCATGGCAGCGGTGCCTTGAGCAAGGTCCCTGGGGCCAATCTCGATCCGGATCGGGACGCCTTTTTTAATCCACTCCCAGTTTTTAATCCCCCCACCCAGATCACGCGCATCAAGCTCAACGCCTATCGGGATGCCATGGAAATTAATGGCTCGCAGCGAGGAGGCGAGATGGTTGACTGCCTCCAGAACGGCTGCCCGGCTTTCCTCTTTCGGCGTGATCGGAACGATGACCACGTGTGTGGATGCTATTCGAGGAGGAACCACCAGACCATCATCGTCGGAATGCATCATGATCAATGTACCGATCAAGCGCGTGCTCACCCCCCAACTTGTAGTCCAGGCATGCTCGAGCTTCCCTTCGCGCGATTGGTACTGGATACCCGACGCCTTCGAAAAATTCTGCCCGAGGAAGTGCGAGGTACCTGCCTGGATGGCCTTCCGGTCTTGGACCATCGCTTCGATACAATAGGTCTTCACCGCACCTGGGAAGCGCTCGCCTTCACTTTTCTCGCCCGTGAGCACAGGCACAGCGAGGTAATCACGTGCGAATGTCTCATATACGCGAAGCATTTTCATGGTTTCCTCCTCGGCCTCCTCCTGTGTCTCGTGGGCGGTGTGCCCTTCCTGCCAAAGAAACTCGGCCGTCCGCAGGAACACGCGCGGTCGCATTTCCCAGCGCACTACATTCGCCCATTGATTGAGAAGAATCGGCAGATCACGCCAAGATTTCACCCATCGGGCATAGGCTGCGCCAATGATCGTTTCAGATGTTGGCCGTACCACCAATGGTTCGCTCAATACACCTGCTGGAACCAATTTTCCATCCTTGGACTCCAGACGATGATGCGTGACAACCGCACACTCCTTGGCAAACCCCTCTACATGCGCAGCTTCTTTTTCAAGATAGCTGAGCGGGATGAACAAGGGGAAATAGGCGTTGCGATGGCCTGTGGCCTTGAACATTCCATCCAACACGCCCTGCATGCGTTCCCACAAGGCATACCCCCATGGCTTGATCACCATGCAGCCGCGCACTTCTGAGTTTTCCGCCAAGTCCGCTGCACGGACAACTTGTTGATACCACTCTGGAAAATCCTGATCCCGCTTTGGAGACAATGCCGTTTGTTGCTTTTCGCTCATACGCGCAAAATCATTGTCGTGCACGATGACGGGTAAAGACCTTTCTTTATCCACTGGATAAAAGTTACACGACCACCACTGTGCACAGCTCGAACAGTGACGAACCCAATAGCATCGATGTTGCTTCCCAAGCCGTCGCTGAAACGGGCCATAGAACGCGCGCGATGAAAAACCGTCGGGATTTCTCGGGGCCTTAGTCGGCTCCTGGCGCGTCGATGATTCCTCAGCCTGATGGAACAGGAAACAATGGTAGCGCGGATTGTAGGGGGGACACGTTGGGGATGCACGCCGACAAATTGGTCAAGCCGCTAGGCGCTGGCCCGATAGGAATTCTTCGCAACCGGCAAAGGTCGGTCGAATGATATTTTGCTTGATACGTCCGCTCGCCGATTACGGAACCGGGTTCCACCAAGCATCCAGTTTTCTCTGCAGCTCTTCGACCGTTTCCGGATTCTGTTCGGCCAAATTACGGCCTTCCAGCGGATCCGCCTGCAGGTCGAACAACTCCACCTTTTGTTCTGGAATTTCGATCTGCCAGCGGTGGGTTTTAAGCAGATGGTGCGGCTCGCGCCAGATCGTCAGTTTCCAAACATTGGAAACAATGGAGCGTGCGCGCAAAGCGGCACCCGGATTATCTACAGCGATCATATCAACCGTATAGTTTTCGAGGAACAGGTGTCTGCGTTTTGCAACCGCATCGTGATCAAGGAGGTTGATTCCCTCCGCTACATCCGGGATTTCAATCCCGCAAGCAGCTAGCACGGTTGGCAAGATATCCAGGTTACTGGCGAGATTTTCCTTGTCCATCTTCGGGGCCACTTTGCCGGGCCACTTGACCATGATCGGCGTGCGCACACCTAATTCATAGGGAGAAGCTTTCACATTTCCTCTGCTGCCCATGCGCGCGCCGTAACCATTGTCGCAGATGGTGACGATGATCGTCTTCTCGGTCAGGCCCTTATCTTCGAGATGATCGAGCAATTCACCGCAGGTTTCATCGAACCACTCGCACATCCCATAGTATTTTGCGGCGGGTTGGTCGGCACCCATGCCAATGTATTTTTGCTCAAGCCGCTCTGGGGGCGTATGTGGATCGTGCGGCATGAACGGTGCATACCAGACCATAAACGGCTTCCTCTGATCTTGTGCCTTCTGGATAAAATCCCAAATGGGCTGCATCGTTTCGCGGCCGATACCGAGGGAATACTCCGAACCGTGCCGATTCGTTTCACCCATACTGTCTGTGAATCCGGAAACGCTCTTCGGGTCACCCTGCCAGTATTTGCCTGTGTGCAGGCTGAGATACCCACGCTCTGCGAGCAGTTGCGGGAGCTGAGGATTGCCAGCAAAGCGATCGACCCAACTCTGCCGCGTGCTCCAGTCGCCGACATCTTTGACAGGGTCATTGCCTGTCCAACCGTGCCGGTGCGGAGACAAACCAGTGAGTATCGTTGCCAAGGATGGAGCGCAGACGGCTGTCGTTACATAGCCCCGCTCATAAACCAAACTCTGCGACGCCAATTTATCGATCTGCGGGGTCTTGATCATCTCATGCCCCATGAAATGATAGTCGGCGTAGCCCTGATCATCGCTAATGATCAAAACAACATTTGGAGGAGTCTCTTCGGCGAAACAACTAAAAACGCCTACAAAAATAGCAAAAAGCAATGCTTGGATCATATGTAGAATATTTATTGGGATACTATCTTTAGAAATATAAAAGAAGCAATAAGTAAAAAGCAACAGTATGACTTCCAAAAGCCACAAAAAAAACAAAAAAAAGCCCGGTGATTTGTTTCCAAATCACCGGGCAAAACTCTGGCAACGACCTACTCTCGCACAACCTATAGAAGCACTACCATCGGCTCTGCAGCGTTTCACTTCCGTGTTCGGTATGGGAACGGGTGGTTCCACTGCGCGGGATCACCAGACTTCGAAAACCACTTACAACACAAATGAAGTAAGAAATTAACGCATGTCTGGCGGCCAGAATATGTCAGAGAACATACAATGTTCTTTGAAAATCGCACATTAAGTTGAAAAAAAACCGCTTTAATAAAAGCTGAAAGAAGATAAAAGCCGAACGAACATTAGTATTGCTAAGCTCAACACATTACTGCGCTTATACCCGCAACCTATCAACGTGGTGGTCTACCACGGTTCTTCAGGGAGATCTCATCTTGGGAGAGGCTTGGCGCTTAGATGCTTTCAGCGCTTATCCTTTCCAAAC
>ERZ889217.11-NODE-11-length-107286-cov-11.074773_pt1 | contig 107286 bp, 73 predicted proteins | sample MGYA00521098_ERZ889217 | MGnify/ENA primary metagenome ERZ889217 (study PRJEB32303, sample SAMEA104408613) | aquatic metagenome | biome: Brackish water; feature: Pelagic; material: water | place: Baltic Sea | collected 2014-06-10T22:04:00 | depth 2,362 m ... | reverse complement strand
ATCAGCCACTCAAAATGCGTGGGGATCACTCTCGGCAAATACGGCGATGAATGGGACAACAAGGCTGCGACGGCTAACGCCTACAATGAAACCATCGAGCGCGCGATGAAGAAGGGTTGGAACAAGGAGACCGTCGGTAGCCATGTGGTGCGGAAAAACAAAGTCTCTCACTGCGAGCAGGCCGGCATCGTGGGCAGCCTCGGGTGCATTTTCAGCACGCTGGAGGGCAACGAATTTCGCCATATCCACACGCACAAGCTCTTCAGCGGAGCGGAAACGGCCGCGATCAAATTCCACGCGCCGATCGATATGGTGATCAAGGACAACCTGGTCCGCCAATCGGGAGGCTACGGGATACTTTGGTTGGACTGGATGGCGCAGGGAACGAGGGTTTCCGGGAACCTCTTCTTCGACAACCTCAACCAGAATGTGTTTATGGAGGTCAATCACGGCCCTTATCTGCTGGATAATAACATTTTCTTGGGAACAGCCTTGAGGAATTGGTCCCAAGGCGGAGCGTATTGCTACAACATCCTGCCCGGCGCGATCACCGTGGATCCGCAGACACGGGAGACCCCCTACCACCGTCCGCAATCTACCGAAGTGCTGGGACTCTCCAGCATCGCCGGCGGGGACGACCGGTATCTCAACAACCTGATGACGCAGCCGAACGCCTTCGCCTCGATCAAAAAAACAATCAAGAACATGGTCTTGGAAGGCAACCAGCCGGTGCAATCCGCCAAGATCCTCGAGAAGGACGACGGGATTTACCTTTCGTTCGAATTGCCGGAAATGGAGCCGACACAACCTGTCACTGCCGAACGCCTCGGCAAAACGCTCGTTTCAAAAACCACCTTTGCGAACCCGGACGGCACGCCGATGAAGATCGACACCGATTACTTCGGCAAGCCCCGCGACCCGGCAAATCCCGGAGCCGGCCCCTTCGCCGGGCTCAAACCAGGAAAACACGAGATCAAGGTCTGGCCGAAAGAACTCAGGTCGCCCGCGAATGGCGCGAATCGCCGCGAATGAAAAACCAACCTCAAGGAGCGTGGGCGTCCCGCGCACCAATGACCCAAGGTAGGGATGGCTCGCCGCAGCCGTCCCAAGCCTCAGGTGCAAAGCGCCTTCCCCGTGCGAGACTCCGCCTCAAAAATCGGGCGTCTCGGCGATCCGCCCCTACCATTGGCCACTTTCCCAATTCCGTGCTCCGATTCGCGTCCATTCGCGTCATTCGCGGGTTGTCCTCCCCTTTTCGAGCGCTCAAGCAGACACCCCCCAATGAAAGCTAAGAACATTCGAATAGCCCTGCTCACTTTGTGGCTTGGAGCAAGCGCCATTGCGTCAGACCAATCAGTCAACCCGATCCTCAAAGTGGGCGATCCCGGATTTCTTTACACCGCCGATCCCGCCGCCGAGGTCTTTGACGGCAAGGTCTATGTCTATTGCTCGCACGATCAGCCGGATGCGAAGAACTTCAAGGGCATGCAGGACTACGTCTTGCTGGAATCTTCTGATCTCAAGACATGGATCAACCACGGGGTGGTTCTGAAGCCCCGGGAGTATTCGTGGGCGTCGGGCCAGATGAACGCGCCGGATGTCGCTTACAAGGACGGGTGGTATTATTTCTATTTTCCCTACGACAAAACCCATGTCGGCGTCGCCAAAAGCCAAACCCCCGTTGGACCCTGGAGCGAGGCGGTAACGGATAAAATCGGCACAATTTTCGATCCGTGCGTGTTCGTCGACGACGACGGGCAGGCGTATATCTACGGCAACGACCACAAGGTCGATATCGGAGACAAGGGTTGGCATGTCATGGGGGCGCGGCTGAAGCCGAATATGATCGAGTTGGACGGCCCGTGGCAGCGGCTTTCCGAGGAGGAAGTGAATGAGGCGGTCACGGTCTTCAAACGGAACGGCAAGTATTACTTCATGGCGCGCAAAGACAAAAAGACGGTCTATTTCATGGCCGATTCGCCCCTTCCGACCAAACCCTACGCGACCTTCCAAGGGGCCGTCACAGGCGATGTGATCGGCGCTCCCGCGCACACCTCGGCGATCGAGTTTTCCGGGCAGTGGTATCTGTTTTATCACCTCGGGAGTGAGGTGAATGAGGGAAGCTTCTTCCGTCGCTCCGTCTGTTTTGACAAGATGGAATTCAACGAGGATGGCACCATCAAACCGGTTTCATTCACGCTGGGGAAGAGCCTCGGCGGGGAAAATGAAAGTCAATGACCCAGGCAATAGAGCAATCCACGATATGATCAGATTCCCACAGGCCACCCTTACCTTTCTTGTGACCCTTGGTATCCTTGCCATGGATCATGTTCATGCCACGGAGGGGGAACGCCGCTCTGTCGGTCACCCGAATATCGTGGTGATCCTCACGGACGATCTAGGCTATGGCGATGTGGCGCACCTGAATCCGGAATCCAAAATCCAAACGCCCCAGCTTGATGCACTGGCTGCTGAGGGTGTGACGGCGTTGGATGCCCATTCGCCCTCTGCGGTCTGCAGTCCCTCCCGCTACGCGATGCTCACCGGGCGTTATGCTTGGCGCGGGGTTTTGAAAGCAGGCCGTCTCGACCCGTGGGATGAGCCAGTCATCGAAACCAACCGCCCGACGCTGGCGACCCTGCTCGACGCCGCCGGTTACGACACGGCGTTTTTCGGCAAGTGGCATCTCGGGTTTCTCTGGCCCTGGAAGGATGGCCAGAGACCGTCGAAGAAGGACCTCGGCAACGGCGACACCAGCAAGGCGACCAATGCGATGTTCGACTGGAGCAAGCCGATCCAAGGCGGGCCGATCGGCGCGGGGTTCGATTACTACTTCGGCGTCGATGTTCCGAACATGCCGCCCTATGCGTTTATCGAAAACGACAAGCTGACTTGTGAGCCGGTTGATGTCGATGGCAGAAAGCTCAAGGTCATGCTCAAAGCGGGCCATATCCACGGGAGCGGGCCCGGGCAGGCGGGATGGCAACTCGAAAACATCATGCCCGAACTCACCACACGCGTGGGGGATTACATCGGGAGCCATGCCAAGAAACCGAAACCATTTTTCCTCGTTTTCAGCATGATCTCGCCCCACACGCCGATCGTGCCCACCAAGGAATTTCAAGGCAAAAGCGGCGCGGGGCTCTATGGCGACTATGTGGTGCAGACCGACGATGCCATCGGCAAGGTGGTCGCGGCCCTCAAAAAAGCGGGAGTTTTTGAAAACACCCTCGTTGTCGTTTCGAGCGACAATGGCCCCGAGGAGTTCACCCGGGAATTGGCCCGGACCCACCAGCACAGCCCCGCCGGACCGCTGCGCGGAATGAAGCGTGATCTCTTGGAGGGAGGTCACCGATTGCCCTTCATCGCCTCATGGCCGGATGGAGGCATCAGCGGCGGGCGGCGGATTGATGTGACGATCAGCCTCACCGACCTCTTCGCCACATTGGCGGCCGCCACCGGATCAAAAATCCCCAACGGCGCCGCCGAGGACAGCATCGATCTCCTGCCGGCCTTGCGCGAAAACAAACCCGTTCGCTCAAACCTCGTTTACCATGCCGCCAACGGAAAACTCGCCCTGCGCGAGGACGATTGGGTTTACCTCCGGCGCGGCGGAAACCTCAAGGAGCCGGAGTGGTATTTGCGCGAGCGCGGAGCAGACCCCCTGCCGGACACGCCGCTTCTGTTTAACCTGGCCGAGGATCCCCGCCAGTTCAAAAATCTGGCCGGCAGCCACTCCGAGCGACTCACCGCCATGGAGGCGAAGCTCCAATCCATCGAGCGCTGAAGGAATCCATGGACACTCTTTCAATCAAATTTACATCAACGACACAACAGTGAAGAAGATCAATGACATGAAGAAAATACTAACAGGATTCGCGGTTGCCGCAGCGTCCGCGTCCAGCCTCATGGCGGACAACCCGATCATCAAACACATCTTCACGGCAGATCCGTCGGCACACCTCTACGAGGGAAAAGTTTTCATCTATCCTTCCCACGACCAGGACAAGCCCGACTGGTTTAACATGGTGGATTACCATGTCTTCTCGTCAACGAATCTCGTGGACTGGACGGACCACGGAGTCGCCTTGGATGTGAAGGATGTGCCCTGGGCTAAAGAGTATATGTGGGCCCCGGATTGCGCCTACAAGGACGGCATCTATTACTTCTATTTCCCGGCCAGGGACAAAGCCGGTGATTTCCGGATCGGGGTGGCGACCAGTAAATCACCATCCGGCCCGTTCAAGCCCGAGCCGAACCCGATTGAAGGGAGCTTTTCGATCGACCCCTCCGTCTTCATCGATGACGACGGTGCGGCGTATATGTATTTCGGTGGTATGGGTGAGCACGGAATGGCCAAGTCGCCGATGGTGGCGCGACTGAAGGACAACATGAAAGAATTCGCCGAAGAGCCCAAGCGCATCGAGGGGCTGGATTTCTTCTTTGAAGGCGCCTGGATGAACAAGATCAATGGCACTTACTACCTTTCCTATTCCACAGGTAATAAGAACAAGCAATACAAGCCGAGTGCCCTTGCCTACGCGACATCGGACTCACCCTGCGGGCCATTCAAATACCGGGGAGTATTCCTGAAGTCGGTGGGCATCTGGACGAATCACCACTCCATTATCAATATCAACGGCGACTGGTATCTCTTTTACCACAACGGCGCCCTGAAGGGTGGAGGAAATAACAACCGAAGCGTGTGCATAGACCGCCTCTATTTCAACCCGGATGGCACCATCAAAATGGTGGAACCCACCAAGGAAGGCGTGCCCGCCGTGGATTTGGGTAAACCAAATGCTCAATAATCTTGCCCGAAAGCATTTTATTTAACCACGGAGGACACGGAGAGCACGGAGGGAAATCAGTTGCTCGAATTTTTCGAATAACTGCTGCTGCCGGCAAAATCTCCAACGCTCCCTAAAACCTTCCTGTGAACCCTTTAAATCTTGTCATCCTGTCTAAAAACACCATGCAAAACCTCTTCTTCCGCTCCGTGTCCTTTGACTCGCTCGCTCCCGCTCGTTTGATTCCCAGATTTCCCAATCTGCTCCTCCTGCGGAGCTGCCTTTGGCAGTCTATCTCGACCTTCCCAAGGTCTCGGTTCGCCCCTTCGCGGCCAACCTTCGGTTGCTCTACCTCGCGCCTGCCCCGGCGCTCGGTTGTGTCCTCCGTGGTTAATTTTCTTCTTCTGCTCCCCGCGTTCGCGATGGCCTCGGCGGTGGCCGCCGATCCGCGCCCGAACATCGTGCTTGTCGTCGCTGAAGACATTGGGCCAGACACTGGCGCCTACGGCTGCAAGGACGCGATCACGCCCAATATGGACCGCCTCTCCAAAGAAGGTGCGCTGTTCACCCGCGCTTTCACCCACTGCGGCGTCTGCGCTCCCTCCCGCAGCGGAATGATCACCGGGCAGTATCCGCTGAAATACGGTGGCCAAAACATGCGATCGATTGTCGTTAACCCGCCCCGCCCATTCACTGAGAAACTCCGGGAGGCGGGTTACCATGTGATGTGGTCCGGCAAGACGGACTTCCAAGGCGTGTCGGAAAAGGAACTGGCCCAGGATCGAAAGCCATGGATACAGGCTTCGAGGAAGCCCAAGGAGCCCTTTTTTGCCTACTTGAATGTGATGGTCAGCCACGAGAGCCAGGTCCGCGCCACCGATGAGGAGCACGCCAAGAACACCGCCGCACTCAAACCCTCCGACCGCCGCGATCCGGCCAAGGTCGAACTCCCGCCGTTCTACCCGGACACCCCGGCCGTCCGCCGCGAGGTCGCCCATTACCATGAGCTTGTCACGGCCGTCGACTACACCCTCGGCCGCGTGCTGGATTGGCTGAAGGCGCACGACCTGGAGAAAAACACCATCGTGATCTTCACTGGCGACCACGGGCGTGGCATGCCACGCTTTAAGCGTTCGCCGAAGGATACCGGCACGCGCGTCCCGCTCATTATCCGCTGGCCCGACCAATTGCCCCCAGGCACCGTCCGCGAGGACTTCGCCAGTTGGATCGACTTCGCGCCGACTTTCCTGACGCTCGCCGGCGTGCCGGTCCCGCCGGAATTCGATGGTCATTGCTTCCTGCCCAAGGCCGAGCAGCCTCCGAAATATGTCTACAGCTTCCGCGATTTCATGGACGAGAGCTTCGATAAGGTCCGCTCGGTCCGCGACGCGCGCTACCGCTACGTCCGCAACCTCGCTCCCGGCGTCGATGAGGCCGGCGAGGTGGCCTACCAGGAAGCCGGTCAGACGATGCATGAGCTCCGCCGCATCCAGGCCGAAGGCAAGCTGACGCCCCTGCAGGCGCTCTACTTCGACCCTAACCGACCAAAGGAACAACTCTACGACACGCAGAACGACCCTTGGGAAGTGAAAGACCTTGCCGGCGATCCGGCCCACGCCGCCAAACTCGCTGAGCTCCGAGCCGAATGCGACGCCTGGCTCGCCCGGTGCGGCCCCCTCGCCGATATGCACGCCGATGAGCTCGTGCAGCGTGGCATCATTCTGCCGCGCAAGCCCATTTCCCAGAAACCATTAAAAAAAGAAGAAGTTCCTAAGTAACAAAATTTATCATGCTAACCCAAAGAAGTTTATTTAACCACAGAGGACACAGAGAACACGGAGAAGATTGTGTGTGCACGGCTGCATTCGCTGCGCGTATGGGGCAGAACCAAAGCAAAAACTCCGCAAGTGGGCTTGCCAGATTTTTGCTTTTTTCTGCCAATCCCAGTTTGCTGGGATCATCCGTGCCCATCCGAGCAATCCGTGGTTGGTTTTTCCCAGAAATGCGCCCCGCAAGTTCTTTTTTCAGAAACTATAAAAATAAGAACCAGTTCCTAATTAAAAAGTTCCACAGTCCTCACAATAAATATGCAAAACATCTTCTTCCGCTCCGTGCTCTTTGACTCGCTCGCCCCCGCTCGTCTCGCCCCTTCGGGGCCAACCTTCGGTCGCTCTACCTCCCGCCTGCCCCGGCGCTCGGTTGTGTCCTCCGTGGTTAAATTTCTTCTTCTGTTCCCCGCATTCGCGATGGCTTCACCGCGAGTCTATGAAATCTGGGAGCCGCAGCCTGCGCCGAACAACGGGAGCAATTGGGAAAGCACGAAAGCCGACGAAAAGCGGAAATCCTATGACAAGGATTGGGAGCAGTGGTCCTACCCCATCGGCAATGGTTATGTCGGCGCGTCCGTCTTTGGGCGCACGGACTCCGAGCGCATTCAGATCACCGACAAGACGCTTCACAATAAAGGGGTTTACGGGGGTGGCGGGCTGACGAACTTTGCGGAGGTCACTCTCGATTTTAACCACAAAGCCGCCCAGAACTACCGCCGTTCGCTCAACCTCAACGAAGCCATAGCGCTCGTTTCCTACAAGCAGGATGGGGTCACTTACAAACGCGAGTATTTTGCCTCCTACCCGGACAATGTCGTTGCCGTGCGGCTCACCGCCGATCAAAAGGGCGCGCTTTCTTTCACCGTGCGCGCCGAGATTCCCTACCTCGATGCGAAAGATCGCACCGGCACGGTCACGGCGGAGGGGAATCTGCTGACCCTCAAGGGAACGATTCCGCATTTCAACTGCAACTACGAAGGGCAGATCAAGGTGCTCAACGAAGGTGGGTCTGTCTCGGCCGACCCTGCCAATGCGACCATCAAGGTGGAAAAGGCCGATGCCGTCACTCTGCTGATCGCCACGGGAACCAACTACCGGCTCAGTCCCGAGATGTTCCAAAATCCCGCCGAAAAAAAACTCGATCCCAACAAATTCCCACACGACGAGGTGACTGCTCGGATCGCTGCGGCGCAGGCGCTGGGCTTCGCCGCGCTGAAGGAAAGGCACCTCAAGGATTATCAGAACCTGTTCGGCCGCGTGTCGGTGAACCTCAACTCCACCCCCTCGACCGATCCGACCCACCTTCTTCTCGAGAAATACAAAAAGGGCGAGTCGAACACTTGGCTGGAGGAGTTGATGTTCCAGTATGGACGCTACCTGCTCATTGCCAGCTCGCGCGAAAAGAGCCTGCCCGCCAATTTGCAAGGGGCCTGGAGCGCCTACCAAAACACGCCATGGTCGGGCGGCTTTTGGCACAATATCAATGTGCAGATGAATTACTGGGGAGCGATGAGCGCCAACTTGGGCGAGTGCTTCGAAGCTTACATTGCCTTTTTCAAAGCCTACCTCCCTGTGGCGCAAAACCACGCCGCTGATTATGTGCGCAAACACCATAAGGAGAAGTTGTCCAAAGGCGGCGACAACGGCTGGATCATCGGAACCGGAGCGAATGCCTACTACATTCCCGGTGCCTCGGGAGGGCATTCCGGGCCAGGCACGGGCGGCTTCACCGCCAAGTTGCTGGTGGATTATTATCTGTTCACGCAGGACCGGAAATTCCTCGAGGAAGTCGCCTATCCGGCGATGCTGTCCTTGAGCAAATTTTACTCCAAGGCGCTGGTGCCCCGCGGGGAATTTCTTTTGGTCGAACCCTCCGCTTCTCCCGAACAAAAAGCCACTGCCGAGCAGATCGAACGGATCACGGGCCGCCCGGCCAAAGGAAAGTATTTCATCACCGCAGGCTGCACATTCGACCAAGGCTTCGTCTGGGAAACCTTCTCCGACACGCTCGCGCTGGCCAAAAAGCTGGGCAAAACCGATCCCTTCCTCGAGACGATCCGTGAGCAAATGGGCCGCCTGGATCCGATCCAGATCGGCGCGGATGGGCAGATCAAAGAATACCGCGAGGAGACGCACTACAGCGATATCGGCGATCCCAAGCACCGCCACATCTCCCACATCTGCCCGCTCTTTCCCGGCACACTCATCAATCCTACCCGACCCGAGTGGATGCAGGCCGCGAGCAAGACGCTCGATCTCCGCGGCATCAAGACAACGGGCTGGGCGTTGGCTCATCGCATGAACAGCCGCGCTCGCCTGGGCGAAGGGGATAAAGCCCATGAGGTCTATCAGGAACTCCTTCGCGAACGCACCTTGCCGAACCTCTGGACGGTGCATCCTCCGTTCCAAATTGACGCAAACCTCGGCTCGATGGCCGGTGTCGCGGAGATGCTCCTGCAAAGCCATGAGGGGACGATCAAAATCCTCCCGGCCTTGCCCAAAGCATGGAAGACCGGTTCCTTCCAGGGCCTCGTGGCGCGCGGGAACTTTGTCGTCTCCGCCGATTGGAGCGAAGGAAAGATCCGTTCGATTTCCATCCAGTCCAAGAGTGGGGGCAAATGCCGCCTTGCCAGCTCCGGCATCGGGGCGGCAACCGTCAAGGATGGCAAAGGCAAGCCCGTGAAGACCTCTAGCGAAGGAAGCGACCTGATCCAATTCGAGACCACCGCCGGGGAGACTTATTCCATTCAAAAACCATGAAAACATCCACCCGCGCGATTCAGGCGGCAGCCGCTTCAGCGCCACCGTCCAAAAGCAAAAAAGACGCCCGCGAATGACGCGAATGGACGCGAATGGGGAAGGAAAACAAACTGGAGGGCTGACCGCCGTGTCGGCCCAAGCTTCAGCCGCGAACGCGGCGACAGAGTTCAACCGTGAATCCGAAGAAAATCCCCGCGAATGAAAGACAAAGTTTTCAGTTTTCCATCGCCCCCAATGGTAGGGTCTGCTCGCCGAGCGGACCCAAGATTCAGGCGCGAAGCGCCGTCCCGACCGTCAAAGACACAACCCCGCGAATGTCGCAAATAAACGCGAATAAAAGCCGCCCCCGGGAGCGCCGACGTCCCCGTCGGCCCTGCCCCTCAAGGAGGGTTGGGCGTCCCGCCCACCAAGTTGGATCAATGTGGGCGAGACGCGCCACGCTCCATGAGACGGCGCGGTCGCGCCTGAAGTTTGGGACCCCTCGGCGAGGCGTCCCTGCCATTTATTTTCGATGGGCGCTGCCGCGCAGGCAAATCAAATTCCGAATCCCGCCACAAGGATGTGATTGTCGGGGATGAATAAATGCGGTCCTCCCATCACATCCCTTTTATGAGAATCAAAAAACTGCTCCTCACCGCCTTTGCGGGAAGCTTCCTGCTCACCACCACCCACGCGCAATGGTCGCACAGGGAAGGCGAACCGGAGCCGCACCCGCCGGGCAAACTCGTTCAGCCGTTCACCCAAGCCGAGTGGGACGCCAGCAACTTCGCGCCGCCGGAGGCCCTCGAGTGGTTCCGCGATGCAAGGTATGGAATGTTCATTCATTTCGGCCTCTCAACGCATGACAACGCCGACCTCTCCTGGGGAACCTGCCAGACGCGCAAGGCCCCGGATCGCGGCTCCGGGCCGGTTCTGGACGAGGTTTGGAAGGCCTACCCGAAGGATTTCAAATTGGAGAAATTCAACGCCAAGGAGTGGGTCGAAATCGCGAAGGCCGGGGGCTTCAAATACATCGTCGTCATCGCCAAGCACCACGATGGCTTTCACCTTTGGAACACGGCGCAGTCGGATTTCAAGGTCACCAACACCCCGTTCGGGCGGGACTATCTGAAAGAAATCGCCGACGCCTGCCAGGAGGCCGGAATGCCTTTTGGAATCTACTACTCCCAGCGCGATTGGTATCACCCCGACTACATGCCGACCGAACCAACGGGCGAGCGGCACAAAAAATACAACGACTACCAGTTCAAAGCCGTCCGCGAGTTGCTGACGAAATACGGCAAGGTCGATATTCTCTGGTGGGACGCCGCGTGGTGGGGCGGGATGTTCACCCCCGACATGTGGGATGCGGAAAAACTCACCCGCATGGCGCGCGCACTCCAGCCCGGCATTTTGCTGAACAACCGCGCCTCCGTGCCTGGTGACTTCGACACGCCCGAGCAGCGTCTCGGCTTCTTCCAAGACTGGCGCCCGTGGGAGTCCTGCATCTGCCTGACAAGCAGCTGGAGCTACGGCGGAGGCGAGCCGAAATCCCGCGCCCAACTCATCCAAATGCTCGTCGCCAACGCCGCCTGCGACGGCAACTTCCTCCTCTCTTGGGGTCCCCAGTGGAACGGTGAGTTTGCGCCGAAGGAAAAAGCCCGCCTGCTCGAAGTCGGCGAGTGGCTCAAGGAAAACGGCCGCGCCATCTACGGCACACGCGGCGGCCCGTGGAAGTGGTCGTCCTGGGGCGGCTCCACACGCCGCGACAAAACCGCCTGGCTCCATGTCGTCAAAGCCGGGAAAATCGAACTCCCCGCCCTGCCCGGACGCACGGTGCTCTCCGCGCAGTTGCTCAACGGCGAGAAGGTCGACTTCCAGCAAGACGGAAAAACGCTGACCGTTACCGTCCCCCAAGCCTCGCCGGTTTCGATCGTCGAACTCGCCTTCGACCAATCGGTGGATGGCATTCCCTCCATTTCGGATGGTGCCGCACACTCGATCTTCAATGATACCTCGACCTACGGGAAAATCGTTTCCAGGAATGCAAAGGTCGCAACCAGTTCGACCTCGCCAAATGTCGAAATTGACCTGGGCCGCGAGGTTTCCGTCACCGGTGTCCGCGTGCTCAACGGCACGAAAGACGATCAACCCGCGAAGGACGCAACTGCGACCCTCCGCCTCTCGATTTCCTCCGACGGCACGACCTGGACCGAAGTCTGGAAAACCGAAAAAATCCTGCCGCAGTGGGAAATCCCTGTGAACGATTTCGTCGCCGGAGCGGAAGTCCCCGGCCGCAAAGCCCGCTATCTCCGCCTTGAAATAAAATCGGAGAAACCCGCTCCCCTCCACCTCAAGGAAGTCGAAGTCTACGGATTCCAAGACCAAAAAATCGCTCATTAGCCAAAACGCCCCCCTCGATGATGGCATCCACCATGAAATCACTCATCACACCATCAATTCTCGCCCTCCTCGCGGCTGCCACTCCGGCGCGAGCGCAGGATACCCCCGTGCTCGAGCAACTCGCCGCTCACAATGTCGTGGGGGACTCGCCCAGCCAGGACACGCGTGCAAAACCCAACATCCTCATTATCTTGGCCGACGATCTCGGCTACGGGGATGTGAAACGTTACAATCCGGAGCGGGGAAAGATCCCCACCCCGAACATCGACAAGCTGGCCTCGCAGGGCATGCTTTTCACCGACGCGCATACCTCGAGCGGTGTCTGCTCCCCCACCCGCTACACGCTGCTTACCGGGCGCTATCATTGGCGGACGCGCCTGCAGAGCTATGTTCTGAATTATCTGGATGGTCCGCTTATTGCGCCGGGCCGTCTCACCCTCGCGAGTCTACTTAAACAGAACGGCTACCGCACGGGTGCCATTGGGAAGTGGCACCTCGGCTGGGATTTCCAGTTCACGGCCGACGAGCGCCAACGACTCCAGAGCTATGGCGGAAAGGCGGGCGGTGGAGGCAAGGTCAACACGGCAGTCACCAACGAGGATCTGGCCGCCTGGCGCACGATCTATGCCCGCCAGTTTCGTGGTGGTCCGTTGGCCTGCGGCTTCGATTCCTATTTTGGCACCGATGTCCCCAACTTTCCGCCGTATTGTTTTATTGAAAACGACCGCACGGTTGGCATTCCCAGCGAACTGCTCGCCGCCGATGCCTTCAGGAAAAATCAGGCCGACATTCAGGGCCCTGCAGTGCCCGGATGGAAGCTGGAGGATGTTCTCCCAGCCCTCGAGGAACGGGCGTGTGCGTTCATCCAAAATGCGGCAAAGGCCCCTGAACCATTCTTTCTCTACCTGCCGCTCACCGCGCCCCACACCCCCATCGCGACCACCAAGGAGTGGCGTGGCAAGAGTGGACTCAACGACTACGCGGACTTTGTGATGCAGACCGATGCCACCGTTGGCCGGGTGCTCCAGGCTTTAGAAGAAAGCGGGGCCGCGCAAAACACCCTGGTCGTGTTCACCAGCGACAATGGCTGTGCCCCCTATGTGGGGGCCGAGGAACTCGAGGATAAAGGGCATTTCCCGAGCGGCCCATTGCGGGGCTACAAGGGGGACGCATGGGAAGGCGGCCACCGCGTGCCATTCATCGTGCGCTGGCCGGGAAAAGTGAAACCCGACACGCGGTGCGATGCGCTGGTGTCGCAGGCCGATCTCATGGCCACCCTGGCTGAAACACTGAATTTCAAACTCCCCGACAACGCGGGCGAAGACAGCTTCAGCCTCATGCCGCTCCTCCAAGGCGGCAACAAGCCCGTGCGCGAATATGCCATCAGCCAGGCAATGAATGGTCTGCCCGCGCTGCGAAAAGGATCGTGGAAGATCATCTTCGGCAAGATGGGAGGCGGCTTCAAAAAAACACCGGACAGCGCCGCCACCGGCCAACTCTACGACCTCGCCACCGATCTCGGGGAAACCAAAAACCTCTGGAATGAGCAGCCCGAACTCGTCACCGAACTGACCGCCACCATGTCCCGCCTCGTTGCCGATGGCCGCAGCACGCCAGGCGAGCCGCAGCAAAACGATGTTCCCGTGCGCTGGCAGCGGTTTCTCGAGCGCTCCTCTCCCGCAAAATAGCACCCGCCACTTGAAACACCTACCCGCAACCATTAGATCATATCAACAGCAGTGTGCTTTTGGACAATGGCGCGGTAGCGCCCGGTCCCGGGGAGCGCGCCCGCCCTCGGGTGCCGCCGGGTGCGCCCCGCGCCCGACTTGGAGAACTTCGAGCGGCCTCTGGCCGGATTTTTCCATTCGCCCCGCGAGGGCGCGTGGCGGTGCGCCCGAGGCGGGCGCGCTCCCCGGGACCCATCAAAGTGAAGTCATCCGAAAATCCAAAACCTTGGAGACTTTGGTATCCAACCTCACCCTTCTTAAGGGACAAGGGGACAGGTGAAGGAAACGATCGTCATCCAATTCGAGACGATCGCAGGGCAGAATTGCCTCATCGAACAATCATAAAAATATCCACCGTCATATAGTTCGAATGCGCGATAGACGGTAGATGCAAATGATCAGAATGTCTCATGATTCCGCTGCTTCGTGCCCTGAACGAAGCGGGCTACTCCTCAACTTAACGAGACATCATTAGTCATGAAAGCATCCACCATCAAAGCGCTCATTACGCCATCAATACTCGCCCTCCTCGCGGCGGCCAATCCGGCGAGAGCACAGGACACCCCCGTCCTCGAGCAACTCGCTGCCCACAATGTCGTCTGGGATTCGCCCAGCCAGGACATGCACGGCTCGATGCCGATTGGCAACGGCGACCTCGCCGCGAATTTCTGGGTTGAGCCGAGTGGCGATCTGGTTTTCTACCTCTCCAAAAGCGATTCGTGGGATGCCGAGCAGGAACTCCTCAAGCTCGGCCGCGTGCGCATCCGGCTCGACAAGCCCTTCGTTCGCGACGGCCGGCCGTTCCGACAGGAACTCGACTTGGCCCGTGGCTGCATCGTGGTGGAATCCGGCACAGGGGAGGACAAAACCACGGTGGACTTCTGGATCGATGCCAACCGCCCGGTGGTGAATGTCGAGATCAAGAGCGCCGAGGTGTTCACTGCGCAGGTCGCCCTGGAGCATTGGCCGAAGGAATCCTACAGCAATCGTCCGACGCAGAGCACGGACATCGCGAAAACCAACGCGGCGGCCTCTCCCGAGGCCCTGCGCGGCGACACGATTCTGCCGGCAGAGGACAACACCATCCGGTGGCATTACCGCAACACCGAGAGCATTTTTGCCGACACCCTGAAAAACCAGCATCTGGGCCATGCGGTGGATAAATTTCATGACCCGCTGTTGAACCTCACCTTCGGCGGTTTGATCGCCGGGGAGGGATTGGTCACAAAGGATGACAGGACCCTTGCCACCGCCGCGCCGGTGAAGTCCCTCGACATCCGCATCCATGCGCTCACCGCGCAAACGCCCGAGGCCGCCGCGTGGGTCTCACAACTCGAGAAACTTCACGCCGCCAACGATCAGGTCGCCGCCCGCGAAGCGCGCCCGGCGCATGAACAATGGTGGAAGGATTTTTGGAACCGCAGTTGGATTTCCCCGGAGGGCACAGAGGAGGCCAAGGCCGTGGGCCGCGCCTATGTCCTGCAGCGCTGGATTCAAGCCGGTGCCGGGCGTGGAGCCTACCCGATCAAGTTCAACGGCTCGCTGTTCACGGTGGATGGCTTTATGGACAAAAAAGGCGTTCTGCAAGAGTTCGGGCCGGACTGGCGGAAGTGGGGCGGCTGCTACTGGTTCCAGAACACGCGCGAGCCGTATTGGGCGATGCTCTACTCCGGCGATTACGACCAGATGGAGCCGCTCTGGAAGATGTATCGCGACGCTTTGCCGTTGCTGAAGGAGCGCACCAAAACCTACTTCAACCACGACGGGATTTTTTGTTCTGAAACCATGCACCCGTGGGGCCTGAACAAGCAGGGCGACTTCGGAAATAACAATCCCGACTTTTATCCGGCAAATGGATTTATCCGCTTGTATTGGGACAGCGGGAACGAGCTTTCGCAAATGATGCTCGACTTCTACGAGCACACGGGAAACGAGGAGTTCGCCAAGACCACGCTCGTCCCGATCGCGGATGGGGTGGTGACCTTTTACGAGCAACACTACCCAAAAACCGAGCCCGGCAAGCCCCGCTTCGCGCCGGCCATGAGCTTGGAAACTTGGCACACCGCTGAGGATCCGCTCCCGGTGATTGTCGGCTTGCGGACGGTTCTCACCCGCTTGCTCGAATTGCCCGAGTCGCTCAGCACGCCAGAGCAGCGGGCGAAATGGACCCGCTTCCTCGCGGAGTTGCCCGAGACTCCCATGGCGGAGGAGAACGAAAAGAAATGGATGCTGCCCGCCGCCCGCACCATGTCGGACCGAAAAAACTCCGAGAACCCCGAACTCTACGCCGTCTTTCCCTACCGCGTTTACGGCCTCGGTAAGCCTGACCGGGAAGTCGCCCTCGAAACTTGGAACCGGCGTCAGATCAAAGCCACCGGCGGGTGGCGGCAGGACTCCATCCAAGCCGCGCTGCTCGGCCTAACCGATGAGGCCAAGGGCTATGTCGTGCGGAACGCAACCGAACCGACATTGATCGGCCAGATGCCGCACAAGCCCTCAAGGTTTCCCGCCTTCTGGGGGCCGAACTTCGACGGCACGCCCGACCAATGCCAGGGCTCAGTGACCCTGATCGCGCTCCAGCGAATGCTCATGCAGTGCGACGGCGACACGATCCGACTCATTCCTGCGTGGCCGAAGGACTGGAACGCCAGCTTCAAACTCCACGCTCCGAAAAATACCACCGTCGAGGGCCGCGTGAAGAACGGCAAACTCACCGACCTGAAAGTGACTCCCGAATCCCGCCGCAAGGATGTGATTGTCGGAGCTGAATAATGATGTAGGGAAGGCGTCCGCTTGCCTTTGAGCCAGCTCCCTATTCGATGAAAAAAACCAAAAGACACCCGCGAATGGCGCGAATAACCGCGAATGGGGAAGGAAAACAAACTGGAGGACTGACGGCCGTGTCGGCCCAAGCTCCAGCCGCGAACGCGGCTTCAGAGTTCAACTGCAAATCCGAAGAAAATCCCCGCGAATGAAAGACAAAGTTTTCAGGTTTCAGCTTTCCATCGCCCCCAATGGTAGGGTCGGCTCGCCGAGCGGATCCAAGATTCAGGCGCGCAGCGCCGTCCCGACCGTCAAAGACACAAGCCCGCGAATGACGCAAATAAACGCGAATAAAAGCCGCCCCCGGGAGCGCCGACATCCCCGTCAGCCCTGCCCCTCAAGGAGGGTTGGGCGTCCCGCCCACCAAGTTGGATCAATGTGGGCGAGACGCACCACGCTCCATGAGACGGCGCCGTCGCGCCTGAATCTTGGGACCCCTCGGCGAGGCGTCCCTACCATTTATTTTCGATGGGCGCTGCCGCGCCGGCTATTGGCCCGCGAATAAGCGTGAATGAAGAAATCAATACAGCTTCTTCTTATTCGCGTGGATTCGCGTCATTCGCGGTTTAAATAATCTCCAATCCAACATGACAAAACCAACCGCTTCCAACCTTAGAAGAAAATCGATCCTCTGTTTCGCATTCTCCGTGATGTTCGCCCTATCCGCCCACGCCCTCGATCTCCATGTCGGCCCCGACGGCAATGGCGTCGTGCAACCCGAAGCGATCGCGATCCTTCTCGAGACCGGGAAGTTGCTGGAAGCGAATCCCATCAAGAAAAGCCACCCGACGATCACCGCCGTTCCGCGCCTCAAGCAAGACAAGCCCGCCCCGGCCAAGGAGCAAGCCAATCCTGCTGCCAGTGCCGGGCTTCTCGAACACCCATGAAAAAAATCAGACACCACTTATTTCTCGCCGCCGTATTGCTTGCACTCCCGCTCCTAGCCTCGGCCGGAGAGGGAACGGCCAAGCCGAACATCATCATCCTCTATGCCGATGATCTCGGCTACGGAGACCTCGCCTGTTACAACCCGAAATCTCCCATCCCGACCCCGAATCTGGATGCACTTGCCTCGCAGGGAATGCGGTTCACGGATGCGCACAGTTCCTCGGGCATCTGCACCCCCAGCCGCTACGCGCTCCTAACCGGCCGGCACCACTGGCGTGACTTCCACAACATCGTCAATTCCTTCGAGCCATCCGTCTTTCCCAAGGGGCGTTTGACCATTGCGGACATGCTTCGCTCGGAGGGCTACCACACCGCGGCGATCGGAAAATGGCATCTCGGCTGGGATTGGGACGCGATTAAAAAGAAGGATCCGCAGGCGATAGGCGGGAAGCAAAAAAAGAATCAAACCGTGTCGGACTACGACTGGTCCAAGCCGATCCCCGGCGGCCCGCTTTCCGTGGGGTTTGACCACTACTTCGGCGAGGATGTCATCAATTTTCCGCCCTACGCTTGGATCTTCGATGACAAGATCGTCCAAGCGCCCGACCGGATGCTGACGAAGTGGATCTGGGAACCCATCAAGGAGGGGCATGCCGAGATTCGGCCCGGTCTCATGGCAGCGGACTGGAACCCCTACGAGGTCGTGCCAAAAACCACCCGGCACGCCGTGGATTTCATCAAGTCCCGCAAGAACGAGGAGCAGCCGTTTTTCCTCTACTTCGCGTATCCGTCGCCGCACGCCCCGATCATTCCGAACAAGGAATTCGTTGGCAAATCCGGAGCCGGTCCCTACGGAGATTATGTCGTGGAAACCGATGACTCGGTTGGCCGGATCCTTGGAGCGTTGAAGGAAGCCGGTTTGGACGACAACACGCTGGTGGTCTTCACCGCCGACAACGGCCCCGAGCATTATGCCTATGAGCGTGATGAAAAATTCGCCCACTGGTCCTCGCAACCCCTCCGCGGGTTGAAGCGCGACATTTACGAGGGCGGGCATCGGGTTCCCTTCCTTGTGAAATGGCCTGGGGTTGTTCCGCCCGACACCGCTTGTCCAGCTCTGGTCTCGCAGATCGACCTCATGGCCACCATCGCGGCTGTGGTTGGCGCCAAGCTTCCCACCAACGCCGCCGAGGATTCGCATGATTTGCTCCCTCTTTTCAAAGGCGACAAAGCTCCTGTCCGCGAGACCCATGTTCACAACACCTTCGCGAACACCTACGCGATCCGCCACGGCGATTGGGTCTTGGTGGATACCGAGTCTGGCTATGGCAGCAAGGTCAATCCCGTGTGGGAAAAGCGCCACGCGTATCCCGCTGATGACTCCCAACCTGCCGAGCTCTACAACATCCGGGACGACATCGCCCAAAAGAAAAACCTCGCCGCCGCCCACCCGGAGAAGGTCGAGGAACTCCGGAGCCTACTAAAGAAAATCCAACAACAAGGCCACTCCGCGCCGCGCTTGGAAGGTGGGCAGTCCCTTTCGAACTAATCCATTTCTCTAAAAATCAAACAATCCTCTATGCGAATCAGAAAAACTATTGCTTACAATACCCTTGCAGGCGTCATGTCTCTCGCTCTCACAGGGCATGCCCTCGCGCTCGATCTTCATGTCGCCTCGAATGGCAACGATGCCAATCCAGGAACCGAAGCCAAGCCGCTCGCCACGCTGTCGGCGGCTCGTGATGCCGCGAGGAAGGCGGTGGGCAAGGAAGCGGTCACCATCCATGTCGGCGACGGGGTTTACCACCTGCCGGAAACCCTCGTCTTCACTCCAGCGGACTCCGGCAGCGCGGAGTTTCCTGTTGTTTACCGAGCTGTGAATGAAGGCCGCGCCGTCTTGAGCGGCGGCTCGGAACTCCAGCTGGATTGGAAGCCCACCCGCGACGGCATCTTTCAAGCCGCGACGCCGCAGGGGCTGGAGATCGACCAGCTTTTCATAAACGGCAAGGCCCAGCGCATGGCCCGCTACCCGAATTTCGATGCCTCGAAAAAAACCGACGCCTACCAGGGCTACGCGGCGGATGCGTTTTCCAAGGAACGCGCCGCGAAGTGGGCGAATCCGGTCGGCGGGTTCATTCATGCCATGCACTACTCGCGCTGGGGCGGCTACCACTACCGCATCACCGGCAAGGATGCGGATGGCAATGTGACCTATGAGGGCGGATGGCAGAACAACCGCCAGATGGGCATGCACAAGGATTTTCGGATGGTGGAAAACATTTTCGAAGAACTCGACGCCCCCGGCGAGTGGTTCCATGACCGCAAGACCTCCACGCTGTATTTCCTGCCCGATAGGAAGACCGATCTGGCCAAGGCGAAAGTGGAAGTCGTCCGCTTGCGGCATCTCGTGGAGTTCGCCGGCACGCAGGAGAAGCCGGTGAAGCACATCACGCTGCAGGGCTTCACCGTGCGGCATGCGGCGCGCACTTTCATGGATTGCAAGGAACCGCTCCTGCGCTCGGATTGGACGATCTACCGCGGCGGGGCGTTTCTTCTCACCGGCACCGAGGATATCGAGATCCTCGATTGCGAGTTCGACCAGGTCGGCGGCAATGCCATTTTCGTGAACAACTACAACCGTCGTGTCCTGATCAAGGGCTGTCACATCCACGACGCCGGAGCCAGCGGCGTGTGCTTTGTGGGCGATCCCGCCGCCGTGCGCGATCCCTTGTTTGAATACAACGAGTCGCAAGACCTCACCAAAGTCGATCCCAAGCTCGGCCCGAAGAGTGACAACTATCCTGCCGATTCCATCGTGGAGGATTGCCTCATCCACGGCATCGGCCGCGTCGAGCGTCAACCGGCCGCCGTGCAGATTTCCATGGCCAAGGGAATCACCGTGCGCGACTGCTCGATTTACGACTGTGCCCGCGCGGGCATCAATATCAGCGAGGGAACCTGGGGCGGACATCTCATCGAAGGCTGCGATGTGTTCGACACCGTTCTCGAGACCCACGACCACGGGTCGTTCAACTCTTGGGGGCGCGACCGCTTTTGGGACAAGAGCTACCCGAAGGTGGACAAAGCCGTGGCTCTCAACCCCGATCTTCCCTTCCTCGATTCCGTCACGCCGAACATCATCCGCAACAGCCGCTGGCGCTGCGACCATGGTTGGGATGTGGACCTCGACGACGGATCCACCAACTACGAAATCTACAACAATGTGTTTCTCAATGGCGGGCTCAAGCTGCGCGAGGGCTACCGCCGCATTGTGTCTAACAACATCGGCTACAACAGCACTGCCTATCCCAGTGTGTGGTTTAAGAACAGCCAGGACTCTCTGAAGAACAACATTTGGATGGCCGCCTATAGGCCGGCCCGCATGCCCAAAGACAAGTGGGGTGGAACGAGCGACAAAAACCTTTTCGTCGCCGATTTCGCGTTGAAGGAGGCGCAGGACAAAGGGTGGGACGCAAACTCCCTCGTCGGCGATCCGTTGTTCATCGACCCCGCGAATGCCGACTTCCGCGTGCGTGAGGATTCCCCCGCATTGAAACTGGGCTTCAAAAATTTTCCGATGGATCGCTTCGGCGTCAAAAAACCCACGCTCAAAGCCATCGCCCGCACTCCGGAGATTCCACCCATGCAAGCGGAGAAAAAGAAACCCGGCCCCGCCACCGGCACATGGCTTGGAGCGCGCTTGCAGGAACTCGGCAGCGAGGCGTTTTCCGCCTACGGCATCGCCAAAGACGCTGGCGGTGTGGGGGTGATCGAGGTGCCGAACGGCTCTGCCGCCGCCCGCGCCGGATTAAAGTCTGGTGACCTCCTGATGCAAATCAACGGCAATCGCGTGGAGAAGATCGGACAAATTCGCAGGCTCACCGATCAATTCGACACTCGCCCGCTCACGCTGAACATCGTGCGCGATCAGTCGCCCATCACTCTGACGCTCCAACCATGAACCGATGGGATTGCCGAGGGATTGGTTTTTTCCGAGCGACGGCGGTCGCCGCTTTGTTCGCCCTTCTCGTTGGCTGCGGGCCCAATGCCCAAGCACCTCAGGGGATGGTTTTGATTCCCGGCGGTGAGTTCAACATGGGGAGCGAAGCAAATTTTGCATTCCCCAACGAAAAGCCCGTCCACCGCGTGCAGGTGGCTCCGTTTTTCCTGGATGCGCATCCCGTGACGAATGCGGAGTTCGCGAAATTCGTGGAGGCGACAGGCTACAAAACCGTGGCCGAGCGGGCCGTCGTGTGGGAGGAGATGCAAAAACAACTTCCGCCCGGAACCCCCAAACCCCCCGACGAAGTGCTCCAGCCTGGCTCGTTGGTTTTCCGTCCGACCTCCGGCCCAGTGGACTTGCGGAACATGTCGCAGTGGTGGATTTGGACAACGGGTGCCTCTTGGAAACATCCGGAAGGGCAGGGGAGTTCGATCCAAGATCGCGAGAACCATCCCGTCGTTCAAATCGCTTGGGAAGATGCACAGGCCTATGCGAAGTGGGCCGGGAAACGCCTGCCGACCGAGGCGGAATGGGAGTTTGCGGCCCGTGGAGGACATGAGGGGCGGCGCTACGCCTGGGGCGACTTGGAAAGACCAGATGGCAAGATCATGCTCAACCGCTGGACGGGTGATTTTCCCTATCGCAACGACGCCCAGGATGGATTCGTCGGGACCTCTCCAGTGGGCTCGTTTCCGCCGAATGATTACAGACTCTTCGACATGGGAGGAAATGTCTGGAACTGGTGCTCCGACCTCTACCGCGCCGACACTTTCGCGGCCCGGGCCGAGGGAAATGCGGTTTGTTGCGACCCCGAGGGACCCGCGACCGCAGTGGGTGAGAAGCCGATGCCAGGCGATCCCTCCCCACCCACCGTTCCCGGAGCCGAGCGCCGCGTGACGAAAGGTGGTTCGTTTTTGTGCCATCCCTCGTATTGCGAAAGCTACCGCCCCGCCGCCCGCCGGGGAACCTCGCCTGATACGGGCAGCAGTCATGTCGGCTTCCGCTGCGCCATGGACGCGCCTTCTGCTCCGGAACAAAAGTAAGCTGCATCCGATGGGTCGCGCCCTTCTCTTTTTGCTCTTGTTTCCGATTCTTTCGGTTCCGGTGTTTGGCAAAAGTGATACCGATGAGCGTGGCGGCTTGATCGGCTCGGATGCTCCTGCTGGAAAGCGGTATGTCTACAAACATAGCGGCGGCGATCCGCGCGAGATGGAGGTTTTCTTTCCCCCGGATCACGACCCCGCCAAATCCCGCGCGCCAGGGCTGATCCTTTTCCACGGGGGGAATTGGAGTGGGGGATCGCTGGCGCAGTTCCGCATCGCCTGTGCCTACTTCGCCAGTCGCGGCATGGTCTGTGCGACCGCCAACTACCGCATGCTTACCAAGGCCGAGGCCAAAAAACTCCCGCCGGGCGAATCGCGAAAGCGCGTGTGCGTAACCGACGCCAAGAGTGCTATCCGGTGGTTCAAGGAGCATGCGAAGGAACTCGGCTTCGATCCCGAGCGCCTCGTCGTTGGAGGCGCGTCCGCAGGAGGTCACATCAGCGCCATCGCAACTCTCAACCCCGCGCTCAACGATCCCGCCGATCCCAAGGATGTCGCCATCCGCCCGGTGGCCTTCCTGTGGTTCAATCCCGCCTTCTCGCCGGACGACACCCACGATCCCGAGATCGATGTGCAGCGACATCTCGCGGCGGATTTGCCTCCGACATTGGTATTTTTCGGCGACAAAGATTCTTGGAAAAAAGGCTGGGACGCCGTGCATGCGAAGATGCGCTTAATGGACATCAACACCGTGGAATTGCAGCTCACGCCCGGCCAAGACCATGGCTTTTTCAACAAAGACCCCTTCCAGACCATGACCCTCACCGCCGCCGACCGCTTCCTCGCGCGGCTCGGCTTGCTGAGCGGAGAACCCACCCTCAAGTCCAAACCCCTTATCCGATGAAACACACAAAAACCCCGCTGCGTTTCATCGCCGCCAGTCTGCTCGCTTTCGTTTTTTGCTACAGCGCCTCGGCCGCCACCGTCGAGAAAATCTCCATCGCGGGAAAGCCCGTCACGATCAAAGTTCCGGACCAACCAGCCCCTGGCAAACCGTGGCTGTGGGTTGGCGAGTTCCCGGGACAGCTGAAGGCATTTCAGGAGGGATTGGTCGAAAAAGGGTGGCATGTGGTCTATGTCGGCGTGAGCAACCAATTCGGTTCGCACCAGGCGATGGAAGTCTGGGAGAAGGTCTACAAGGAAATGCACGGCCAGCGCGGGCTTTCCGCCAAGCCGGCCCTGCTGGGCATCTCCCGTGGCGGGCTTTATGGGACGGCGTGGACGCGTCTCCACCCGGACCGCGTGAGCGTGCTTTATTTGGACAACGGCGTGTGCGACATCCGGTCCTGGCCGGCGGGATTTCCGCTCACCAAGCAAGGCAAGGGAAGTCCGAAAGATTGGGAATTGTGCAAGGCGGAGATTGGTTACGCGAGCGATGCCGAGGCCGGGGAAAAAGCCGCCAAACCCTGCGATGGAATGTTGCCCGCCATTCGAGCCGGTGTGCTTCTGATCTCCTGCCACGGCACGGGTGACTCGGTCGTTCCCTACGAGGACAACGCCGCGCCCCTTGTGAAAATGTGGCAAGACAATGGGGGGCGTCTAAAGCTCTTTCCCAAGGAGGGAGCCGACCATCATCCCCACGGCCTGCCTGATCCCGCGCCGCTTATCGAGGCCCTCGTGCTGGGTGTAAGCCCCACATATTGACACAAAAAATGGTCGGACTGACTTTCCAATAACCCAATATGGAACCCATGAACCCATTCCGCGCACTCCTCTTCTTTGCGCTGATTTCCACAGTGAGCAGCGCGCAAGTCCCGCAAATTATCGAGACGCCCGCTTGGCCGGAGAACCCGCCCGAACATCGTGGTGATCCTGACCGATGATCTGGGTTACGGCGACGTATCGCACTTGAACCCGGAATCAAAAATCCAAACACACCGACCATGGCGGTGCCAAGGAGATAGAAAGCCAAAATGAACCAGTCGACAGCGGGCATGGGAGGTTACTCGATGAGGAGCGCGAGTGGGATTTTGTGCATGGGGATTCGGCTCATTTGTATTTCTGGGCTCACTGGAATCGGGCTCTCAGGAAAGGGATGAGCCGGACTTCGGGACCAAAGGAGGGCGTGGTTGGGGAGGTCGAAACAACCTGGAGTCGGAGGCGGTTCTGGCCGGGCTGGAGGGCTTGGGTCACATCGAGTTCAAATGGCGGCATCCAAAGGGTGTCGAATTCCTTTCCGTTCAGGGTGACGGTGGCCATGACATTCACTTTGCCGAGGTCGAGCTTCACTGCTTCGGCGTTGGCGAGGGGTTCGGGGAGGTCGAAAACCACCTCCTGCGTCAGCGTGTTCGGCGCTTCCTTCCCAGGGACGGCTGCCCAGCCGTCTTTGATGAGTAGCGGTTCGGCGGACGCGGTGATGGTCGCTTTCTTCTGCGCGCCGGTGGACATCGTGACCATGTAGTTGCCGGGTCTCGTCGCTTCGCCGACGAGAGCGCCTTCTTTGTCGAAAGAAAGATCCAACTCGGCGGGCGAGGCGGGTTGGCCGTCGCGCTCGGCGTTCACGACGGAGCCGCCTTCGGGCACCTTCTCGCGAAAGACGAGAAAGAACGAGTCGGCGGGATCGTTCACATTAAACGCCACGCACGTGCCGTCACCATCCGGCCAAAACCTCGCGATCTTGCGAACCTCGCCGGTGACGGGATTGAACAGCTCGGGGGCCTTGCCCGAAACCCGCAGGGTGACCTCGAAGGGGCCGGGCTTGGCGAAGTTCGAGAGGAAAAAGAGCATGCCGTCCTCGAGGCGGCGCGCCTTCCAGAGAAGCGGTTGGGATTCTTTGGAAGCCAGCGGGGCGATGCTCAATGACAGCATCGTCTGGACGCTGACGGGCACGCCATCCACAAAGACACCGCCTTGCTTTTTCAGTTCCTCGATGCGGGCGCGGACCTGTGGGCGCATGGCTTGCGCGGCGGGTTGGGTGGGCATGGCCACCATTTTGTAGCGGGTCGAGATGCGGGAGGGGTCGTTCTCATCGGAAACAACAAACTCGCCATTCTCGACGCGCAGGCGCTCCAGCAGGGCTTCGGAGTTGATGTAGTCGTAGTCGTAGCCGGGAGGCACCGGATTGCGGGGGCCGATCATTTGCGGCGCAAAGTCGCCGATGTAAACAGCGGTGTCGGCGGCGGGTTCGCCTTGTTGAAGCATGAGGTGGCAACGCTGGAGGGAGCGAACCCAATTCCGGCTATGAGCGAACCACGGGGTATTCCGGTGAAAGGCGGTGCCAAACCATGAGTTCACACCCGGTGTGGCATCGCGCGGTTGGTGCATGACGACATGCAGGACAAAGTGGTTGATGCCATCGCAGAGGGCACGGTCGCCGCGTTTTTTGATGAGGTAGGGGTGGTGCTTGAAGTCCAACCCGCTGGTGAAGGCCTCAGCAAAGACGCGTTGCTTTCCATGAATGTGCGCGGCCGAGCTCGCGGCGCGGCATTCTGTGGAGATTTTCGTCTGAACCCAGAACTCGCCTCCGACCTGATCGGCTTGCCCGCCATAGGAAAGGAAATCGGAAACAAATCCCCAGTGGCCATAGTTTTCGCACCAGATGCGGAGACCGTGTTCGTGGGCGATTTCACGGAGTCCGCCGACATAGTTTTCCGCAATGAGGGTGGCCACTGTCCGGCGCAGGTCGGAGAGAAATGCATCCGAGTCCTTCGCGCTTTCGATGACACGACCGGTCAACACCGGCAGCATGGGAATCGGATCGTAGCCATTGTGCTCGGCAAAGGTTTTGTCGAATCCATCGGTCCAGTTTTGTGGGCCGACTTCGTAGCTGTCGATCGTGACACCCTTGAGCACCTTACGTTCCTCCGGAGTCATCTCGGCCAGGAGATCGTCAAACATGCCGTGGAAGTGGGAGCGGATGTGCTCCTTGCTCATTTTGTCACACTCGAGGCCTTTGCCCTCCGGGGGTGCGGGGTGGTTTTTTTTCCCGGTTGTCACCATGCCGAAGTAGAGGATCGTCCAATCCCCCGGCGGCAACTCGCAGGTGAGCGTGCCATTTCCATCCAGCTTGTCGGTGAGATTTAGGACTTCCGAGCGGCGCAAGAGCACAGAGGAATCAACGGGTTCGCGGGTGTCGGGGAAAATATAGGACTCCCAATTGGGTTTGTAATCGGGGTGGACGCGGGCGAGTTGTTTTTCCACGGCCGCCGCCACCAGCGGTTCGGATTCCAGTGTCAGGTCGGCCAGTCCTTGCAGGGGAGTTCCCTCGAACTCGAAGACTTTTGCCGTGATGTCGCCAAAGCTGTAGGTCGAGTCGGCCAGGGGCAGCAAATCGACAAACGGATTCGAGGCGATAGCTCGGATCTTTGCAATTGGCGTGCGGGTGCCGGCGTCATCCAACGCGTAAAGTTGGCCCTCAACCCTCACCACCACATTTTGGCATTTGTCGATCGCCCAATCCTTGGCTGTCGGAGTGAGTCGGATCGCACGGGCTGTGAATGGAGCGGAGCTTTCAAAGCGCATGATCTTAGGCTGTGCGGGATCAATCTTGCCGGGGATCGCCTCGAACTTGCGTCGCGGCACGGCGAGCACGGCGATGTCTTGCGGCGCGTTGCGAACCTTGGCGGAAAAGGGTCCGCCAGAGGCGGGGATTTCATTCCAGATCACCCGCCGCATCGATTGCTCGGGCTTGATCCACGGCCCGCCCGATTGGCTCCACCCGGGCGAGTTGAACATGTAGAGATCGATGCCCAACCGACCCGCTTCGGCCATGGCATGGCGCGTTGCCGCCTTCCACTCGGGCGAGAACATTTTCACAGGCCCGCCCCCCTCGATATTCCCGATCATCGCGAGGCTGATTCCCGCCTTTTTCATGGCCTCGAGGTCTTTGGTGATCCCCTCTTGGGTGATATCGGATTTGAACCAATACCAATAGCACCAAGGCTTCGTTTCATCCGGCGGATTTTGGAATTGCTGCTCGAGTGTCTCCGCCGCTCGGAGCATGCAAGGAAGTAGAATCGCAAGGGCGAGAAGGAGGGCGGTTTTTTTCATGGGGTTTCCGGGATGGGAGGTTAATCGATGAGGTATTGGTGGCCGGGTAGGATCTCGAAGGACAGGGCGCCGGTCTTCGCGTCTTGGGATACCGCCAACGCCTTGCCGCTCGTGAGATCACGGGCTGTGGAATGAGCTCCGTTCTCCGCCCAAGCGATCTCGGAGGTGGAGGCGCCATCCGGATGGTGAATCACATGATTCGTGCGGGATTTTCCGATCGGATAACTATGGACCGTGAGTGGTGATTCGTCCGATGCCCGCGTTACGAAGATTCCCTTCCCGCCAATGAAACACGGCGTCTTCCCGACCGGCATAGGGAACTCTTTCAACAGAGTGGGCCCAGTGAATTTCTCGCCCGTGTCGTGGTCGAACCAGATGCCTTCCGGGAGGTAGATGTCGAGGTGTTTGCCGGCAGGGTCTTTCAAGAGCGGCGCGCAAAGAAGCGATTCGCCGATCATCCACTGGAAATGGGGCGTCTCCGCCGCCTTGGGGTCATCGGCATAGGCGATCCCCAGCGGAGTCATCGTGGAGGGATAACCGGTGAGGTAGGACTTCATCGCCGCATCGTAGAGCGTGGGAGCGATGCGGTTGTGGAAGTCGAAGGGTTTCTTGAAAACCGCTTGTTCCTCGTTGCTCCAACCGGACGCCGACTCGCCAATAGACATCCCGGCGGTGAGTGCCATCAACCAGGCCTGCCGCACGACAATGTCCGAGTAGGTCTTCATCCTTCGGAACCCGACCGTGTCGGAGTAGGCATTTGGCGCGCCGCTCGCGGCATCCTGCAAATAGTTGATCGGAATGCGCTGGGTGGTCTCTTGGACACTTGTGTCATTGATGCGCAGCAGCGTGCCCGGCGAGGTGTCGCTGCCACAACGCGCCATCACCAAAGCTCCGTCCTCCGCAATGCGCGCAATCGGCCAGTTGAAAATTTCCAGATGATGACGCCCGAGATGCATCATCGTATCCTCCTTGATGCCATCGACTCCCCACTGTTGATAAAGGTTCGCAAACCACTCGGCGGCGTCCTTGTTCGTGCCATCGATCAAATAGCAGGGAACGAGCGGAAAACAGCCGGACGCATTTTCCCACAAGCTCCCATCGGCCTTTTTCAGGAAGTAGCCCTTGTCGAGTCCTTCCTGGGAGTGCGGGTTCCCGAGGAAGGTCTTCACTTCAAGATTGTGGTCCCGCTTCTCGGTGACCGGCTTGAATGGACCGCCGGGGGGCACGAAGTTGGTGCGCAGCCCGATCATCCATTTTACATCCATTCGATTCAGCGCTTCCTTGAATTTTTTCGGCTCCGGGAATTTTTCGCCGAACTTGCCAAAGCTGGTCGTGGTGCCTCCCTCCTCCCAGAACCCGGACCCGGTTACCGCCCAGCGAATCGGAAATCCCTCGGCCTGAAATCGGGCGATCGATTCCAGAACCGTCTCGGCATTTGTCTTCCATCCAAGGGCGGCCCAAGACTCCCAACCCAACTCAAACAGCCGAAACTTGGGCTTGATGATCGGCCTGCCCGCTTCACGCAACACCTTCTGGTAGTCCGCATAAATCTGCTCCATGTTGCCGGTAAGGCAGTAAAAGGTGGCGGCGTCTTGGGTCTCGACGCTGAGTTGGACCCGCTCCGGACCGATCACGGCCGAGCGAGCGAGACCATCAAGCGCCACAAACGCGAATTGATTGCGCGGAAAAATGACGAACGAACTCAACCAACGGAGCTTCCCGGCATTGTGGTCAAGCCTGTAGGTCGTCTCGCTGTCGTTGACCAAATTCAGGGTTTTATTCCACCCCCCCACATCGCCCAACCCGTAGGCAACCGGCATCCCGCCAAATTGCAGGGAAATCCTGTGTGGCTTGTCCTTGGACGCCTGCCCGTCGGTCGTGATGGTTATCGCCGCCAAGCCATCCCGGCGCACGATCTTGAGTGTCGCCTCCATACCAGTGGCCGAGGCCAGGCGCAGCGTGTCGCCATCCCCCTCACCGCGCACAGTCATCGGAACACCATCGATGAGAACCCCCGCCTCCGCATGCCCGGGCACTTGCGTCTTCGCAGTTCCGTCCAACACGGAAATCCTCGTCCCCTGGGCACTGATCTCCAGCTGGGCTTGTCCGAGCTCATAGGAAACCATGACTTTCCCCCAGCAAATGGAGGGGGCGGCCATGAATACCAAGGTGGCCCAACCGGCAAAGCGATGCATAAAGCGGATCATTTGAACCCAATCCTCGGAAACTCTTGCCGCCAAAGCGCAGTGAAGATTTGCGCCAGTAAATTGATATTTTGCGTTGGTCTTGCCTAGTTTAGAGAGGAAAATGGCGTCGCGATTCATAGCAATTTGGTTAGGCTTGAAGTTTATCAATTACGATAAGTTTGTCGTCGATTCTCAATCATGGCCTGAACTTATTAAACAAATCACATCCGCCCGTCTTGATTCCGGGGTGACCTTAAGGTCGACGAGTTTGCCAGCCTCCACGCGGCCTTCGACCACCGTTTGATAGGGGGCGTGCAGCTTGAAGTTGGCATTCCAATCTTTTGGCCAGGCTGGAGCGATGAAGATCTTGCGTCCCTCAGTCTGCAGGATCATGGACTGGAAGGCTTTCATCAAAACCCCGCCGTGATCCTGGTCGGGAATCCAGTCGAAATTCGGCCCCCAAAAGGCCGGGAACCGCGAGTCCTTGTGATGGGTTCGTGCGCGGCCGACCAGATTGGTGCGTGCTTCGTCTGCCAGTCCGAGGTAGGCCATGAAAATTTCATCCTGTCGCCACCCATGATTGCCGCTTGAATGGCGATGCTTCAATGTCCTGCGTCCGATATCTGCGTTGGGTTTCTCAAATGAACAAAGCCTGAAAGGAAAAACGCAGTAGACTTCGGGGTTTTCTCCATTCTTGCGCATGTCGAAAGACTCCGCGGGAGCAAAAATCTTCTCGCCATCGATTTCGCGCGTGGGAAGCGGAGGGAGTTTCGCTTTCACTTGGGCCCAATACTCCCGGAGTTGCGGGGTTCTGACATGCTCGGGTAAGGCGAGAAGCCGGTCTGTCACGGCATTCATGCCAGCGACTGGATCCATGGGATTCGTGCATTCCCACCAGGTCTCCAAGGCCTGGGAGGGATGCATCACCAGGATGCCATTTTCATCGACCTCGTAGAATTCGACAAAAAATTTCAGGACTTCGGTGGCGAAGGGAATCGTTGTTTCCTTGAGGAATACCTCGTCTTGGGTGTGCTCGAAGCGATCGAGCATCATGAAGCTCAATTCGAGACCGGAGACCCACTCCCATTTGTGGTAGCGGTTGTCTTGAAGCTTGTCCTCGCGGTCCTCGAACGGAGTTTTTCCGTAGGTCTCCGCAAACATATCCCCCCAGAAATATATGCATTCGGGAACATAGAGGCCTCCGTGACCGGTATGCCTGAGGGCCCGGTGTTTGTGGTAATCGAAGAGGTCCTGACAATACATCTTGTAGAGAGGATTGGTCATCTCCACATCGCCGGAGGTTAGCATGCTGATGTAGGGTAAGCGGGTATTCTGCCACCAGTATCCCGAGCCCCAACGGCGGTAATCTGGACCACGGCTTTCTCCATTTTCAAATCCCTCGACCGTAAATATCGAACCATTGAATTTGATGGGATAGGCTCCTCTCCCGCCGCAAGCATTGATGAATCGCTGGAGCGCATACCCGCGACTTACTACAAAAGCATCGTTCTTATTTTTGTCTGTGTCTTCGGCATGAATCCAACTCCGCTCCCAGAAGGCTTTCCACCATGCCTCATGATCTGCTCGCCTTTGCTCGAGTGGAGTTGCTTCCGTGGCCGCGATATGTTTTTCCAACGCCGCCAGCCACTCCGACTCCGTGGCGGGGTGTTCGGTATGCACATAGATATCAAAACGGTGCGTCTTGGATTTGGGGGAAATCAAATGAGTATCATCGACCGGGGTGGCATTCTCGCCCTGGATGACCGCACCGAATGTGCGATGGAGTAGGGGATCTGTTCTCTTAAATCCATCCATGCCTTGGATCTTTGCATGCATGGCCGGCCCCACCGACTTGATGTTCCGGTGATGCCAACCGATCCGGCCCTCCAGATTCCGGAGAAGCGTGTCGGGCTCCATCACCGTGGGTCCGGACTTCGGCCACGGTTCTCCCGGCCTGGGGCGGAACAGATGCACATCACTGCATTCCCATGAAGGTGGGATTGCGACTTGCTCCGTGCGCCACAGTTCGATGGCTGCGGTGGCTACGGTTTCCTCCGGGCCATGGAATTCGGCATGAATCACCGGGTGGTTGGCATCCACCCACAAGCGGATATCCGTCTTTCCGCAACGGGCCTTCAGCGTGCCATCGGCAAGACTCAGGGTTTGAAGAAAGTCGTCCGTGGAGGGCGCGGGATTCAGCGAGATCCTGACCCGGCCGATTTTCAAGAGGCGACCATTGTCTCCCCATGAGTCCGTGCGCGAGATGTAAAAAACCAAATCCCCGTTTGGTTCTATCCAGGCATTGACGCCGGTGGAGCCATTCCCAAGAGGCATCGATCCATTTTGATCCTTGCTCGGGCTGTTCCAGACCACATCATACCTGGCTGGCGATGCGGCTTCCGGGGAAAACGAAACGGCATGAATCGGGCGCGCAAAGGCTAAAACAGTCAAGGTGATGAGTAGATGTCGAATTCCGTATTTCATGGGTGGGTTTTGTTAAGGGTCTTGTCCAGTTTAGAGAGGAAAATGGCGAGTTTACGTCAACAGAATTGAATAGATGTTATTACTTCGATGATTGAAACGCCACTCCGATTCTTTGAGGTGAATGAGGAATTTTCCCTTCCGGACTCCGCGAAGTTTTGCCATGCGAAACTTTGCATAACTCCAAAAAGATTCGATGCCGTTAACATGATTTTTTCCTCTCGCGAATTCATTTTCATGGTGGTGAACGCGGTGGTGTTGATAGCCATTTGTTACCAATCCATCGTAAGCCTCCCAACCGTGCAAAATTTTGCACACCCGACAATTTACCTGTCACCGGGCTTTAACAGTAAATCACTTTTCGTTCTTTCTGCCCCGTTTCCCCTTTGGCCTATCTTTATCGGGTGTCCCCACCTGTGGTTTCGCTTCCGGATATTGATCGAGGATTTTGCGCAGCGAGGCAACCGTGGTCACATCCTCACCTGCGATGTTTTTCTTCTCCAGGGGATCTTTTTGATAGTCGTAGAGTTCAAGAACCGCCGTGTCGGGAGCCGCTCCGGGAGCCTTCCATTCCACCAAGCGGTGGCGTTCGGTCCGGATCGATCGGCCGAGCAGAGGATGTCGCGGATACACATGGAAGGCGTGATCCTTGGAGGTGGACTGTGGATCGCGCAGGGCTTGGACGAGGCTCATGCCATCGGGCTTGATGGGCAAAGGCACGCCGGCAAGTTCGCAGAGGGTGGGATAAAGATCGACATTCTCCGCAAAGGCTTCGGTGCGCTGGCCGGGCTTCATGCCGGGTGCCGATATCAGAAACGGGATGCGCGTGGCCTGTTCGAAGTTCGTGTGCTTGCACCAGATACCGTGGTCGCCCAAATGATATCCGTGGTCGCTCCAGAGAACGATGATTGTATTTTTAGCGAGACTGAGATCATCCAGCGCGTGGATCACCTTTCCAATCTGCGCATCGGTGTAGCTGGTGGCCGCATAGTAGCCGTGGATGAGTTCGCGTTGGAGATCATCGGGCAAAGCACCATTGCCCGGGATGCCGAAGTAATTGCGTAGTTCCCAACCAGGTTGCGTGGCGAATGGGGGCGCGCTTTCGGGCGCCTTGCGGAATTCTGCGGGTTGGATTTCGGAGCGCTGGTAGAGATCCCAGAATTTTTTCGGTGCGACAAAGGGAAGATGGGGCCTGATAAAGCCTACAGCCAAAAAGAAGGGCTGGTCTGGGGTGGACTGGAATTGCTTCAGGCGGTTGATGGCTTCAACGGCGATCTGGCCATCAGCGTATGTGTCATCGGGAACATCGGCATTTTCGGTCGCTGGGCCATTTTTCCCGTTCTTGCGCTCAGGAAGTTTATTCTCCGACAGAGCGTAATCGCCGGTCTTGGGCCCCCAATGGGGGGTCGACCAAGACGCGGGATCGTCGCCGTTGCCATGACCTTCGTGATAGATCTTTCCGAGGGCAGAGGCCGTGTATCCCGCTCGCTTGAAAGCTTGAGACAAGGTCACGGCGTTTGGAACAGCCACCCGGAAGTTGGTTTCCAAATTGTAAACCCCAATCGTGTCCGGGCGCAGACCCGTCATCAAGGCATTGCGGGAGGGCGCGCATATCGCCTGATTGCAATAGGCGCGTTCAAAAAGCGTCGAGCGGGCGGCGAGTTTATCAATGTGAGGCGACTGCACCTTGCTGTCTCCGTAGCATCCGAGAAGGGGCTTGAGGTCATCCACGCAAATCAGAAGGACATTCGGCTTCCCGGCCCCGAATGCACAGGCCGCAAGTGAAAGCAACATCAGGAGAGAAAACCGCAGGGCTTTGTTCATTCGCGTGTGATGATAAAAAAGGTCCCGCCTATCAACAAGACCCTGTGTGTTTGTGGAGGAAGAGATGCCGCTTTGCTTGTCTCGGTTTGAGGGAGTCAATTCTGCGGGCTCAAATGATGGACAAGGCACGCTAGAATATCGCACGTATTCGCGATAGACGAGGGAGGGAAAAGAAAGGAATATCCAAGCTTCCAGCACATGGTCTAAACGGCGGAAAGTAAAAAATGTGAATATGTGGGACTGCTCCTTTGAAGCCGTAGTAAACCAATGCAAATGAAAAGATATTAAAAAATGAACATCAAGCATGTTTATATGGGATGGTGTCGTGCGGCGACTCTGGTGGCGGTCGTCATGATGGGGGCCATGAATGGGTTGGCTCAACCCTACATTCCGGAAGAGGGTTCCGCAGAGTTGTCGGGAAATTCTCGTAAACAGAGGCCGGCGAAAGTGGATCCGAATCTCCCGAATGTGCTGATCATCGGGGACTCGATTTCCATCGGCTATACCAGGGTGGTGAGCGCCAAGTTGGAGGGCAAGGCGAATGTGATCCACAATCCCGGCAATGCGGAGGGAACCAAGCTGGGACTCGAAAAACTGAAGGAATGGCTCGGCGATACGAAATGGGATGTCATCCATTTCAACTGGGGGCTGCACGACCTGAAACGCGTGAAAGCAGAAACCGGGGAGAATTCCAATGATCCCAACGACCCGCGGCAGGCCGATCTGGAAACCTATACCGCCAATCTGGAGATTCTCGTTAAGCAGTTGAAGGCCACCGGTGCCAAGCTGATCTTTGCCACCACGACGCCGTTCCCCGCCGGAGTGAAACCCTTCCGCCTACCGGAGGATGCCGTGAAATATAATGCGGCCGCTCTGGGTGTCATTCGGGCTAATAACATTCAGGTCAATGATCTGTATCAACTGGTGTTGCCGAAATTGAATGCGCTGCAGAAGCGAACGAATGTGCACTTCACCGAGGAAGGTTCGAAGGTTTTGGGCGAGCAGGTCGCGGATGTGATTCAGACCGCTCTCGGTGAGCCGCAGGCGCAGGCTTCCGATTCTCCCGCACCCTCCCTGTTCTACAAAGCACGGCACCCAGAAACCGGCAACATGTGGGATGTGTGGCTCTATCATCATGAGGGGACCTACTACCTGTATTACCTGGCAAATGCCGGGCCCAGACCTGCCAAGGGGCAGCCGTGGAACAACATTTCGTTGGCCACCTCGCCTGACGGTGTGCATTGGACGGAGAAAGGTCCGATCCTGAAAAAGGCTGCGGAGGCCACCTGGATGGGAACCGGTTCAACCTGGAAATCACCCACCTTCGACCAGGACGGCAAATTTTATATGAATTTCTCCGAGGAGATCGATGGGCGTCAAACCATCTACTTTGCCGAATCCAAAGACCTTCTTCATTGGACTCGTTTGGAAGGGGAGGAATACCGGTTTGTGCCGGACGAACGATGGTATGAGAAGAACGGCCGTTGGGACTGCATCTGGACCCTGCCCAAGCCGGGCGGGGGATTTTATGGCTACTGGACAGCCAGTCCGCATTCCAAAGGCAGCAAATTCGGCTTTGGCGAATCGGACGACGGCCTGCACTGGAGAGCCCTCCCGCCACCTGAAGTGTCAGGGGTGGATCGCAAACATGCAGAAGTCGGAGCCGTAGAGAAGATCGGGTGCAAGTATTACATGTTGTTGGGGAACTACCCTCCCTACATGGTGACGCTGGTTGCCGATCGCCCCGAAGGCCCCTTTCGCGCGGCGGAGAAGAATTTCAACATCTTGACGGGGCACACCTATTTTTGTCGTTTTTTCCCTCACCCGACAGATGGGATGCTGATTTGCCATTTCTTACATGACCGAAACGGGGAGGTCTCTTTTGCTCCGCTGAAGGATGCGCGGATTGACGGCGAAGGAACCCTGCGTCTCGGATGGTGGAAGGGTAACGAGAAGATGAAGCGCGCGGCCATCCCGGTCCAGCCATCTGGGGACACCTCCCAGACCATTGCCATGCTCGGCCAAGTGCTTGATACAGGCAAAGGAATCATCCTTGAGGGCACCTTGCGGCTGCCAAAGGGCAAGGGGGAGCCGCGCAGCGGACTGTATATCGAGTGCGGGAATCGCGAGGGAACCGGTGTGCTAATCGATCATTCCGGAGTGACCGAACGGGGTTCCATTCAATCGGACGGCAAAGATTTAAAAATCGTGGAACGCAATAAGCGGGGCCAAGAGCAAAATCCGAAGCGCGTCGACCGGGAGATGCCCTTTGCGAATCCAGCGAAGTTCCGCCTCTTGCTCCAAGGGCCGCTGATGGAGTTCTACCTTGATGATATCCTGGTCGAAAGCTTCGCCCTGCCCGCCAACGCCACCGGCCGGATCGGACTGATCAACTCCGCAGAAACTTTGGGGACACTGAAAGCTTGGGAGTAGCGCCCCGCTTTCGACAGTCGGCGGAATATCAGTGGCAAAACCGCCCTTGCCCGCGAATCCTTGGAGGGCGATGCGCCGTCAGCGCCCAAACTTCAGGCGCGCAGCGCCGTCCCGCACCCGCCAAAACCTCCCGCCGAGCCGCCCTTGCCCGAGAATGACGCGAATCCCCGCGAATAAAACCCATGGCAGACACTCTTTTGTATTTCTTCCCCATTCGCCGCCTCGGCGCGAGTTTGGTCGGCTTCATCCGGCGCTCTGGAAAAATCGCATGGGCGATTCTTGAAAAAAATCTTCCAACGGCATTCCGCCGCTGCCTATCAAAAAAGCGGCTTTCGGCTCGAACTCATTCCGGAAAGCCTGCAAGCCGCTTCGGGCATTTCGCAGGGCACCGCTTTTTACCTCGAGGGCCACAATTTCCGAGCCCCGTTGAATCACGAAATCCACTTCGACGCCACGCTCCCGCCAATAGGTCACTTCGACATGGCTGCCCACAAAAGAATTCCAGAGATGGGCGCCGACCGCCGACTCCACCATGCGCCCCCACCGCTCCGCATTGGCCCGCGTTTCATCGAATCCCATCCTGCTATTCGCGCTCATCAAGGCAGTGTTGAGCACTTGCAGTTTGGGGCTGGAGCCCCGCTGGCGAATTTTCCCGTGGGTGAACTTCTGAAGCCCTGCAAGCATGCCGGCCCCTTTCAGCAGTTCGAGATAATGCGCCAGCGTTACCGTATTTCCCGCATCCAGAAGCTGGCCGAGCATTTTTTGATAAGAGAGAATTTGGCCGGAGTAATCACACCCGAGTTGAAAAAGCCTTCTGAGCAAGGCGGGTTTGTCCACCCGAGTCATCAGGAGGATGTCACGGGAGATGCTTGTTTCGATCAGGGAATCATTCACATAGCGGTGCCAGCGCTCCGGATCTGCAATCAACTCCGCCGCTCCGGGATAGCCTCCATAAAAAATATAGGTATCCAAATCCCAAGCGAAGGCCTCATGCATCTCCGCGAAAGACCAGTGCGGTGCGGCAATCACCTCAAAGCGGCCTGCCAAACTTTCGGAAAGGCCCGATTGAAGCAAAAGCGGCGATGAGCCCAGCAAAAGCACCCGAAGCTCGCTGCCGGTTCCGCTATCGGCATCCCAAAGGCTTTTGACCGCCTCCGACCAGTCTGGGATTTTTTGAACCTCATCCAGCACGAGAAGCCCTGGTCCGCCTTTGGCTTTGAGGCGCGCCAAGTCCCATTGTTGGAAAACCCAATCCCGATCTTTCATCGCGGGATCATCGGCGGATCCGTAGTGGGTCGGGTGCGCATGGGCTGCCATGACTTGTTTGGCCAGAGTCGTTTTCCCAACCTGCCGAGGTCCAATAAGGATCTGCATAAATCGCCGTTTTTCAGCGAGTCGTTGAGATAGCTTCGAAAATATCCGTTCTCTTTTCACAATTTACTCAATACTATGAGTAAAATTACTCAATGATGCAAGTTATAAAATGCAGGGGTCGGCGCTGCGCGTCGGAATCTTGGGGCATCTCGGCGATCTGCCCCTTGGGGGAACGAAGGAGGAGTCGAATGCGCAGCAGCGCCCATCGAAAAAATGGTAGGGTTGTTTCGCCGAAACGACCCAAATCAGCGGCAAAGCCGCCCCTCACTTTGCCTAGGATTCTCGCCCATCAGACTGGTTCGATGTGGGCGAGACACGCCACCCTCCTTGGGACGGCGCATTCGCGCCTGAAATTTGGGCCGACACGGAGGTCAGCCCTCCAAGCATTCGCGTTGCAAGTTTCAAGTTTCAAGTTTCAAGTTTCCGGCTTCAGGTCTGACGCCTTCCGCTTCCTCTCCGCGTCCCGGCGCCTCTGCGGGAGGTCTTGGAAAGGCGCTGCGAGCAAGCCTCCAATTCCTCATCGGAGAGGTTATCTTTTGTTTTTCGAGTGTCGAAAAAATACAAAAAATAAACGATAAAATACAAGACGGTTTTCGGTGATGGGTTATTTCTATAAGTGTTTTCCAAGCCTTCAAGTCCGCACTGTCCTAGTCCGAACCCATCCAATGATTGATCCCCAAATACCAAACAAGAAGCGCCAATCGCCGTCATTGAGCCTGTGCCTGTCTGCGTTTGATTTCTCCACGGAGTATACCCAAGCGGGAACGAATCTTTAATATGACAAAGATCGAGGACCTGAAGCTTCGTGGAAAATATGGCGGGTTTCTTTTCCTTGCGGATCCTGCGCGGGGCATTCCTTGGTTAAAGACCCACCAGCATGCGGAACTTGAGATCAATGTGGTTGCTCGAGGGTCCGTGACCTATGTCGTCGGCAAGAGCAGTTACACATTTTACCAGGGGGAATGCTTCTGGCTTTTTCCTAGCCAGTCTCACCGCTGCATCGATCGCACGCCGGATGCGCTCTACTATGTCGTTTCATTCAAGCCTGCATTGATCGCTCGCAGTTGCCGGCAAGAAGATAATGCCATTCTTAAAAAAAGCCGTCCGCCCAAAAATGCTGTCCTGCATACGCTCTTACCTCCGGCCAAGTTCAGCTTGATCCGGGGCATCATGGACTCGCTGATCCAGGAGGGGCTAGATTCCGACACATTGAACCGCGAAGTCGGCTACGGTCTATCCCCTGGGTTTCGCTACGAGCACTCCAAACCCGATATGCTGAATTCAGGCCTCGCGCTCATTCTTCAGATGGCTTGGGATTGTCAAAAGGCCTCCGCGATGGAGCCGCGAGCCAACCTTTTGCACCCTGCCGTCTTGAAGGCTCTGGATATTTTAAAAAAGGAATCCGAATTCGATTGCCTCAAAAAAATGGCACGGGAGTGTGGCGTCAGTGCCGCCTATCTGAGCCGCACATTCAACAAGCAGATCGGTGTGCCGATTAATCGCTACCGGAATACGATGCGCCTCGAGCGTTTTTTGGAAATCAGGAATCGGGCGGCTCATCACATGACGCTCTCCGAGATGGTTTATGAGGCCGGGTTTGGCAGCTACGCACAATTCTCAAAATTGCATCACGCCAATTTCGGCTGTTGTCCCAAGGAAATCGACAGGATACTCGCGTCCCCCAATCCTGCTCGTCGTCATTCCTGAAAACACCATTTTTCAAAATGCTCTCCACAACCTGCGAAACATGAAAATTATCAGCCTCGCAGTCCTTCAGTTCGCTATTTTTCTTACCCTGCCCCTCCTTCAAGCGGGCACCGACCAAGCCGCCCTGCGCGATGAAGTTTGCCTGAACGGAACCTGGAACCTCGAATTGGAGGGGATCGAAAAACCAGCGCAGGTGCGCGTGCCGGGCTCCTTTTCAGGGCAGAACCAACTCTGGGGAAAAGAGCATTGGGATGTCTGGGACTACCCCGACGACTGGGCCAAACGACCGGCCACCTATGTGCGCTCGATCGAAGTGCCAAAAAACCTCGGCAACCGCCGCGTCTTGATCCATATCGGAGGTGTCCGCCACATCGTGAAGGTGTTCGTGAACGGCAAGGAGGTCGGTAGTTGGTGGGACTCCTATGTGCCGTTTGAATTCGACATCACCGATGCGGTGAAGCCGGGCGCCAATGAACTGCGGATCGAAGTGTCCGATGCCAAGACATGTGGGCTTTTCGAGGACTATAACGAGCGCCGCCGAGGCATCTACCGGGATGTATTTCTGAAGCTCGTCCCGGAGGTGCGTGTCACGCCGGATCTCTTTGTCAAAACCTCAGTGCAACGCGGCGAGATCGCCTGCGATATCCCGGTTCGCAATGACACCAAAAAGGAGCAAACGGTCGGCCTGCGCTTCCGCGTGGTGGAAAAGGATGGCAGGATTGTGAAATCCTGGTCTGCACCGGAGAAGCTGACGATTGAGCCCGGCGCGGAGAAAACGCTGGCCACTACCGAGCCTTGGAGCGGCGCGCATCTGTGGTCGATCGACGACCCGCATTTGTATTTCTTGGAAACCGAAGTGGTGGGGGCCAACGGTGAAGTTCTCGACCGGCACCGCCAGCGGTTTGGCTTTCGCGAAATCACTTGGAAGGGGCCGCATCTCTACCTGAATGGAAATGAGATTTTCCTGCGCGCGAACGGCGATCACCCGCAGGGCGACTTGCAAGAAGGCAAGGAATACAGCGAGGCCTGGATTCGCCAACTCAAGAGCCAAGGTGTCGAGCTCATGCGCTTGCACGATCTCCCCCGCCATAAGGAAATCTATGACGCCGCAGACGAGATGGGATTTCTGCTGATCTCCGAGGCCTGCCACCATTTCCGCTTGCCGCTGGATGACATGGCCAAGGCCCACATGGAGAACTTGGTGAAATGGCTGCGCAACCATCCGTCGGTGATGATGTGGTCGGTTGCCAACGAGCTTCATTGGCGCAATTTTCCCGAGCCGGTTTTCTTGATTGAGCTCTGCCACCGGCTCGATCCGACACGCCCTGCCTTCAACAGCGACTTCTGCGAGTGGAGCCGCCACGGGGATGTCCTCGCCAAGCACTACGACGCTTCGGCTGTGTGGACGGACTGGGAGAAATACGGCCCCGACAAGCCGATGGTCTGGGACGAAATCGGGAATGTCTGGCAACAAGACCGCCCGCTAAAAACCGGCCCCGCCGGCTATGAAATCTCCTCTCAGGATGTGGCCACGGGCATCTGGCGCGATGGCTGGGAGCAACTCCGCAACGACATCCTCCTTTTCGCGGATGGCAAGGAAATCAACGGGCAGTTCTACCGGGTGAATCTCTATGCGCCTTGGGAATTTTGCTATGTCTTCTACCGCCACCAACCGTTCAACAACATGCAGCGGCTCCAGCTCAACCATGGCGACACCACCGGCCAGCTGGGCATCAAGCCGGCCTTCATCGAACCCTGTGCCACGACCATCAATGTGTGGGATCCCACGCTGCCAGAAAACCAGCCGAATCCGGGCCTGTATTGCTTCGATGAGTTCCTGAAGCGCGTCCGCTTCCCGGATGATCACAAGGAGCGCACTTGGTTTTCGGGTGAAAAGATCGAGCGCACGGGCCGCCTTTTTTATGAAGACCACCGCCCCGCCGACGAGGTGGATTTCCGCGTGGAATCTCCCGACGGAAAAGTGCTGGCTTCCACCAAGCGCGCGGTCTCGCTCAAGCCCGGCGAGTATGTGCCGGTGTTCGAATCCGCTTGGACTCTACCCAGCGTCGAAACCGCCACGCCGGTGCGCTTGGTGCGTCAGTTTTCCAACAAGGGTGCCACGGGATACCACCAGATCAGTGAGGCGAAAATCTTCCCGCGATTCCAAAAGCCCGATCTCGCCGCGTTGAAGATCGCCGTGGTCGGAGAGCCTCTCCAGAAGCTGCTCGGCGGGGCGGGCGTCCCGCTGAAGGAGGCCTCCATCATCGTGGCAGAAGCCTTCGATCCGGCTTGGGAAGCTCTCGTGGAAAAGGGCGTGCGGGTTTTGGTGCAACCGGTCGGCCCTGGAAAAAGCTCCAGGGTTTTGAGCCACCTCTCCATCCTGCCTGCCGGAGACCAATCGCAATTTCAGGGCCCCGTCTCGGGGCATCGCCTGCCCGACGGCTTGACCCTTCGCCACGGCACTCCGGGGAACGAAAAGACAACCCTTGGCGGAAAGAAATATCTCCTCCAGAGCCCGCAACCTCGCTCTTGGACGGCTTTCGAATTCGATGGCGTGTTGGATTTTTCCAATGCCGGCCGTGTTTTGATCAGCTACGGGCTGTGGAAAGATCCCGGAACGGACGGTTACGCCAAGCAATGGGAGAATGCCGGCGGTGCTCCATTTTATAAAAAATCCGTGCGGCTTGTGTTGGAGGATGCTTCCGGAAATTGGTTCGTTTCCGACAAGAAGGATGCGCTGGCGATAGAACGCCCGAAGCCGACGACATTCAAGGGCACAATTGCCTTCGATTGCCTGAAAATGTCCTGGCGGCCCGCGCGTCTCGAGCCGACCGGACTGGTCGAAACAGGGGGGAATGCGAAGCCCGATATGTCGCAAATCTCCGGCGTGGGATTCGTGTTCGACGAAAGCATTCCCGGCGCGCAGATGCAATTTGAAGGCCTTGATCTCACTGGTGGGGCTGGACCTTCCGTGTTTGTTCAACCAGGCGGAGTGGCCCACCGCTTGCTGGATGGGCTTGGGCAAGAGGATTTCTCGTTCTGGCGCGGGGGTAGCTCGTCATCGCGACGGGATTTGCCTGCCGGTCGGAATGCGCGACGGATTCTCTTTGGAAATAAGGACGGGCTCGGTTCCGCCTTGCAGGAAGTCTTCTTCGGCCGCGGAGTGGTGCTCGAGAGCGCCTTGAAACTGGACGACCTGCGGGAGCCCGCCGCGGGATTCCTCCTCGATCGCATGATTGATTATCTAGCGAATTACCAACCCGCCAAAAGCACGCGCCCCCTCGTTGTTGTTGGAGACGACAGCCTGTTGAAATGGCTCCAGAATCTCGGCGCGGACGCCCGTGCCGCGAAACCCGGTGAAGCCTTTACTCCCGGGTCGATTGTCGTTGTCGATGCCCGCTCGACGAAATCCTTTGAAGGAACCGAATCCGCTCTCGCCGCCCATCTCAAAGCAAGTGGCACCGTGATCTTCTCGCAGGTGACTCCCGAAACAATCGCGACCGTGGCCAAGCTCGTCGGCAAGCCCCTGCGACTTACCGATCCCTTCTTCGGTCAGCGTGGCTATTGCATCAAGGCCCCGGTCTCTTGGACTAGGATTGATACGCCCCACCAGTGGGTGGACTACTACGACGGCGTTCTCGTTCCGTATCCCTTCGAGCCAAATTACAGCCCGCTTCTCGCCGGCATGGCAAACATCGACCTCGAGTGGAATGGAAAGCCGATGTTCGCAAACGGCATCGAGATCGAGGGCATGAATCCCGTCTCGCCGGGCAAGGACCACCAAGTCCTCATCAGCAATTGGCACATCGGCTCCGAGTCCACCAACAATCTTTACGGAGAAATGCTCAATGGGGTCCGCGACCTGCGGCAGAACACCTGGTTCGTCAATCGCGATCCCGTGCTGCTCGAGGTCACTGCGAATGGCGGGCGAGCCTTGATTTCGCAGCTCGACCTGCCCGCCGGGGGAGAAAAAGCCGAGCGCCTGATGCAGACGCTCCTGACCAATCTCGGCGTCCCATTTGGCGGAGCATCGCCGATGCCTGCGGAGAAAGCCTACGCCACCGGCGGGCGCGAGGATCAACTTAAGAGGCTCGCCGCGCATGACGCGCGAATCGCCCCGGCCAAGCGCCAGTTCTATGGCACCCCGAATCCCATGCCCGACTTTCTCATCGGCACGAATATCAGCAGGAGCAAAACCGCTGCGGCACTCCCTCTCATGGGTTTCTTCGGAGATTCCGTCACACTCGGACTCGCCGGGCCCTTGACACAAAAGCTCCAAGAGGTCGTGCGGATGGACAAGCCCGCGGTGTTGAGCCGTTCGAGTCTTGCGGCAGGCGAGGCGAAGGCCGCCATCGGTGACAGGAAATTCTCCCGCGTGGTGTTCACTCTCGGAGAGTCCGATCTCGATTCGGAAATTTCCGACGCGGACTTCCTGAAGAATCTCGAAGCGCTATGGAAGACGCTCGCTGCGTCGTCCGAGAAGCTCTACTGGGTCCCGATCCCCTCGGCATCCCATCCCGGCGATGCCAAGCGTGCGAACAGGGCCAAGCATCTCAATCAAATCTCGGAGCAATTCTTCGAGGGTAAGGATGTCTATAAGGTTCCTTTCATCTACTCGAAGGTTGCCGAGCTGCCTCCAGGCTATGTCTCGGGCCAAGGCAAAGCCTTCCAACCCGCCGAGGCGCAAGTGATCGCGGATCGGTTGGGCGAGGCAGTGATCTCCTTTGGTGCTCAGTGAAACCCAACCGCCAAAATTTGTTTTTTTAGAGTAATTATTCCATGCGTTTTACTGCCTTTTTCGCCTCGCTTCTGCTGCCTCTCGTTACCGCGATCGCAGAACCATCAGCGTCTCCAATTAACAAAGAACTCCCCGCCCTCCTCTCCCCGAGGGATTTCAGCTTCGGGTTTTTCCCGCAGGGTTGGCGGCGGGACAAGGTGGACGACTCGAGGAAAGACCTCCTCCGCTTTGAGACCGGCTATTATGGATTCGAGATCGATGCCGATGATATCCAGCACCCGCGCTTTAGTTTGATCGACGATGGGGCGGGAGCCTTGAAAGCCCTCGCCTCCGGAGCCGCGCGTTCCAATTCGCTCGCGCCTGCGAAGCTCTCTATCGAGATTGAGAAAGACGGGAAAACCTACCGCGCCGTGAGTTGCCTCACCGGCACCCGCACCGACGCTAAACGGATGGAGGATATTCGCCTTTGGGAATCCGGCAGCCTTGCCCAGCACTACGAACTCCACAAAGTCGAATTCGCCGACGAACAAGGCAACCTCCTCGGAGGCAGTGCGAATCTCCGCATGATCGGCTGGCCGGACAGCCTCGCCTTCACCGCCGAGATCACACCCGTTCCCTTCTACACCGAAGGCCCCGTGATCGGAGTTAGTAAAGCCGGGCGGTTTCTCGGCAAAGAGGGCCTTGTCATCCCGCACAGCGAGCAGATCGATCCCGCGCATTTCACGCTCGAGGGTTGGATGAAGCTGCCCGAGTCGTGGGAGTTTCCTTCACACATCGCCTGGCTCGCCTGCAAGAATCCGAATCAGTTTAAGGAGGGTTTCTTCGGTCTATATCTGGACAAGAGCATCCCGATCGCCGCCATGAACATCGGCGGGGGTGGCAAAAACAGTTTCAAACTCAAGAGCCATCATTACCTCGCGAAGGGCGAGTGGAGCCATCTCGCTCTGACCTACGATGGCAAAAAGGCGACTTTTTATGTGAATGGCAAAAACTCCGGCAGCACGCCAATCGACCGCGAGCGCATTCCGGGCAAAGGCAATCTTTTCATCGGGCGTGCCCAAGGGCCAGCCGAGAACAACCGGCTCCTGCTTGATGATGTGCGGCTCTGGAACCGCGCCCTGAAACCCAAGGAGATCATCGTTCGATACGCCAAGCCCAATCTGAATCGCAACACGGAGGGGCTTGTTTACGAGGAAACCTTCGGCACCAAGGTGCCGCCTGTGGCCGTCTGGAAAGATGCCAAAGTCTCCCTCTCATTCGAAGGCGCAGGTCGCGATTGGCAGGCCAACCAAACGATCTCCGGAAACTGGCCCGAGGGGCAGATGAAGTCCTTCACGCTCGTCTGTGATGTCGCCGGCAAGCGCCTGCCTCCTGCCGAAGTGGCCGTTCGTGTGTTAAACCCAGAGATCCCCGTTTCCTACAACGCGGTCTACAATGCCCCGGTCGCGACCTTCCAAAACTTGAAATACTTGAATCCGGCTAAGGACCCCAGTCGCCGCGAATACGATGATTTTTTGATCGAGGTGGATAACCAAGGTGCGCAAGCGGGCACCGTCCCGTTCGTTTTGGATTTGCAGGACGCGCCAGGCATCACCGGCATCCACCCCACGCTCTGTTTCGAGGACGGACGCCCCACGGGCGTTCCTGTGCAAATCGGAAAAAACTGGCACTGCAGACCCGCTTATTTTCGCGGCTTCACCATGCTGCCCGCTCCGGTCGGCACCACACGGTATCTGATGCGACTCAGCTATGGCTTCTACGGCGGCGTGCCCAAGGCCTCCCACTCTCAACTCTCGCTGCTCGGATGGGGCGGCAACGGGCGATGGGATCAGATTGCGATCGGCGCCTCGGGCGAGACGCTGTGCTTCGATGTGGAACATTGCCTGACGAGGGGTTTTGTGACCGACAATCGTGGCATGCTCGTTCGCAATGGCGCTGACGGGCCGCTCTGGAAATGGGTTGAGGCCGGTTGGGGAGGGGACTGGTTGTGCGTCAATAAACCTGATGGCGAAAAACTCGATCCCGTCGGCATGAAGACCCTCTATGTCGCCCACGGTCCCTGCCTGAGCGAAGTCGAATACTCCTGCCAACTCGGCCACGGCGGCGAAGTCGGCCTCCGGAGCACCGTGCGCGTTCCACGAACCGACGACTATGTTCGCACCTTCTTTAAGAACACCTACGACTTCCATACGGCCCTGCCCACCGCTGGTTCGTGGCTTTTCAAGGTCGGGGATTCCCGCCATTTCCACACGCCCCGCGCCTGCTACGGAAACCGCGAAGGCCTCCTCGGCGAGCAATTGCCGCAGCCCGGTGCCAAAAAGGGCGACACGCCGGTCGACCGCCTGGAACTTTCCGGCGCGGGGCCGTGGTGGATCGCCTTCCCCGAATCCAAAACTGTTCCCGGAAAGGGCAAGGAGGGTTTTGCCTCAGCCGCTAAAGCTCTCGTCATCCGCTCCTACAAAGCCACCTACGGCGGCAAAACGGTTTCCTGTCCCTCGATCAGCCTGGTGGTGAACGGCGTCCAATCCGATGGGCGCCTGGATTACTCGCTCCTCGTCACGCCCCCGGCGGGACTCACTGACTACAAGCCCGGCGACAAGGTGGAACTGGAGGCCGAGTGGATCACCGTGCCGCACAACGCTGATGATTACTACGGCCCCAACGAAGCCCTCCGCACTCACCTCGCCGAGTCGCCCGGTTCTTGGAAAACCGTCCACCGCGAAGCCCTCGGCAACGATCTGAAAGTCACTGCCAGCGGAGGGGGCGTTGCCAGCACCTACCCGGTCATCGTTGAGGTCAAGGCCCCGGAGGTCACTCTCGCAATCCAAGGCGGCGTCGGCTATGTGCCCGTGCGCTTCGACGGCTTGAAATCGGTCGATGGCTACAAGCTATACGAAGTCGTCAACGGCCAACTCATCGAGTTGAACCAAGCCGTCAAAGGGAACGACTTTTGGCAGACCGATTACGACAGCGTCACCAACACCTACCGCCTCACCTGCAACATTCCCCTCGATGGCAAGCCCGCCTCCCGCTGGGTTTTCAAACAAGGCCAATAAATCCCCAAGGCGATGACCGCATCCTCAGCCCACGACGAAAAGTGATTTCCTTTGGCGCTCAATAAATGAACGCCTCATCCCGTGGGGCTTTCAGTCGAGTGACCCCGTTCATGGAATCCAAGTCGGTGCCAATGACAAAAAACGATAACAATTTGTCATCAATTGAGAAGACACCGGAGTGAGTTGTTGCAATCATTTCCTCCTATGTTCCGCCACCTTCTTGCTCTTCTCTGCGCTTCGACATTGCTGGGCCTTTCATCGTGCGCGCCAGCAACCCAAAATCTTGCTTCTGACGCGAGCGCCTCGAAGCTGCCTGAACCCAAGCGGCCCGAGTCGACGCCACTTAAAAAAAATCCGGTAACGGCTCGCGTCACCGCAGACATCCATGTCTCGCCGTCCGGCAATGATGCAAGCGATGGTTCTTCAGGCAGTCCGCTGAAAACAATTCAGGCCGCTGCGAACAAGGCCCAACCTGGCGACACGGTCACCGTGCACGCGGGCACCTACCGCGAGGAGATCAACCCGCCGCGCGGAGGGGTGGAGAGCCAGCCAATCGTCTTTCAAGCGGCTCCGGGGGAGAAAGTCGTGGTCAAGGGTTCGGAGATCGTCACCGGTTGGAAAAAACTCGAGGGGGATGTCTGGGAGTTGACCTTGCCGAATTCTTTTTTCGGAAAATTCAATCCCTATAGTGACCTCATCAAGGGTGATTGGTATGAGGCGCGGCAGAAATACCACACGGGGGCCGTGTATTTGAACGGACACTGGCTGACGCAGGCTGCGAGCAAGTCCATCGTGGTCGGCAAGGACAATGCGGATCAAGGGCCGGAGGAGTTGATGAATATCCTCTCCCTGCAGGTGCCGGGCCAGAAGCCCGTGATGGCGGTGAAGCGGTCGAAACAGAGTAGCGATGCCGCCGTGGTCGAAGTGCCGGGTGGCAAGCCTTGCCTCGGGCGGTTGAAGGATGGCGACTGGCTGGAGTTCGACGCGGTGGATTTCGGCGAGAAGGGCGGGAAGCTGATCTTGAATGCGGGCTCCCCGAACAATGGAGGCATTGTCGAAGTCCGCGAGGGATCTGTGGACGGGCGATTGTTGGGCAAATTTCTGGTCGCGATCACGGCGGAGTGGACCCATTTCCAAGGCTTCAGGACACCGATCGAGACGCCCCTCTCGGGAACGCAAAAAATCTTTTTGGTTTTCAAGGCCTACCCGCAAAAGCCCGTGAATAAGGGCGCGCCGGGTTTTTGGTTCGCGGAAGTGGATGACAAAAACACAACCATCGTGGCCCAGTTCAAGGGCGTGGATCCGAACAAGGAGCAAGTCGAAATCAATGTGCGGCAGGCGGTGTTCTATCCGCGCCAGACCGGGCGGAATTACATCACCGTGCGCGGCTTCACGCTCGAGCAGGCTGCCACGCCGTGGGCTCCCCCGACCGCCGAGCAGATCGGCCTCATCGGCACAAACTGGTCCAAGGGTTGGATCATCGAAAACAACACGGTGCAATACTCCACCTGCACTGGCATCACGCTCGGAAAGCATGGCGACGAGTTCGACAACACCAAGGACTACCGTCGCGCCATTCCCATCGCTGTGGAGAAATTCGGTTGGAAGCGCGGGAACATCGGCCACCACCTGGTCCGCAACAACCACATTCAGCATTGCGGGCAAGCGGGCATCGTCGGAAGCCTGGGGGGCGCGTTCTCGGAGATTCGCGGCAATGAAATCCACGAGATCCGGCAAAACCACGAATACGGTGGGTGTGAAACAGCTGGCATCAAGCTGCACGGCGCCGTGGACACCCTCATCGCCGACAACCACATTTACCGGTGCGAGCACTGGGGCGGCATCTGGATCGACTGGATGGGGCAAGGCGTGCGCGTCACCGGAAACCTTCTTCACGACAACAGCCAGGACCTCATGTTCGAGGTCAACCTCGGGCCGCATGTGGTGGACAACAACCTGATGCTGTCCAAATCGCGGGTCACCGAGGCCAGTTCCGGCGGGGCTTATGTGAACAACCTCTGGACCGACGCCATCACGATCTGGACGGACATCGCGCACCGCACCACGCCGTTCTTCAAGCCGCACAGCCTCGACATCATCGACAACGCGGCCGTGGATCAAAACGACGACCATTTCTACAACAACCTTTTCGTCGGTCCCAAAGGCCTCTCCGCCTATGACCAATTCCAATTAAAAATCAAGGCGGCCGGAAATGTTTACCTAAACGGCGCGCGGCCCTCTGCGGGTGACACCGACGCCGTGGTGGCCAAAGAATTCAATCCCGAGATCAAACTCACGAAAGAAGACGGGCAGTGGTGGCTGGAGATGCAGGTCGATCCGGCCTGGATGACCGCGCCCAACCGCCCGGTGGTGAACTCCGCCCTTCTCGGCAAGGCCTCCATCTCCGGCGCCCCTTTCGCCAACCGCGATGGAACTCCACTGTTGATCGACACCGATTACTTCGGCTACAAGCGTGCCGCAAATAACCCCGCCCCCGGACCGTTCGCTTGGGATGGAAAATCCACCATCCGCGCCAAGGTTTGGCCGAAAAATTAAGTTTCCTGATTTTAGTTCAGCCCAACCAACAAACGCACCACACCCCATCAATGAAAAAAGACACCACCAACACAGGATTCGTATTCCTAATCAGCCTTGTCGCCACGATTGGCGGCTTCTTGTTTGGCTTCGACAGCGGAGTCATCAACGGCACGGTCGATGGCCTCAAACTCGCCTTCAATTCAGACAGTGTCGCCACGGGATTCAATGTCGCCTCGATGCTCTTGGGGTGCGGCGTCGGTGCGTTCTTCGCCGGAACCTTGGCTGATAAAATCGGGCGCCGTGCGATCCTGATCATCTCGGCCGTTTTATTCATCATCAGCGCATGGGGTTCAGGGATCGCGACGGGATCGGCGGAATTCATCGTCTACCGGGTCATCGGTGGTTTTGCGGTTGGTGCCGCAAGCGTGATCGCGCCGGCCTACATCAGCGAAGTCGCTCCCGCGAAATATCGGGGCACGCTGTCCTCGATCCAGCAGATCGCGATTATTTCCGGCCTCTTCTGCGCCTTTCTTAACAACTATGTGATCGCGGAAGTTTCCGGGGGATCCACGCAAATGTTCGCCTGGGGCTACGAGGCCTGGCGCTGGATGTTCTGGATCGAGTTGGCTCCGGCATTTCTTTTCCTCTTCGCACTTTTTATCATCCCTGAAAGCCCGCGTTTTCTGGTCGCCAGCGGGAAAAACGATCAAGCCCTTGCCGTGCTGAAGCACCTGATGGGAGAGAGCGCCGGCGAAAAACTTGGTGAGATTCAAGCCTCGCTGGCCGGCGATAACCACCGCCCGAGGCTCCGCGACATCCTCGACCCCAAACTCGGCATTCGCCCGATCGTGTGGGTGGGCGTGTGGCTTGCCGCCTTTCAACAACTCGTGGGCATCAATGTCGTTTTCTACTACGGCGCCGTGCTGTGGCAGGCCGCAGGATTTACCGAGGCCCACGCCCTCCTCATCAATGTCGTCAGCGGTGGCGTGAGCATTGCCGCCTGCCTTGTGGCCACCTTCCTGGTGGACCGCGTCGGTCGCAAGCCGCTCCTGTTGATTGGATCGATTGGCATGGCCATCACCCTGGGAATTGTGGCGGTGGTGTTCTCGACGGGCGCCCTCGGTGAAAATGGCAATCTGAAGCTCAGCGACAACGCTGGCCTCGTCGCTCTCATCGCAGCAAATCTGTATGTGGTTTTCTTCAACGCCTCTTGGGGTCCCGTGATGTGGATCATGCTTGGCGAAATGTTCCCGAACCAAATCCGTGGGTCGGGCCTCGCCGTCAGCGGCCTCTCGCAATGGGTCACCAATTTCGGGATCACAATGATGTTCCCGATCATGCTCACCAGCATCGGCCTCGGTGGTGCCTATGGCATCTACGGTTTCTTCGCCCTCATTTCCGCGTTCTTCGTTCTCAAATACACCCGCGAAACCAAGGGGCTCGAGCTCGAGGATATGCAGGGCTGACTTCATTCTTATGAAAAAAAACATCCTGCTACTAGCTGCGGCCTGCACCGCACTTTCCTCGATCCATCCCTGCGCGGCCGCCGACTCCGCCAAGCCGAATATCTTGTTCATCCTCACCGATGACCAGGGCTACGGTGATTGGAGCATCAATGGCCACCCCTTGCTGAAGACGCCAAATGTGGACCGCCTCGCCAAGGAGAGCGTGCGGTTGGAGAATTTCTATGTGAGTCCCTCGTGCTCGCCCACGCGGGCGGCGTTGCTCACTGGAATGCACGAGTTCCGGAGCGGTGTGACCCACACCCAAGTGCCCCGTGAGGAACTCTGGAAAGGCGCGACCACCGTGCAGGATCTCCTCGCCACGGCAGGATATCGCAACGGATGGATCGGCAAATGGCATCTCAGTAACAAAAAGGGATTCAACCCTGGGGAGCGTGGTTTCGAGTGGTGCTCAACCAACGAGGGAGGTCCCCGTGAGCACTTCGACCCCGTCATGATCCGCAACGGAAAGAAGGAAAAAGTCCCGGGCTACCGCGAGGATGTCTATTTCAATGACGCGATGGATTTCATCTCGGAGACAAAAGACAAGCCCTGGTTCCTCGGTCTCTCCACCTACTCGCCGCACGATCCGCTCGATGCGCCTGAGGAGTTCGTCGCGCCCTTTCGCGGGAAGGTCACCGACGAGGAGGCCAAGTATCTCGGGATGGTCGCGAACCTCGACTACAACATCGGCCGCCTCATGGCGTTTCTGAAAGAAAAGAAACTCGATAAAAAAACCATCGTGATTCTCATGTCGGACAACGGGCAAACCTGGGGCCTTGATGTCTACAACGCCAACATGCGCGGCTGCAAAGCCACTGTTTGGCAAGGCGGGTCCCGCACCTTTTCCTACTGGCGCTGGAAAGGGCACTGGCCCGCACACCAAGTCGACAACCTCACCGCGCATCTGGATTTCCTGCCGACGCTCTGCGCGGTGGCGGGTGTGAAGATTCCTGAAAAACTCCAACCGCAACTCGAGGGTTTCAGCCTCTTGCCGGTCCTTGAATCCAAGGCCCCGATCGCCTGGCATGACGACCGCATTCTTTACCACCATGTCGCCCGCTGGCCCGGAGGCATGGCGGCCGACCACAAGTATGCGATGGCCGGAGTCCGGCAGGGCAATTACCTCCTCGTGAGCAGTCGTCCCTGTGAAAACCCGAAATGCAATTTGGATTCCCATGGCGACCAATGTGAAACCCTCCGGAGTGTGGAGAAGGGGAGCAAGTTCGCGCAATACACCAAAGAAAATGCCCAACTCCACTGGGGCGTGACCCCTCCCGGCCATTGGGCACTCTTCGATGTGAAGAAAGACCCCGGTTGCCAGAATGACCTCGCGAAATCGCAAGCCAAGCGAGCCAAAAAAATGGCCGCGTCCTACGATACTTGGTGGGACGACATTTATCCGGTCATGGTCGAGCGTGGTGGCGACCGCAAGATCGCCTGGAGTAAATATTTCACCAAAAAAACGCCCGCAAAGGCCTCTTCTAACAACCAACCCAAACAAAACAAACCATGAGCAACCAATTCTTCCCTAGCGTCCCGAAAATAAAATTCGAGGGACCTAAATCCAAAAATCCTTTCGCCTTCAAACACTACAACCCCGACGAACTCGTCGAGGGCAAATCGATGCGCGATCACCTGCGTTTCGCCGCCGCCTACTGGCATGTGATGCGCAACCCGCTCGCCGATCCCTTCGGCGGTGGCACAGCCCTCATGCCTTGGGATGACGGCTCGAACTCCGTCGCCAACGCCCAAAAGCGCGTGCGCGTCTTTTTTGAATTCCTCGAAAAAATCGACATCGATTACTACTGCTTCCATGACCGTGATGTGGCCCCCGAGTGCGACACACTCGCCGAGTCCCACGCCGCGCTGGACGCCGTGGCAGGAACCCTCGCCGAAGAACAACAACGCACCGGCAAGAAGCTCCTCTGGGGCACCGCCTGCCTGTTCATACATCCACGCTTCGCCCAAGGCGGCGCGACCTCGCCGAGCCTGCCCGTCTACACCCACGCCGCCGCGCAGGTGAAAAAGGCCATCTCGGTGACCAAGCAACTCGGCGGTGGTGGCTATGTCTTCTGGGGTGGACGCGAAGGTTACTCCTCGCTTTGGAACACCGACATGAAGCATGAACTCGACCAGCTCGCCGCCTTTTTCCACATGGCCGTGGCTTGGAAAAAGGAGATCGGATTCGACGGTCCGTTCTGGATCGAGCCGAAGCCCCGCGAACCCTCCACCCACCAATACGACTCGGACTCCGCCGCGTGCCTGAACTTCCTCCGCGAATACGGCCTGCTCGACGAGTTCGCCCTCAATATCGAAACCAACCACGCCACCCTCGCTGGCCACACGATGCGCCACGAACTCACCGTCGCCGCCAACGCCGGCAAACTCGGTTCGGTCGATGCCAACCGTGGCGATGAACTCATTGGCTGGGATACCGACCAGTTCCCGACCGATATCCGCCTCGCCACCGAGGTCATGCTCGTGATCCTGGGCATGGGCGGGCTCACCAGGGGCGGTTTGAACTTCGACGCCAAGCGCCGCCGCGAATCCCACGATCCGGTCGATCTCTTCCACGCCCACATCGGCGGAATGGACGCCTTTGCGCGCGGACTCAAGATCGCCGCTGCGATCCGTGAGGACGGCCGCATCGGGGAATTCGTGAAGAACCGCTACTCGAGCTGGGATTCCGACCTCGGTAAAAAAGTCCTCGCAGGCAAGGCATCGTTCGCCGAACTCGAAAAAATCGCCCTCTCCCAACCGGCGCCCACTCTCGCCAGCGGCGGTCAGGAATACCTCGAAAACATCGTCAACGAACTCCAGTGATCACACTCGGCATCGACTGCGGCACGCAGAGCCTGAAAACCGTCGCTCTCGACGGCGACTCCGGGAAAATCGTGGCCTCCGCCAGCAAGTCCTACGATCTCATCGAGGGCTTGCCTGCTGGTCACGCCGAGCAAGATCCCGCCATCTGGTGGGACGCGCTCTGCGAGACTGTCACCAAGGTCCTCTCCGATCTCGGGTCTAGAAAATCCGAGGTCGGCGGGATCGGCATTTCCGGCCAGCAACACGGCTTCGTGCCGCTCGATGCCAATCATCAAGTTATCCGCCCTGCCAAACTCTGGTGCGACACATCGACCACCGCCCAGTGCGATGAAATCCGCGCCAAACTCGGTGGACGCGAGAAAACCATCGAACTCGCGGGAAACGACATCCTGCCGGGATTCACTGCGCCGAAAATTCTTTGGCTCAAACAAAACGAGCCCGCGAATTTCGCCCGCCTCGCCCATGTCGCCTTGCCGCATGACTTCCTCAACTTGAAGCTCACCGGGTCGCTGCGCATGGAATTTGGCGACGCTTCGGGCTCGGCCTTGATGGATGTTCGCGCCCGCACTTGGTGCCGGAAAGTTTGCGATGCCATCGATCCCCGCGTGATGGAAATGCTCCCGGCGCTGAGCTCCTCGCTGGAGCCTGCCGGACCGCTCCTGCCCGCACTGGCTGCGGATTGGGGGCTTTCCTCGAACATTGTTGTGAGCGCCGGGGGAGGGGACAACATGATGGCCGCCATCGGCACGGGAAACACCCGCCCTGGCGTTGTCACCGCCAGCCTCGGAACCAGCGGAACCATTTTTGCCTGCGCCGACAAACCGGTCATCGACCCGCAAGGCGAGATCGCCGCTTTCTGCGACAGTGCCGACCATTGGATGCCGCTTCTCTGCACCATGAATGTCACCGTGGCCACCGAGGCGTTCCGCCATCTCTTTGGTTGGGACCACGCCCGAATGGATGCCGAAATCTCCAGCGTGCCGCCAGGCGCCGATGGACTTCTTTTCCTTCCCTATCTCCAAGGCGAGAGAACCCCGAACCTGCCTCACGGCTGCGGTGTCCTCCATGGCATGACGACTTCCAATCTCACTCCCGCCCACATGGCGCGCGCGGCGATGGAGGGCGTGACGCTCGGAATGGCCTACGGCCTCCGCCGCATGGAATCCCTCGGCCTCAAGCCGACCGAAATCCGTCTCACCGGCGGTGGCAGTCAAAGCCCGGTCTGGCGCCAAATCCTCGCTGATGTCTTCGGCTATCCCGTCGTCACGATGCAAAGCGCCGAGGGCGCTGCGCTCGGAGCCGCCATTCAGGCCCTCCATGCCGCAACGCCCGGCGGTTCCCTCGAGGCTCTTGCCGACCGTTGCAGCCCCGTTCGGAGTGGCAGCCGGTTGGAGCCGAAACGAGCGGATTTTTACGCCAGCCTGTTGGAACGCCAGAACACGCTCCGCAAAAAAATCATGCCTTCCCTGTGAGTCGGCGATCCGGGGCGGAGGTCACGCCGTAGCATTTCTTTGCGCTACGCCCGCCAGCGCGTAGCCGATCTGATGGGGCGCAAGGCGATCAAGGGAACTCTCGGCCTTCTGCTCCTTATTTTTTTCACCCATCCCCGCGCTTGCCGTGTCCTTAAAAAAAACATATCCACCAAGAACTCTCTCCCATGCCGAAAAACCTCCCTGCTAACATCGTTGCCCTTGCCGCCGTGGGTTTGGCTTTTTGGATTTTGATTTCAACAGTTGGAAATAGCCGGATTCAGCAAGGCATCCAGGCACAGCAGGATCAAATCTTCTCGCTGCAATCTGAAATCCAAAAGCTCCAGCAGGAGTTGGAATCGCAGCAGCAGCAGATCGAAACCGCGACGCAGTTGAATACTCAGATCGGCCCCTCGATTCTCAACGAACTCGCCTCTCTCCAGATCAAAAACAACAACATCGCCCTTGCCGTTTTCCTCCAGAAGCACGGCATCAAAGCCAACCCGCCGGCTCCGCAACCCACCCCCGTTCCCGCCACCAAACCCTCGCGCTGAGAATTATGGAATCTGAAGAAGAGCCAATCGCCCCAAAGCCTCCCCGCCGCCGCCGCCCCCGCGCGCCGAAAGTGGAGTTGGAGGATTTCTCCGTTTTCGAGGAAAATGTTTCCTCGGATCTCTCGGACGAGGCCGATTTTTTGAACGAAGAGGTCGTGGAGATTTCGAACGAGCCATCCGAATCGCCCCTGAAAGTTTTTTTCGCCAGTTCCGTGACTCTCATTCTGGCTGTGGCGCTCGTCCTTTTTCTGCTCTCGCAGATCGTGGCCATTCGCCAAAATGCCGACTCGCTCGCCTGGCAGTCCCGGAACATCGTCCGCCAGATCGAGACGCTCACCACCGCCCGCAACAACGCCACGGGCCTCGTCAAGCAACGCCAGTCGATGGTCGACCAGTCCCAGCAAGTCACCACCTCCTACAACAATCTCCTCAACGACCTCCTCAAGCTCGCCGAAACCGACAAGGACGCCCGTTCGGTGATCGAAAAATTCGCCATCAAGAGTTCCCCCCAACCTGCAGCGTCGAAGCCGGAGAAAAAATAGGGTCCTACCCCGTTTCGAGACAAAGCCCATCTCCCGCCTCGCAAGTCCGCCTGCCTTGTCCGTCCCGAGCCTCGACCTTGTCCTGCCGGAAAAAGACCGCCCCGTGCTCGCCTCCGCCATCCAGATGACATGGAAAACCAAGTCCCCACCCGCGTGAAAAACCGCCGCCACCGAGACGCCATGAAGCTCCAACAGCGCATCGCACGCGTGCCGGCGCCGATTACCGGTGGAGCGAGGCGTTCAGCACCGGCCTCTACGCCGGCTACCAATACAACTATGCCAAATACAGCGGCGGCAGCAGCACCCGCGGCAACAGCGCGCTTTTCGGGGCCTATGCCACCTGGGAAAACGAGGACGGCTACTATGTGAACAGCGTCATCGGCGGTGGCTACACCGGCTACCAGACCCGGCGGGCGATCACCTTCGGCACGATCGACCGCACGGCGCGGGCGAATCCAAACGGCGGGCAATTCAGCGCCGCGCTGAACCTCGGCAAGGATTTCGAGATCGGCAAATTCACGCTCGGCCCGATTGTGGGAGCCCATTACACCTACGCCGGCATCGGCGGGTTCACGGAAAGCGGAGCCGAAAGCCTCGACCTCGCGCTCGGCCAGCAAAACGCCAACAGCCTCCGCACCAACCTTGGTGCGCGCCTTGCCTACAACTGGGAACTCAACTCAAGCATCACGCTCATCCCCGAGTTGAGAGGCTTCTGGATGCACGAGTTCCTAAACAACCCGCGCAACATCAGCTCGTCCCTTGACGGCGGTAGCGATGCCTCGTTCGACTACGAAACAAGCGCCCCCTATCGCAACAGCGTCTTCGGCGGAGCCGGCATCAGCGCGAAGTTCGGCGATCGCTGGACGGGCTCGGTGTTCTACAATGTGAACTTCGGAGCCGAGGGCTACACGAACAACATCATCAGCACCTCGCTCGGGTTCGCGTTTTAAAGAGCAGTGTCCAAGGATCGCTGGCCAAGAGGAGTTGGAAAGTTTGCAGGATTTTTAAGGAGTCCGATTCATTCAATTCGCCGAGGCGTTTCAATGACGCGGAGTTGATGGGGCGCAGGAGATCGCAGGCGACCACGAATTCGAGTCCACCCCAGCGGATGTGCGTCCGGACTGGAGTGGGGGTCAGGTTTTTCCGGATCGGGCAGACCAACTGTGTCGGCAATTCGGTCAAGCCGGGGTGCTGCAGTCCAACCAAATTGGGGCGAGAAAAATCCGAAGTGGAGGAATACAAGGGCAGGTTCATTCGGTCGCGAAGGGAGTCGCCTCGTTCAGCTTCAAGGTCTCCGCTTGAACCTCCGGCGTGTAAGCGGCAACCGCCATCCGATAAAAAGCCTCCCGTTCGCGACGGCGTTTTTCTCTTTCAATAAGCTCTTGGACAAAAACAGACTTTGGTGTTTCTCCGCGCAAAACATCGAGGATATCGAACGCCGATCGAGGGAGGGTAATTGTTTGACGACTTTCAGGCGACTTTTTTGCGACTTTCATGATGGCAACTTGGGCTGGGCGGGAAAATTGTCAAGCCGCGCTGGCTTTTTCGATCAGGAAGCGGGCGATGGCTCGGGAGGCGGAGGGTTTTTGGAGTTGGAGGAGGTTGCGGCGCCAGGCGCGCCAGAGGGCTCCGTCGTTGGCGATCGCGCCTTTGACGATATCGACCACATGCTCGGCTCGGCCGGCGGCGAGGGCGCCGATGGCGGTTTGTTGGATGAGGGCGATGTTGCCTTCCTCCTGGCCGGGGACGATGTGATTCACGACAAAGGGAATCTGGGCAGCGATGGCTTCTTGAACGGTCGCGCCGCCGGCTTTGCCGATGAACAGGTGGTGCGAGCCCATGAGTGAGGGCATTTGATCGGTCCAACCGAGGAGGTCGCCTTGGCGTGGCAGACCGGCGCGGGCGATGGCGGAGCGGGCATCTTCGCGGCGACCGGTGACGACGGTCGTGTGGAGATTGTCGATTTCGGCAAGCATTTGCAGGGTTTGGATCGCGCGTTCATGCGGGCCGCCGGGGAAAAAAATCACACGCCATTGGCCATCGCCGGGGGGTGGGGCCGGGAGGAATTCGTCAAACTCCAAACCGACGGGAAAGCCGAGCGTGTGGATGCGGTCGTGATCCACGCCATCGCGCCGGAGGACTTGGGCGGTGGGGTCGTCGGCGACGATGGCGCCGTCGCAGGGGTAGCGATACCAGGTCTGGTTGATCATCGTGGAGTCGGTGATGACCGTGTAAAACGGCTTGCGCATCGCCGGCTCGGCCGTCTGGATTTTTTCCATCACATAGCCGAAGACCGGATAGGTGGAGGCCACGAGGTCGGGCTGGAATTCTCGCAGAAGGCCGTGGACGGCATCGACGAGTTGCTTCAAAAGCGGGGACATTCCTTGGATGACCTTCGGGCTGCTGAGCAGGGCGAAGACGGATTTCCAGAGGCGGGGGTAGTTGTTAATCGCCGCCGCGTAGCCGCGCTGGATGAGGCGGTTCACGACCGGGTTCGTGCGGGTGTAGGGATCGACGACGAGGGTTTCGATTCCGTGGGGGGACTCGAGAGTGAGGGCGTTTTTGATGTTCCGCGCGGCGGTGTTGTGGCCCTCGCCCATGCTGGCGGTGAGGATGAGAATTCGGACGGGGCGATGGCTGCTGGCGCTCACAAGTGGAGGGATGGTTGCAAAAATCGGACGCGAATCAAGCCTGCCTCGGCGCGGCTTCGGGGCGGGAGCGGATCGTGCCGTCGTGGAATTTTGTTTCCAGGATTTGGGAGCGGCTGGCTTCTTTGGCGCTGCGAAGGATGCGTCCTGTGGTATCACGGGTGATCGTGTAGCCGCGGGCGAGAGCGGCATTGGGATTCAGCGCCTCCAGAACGGCGGCATGGTGGGCGAGGATTTGGCGGTGGCCGCGAAGGCGGGTTTGAGCCGCGCGGTGCATCAGGTCCTGCTCGGCGCGAAGTTGGCGGAGGTGGGTTTCGATTTTTCCGGCGGGATTGTGCGCAGCGAGGATTCGGGATTGGCGCTCGAGGGTGAAGCGGTGGGATTGGAGCGAGCTGTCGGCTCCGGCGCGGAGGTCGTCGGCGAGGCGGTCGAGGGTCTGGCGATGCTCGCGCAAGCGGCGAGGGGGTTCGAGGAACAGAGCGGTCCGATCGAAGGACTCGAGTTGGATTTTTAGAAAATCGAGGCGCGCGTGGACATGGCGGCGCAGGCGGGCGGAGAGGTGGGCGAGTTGTTCCAAAAGCTCGGCGGAATCGGAAGAGAGGATTTCGGCCGCGGCGCTGGGCGTTGGGGCGCGGAAGTCGGCGGCGAAGTCGGAAATGGTGAAATCGATTTCGTGTCCCACAGCACTCACCACCGGGATCGGCGAGGCGGCGATGGCGCGGGCGAGGATTTCCTCGTTGAATTCCCAGAGGTCCTCGAGGCTCCCGCCGCCTCGGGTGACGACGATCACATCGGGTGGCTCGATGCCGAGGGCGGTGGGGTTTCCGAGGATTTGGACGGCTTCGGCGATTTCAGCGGCGGCGCCCCGGCCTTGGACCCGGACGGGAAAAACCAAAACCTCGATCCCGCGCTGGCGGCGGTGGAGGACCTGAAGGAAGTCGCGGATCGCCGCGCCGGTGGGTGATGTGACCACCGCAATGCGGCGGGGGAATTTCGGGAGCGGGCGTTTGCGCGCCGAGTCGAAAAGCCCCTCGGCGGCGAGGCGGCGCTTGAGTTCCTCGAACTTGGCCTGAAGCGCGCCGACGCCACGCTCCTGCACGCGGCGGATGATGAGTTGGTAGTTGCCGCGCGGTTCGTAGACCGTGAGTTCGCCGAAGACCTGAATCTGCGCGCCATCATTGAAATTCATTCCGCGCAGTTGGGTGGTCTGGCCGGCGAACATCACGCAGGCGATCTGGGACGAGGCATCCTTGAGGGTGAAGTAAAGGTGACCCGAACTCTGGCGGCGGAGGTTCGAGATTTCGCCCTCCACCCAAACCTCCCCAACACCATCTTCCAATAGGGCGCGGATTTTTTTGGTGAGGGCCGAGACGCCAAGAACGACTGGTTCTGCAGGCTTCGGAGGCACGGCGTCCTTTTTCTTCGGAGCGGTGGATTGAAGGTTGAAGTCGAGTTGCATCGTGTCAGTTCGATTGGAGGGAGGAGAGAATTTTTTCGGCGAGGGCCTGGCTGATTCCGGGGACCTCAGCGAGATCTTTGGCGGGAAGTGCCTTGATGCGCTCGACGGAGCCGAAGCGCTCGAGAAGGGCTCGCTTGCGCGCAGAGCCCATGCCTGGAACCGCATCGAGGAGACTCTCGCGGACGCGTTTTTTCAGCAGAAGGCTGTGGAAGCCATTGGCCGTGCGGTGGGCTTCATCACGGATCCTCTGAAGGAGGCGCAGCGCACCGCTGTCCTCGGGAAGCCGCATGGGGAGGGGACGTCCGGGTCGGTGAATCTCCTCGAATTCCTTCGCGAGGCCGATGATCGGGAGGTGCGAGAGTTTGAGGCGCTCGAGTTCCTTGCGCGCGCTGGAGAGTTGGCCGCGCCCGCCATCAACGATCACGAGGTCAGGCAAAAGGGTTTCCTGCTCGCGCAGGACCCGCCCGTAGCGGCGCCGCACGACCTCGGCCATGCTCGCAAAGTCATCTTGGTGGTCGGTGCCCTTGATGCGGTAGGTGCGGTAGTTCGATCGGTCTGGCACGCCGTTTCGAAAGCGCACCATCGAGGCGACGATGTGCGTGGAGGAGATATTTGAAATGTCGAAGCACTCCATGATCTCCGGCGGCTTCGGAAGCTGGAGCGCGTCGCGGAGGGCGGCGAGGTCGGCCGTGGGATCGATCGTGGTGGGAAGGGATTTTCGGGTGAAACGCACCATGGGGCGGGTGGTGGTTTTCAAATCCTCAAGCAGGTTGCGGAGTTGGACGGCTTTTTCGAATTCCATCCGCTCGGCGGCGGCTTTCATTTCGGTTTCGATCTGCCCGAGGAATTCCCGGCTCTGGCCGTCGAGGAAGGCACAGGCCTCCTCCACGCGGGCGAGGTAGCCGGAGCGGTCGATGCGACCAATGCAGGGCGCGCTGCAATTTTTGATTACATGGTCGAGGCAGTGTTTGTAGTCCTTCTCGTCCGGTTCGGCGGGTCGGCAGGAGCGGAGGCCGAACTTGCGTTTCACCGCCTCCAGCGTGGCGCGGAGGGCGCCGGCGTGGGCAAACGGACCGAAATACCGCGCGCCGTCGTCTTTTTTTAAACGCGTGAGCGAGAAGCGAGGGAAGGGATCGGCGAGGTGGATGCGGACGAGCAGGAAGCGTTTGTCGTCGCGGAAGCTGACATTGTATTTCGGGCGGAATTCCTTGATCAGGCGGCCCTCGAAGAGCACGGCCTCCGCGTCGCTGCGGACGATGTGGTATTCGAGGTTCCAGACACTATCGATGAGCGCGCGGGTTTTGAGATCGGCGGAAAATTTGCGCGACGGCATGAAATAGCTTCCGACGCGGCGGCGGAGGTCGCGGGCCTTGCCAACATAAATCACATGGTCCAACCGATCGCGCATCACATACACGCCCGGCTTGTGGGGCATGTCGCGGAGGATTTTTGAAAAATCGGCGCGGGCTTTTGGAGTGCTCATTGAGTCGGGGTGAATCGTAACCTGGTTTCGGGCGATTTGCATCCCTGTGGCGAGAGGGTTGGTTGGATTTTTATTCGGCTGTTGAATTGGCCCTTGGAAAGGATTTGGTAAAAACCTAAAAACAGCGCTTGCATAAATTTGGGTTTCCGCCATTTTCCACGCCCCTACACATACAAGATTTTTATGGCATACGCAGTCATCCAAACCGGCGGTAAACAATACCGCGTGGAATCAGGCAACGAAATCGAAGTCGAGAAACTCGACGCCGAAGTTGGCGCTGACATTCAACTTTCCGAAGTTCTTTTGGTCGCCGATGGCGGCAAAATCCAAGTCGGAGCCCCGTTTATCAATGGAGCCAAGGTCGAAGCCAAAGTCGTTGATCAATTCAAGGACGACAAGGTCATCGCCTTCAAGTTCCGCCGTCGCAAAGGCTATCACCGCACCGTTGGCCATCGCCGCCAACTCACCAAGCTCAAGATCGAATCCATCTCAACCAAATAAAATTCCATGGCCCATAAAAAAGGACAAGGCAGTGTCAAAAACGGTCGCGACAGCATCAGCAAGCGTCTCGGCGTGAAAAAATTCGGCGGAGAATCCGTTATCGCCGGCAATATCATCATTCGCCAGCGCGGAACAAAATTCCAGCCCGGCAGCAATGTCGGCCTCGGCCGCGACTACACCATCTGGGCCCTTGTGGACGGACGGGTGAAGTTCGATCGCGATGGTCGCCGTGTGAATGTCGAGCCCGCGGTCTCCGCGAACTAAGTCGACTCTTTCATTTCAAAAAAACGCGCAGCATCCGCTGCGCGTTTTTTTTGCCGAAATCCGGAGGTTACTTCGCTTGCATCCCCACGATGCCACCCGTGTAGCCGGTCATTTCGAGGTAGCCTTTGCCTTGGATCGGAGAATTGGCGAATTGGCCTTTGGCGGCTACGGCGCCTTCCCAGTAGGAGAAGGGCTCGGCGGCGAGTTCTTGGTCGGAAAATCTCGCGCGTGCGGTGAAGGAGAGTTCCAGCGTGGGGATCGAAATCTTCCAGGCGATCGGGTAGCGGCCCTTGGTTTTCGGACTGGTCCACCATTCGGTGGGTTCCAGTGAGAAGTCGGCAAAGTGGATCTTTTGCGTCGATCCGTCGGGAGCGATCCAAGTGCCGGAGGAGAAGGAGTCCCGGGTGCCGTCCTTGGCGCGGATTTGAAAAATCATCAACTCCGAACCGTTCTCGAATTGGAGGCTGAACCAATCCCAACCGCTCTGATTCGCGGCAAGTTGGTTGGTGGCCCATTCGTGGTCGAACCAAGTCAGGCCGGAGACGGAGTGGATTTTTTTACCGATTTGAACGGTGCCGGTGGTGGCCATGCGGGTGAGCGAGTAGTAGTGCGAGGCGCGGCCTTCGCCTTCAGATTTTTGGCTGACGCCATTTTTCCCATGGATCACGGGATCGCGTTGCGAGCGGAGTGTGAGGTCGAGCAACACATCGCCATCCGAGGCGAGGAGGCGAAAATCATGGGGGCCGATGCGTTGGCAGGACCATTGATCGATCCAAGCCAAGCGGTCACCCTCCTCGAATCCCGCCTCACCGAATGCGCCTCGGGCGAGCTTTTGGAAATGGTGGAATTCCTTTGAGCCGATATCGGAGACCGCAAAGTGGGCGAACTTCATGTCGCGCTGCAGGAAGTTCGACGCAGGAATCTGGCGGCCAGGTTCGATGATGCCTTGGCGAAAAAATGTCAGCTGGTAGCCGAAATCCTCGCCGTCCTGGGATTCGAGATTTCCCGTGAAATACCACCACTCGGTTTTGAAATCCGTGTGCGTGCCATGGTCTCTCGGGAATTCGTAATTCCAACCCGGAAGAGACACGCGCCATTCGGCAAAGGCCGTTGCCGCGCCGGCGAGAATCACTAGAAGAAGAGCGCGCAGGATTATCATGGAGCCACACTAGTTTTCCGCAGCGCCGCCATCAAGCGAGGCTCGGGGTTTTTGATAAAATCGGAGCGCCTCGACCGGGCCGGGAAAATCGGAAAGCCGTGAAATTCCCGCCGCGCCGCCCTCGCCGGGATCGCGAACGAGGTAGTCGAATCCCTCCTTGCCGCAGACGAGCACGAAATGGGTGATGCCATTGGGATACCGAACCCGCGCGATGACGGGGTTCCCTCGCAGGAGGTTCCAATCCATGAGAAAAAACGACGGCAAATCCTCGTAGTGGGGGAGGAATTCGTTGGTTTTCGCAGGATCGATTTCGGCGGCTTTCTCCCAATAAATCCAACCCTCCGACGTGTAGCCGCCTTCGGTTTTTTTTAGGAAGGCATTTAAGGCTCCAGGGTCGGCCGCGACGCCGTGAGTGCCGAGGGCCATGGCTGATGAGGCGACTGCGCAGCCGACATCACGGAGTGAATCCGGAGTGTTGCCCAGCGGGGCGTCCGCCCATCGCGGATCGTTTTGGAGAAAGTGCGGGCCGTTGATCAGAACCCTCGCTGGAAGATACAATCCGCCAGAAGTCGGGAGCGGGCGGGGGAGAATCCAGCTGACGGCCCAAGCGGCGAGGAGCAACAGGGCCGTCCAAAAAAAGAAAATTAGCCACGCGGATTTGCGGGATTTCCTGGTTGGGATTCGACGATCGGCTTCCATGCTTCGTTTAACAAGATTGCGCCAAGCGGGTCTCCTTGGCCATCTTCGAGCGATGTCGAGTATTGATTCGAATTCCCCAAGCGCAAACCGTGTCTGGATCACGGGCTCTTCGGTCTTGGCAGGCGGTTCCTCTTCGAAAGAGGAAATTTGGGATGCTCTGGCGAAGGACGAGGTTTTGGCCAAGGTCGCGCCGCCTCTCAGTGAGTTGGCTTTCCAAGCGGGCTTGGACTCGGGCGATACGCGAATTGTTTCGCGAACCCAACTGCTCGCTCTTTCGGTTGTCGAACAGGCCTGGAAAACGGCTGGACTTCCCGCTTCGCGCAACAAACTCCGCGGCGAGGGGAAAAAAATCCGCCATTCGCGGATCGGTGTCGTGGCTGGAAGTTCACTCGGTGGGCTATGCGCAATGGATCACGACCTGCGATCGGCGGGCGAGTTGTCGCCGTATGCCTTGAGCCGCTGGCGGGGAAATTCGACGGTGGCGGCGGTGGCTTTGAGATTTGGCGCTGGCGGCGTGGATTTTTCGACCAATGCGGCCTCGGCCACTGGGGCTCAAACGCTCTATCTCGCGGCCATGCTGGTTCGTTCGGGAGTGCTCGATGCGGTGGTCGCCGTGGCTGCCGACGAAGCGCCCACGGAAGGAGTGCTCGCGGCGATGGAGTCGAACCGGAGCGTGGCGCATTCCTCCGAAGCCAGGCCGCTGGGCGTCTTGCGCAAGGGGATGAAACCCTGCGAGGGCGCGGCGTGTTTGATTCTGGAATCCGAATCCCACGCGCTGGCTCGGGGAGCCAAGCCGATCGTTGAATGGCTGGACGGTGCCGCTGGAAACGAAGTGCGTCACTTTCTCGCTCCCGATCCCGAGGGGGAGGTTTTGGGTGGACTGCTCGCCCAAATCCTCGGCCGTCCGGTTCCGGGTGATGCGGGAAAATATTGGGCGTTGCTGCACGCCACGGGAACTCCGCGATTCGATGGAATCGAAATTTCCCGTCTGCGTCGATTTTTCGGAGGCAGCTTGCCGTGGATCACAGCCGTCAAGCGAACGACCGGCCATGCGCTCGGGGCCTCGGGAATGATTGAGGCTGTGCTGGCGGTGGAGGGCTTGAGACTTCGAAAAGTGCCTTGCTGGCCATCGAATACGGACCCCGCGCTGGCGCTGGATGCGGCGTGTCCGGCAAATCCTCCCCAACCGGAATCGGCGTTGTTGATTGGGCAGGGGATGGGCGGAACCGTGGTGTTGAATCTTCTAGCGCGGCGATAGGGCACAAAAAAAACGCGGCATTTTCATGCCGCGCTTTTCAGTGATTGTTTTGGAAGAATTATTCTCCGACTTCGAGACCCATTTGGCGGGCGGTGCCGCAGAGAGTGCGGAAAGCGGCTTCTTCGGTGCGGGCGTTCATGTCCTTCATCTTCACTTTGACGATATCCATGACATGCTTCTTGGTGATTTTTCCAACCTTGGTCTTATTTGGCTCCTTGGATCCCGAGGCGAGGCCGGCGGCTTTTTTGAGAAGGATCGCGGCGGGTGGGGACTTTGTGATGAAGGTGAAGCTCTTGTCTTTGTAAACCGTGATGACCACCGGGAGAATGTCGCCGGATTGCTTCTGGGTCGCCGCGTTGAATTCTTTGCAGAATGCCATGATGTTCACACCCTGTTGTCCCAGAGCGGGACCGACGGGTGGGGCCGGGTTTGCGGCGCCGGCGGGAATCTGCAATTTGATCTGTCCTACGATTTCTTTAGCCATATGAAAAATGTCCCGCAGTTTTTTGCGGAAAAGGGGCACAGGGAATCACGCCTGGGCCCGTGTTGACAAGGAGATTTTGGTTTTATTTCAGAGCGAGGCGAGGACTTCGGCAATTTTGTTGAAGTCGGGCAGGTCTTTCGGGGTGGCGGTTTGCTCGCTGTGGCGGACGATGCCGGCCTTGTCGATGACGAATGCCGCACGGGCGGAGGTCGAGCCGAAGCCGAGGAGGTCGGGCAGGAGCACGCCATAGGCTGCTGCGGTTTCCTTGTTCAGGTCGCTGAGGAGCGGGATTTTGATGCCTTCTTTTTTCGCCCAGGCGTCTTGCGCGAAGGGGCTATCCACGCTGATGCCGACGACTTCGGCGTTGAGCGACTCGTATTTCGAGAGGCCGGCGGTGACATCGCAGAGTTCCTGGGTGCAGACGCCGGTGAAGGCGAGCGGGAAAAACAGAATGACGGTATTTTTTTGGCCGAGATTCGCGGAGAGCGAGTAGTCGGCTGGGCCGCTGGAGGTGACGGTCTTGAGGGTGAATTCGGGTGCTTTGGTGCCTGGTGCGATTGCCATGATATTTGGATTGGTTTGAGAGCCGCGCATTTTGTCCGGCACGGGCGGGATGTCAATCGCCGGACTTCGGTGAAATCAATGGCCGTCCGGCTCGGTGGTCTCGAGGAGCTTTTTCGGAAGGGCGTCGCGGAGTGCGTGGAGGGCCTTCCGTTTTTTTGCCGCCTCGATGCGGGAGAAAATCACATCCCACAAGATGAGAGAGAGGGGGTAGGAAACGAGAGTAAGAATGATTGCGGAGGGCAGGATTCCGAGCATGTAGGGCAGGGGGGCGGCGGCGAGGGACGAAAGGAGTTGGCCATCGGCGATGTGGATTGGTTCGCGGCCCATCATCAGGCATCCGAGTCGGTATTGGAAATACACGATGAAGGGAGTCGTGAAGGGATTGCTGATCCAGGTGCCAGTCATGGCGGCGGGGACATTGACGCGGGTGATGTAGGCGATGATCCCGGCGCCGAGCATTTGGAAGGGAAGGGGGGGCATGAGCGCAAAAAACGCGCCGAGGGCCAAGCCGGAGGCGAAGCGTTGGCGGGTCGGCTGCCAGAGTTCGGACTCGAATAATCTGTCCCCAAAAAGCCGGTGGACCATAGTCCCCTTGATGTGCTTGCGGCGGGGGAGATGACGGAGGTATTTGCCGAGTTTGGTTCGGCGCCAGTGGATGGGTTTCATTGCTACCGCGTGGGATGGTCTTGGGACTTGCCAGCGAACATCGCTTCTGTTCTTTTTTCGGCAACATGAAAAAAATCGAAGCAATCATCAAGCCATTCAAAATGGAGGATGTGAAAGAAGCTCTGGCCGAGGTCGGTATTGAGGGAATGACCGTGAGCGAGGTCAAGGGATTTGGCCGTCAAAAAGGACACACGGAAATTTATCGCGGCAGCGAATACACTGTGGATTTTCTTCCCAAGGTGAAGATCGAGGTCGTCGTGAGTGACAGCATGCTCGACAAGGGCATCCAAGCGATCTCCTCAGCCGCCAAGACCGGCAAGATCGGCGACGGAAAAATTTTTATTCTCCCGATCGAAAATGCGATCCGCATCCGCACCGAGGAAACGGGAGAGAGCGCGATCTAAGATCGGCTTCGTCTCTGCCGGGTGAACAATTTTCAGGCCTTCATCCTCGGCCTTGTCGAGGGACTCACCGAGTATTTGCCAGTCAGCTCGACCGGGCATTTGCTCGTCACCCAAAGGCTACTCGGGATCAACTCGAGCAATTCGGCGGACGCCTTTGCGATCTGCATCCAAGTCGGGGCGATCCTGGCCGTGCTCGGGCTCTACCGAATGCGCGTTTGGAAAATGACGCTCGGGATGCTCGGTCGCGATGCCGAGGGGCGCCATCTCGCGCTCAGCATCATCCTCGCCTTCCTGCCCGCTGCGGTGATTGGGTTGATGTTGGAGAAAACCATAAAAAAATATCTCTTCGGCGGGGACGAATGGGGTCTCTGGCCTGTCGTGGCGGCTTGGTTTTTCGGCGGTGTGGCGATTCTGGCGGTGACGATATTTCGCCGCATGCGTGGGGTCACTCCGCGCTTGGGCTTCGAGCTCGAGCAAATCACCTGGCGAATGGCATTTCTTGTTGGACTCATTCAATGCCTCGCCATGTGGCCCGGGGTGAGTCGGAGCCTGCTGACGATTGTTGGGGGCTTGTTGGTCGGCTTGTCCGTGCCAGCCGCCGTGGAGTTCAGTTTTTTACTGGGGGTCGTTACGCTCACGGCGGCCACGGCCTACGATGGTTTAAAATACGGGCAGGAAATGCTCGAGCATTACGGTGCCGTTCCTTTGCTCATCGGCCTCGGCGCGGCATGGCTCTCGGCGGTGATCGCTGTGAAGTGGATGGTCGGCTACCTGAAATCCCACGGCTTGGAGATTTTCGGTTGGTATCGCATCGCCGCCGCGATTGTGGTGGCGGCGTGGTTGCTGTGGCCGACGATGTTCAAGTGAGGGCTTCCTTTTCGCGGGAGCCTATTTAGTTTCGCGCCATGCAGGAAACGATTTTGCCCGATTTGCAGGCGTGTGTCCTTTGTGAGGATGTGCGCCAGGAGGCGAGCGGTCAGCAAACCTTGGTTGGCATCATCGGCATGATTCCCGCGCCGGCCATTCCGCTCGGTTTTTTCAAGCTCTGCCTCTGGACCCGTTGGTGTGGCGGCATCGGAGAATTCACCCAGCACTCGGCCATTCTCAATCCCGAGGACGAGGAACCCATCGCCTCCAGCGAGGTGCCATTCCAACTCCCCGCCCTCGATGCCCACGCCACGAATGTCCATGTCTTCGGGGGGATTCAATTCAACCGCCAGGGGATCTACACGGTCGAGATCAAGATTGATGGTGAACTCCGCCTGCGATTTCCGCTGCCGGTCATTCCCTTGCAGGCCCTGCCGCAGGCTTAAAAAGAAGCGCGGCCCCCTTTCGGATGGCCGCGCTCGTGATTTAGCGGAGTGCGTTACTTATTGCATTTTTTGCACTCGTCGCACTTGCCTTTGCAGCATGTGGCGCAGTCTTTGTCCTTGCAGCATTCGGGGCATGTCGACCCTGCCGCTTGCAACGAACCGACGGCCACGAGGGCAACGGCGATGGCTGTGAGAATGGATTTCATATTGGATTCTTTCTTTGAAATTTCTTTGATGGGTTTCCGTCCGGAAAAACCGGACCCGGCGCGAAGTTAGGCCAGGCCTCGTGGTGGGGGAGTGGGTGGCTTCGTGAAGCGTGCTTTGGCCACTAAAGCGGTGGATGGCCAACAAACGGCCTGAAAATGGGGAGCAAGGAGGTGGACTTTGGAAAAATCGGCGATCAAAGGAATGCTGGCGGGTGCAGTGGGGCAGGTTCGGCAACCGCAAGCGGCCATGGGCAAGGGCTTGCATGGATCGGCGCAGCAGCAATTCGAGAAGTCGTCGTGCTGATGGGGACTGGCGGGTAAGAGGTCAATCATCGGAAAGGCGAGAGACGCCACCGAGAAGAGGACTGCGATTGTTAGCAACTTGACCACGGAGGAAAGCTAAGCGTTTTTTTTCGCAGCGCAAGTGGATGCAAGTTTCAGTTCGACGGACGAGGAGGGATCGTCCAGTTTCTGGACCCTTTTTTTAACCAACCATGCTGACTCTTTCGCAAGTAACCAAATCCTATGCTGGGCGTGTCCTTTTTGAGGATGCCGCCCTGCAGGTAAATGTCCGAGACCGTATCGGCCTCATTGGTCCAAACGGCGCGGGCAAATCCACTCTCTTCGGGCTTCTGCTCGGACACGATGAACCGGATGATGGCGTGGTGGTGACGCAGCGCGGAACGCGAGTGGGCTATCTGCCTCAAGAAACGGCATCTGTGAGCGCGCACACAGTGATGGAACTTGCCGCCGGGCCTGAAGCCGACGGGCGTGCGGAGGCGATGGCGAAGCGGATTCTTTCCGGGTTGGCATTTCGCGAGGGGGACTTTCATCGTCCACTCCGCGAGCTGAGTGGTGGCTGGATCATGCGGGCGCACTTGGCGCGGTTGCTCGTCGAGGAGCCGGATTTGTTGCTGTTGGACGAACCCACGAACCACCTCGATCTGGAAACCCTCGGATGGTTTCAAAACCATCTCGCTGGCTATCCCGGTGCGATTTTGGCGATTTCGCACGATCGGGAATTTCTCAATCTCATCTGCAAAGGGATCGTCGAAATTCGTCACCGCAAACTCGTCCGCTACCACGGAAACTACGATGCGTGCCTGGAGCAGAAAAAAGCCCGCGAAGAGCAGCACCTCGCTGCGTATCGGAACCAGCAGCGCGAGATCGCGCATCTGGAGAGTTTCATCAATCGATTCCGTGCGAAGGCCAGCAAGGCCGCGCAGGCCCAAGATCGCATTAAGCAACTCGCCCGCATGGAGCGGATCGAGGCTCCGGAGTCCGACGAGGCGACCGTTCATTTCCGTTTTCCGCAACCGCCGAGGGGTGGTCAGCGGGCCATTGCGCTGAAAGGTGTGAAGCAGGCCTACGGCGAGCATGTGGTTTACGAAAACCTCGACCTGGAAGTGGAGCGGGGCCAGCGCACGGTGTTGGTCGGCCCGAATGGCGCGGGCAAATCCACCCTTCTGAAAATCCTCGGGGGTCTGGTTGAGTTGTCAGGCGGAGAGCGCGTTCCGGGTCATAATTGTTCCATTGGCTACTTTGCCCAGCACCGGGCGGAGGGGCTGGATGCCAAACGCAGCATTCTCGCCGAGGTGCAATCCATCGCCCGCCCGGTCCCCGAGCAGGCTGCGCGCACCGTCCTTGGGGCGTTTCTTTTCCGGGGAGACGATGTGTTTAAGCCGATTGGTGTTCTCAGTGGTGGAGAAAAAAGCCGTGTCGCGCTGGTGAAACTCCTCCTCGATCCACCGAACTTTCTTTTGCTCGACGAGCCGACCACACACCTCGACATGCCCAGCATTGATGCGTTGATCAACGCGCTCAAACCCTACGAGGGAACGATTTTTTTCGTGAGTCACGATGTGCATTTCATACGAGCCATCGCGACCTCGGTGATCCATGTGCAGGCCGGAACACTCACTCCTTACGCCGGTGGCTATGAGTATTTCCGGGAGAAAACCCAGGCTGTTGGTGGCGAGCGGGCCGCCACAGTTGCGAGTCTTGGAAATTTCCAGCCGGATCGGGTGGTCGAAAAATCCAGCGAGGGTCCGAAGCTTGGCCTCAAGGAAATCAAAGCCCAGCGCCGCGCCGAAGCCGAGGCACGGAAGGCCGAATCCGCCGCGCGCCGCGCCATCGAGAAGCGGGCCATCGATCTCGAACGCGAAATTTACGCTTTGGAGAATCGCCAGCGGGAGTTGACGGCGATCCTTGAGAGTCCAGGAACCTATGAAAATCCGGGGCTGGCGATGGAGACAAACCGAGAGCTCGCCGGATTAGGCGACTCACTGGAGAAAGCGAACGCCGACTGGATGGCCGCTCAGGCGGAACTTCAGGAAAAAGTGACCGCCTGATTCTCGGGGCTACTTCCGCAGTTCGAGGATGTAGTCTGAGGGCTCGTAGTTTTCGATGAGCACCTTGGTCTGCCCGTCGCGGTGCATGCGAGCTTGGGTGACCCAGATTTCCGAAGTTTTGTGCGGCGCGAAGAGGATGTCGTCGTGCGTGGCGTTCAAATGCTCGGCGAATTTGTCGGGAGTGAGTCCGCCGCCGAGATGGTCGCTGCGGCCGGTGGCGACATGGATCGTTCCGAGGATTTTCTCGTCCTGGATGTCGCGGCCCGAGGTGGGGAGGATTTGGGTTCCAAAGCCGAGTTCACCGAGTTCGCCAGTGACGGGGTCGGAGGCGAGCTTGGCGTTGTGGGCAGTGATGGTATCGGCGTCGCCGTTGAGGAGTTCGGCTTTCTGGATGCGGCCGTTGGCGACATGCATGAGGCCGATCGTGCCGTTTTCGTAGCGCATCGGAAATTGACCGCTCGCGCCGGTGGGGACGAAATAAATCTCGCCCGCCGGGAGGTTGGCGACATCGGGTTCATCGCCCCGGCAGAGGCCGTGGCTTTTTTGAGCCTCCTGCCTGCCGAGTTCCAAGCGGAGCGTGTGGGTTTTTCCGGAGTAGAGGAAATCGATCTCCACCCAATCCGCTTTCGTCATGCCGAGCCGCATTTTTTCGGCATCGATGCTGACATCGTCGTAACTGACCGAGAGGCCGGTGCGGAGGATGGTGGGGTTCACTCCATGCAAAGTGGCGCCACGGAATTTGTATTGCTTCGCGAACGCGGTGAGTGGCGCGGTGGCCGAGTAGGTCGAGACGCAAAGGATGATGTCGTGGTCGGGGTAGATGTCCTTTTCCAGGCTCACGGTGGTGCCTTCGGGTGTCACTGCCTCGTCGGGGAGGTCGAGGTTGCTGCCGCCGGTGATTTTGTAGGCAAAAATGCCGCCGCCCTGGAGTCCGAGCTCCTTCATGACGCGGGCATGAAGCGGCTTGTGGAAAAAGTTCACCGCGTTCGCTTGGATCGGGAGTTCGGGGTTTTTGAGAAACTCGAAGTTTTTCATCCGAGCGGGATCGGGCAGGTCGATCAGGATGCAGATGCGCTGGCCCTCGCGGGGGGCAAAGGTGCTCCTCAGAAGGGTGGCGAGATCGAAGGTTGGAAATATCCGGCGCGCGGCTTGCTCTTGAATAGTCGCTGATTTCATGGACCCATCATTACGACCTTGGATGCGATGACGATTCAATTTTCCTTACAATTATGAAATTTCAAACCCTCTCGATTTTTTCGGCGGCCATGCTGACTGGGAGCCTTTTGGCGCGTGCTTCGGACTTCAACGCGCTTGTGCTCGAGCAAATCCGCACGATGCCCGAGGGCGGGGGATACGCCACGACTCGCGAGGCTCACGCGGCCTTGAACTCCTCGGTGCAACCGGGTGCTGGCTCGGTATCCATCCAGCCCGCAAAGGCGAGTCCGAGCTACTGTTCCGGCGCGACCTATCTGGTGTTTTTAAAAACCCTGCAGGCCTCCGAGAAAAAGGGACTCATGCCGCCGCTCCGCAGCGTCTGGGCTTCACTCACGCCCAAGTCCTCGCCCGATGGAGTCGGCATCTGGGGTCGTTGGAATGCGAACGGGCCCGGAGCCTCGCGGCTTTTCCACGAACTCGCCCTCGGGCGGAATTTCACCAGCTACGCGGCGGCGAGGCCGGGGGACTTCATGAAAATCTTTTGGACCGATGCCGTGGGAAAAAACGAGCGCGGGCATCTTGTGGTTTTTCTCGGTGAGGAGGAGAAGGACGGCGTGCCTCATGTGCGGTTCTGGTCCAGCAACAAGCCGCACGGCTACGGCGAAAAGAGCGTGCCGAAATCCAAAATCGCGCGTGCCATTTTCTCCCGGCTCGAAACCCCAGCGAACATCCAAAACATCCCGTCGATCCCAAAAAAAGACGCGTATCTAGCGAGCTTGCTGACACACGAGTCGAGCTTCGCCGAAGCGCTTCAGCAGAGTGGTGTCGCCGCTCCCTGAGGTGCTACAACGGGAGAGTTTGGTAATCGAGGCAGAGGAAAATCGTCAACTCGCCGCCATCGGGGAGTTGGATTTTGCGGAGCGGCGAGACCTGTGCGAATGCGCCTTTGATTGTTTGGGGCAGGTCGGAGCCGAGGAATAAGGCGTTGCGACCGGCAAAGAGGTTGTAGCCCTTCTGCTCGGTGAAGAATTCATCCACCACCAGATCGCTCGCCACGAAATCTGCATACGAAGGCCAGAGGCCGAATTGGCTCGTGAGCGCGGGAGACTCGGGGACAAAGACCGGGGGATACTTGCTCCCAGCGGCTGCTTTGAAAAATACGGCCAGCACCGAGGCTTGGTCGGCATTTTCGGCAATGAGAAAACCGCCGCCGTCGCTCGCAGGAATCTCGCGCGTGGCTTTGTGAACTTCCTTTGCGACGGACAACCAAACTCCTCGCATGCGACCCTCCTCGCGGAGCATGACGGCGCTCTGAAGAATCGCCAGAGCCAGCACCGCAGAGCCAGCCAGAGGCATCCAACGGGAACGCGCCAAGAAGCCGATGAGGGCCGCCAGAACAGGAACCAACGCCAGCCAAGCTGGTGTCGAAAAACTTCGGCCGATGAGGAATTGATAAACGGCCCAGAAGGCGGAGAGGCCCGCTGCGACGAGAAGAAACCGACCCGCGCCGCGCTTGAGGCCACCGAGCACCAGCGCCGCAAGACCGGCCAGCAGGGCGACCCCGCCGGCGAAGGAATACTCGCGGAAGAACTCGACCAAGTTGCGTCCCCAACCGCCTGGCTGAGGCCGCCACCAAGTTTGGAGGGTCCCACCCGCGATGGGAATCCATTCGAGCTTGGCATTCCATGCCAGAGGGCTCCAAAGCACGGCCAGCGGTAGAACAACGAGGGCCGCCAATACCGCCCAGTCGGGTTGCTGTTTGTTTCGAAGGACGGCCAGAATCGTGATGCAAAAACCCAGCGGCACGAGCACGGCTTCGTAACGGAAGAGGCAAGCCAGTGCAAAGCAGGCGGCGGCGGGCAGCCAGTCCTTGCGGCGTCCCTCGACGGCGGAATAGGCCGCTTGGAGGCCACCGAGAACACAGACGAGAGTCGGCATCCAAGGGCCAACAGTCACGCTGTGGGAGTTGAAGATCGGCAGGGCGTTCAAGGCAAGGACGGTCCAACTTGCCACGACATCATTCGAAATGGTTCGGATCCATTGGAACGCAAGCCAACTGGCGAGGAGGGCGAACAATGGCCACGCGAAGCGCAGGATTTCCAGCGAGCCGCCGGTAAAAAATCCGAGGAACCTCACCAAATAGGCCGTGGCGGGCGGGCCATCGAAATACGCGGAGGCCAGGCGATCGCCACACATCCAGTAATAGGCCTCTTGGGGCGAGATTCCTTGGGTCGCCAGCCAGATGATCCGGATCAGCGTGAGGATTCCCAGAAAGGCCAGGATGTTTTTTGTTTTCACGGATTCAATAAATCGTGGTGGGCGCTATCGAACTGCGGGGCGAAAACCGGAGCGAATTTTTTCCAAAGAAACCGAAGGAGGGTCACCACGACGAGAGCGCAGGCAACACCGATGAAAGAACCAGCAAGAACATCCAGCGGCCAGTGGGATCCGACATACATGCGGCTGAACGCTACCAGAGCGGCAGGAAGAAACGCAATCCAGCCCCAGCGGCGGTAGAAGAGAAAGCACACGGTGGCCATGGCGAAGGTGTTCGCCGCATGCGAGGAGGGGAAGGACTTGCCGGTGGTGGCGGGGGTTTCGATGGAGGAGGTTTTTGTTTTGACAGGCAGGAGGACCGCCATCACGCGCGGGGTCGCTTTGGCCAGATCGATCGAGCGCACGCCGGAGAGGACTTCGTTCGGTCGAGGGCGTTGGACGGTGGATTTGAGGGTGCGGCAGACCAAGCCGTCATTGATACCAATGGCGAGGATGGCGGAAAAAACCATCGCCCGCGCACGGAACCCTCCGAAGAGCAGTAGGCACGCTCCGGCGATAACCACCAACGGCCACCAGGCGGGCCAACTCGACAAGGTCGCCATCAAGACATCAACGATGGGATTCTTCGGCGAGTTGTTGAGGGCAATGAAGAGGCTTTGATCCATGAATGGGTGGTTAGTCCCTAGAGATTGGTGGAACGACGGGTGCAGGCAAGCTTCCAACCGCAGGGAGGGGAGAGGAATCGGGTTGCCGCAAGGAACCAGTGTTGTAAAAAACCAGCATGTTTGGACCCTCACCTGCGATTTTGCACACTCGCTCGGGGATGAATTCCCGGCCGATGTCGATTTTCCAATCGGGGGTATTGGTCGTTGTTTGTGCCTTGCTGCTTGGGACTCTGGCGCAGGTTTTCGGGCCTCAGAAGATTCCCTGGGTGGAGGATCATTCGCGGCGGGTGGAGTTGAAGGCGGCCGCGGCAGGGATCGAAATGGTCGATGTGGCTCGTGCCAAGGAAATCGTCGAGAAGGGCGAGTTTTTGGTTTGTGATGCGCGGAAGATCGAGGATTTCGATGCGGGGCATCTGCCCGGTGCGGTGTCGTTTCCTTTCGAGACGCGCGAGGAGGCTTTCAACGAACTCGCGGCGCTATTTTCTCCGGAGCAACCCGTGATGGTTTATTGCTCTGGACTCGACTGCGACGATGCCTTGTTGCTGGCAAAATTTCTGCAAGCGCAGGGAAGCACGAAGGTGGTTCTTTTTGCAGAAGGAATGTCGGGATGGAAGGAGGCGGGGCATCCCCTCGAATAAAATGAATCGCGCACCCGACACTCGCAGCGCTGTGTGGATCGCCATCGAATGGCTGGCCTGCCTCGCGCTTGCCGGGGTGCTGATCGCTGCCGCGTTGCCGAAAATCTCGAATCCCGACAAGTTCGCGCTGGCGGTGTATCAATACCAACTCCTGCCGTCTTTGTTGGTGAATCCCGTGGCCATCTACCTGCCGTGGCTGGAGGTGAGTTGTGCGGCGGCGCTGGTGGTTTTGCCCTCCGCTCGCCGTGGGGCGCTGTTGCTGGTCGCAGGAATGTTGGTGGCGTTCACGCTGGCGATTGCCTGGGTGGTCATTCGAGGTCAGGCAATTCCCTGCGGGTGTTTTGGCGACGATTCCACGCCGGCAGGTTGGTGGTCGCTGGCTAGAAATTGCGGGCTGCTCGTGCTAACGGCGCTCGCCCTCCGCGCGACGCGGTAAGGTCTACTCAGGAGGGGCCTGCTTGTCAGGCCCGGGGTGGCTTTCGCGATCACGCCGGCTCGGCTCTGACAAGCAGAGCCCTCCTCTTCATGTCGGGCGCAAGGGCATCCGACGGCGGAGAGGGGTGGTTTTTATCACCAGAATGCCAAATAGAGGACGGCTGTAAGGATGATCACGCCCACGCCGGCGACGGCAGCGAAGCGGGAGGGTTCGAGGCTGATGGCGTCGTTGACTGGAAGTTTCACGGGTTCGCGAAGCGGGGTGACGATCGTTGCGATGCCGGAGGCGAGGAGCACGAGCAGGAAGCAAATCGCCATTCGGTCGAGGAAGGAAATTGTTGGAGCGAACCAGAGTCCGGCGGAGACGATGGCGTCACTACCTCCCCATTTGAGGACGCCATAGGCGACGACATTGAGAAGGATGCCCATGGTGCCGACATAGCGCGGGGCGCGCGGGACGAAGAATCCGATCAGGAAAATGGCCAGAATGCCCGGGGAGACGAAGCCTTGGAATTCCTGGATGATCTTGAAGATGCCGCCGAGTTTCGGGTTGTCGAAATGCGGTGCCACGAGGATCGCCACCAGAACGAAAAGGACGACAAAAACGCGGCCGGCTTTCACGAGTTTCGCTTCGTCGGTAATCTTGGTGGCTTTCGCGTAGAGGTCCATCGTGGCGATGGTCGAGGCGGAGTTCAGCATCGAAGCGAGAGAGCTGACGACGGCGCCGAAGAGGGCTGCGAGGATGAACCACGAGAGATACCAGTGGTCGCGCAGAAGGTTGCGCACGAGCACGGGGAAGGCCGAGTCGTAATCGTAGCCGACGAGGTGCGGGCCTTCGGTAATTGATTTGTTGGCTGCGATGGCCTTGGCGGAGAGCTCGTTGATTTTTGCAGCCATGGCCACTGCGTCGGTCGAAGGCTCGGCGGTTGCGCCGGCGAGTTTGGCGTTGTGCTGGAGGGCCTTGAGTGCGAGCTCGGGCTGTTTGGTTGCGACAGCGTCATCGACGACGATTGTCGTGTTTGGCGCGGCTTTTTCAAAAGCGGAGAGGTTTTTCTGAGCGGCGGACTCGTGGAGATCGTTGGAGAAAAGGTTGAACGCCAGAATGCCGGGAATCACCACCACGAAGGGGATGATGAGTTTGAGAAACGCTGCAAAAACGATGCCGAGCTGGCCTTCCGCGAGGGACTTCGAGCCGAGCGTGCGCTGGACGATGTATTGGTTGAGCCCCCAGTAGAAGAAGTTCGGAATCCAGAGGCCAAGGAGTAGGGCCGACCAGGGGATATCGGTGTCCTCGAGCGGGCGGACCATGTGGAGTTTGCCTCCCGAGCCGTTCGGGCCGTTTTGGACGACGGCTTCGCCGTTGCGGCCGTCATTCAGCAGGATGAGTCGGTCCAACGCGTTGGCGTTTTTCAAGTCCTCGACGGTCGCTTGGGAGTTGGCGACTTTGGTGGCGATGAGGGTTTCAGCGGGAGTTTCGCGGAGGGTGTCCATGGCGAGCCACATGACGACAGCGCCGCCCACGATGAGGCCGGCACCCCAGATGAGGTCGGTCCAAGCGCAGGCCTTGAGACCGCCCGCGAAAACATAGGCCGCCGAGAGAATGCCGATGAGCCAGCAACCGGCCACGAGATCACCGAGGAGGGGTGTGCCTGCGTAGTAACCGGAAATGAATTTCGCACCGCTGAAGATCACCGAGGCGGTCGGCACGACCACGAGGATAAAAATCGAGAGAAGCGCCATGGCGAGACGCGCGGAGAGGCCGAAGCGGTATTCGAGGAATTCCGGAACCGTGTAGATGCCGGTGCGGAGGAAGCGGGGCAGAAAGAAAAACGCCACCAGCACGAGCGTGACGGCGGCCATCCATTCGTAGGACGCCACGGCCATTCCCAGCCAGTTCGCGGCCGAGCCGGACATGCCGACGAATTGCTCCGTCGAGATATTCGCGGCGATCAGCGAAAAGCCGACGAGCCACCAAGTGAGACCGCGACCGGCGAGGAAGTAGCCGCTGGTGCCGGCACTCTCGCCACTTTCATCGCGGGCTTTCCAGATGCCAAACGCAATCACGCCGATTACGGCGACGGAGAATAGGGTGAGTTCGAGGAGTAGATTCATAATTAGAAGATGAGTTTTTGGAGAACGGCACAAGGCCATTCCTCCAAGGCGAATGAATTTGTTTCAATTCGCCCGCCGGGAGTCCAGACCATCTTTTCAAACCGCATCCTCCGGTGGAATCAACCACCGAGGCCAGCCTCAGGGCAGCGGGAAACGCGATGTGAAGGCGAGGACTTCCTTGCGCAAGGCGGCGAGGGCGGCTTCGTCGTGGCGTTTTTTCAAGGCGCTGTCGATGAAGTCGGCGACCTGCATCATGTCGTCCTCGCGCAGGCCGCGCGAGGTCATGGCCGGGGTTCCGATGCGGATGCCGCCGGTTTTCATGATCGATTCGGTGTCGAACGGGATTGCATTTTTGTTCACCGTGATCGCGGCCTTGTCCAAAACCTCGGAGGCCTCGGCGCCGGTGATGCCAGCGGGGCGGAGGTCAACGAGCATGACATGGTTATCTGTGCCGCCGGAGACGATGCGGTGACCGACCTTGGAGAGGCGGGCGGCGAGGGCCTTGGCGTTGCTCACGACTTGGTAGGCATAGTCTTTGAAATCCGGTTGCAGCGCCTCGCGGAAGCACACGGCCTTCGCGGCGATGACATGCATGAGCGGGCCGCCTTGGACTCCGGGGAAAGTCTGGGCGTCGATTTTCTTGGCGAATTGCTCTTTGCACATGACGAGGCCGGCGCGAGGGCCGCGCAGGCTTTTGTGCGTGGTCGTCGTGACGAAATCCGCGTGCGGGAAAGGGGAGGGGTGCACGCCGCCGGCGACGAGACCCGAAATGTGGGCCATGTCCACGAAAAGGTAGGCGCCGACGGAATCGGCGATCTCGCGCATGCGCTGAAAGTCGATGACGCGCGGGTAGGCGGAGGCACCGGCGGTGATCATTTTCGGGCGAACCTCGAGGGCTTGGCGCGCGAGGGCGTCATAGTCGATCGTCTCGGTCTCGCGGCTCACGCCGTAGTGGGAAACCTCGTAAAGTTTGCCGGAGAAATTCGCCTTGTGGCCGTGGGTGAGGTGCCCGCCGTGAGCGAGGTCCATCGTGAGGATTTTGTCGCCAGGGGTCAGGACGCTGAAATAAACGGCCATGTTCGCCTGGCTGCCGCTGTGGGGTTGGACATTCGCGTGCTCGGCGCCGAAGAGCTTCTTCGCGCGCTCGATGGCCAGCGTTTCCACGATGTCCACATACTCGCAACCGCCATACCAGCGTTTGCCGGGATAGCCTTCGGCGTATTTGTTGGTGAGGCAGGAGCCTTGGGCCTCCATGACGGCGCGGCTGGTGAAATTCTCGCTCGCGATCAGCTCAATGTGCTCAAACTGGCGGCGGTGTTCCTTCTCAATCGCGGCGGCGATCTCGGGGTCGGTTTCGGCGAGGGCGGAGGCTTCGGGACGGGCGTCGAGTGTGGATGGCATGGGATTTTGGTTGATGATTCTCATTACGGATGGGAGCGCCTTTTCGATGCTGCGTTTGCATTCGGCATAGACCGCGCGGCCTTGTCCGATCGGATCCGGCACATCGGGGCAGCCTTTTTCATCGAAACGCAACAGGCGGACCTTGTGGATAAATTCGGGGAAAAACAAATCAAGGAGCCTGCGGTGGTCTTCCGTCATTACGAAAATGTGCGAGGCCCTTTCGAGAAGTTCCTCGGTCACCGGCTGGCTGCGGAATTTCGTGAGCTCGACGCCCTCGGCGGCGAGGACATCGACGGCATCGCGGCTGGCGGGTTGGCCTTGGCCGGCGCTGAGTCCGGCCGACTCGGTGGTGATGTCGCGCGAGTCGGCGGCGAGCTTGCGGAAGAGCGCCTCCGCCATGGGGCTCCGGCACACATTGCCGGTGCAAACAAAGAGAACATGGCGGTTTTTCTGACTCATGCGATGCGCGGCACTTTAGTTCGACGGGGATTCAAGTCAAACGCTGGGAGAGTCGCCGGGCTTTGGATTTGACTCGCGGTCAAGAGGGGTTTTAGTGACCCGCTTTGAAGATGAATTTCCATTCTATTATGTTCACGATTGCCGCCGCCGCGACCTTGGCTATGCCCGTCTCCGCCCAAGAAGAATCCTTGCCCCCGCTTGTCGATGGCATCGCTCCGAAAAATTACGACGAACTCTGGGCTGGCTACGATCCGCGCAAGGAACCGCTCGATGTCGAGGTGCTGCACGAGTGGGAAAAAGACGGCGTCGTGATGCGCGTCGTGCGTTTTCGTGTTGGAATTTTCAAAGGCAAAAAAGCCATGTTCGCGGGGATTTATGGTTTTCCGAAAGACGCCAAAAACCTCCCCAGCCTCGTGCAAATCCACGGTGGCGGGCAGAGCGCCAGCGAGAACGCTGTCTTCACCAATGCCAAACGCGGCTACGCCACCCTCTCGCTCGCTTGGGCGGGGCGCATCGCCGCCGGGCCCTACAGCGTGAATCACGATGGCGTGAAACTTTTCCACGAGGGCAAGACAGGCAATCCGAACTACCGCGTTACCACAGACTGGGGCGCGATCGATGCCTATCACAATCCCTGCCGGAACAAGGAAACCAAGTTCGCCTCCACCAAGCCGACGCCTTGGTCGCTCGACGCCGTGGACTCGCCGCGCAACAGCCCGTGGTTTTTCTGGGCGCTCGGGGCCCGGCGCGCGTTGACCTTTCTCGAGCAACAACCCGAGGTCGATCCCGCCCGACTCGGCGTTTACGGGCACTCGATGGGCGGCCAGCAAACCGTGGCCCTCGCCGGCACCGACTCGCGAGTGAAAGCCGCCGTGCCATCCTGCGGCGGGATCAGCTACTGGTTTATCGATAGTGCCGTCAATCAAGCCTCGGTCTCCGACGCGGCGAATCTCTCGCACATCACTTGCCCGGTCCTTTTTTTGATGCCCTCGAATGATTTCAACGGCCGCATCGAAGACCTCTCGCCCGCCATCGACCTCGTAAAAAATCCCGCCTGGCGCATCGCCAGCGCGCCGCACCATAACCACCAGGACTCGCCGGAATTCGAGGTCGCCACGCAGCTTTTCTTCGACGAGCACTTGAAGGGCAGCTTCAAAATTCCAGCCACTCCCGCGATGGCGGTTCAATGGAAAACCTCGGATGGCATCCCAATCGCCACCGCCCGGCCTGATCCCGCCCGCGAGCCGCTGCGGGTAGATTTTTACTACACCCAGCAGGCCATTCCCCAATCCGATCTCCGCTCAAAAAGCCTGCCGCGCCCCGCGCATTTCTGGCGTCACGCCGCTGCAAAAAAATCCGGGCAAGTCTGGGTCGCAAAACTCCCGCTCGCCGATGCCGACAGGCCGGTTTGGGCTTTCGTAAATGTCACTTACCCGCTCGAGGCACCGGTCTCGGGAGCCGGATATTACTACGGCGACTACACCGCCGACCGCTTCACGATCTCGTCGCGCTTGATCGCTTTGGAATCCGAGGAATTGAAAGCCGCCGGAGTGAAACCCTCGTTCCCGCCGACCACGCTGATCGAGAGTTTCAAAGGCGAACTCAACAGTGATTGGTTCACCTACAAACCAAACCACTGGGGCCGCTCGACGCACCGGATTCACGAACCCCAGTGGCGCGCTCCCGCTGGGGCCAAGCTCGGCCTCGAGGTTTTGGCCGCAGACCCGCTCAATCTCGAAATCTCCCTTGGCGACCACACCGCAGCGAAAGCCATTCCCGCCGGCGCCGACTGGCAGGAGGTCGTCTTCGCGCCCGCTCACTTCAAAAACAAAAGAGGCGAAGCGCTCGCAGATTTCACCGCCGCCCAAATCCTCACCATTGGCGAATCGCTCGGAAAACTCAGCCCCTCCGCGCCGAAATTCCGCAACCTCCGCTGGATCGTTCCTTGAGCGCCTCGACACAGGCTGGTTGGCGGTTTGATAATTCCTACGCGCGTTTGCCAGAGGTTCTGTTTGCGCGTCAAAATCCCGTCTCAGTGGCCAAGCCGACGCTGGTTATTTGCAACCAAAAGCTCGCCACGTCGATGGGTTTGGACTCCGGGGCAATCGACGCCGAGGTTTTCGCGGGAAATGTGATTCCGCCAGGCGCGGAGCCGATTGCACAGGCCTACGCGGGGCACCAATACGGGCATTTCACTATGCTCGGGGATGGACGCGCCATCTTGCTCGGAGAGCATTTGACGCCCGCTGGCGTCCGGCTTGATGTGCAGTTGAAAGGTTCGGGGCGCACTCCCTTTTCGCGTCGGGGCGACGGCCGCGCCGCGCTTGGCCCGATGCTACGCGAATACATCATCAGCGAGGCCATGCACGCGATGGGGATTCCCACCACGCGCAGTCTCGCAGTGGTGACGACTGGCGAAACGGTTTATCGCGACACGGGCTTGCCCGGCGCGGTGCTGACGCGGATCGCCGCCAGCCACATTCGCGTCGGGACTTTCGAGTATTTGGCGGCGACGAAAAATGTGGAGGCCTTGCGCTCTCTCGCAGACCACACCCGACAACGCCACTATCCTGAACTCACGGGCGACGCCGAGCCGCACCGGGCCTTGCTCGAGGCGGTGATCGACCGCCAAGCCGCCCTCATCGCGCGCTGGATGCTCGTGGGTTTCATTCATGGAGTGATGAACACCGACAACATGGCGCTCTCGGGCGAGACGATCGACTACGGCCCGTGTGCGTTCATGGACGCCTACGATCCCGAGACGGTCTTCAGCTCGATCGACCGCCAAGGCCGCTATGCCTACGGAAACCAGGCCCGCATCGCGCATTGGAATCTCGCGCGGTTGGCCGAGACTTTCGTTCCGTTGCTCGATGACGACGAAACGCGCGGCGTCGAGATCGCCAAGGAAATCCTCGGGATTTTCCCCGATCGCTTCGAGTCGCATTGGCTGGGCGGGATGAGGGAGAAATTGGGTTTATTCAACGCGGAGAGTGAGGATTTGGGCTTGGTTGGCGAATTGCTCGAAATCATGGCGCGAGAGAAATGGGATTTCACAAACACCTTCCGAAATCTGAACCCCGCCGCCGAAGCTCCGGAGTTGGGCGCTTGGCAGGCAAAATGGCAGGCGAGACTTTCGCGCCAACCTCAAACGATCGAGGACGCCCTCGCGTTGATGCGCAAGTCGAACCCCGCCGTTATTCCGAGAAACCACAAAGTCGAGGAAGCCCTCGCGGCAGCCGTCGCTAGCGGTGATCTCGGCCCGATGCATCGCTTGCTCGAGGCACTGGCCAACCCCTTCGAAGACGCTCCCGAAAAGCAACACTACCGCGACCCTGCTCCTGCTGGCAGCGAGCCGTATCAAACCTTTTGCGGGACTTGACCCGATGCAGAAATAGAGGCTCGCTCAAAGAAAAGGGTTCGCCACGCGCACATCGTTGTAGATTTGGCCGTGGTTCAAATCCTCGGTGTAGAGCGTGTCGCACCTGAGTTCAGCCGCAGCAACGACGATAGCGGCGTCCCAGTAGGAAATTCCATGGGTCTTCTGGATCTCGAGAGTTTTCATGACCGAGGCAGCGTCCGGAATTTGGCAATCAAAAGTCAGTAACCATCGGGCGGATTGCACGAGCGCCGAGGAATTCAATCCAATGCGACTTTTGCGAAGGCAGGTGTGGAGGAACTCCTGAACCACCTGAATGGAAAGATGGATTTCGCAATCTTCGATAAGCTTCAGAGCCAAGCGCCGCTTTGCGGCATCCTCGGGCGCTTCCGAAACGGCATAGATGAAAATATTCGTGTCGAAAAATGTGCTCACTCCCACCGGCCTTTCTGGCGATCGTATACTTCTTCTCGGTGGAATTTTCCAACGGGCTCGGTGATTTTAATGCCAGATAGCGCTTTGAGGAGGTTGGCCGTGCGAGATTTCCGTTCCGTCTCGGGATCGGGGATTTCGTGGCTCATGGCGTATTCCAATCCTTGAACGACTAAATCCTTAAGGGTGGTTTTCCGTTGAGCGGCCGCGACCTTTGCCCGATGCAGCAGGGTTTCCGGCAAGTCAATTGTGGTTTTCATATAGCAATATGTGTTGCTATACGGTAATATTGTCAACCCTTCGCCAACTCCTCGAGCACGGCTTTGTTGAGACGGATGCCGAGGAGGAAGTTTTCGATGGGGAAGTTTTCGTCGGGGGCGTGGGCTTTGGCGTCGGGGGAGGCAAGGGCGAGCAGCAGGGCGGGTCGACCGAGGATTCGCTGGAAATCGGTGAGGATCGGGATCGAGCCGCCTTCGCGCATGAGGGCGGGTTTTTTGCCGAAGACTTTTTCGAGCGCGCGGCGCGCGGCGAGGCCTTCGGGGCTGTTCGGGTCGAGCATGAAAGGCTCGCCGCCGTGGCCGTCGATCAACTCCAGACGCACTCCGCGCGGGCGGTGTTTTTCGAAATGGCGGCGGGCGCGCGCGAGGATTTCGTCAGGTTTTTGATCCGGCACGAGGCGGAAGGAGATTTTGAAGAAGGCGTGGGAGGGAAGGACAGTTTTGCTGCCTTCGCCTTGGTATCCGCCGCCGAGGCCGTTGATCTCGGCGGTAGGGCGCGCGCCGATGCGTTCCATGCCAGAATAGCCGGACTCCCCGGCGAGCTCGTCGACTCCAGCCTCGCGGGCGATGTCGGCGTCGGTGAGCGGGGACTCGGCGGCGGCTTGGCGTTCCCAATCCGCGAGGGGTTTCACCTGGTCATAAAATCCCTCGATCGCCACACGGCCTTCGTTGTCATGCAGGCTGGCGATGAGGCGGGCGGCGGCGGTGGCGGGGTTCGCAACGGCCCCGCCGTAGATGCCGGAGTGCAAATCCTGAGCCGGGCCGTGCACGCGAACCTCCATCGTGGCGATGCCGCGCAGGCCGTAGCTCAGGGTGGGGTAGCCATCGACAGCCATGCCGGTGTCAGAAATCGCGATGGCGTCGCAGGCGAGTTCGGCGCGGTGTTTTTCCAGAAACCCCGCGAGATGTTTGCTGCCGATCTCCTCCTCGCCCTCGATGAGGAAAATCACATTCACTGGCAGTGATCCTTCGGCAAGCGCCTCGCCGACGCCGAGGGTGTGCGCGAGGATTTGGCCTTTGTTGTCCGAGGAGCCGCGCCCGAAAATCCTCCCCTCGCGGATCGTGGGTTCGAAGGGCGGAGAGGTCCAGAGCTCGAGCGGTTCGGGGGGTTGGACATCGTAGTGGCCGTAAATGAGGACGGTTTTTTTGGCGGGATCGTGCGGGGTTTTGGCGAGAACCACGGCGTTGCCGGCGGTTTCTTCGCGGCGGGCGTCGAGGCCGAGGGAGCGCAATTTTTCCACTAACCAATCCGCGCAGCGCCCCATGTCCGCAGCATGCGCGGCTTGCGCCGAAACGCTTGGGATGGCCACAAATTCCAGCAATTCCTGAACTCTCGGGTCTGTATTCATAATCTATATATTGTGGTCAGTGAAACTTGGCTCCACCGGATATTGTATTTTTGTCCTTGCCCGATTCGGCGTCATTTCTAACCTTTCCGAAACTTAACCAAGCCCGCCATGTATCTGCAATCCCTCGAAATCATCGGATTCAAATCCTTCGCCGCAAAAACCGTCCTGAATTTCCACCGCGGCGTCACCGCGATCGTCGGACCGAACGGTTGCGGCAAATCAAATGTCCTCGATGCGATGCGTTGGGTGCTCGGCGAGCAATCGGCGAAGGCGCTCCGCGGCGGCGAGATGGCGGATGTCATTTTCAGCGGCACCGACAGCCGCCCTGCGCTGGGCATGGCGGAGGTCTCAATGACTTTTTCGGAATGCGAAAAAGAACTCGGCACCGATTGGAATGAGGTCCGCATCACGCGCCGCGTCTACCGCGACGGCAAGAGCGAGTATTTTCTTAATAAAACTTCCTGCCGCCTGCGCGATATTCACCAACTCTTCATGGATACCGGCGTGGGCCGCAGCGCCTACTCGATCATGGAGCAGGGGAAGATCGACCAAATCCTCAGCAACCGCCCGGAGGACCGCCGTGCGATTTTCGAGGAGGCCGCCGGCATCACGAAATTCAAAGCCCAGAAAAAAGAGGCGCTCCGCAAACTCGAATACACCGAGTCGAATCTCGTGCGCGTTCAGGACATCATCAAAGAGGTGAAGCGCCAGATCGGTTCGTTGCAGCGCCAGGCGGCGAAAGCCCGCCGATACCAATCGATCCTCAACGACCTCCGGGTTTTCGATACCCACCTTTCTCATAAAAACTACCGCGCTCTCTCGACCGAACTCGAGTCACTCCGCACCCAACTCAACCAGGGCGAAGAGGCCCGCCAGATTCACGAGGTCGAGATCGCGCAGCAGGAGGTCGAACTCGATACCTTCCGCCAGCGCCTCCAGGAAATCGAAGCCGAGGCCGGCACGGTCCGCGACGGCATGCAAACGCTCCGCAACCGGGTTTTCTCGGCCGAGAATCGGATTTCAACCAACCACGAGCGCACCGCCGAGTCTTCGGCGCTGATCGAGCGGCACCGCTTGGATATTTTTCAAGCCGAGGAAAAAATCCGCACCCAGCAGGAGCAGATCGAGCAGACCGATACGCTGCTCCAGCAAATGATCGAGAGCCTCCGCACCCATCAGACGACGCTCGACGAGCATACCGCCCGCCTCAACGAAGTTCGCGAGGATCGCCTCGCCGCCGAGCGCGAACTCTCCTCGCAAAGTTCCGAACTTTCGAATGCCGAGGCGCGTCTCAACTCGCTTCGCGGCGAAATTTCCTCCGCCACCGGTCGTCGTGAATCCGGTGAAACGCGACTCCACCTTTTGCAGAATGAGATCGAATCGGCCTCCCGTGCCGCTGCTGAAGTTTCCTTGCACCTCGCGGATCTTAAGCGCCGCTCCGACGCGGCCCATCTCGCGCTGGAACATTCCCAAGCCGAAACCTCCGCCGCCATGGCCGACCATGAGACCGCCCAGCACCAGCGTCAGGATACCGAGGCGATCCTCAATGCCGCCGGAAAAGACGCCGCTGGTATCGAGTCGCGTCTCGAGGTTTTGCGTCAACTTCAAGAGCAAGGCGAGGGGCTCGACGAAGGCACTCAGGCGTTGCTCAAAGGCCTCGACAATCCCGATCTCTACCACGCCGCCATCAAGGGCACGCTCGTCCAACACATCCAAGTCGAGGAGCGTCTGATCCCGGCCATCGAAGCCGCGCTCGGCTCGGCCCTCCAAGCGGTCATCTTCAAAGACATCACCGTCGCTGAGGCCGCTCTCTCCAAACTCGCCGGCCAAAAACTCGGCCGCGCCACCGTCATTCCCGCCGAGTGGATTTCCTCCGATTCCGTAGGACAGGCGTCCCGCCTGTCACCCGACCCCATCGATGGCGACCGGGACGGTCGCCCTACATCCCTTCCCTTTGGCGTCTTTGGCCGTGCCAGCGATTGCGTGAAAGGCGACGGCGAGGGAGCGATTCTGGCGCGTCAACTTCTCCGCGATGTCCTGATTGTCGAAAACCTCGAAGCCGCCTTCCGCCTGCGCTCTGAACATCCCCACTTCGCCTTCGCGGCGTTGGAGGGAGGTTTCATCTCCCGCTCTGGCATCATTCACGGCGGAGCCACCGGGGAGAATGCTGGCCAATCCACGCTCCAGCGAAAAATCCGCATCGCCGAACTCGAAGCTTCGCTCTCCGAGGCGACCTCGAAAATTGAATCCCTCGCCGCAGCCCGTGCCGCCGCCGCTGCCGCGATGGATCAGGCAACTGAACGCCTCAAGCACGCCCGCGAATCCATGCAGGTCGCTCAAATCGAAACCGCCTCGGTGGACAACGAACGCCGCCACGCCGAGCGCCAACTCGCAGATGCAGAGGCCAAGCGAGCATCGTTCCAGCGTGAGGCCGCCAGCATCGAGGAGGGACTTCGCGGAAGCCTCGCCCAACTCTCTGAACTCGAATCTCGCATTGCCGAAACCACCTGCTCGCTCGACTCGCTCCGCTCCGCCCGCTCGGAATGCGAGGCCCGCATCCAGGTTGTCCGCGAGCGCGAAAGCTCCGCCAGCGACGCCCTCAATGAAATCCGTGTCCGGGTCGCCACCGAGCGCCAGCAACAGGAGGGTCTCCACCGCCAGCGCGGTCCCATGTCTGCCCGCATCGTGGAACTCAACGAACTCCTCGACGCCCGCCGCGTGGATATTTCCAACTACGAATCCCGCCTCGAATCGCTCGCTGCCGAGAATGCCTCCCTCGAAATCTCCATTGGCGAATGGCGCGCGGAACTCGAATCCGAAGAATCCCGCCTGAGCGCCGTCCTCGCCCAGCGCTCCGAGGTGAACGAAAGTGCCTCCGCGCTCGAATCCGCCCTCCGCGCCGCCCGCCAACAACTCGCCAGCCTGCAAGACCAACGCAGCCGCATCGAGGTCAAAGCCGCCCAATCCGAGATGCGAATGGAAAACATCCGCAGCCATGTTTCCCAGCGCTACCAGACCGACCTCGAAGCTTTCGAGCCTGACACCTACGGCCTCCTCGTCGCCTTCCGCGATCGTGCCAAACGCAAGCCCGAATCCTCCGAAGGCGAGACCCTTTCCGCCGAGGCGCCCGCCGCCGAAGAGAAGCTACCCGACGAGCCAATCGCCATGCCCAGCGAGGGCGAGGGGATTCCCTGGGACCAAATGGAGGAACTCGTCGCTGAACTCACCGAGCGCCTCGATTCCATGGGCCCCGTCAATGTCGATGCCATCCAGGAATTCGAAGAACTCGAGGAGCGCTACATTTTCCTCGAAAAACAAAACGCCGACCTCGTGTCCTCGAAGGCCGAGTTGCTCGAAGTCATCTCGAAGATCAACCACACCACGAAAACCCTCTTCGCCGAGACCTTCGAAAAAATCCGCGAGAACTTCCAAGTCATGTTCACCGAGCTTTTCGGCGGCGGCCGCGCGAACCTCATGCTCATGGACGACTCCGACCCGCTCGAAAGCGGCATCGAGATCATCGCCAAGCCACCTGGCAAGCAGCTCCAGAGCATCAGCCTCCTCTCTGGCGGCGAGCGCACCATGACGGCCGTTTCGCTCCTTTTTGCCATCTACATGGTCAAGCCCAGCCCATTCTGCGTGCTCGACGAAATGGACGCCCCGCTCGACGAATCGAATATCACCCGCTTCATCAAAATCCTCGACCGCTTCGTGGACCAAAGCCAGTTCGTCACGATCACCCACAACAAGCGCACGATCTCTCGCGCCGATATGCTCTACGGCGTCACGATGGAAGAACACGGCATTAGCAAACTCGTGAGCGTGCGTTTCAGCAACTCCACCGACGACCGCGCCAAATCCTCGGAGAGCGTCGCCAAAGCTTTCGGCAAATCCGAAAACCTCGCCAGCGAAGAACCCGCCGCTGAGTCCGGCGATAAAGCGGAAACTCCCCTCATTTAATCCCAATACTCCCAGCCGCGACGCGCCCCAAGCACGACGGAGATGAGAAAAACCATCTTGACGCATGCCAAGCCCATCACTAATTTCTGCCCCACTCTGCGGGTGTAACTCAGTTGGTAGAGTGCAACCTTGCCAAGGTTGATGTCGAGGGTTCGAGTCCCTTCACCCGCTCCCCCCTTACTTGAAAGCTGTTTCAGCGCTATATTTTAAGTCTCTATATCCCAACAAGTCTTGATGGCGTTGATCGATGAAATTCGATTCTCAAAGCCCTTTGCTTTTTGGGGACTTGGCTCAAGGTTTGGGGTTAAATGAATGGCCTTCGTTTCGGCCCAGGGGGTCGATTTCCAAGCGTGAAAAACCAAAAATGATTCAATGCAATGCTTGATCGAATTTTCTTAAAGAAGCGTGAGGCTCTGGCGTCGCAAGTCGCCGAAAATTTGCTGACGAGCGGGGGCCGGGATCTTAGTCGGGTGGAGGTGTGGATTCCGACTGCGGGGGCGGGGAGGAGAATTCGGGGCGCGCTGGCGGAGTCGGGAGTGCTCTCGCCGCGATTCACACAGCCGATGCGTGCTCTTTTGCCAAATGAGTGTCGGATGGCCGAGAGATTCGAGCGCGAAGGTGCTTGGGCGCTGGCTTTGGGAAAATTGGATCATCAATTTCTGGAGCCGCTTTTTTCCGATGCCAAATGGGATTCCGAGGGTTCGCGCCTGAAGAGTGGCGGGGTCCTTTGCGACCTTTGTGATTTGTTGGCGGAGGCGGGTTGGAGTCCATCGCACCCTCGAATGAGCGAGGTTTGCGGCGAGGACTCGGCGCGGTGGGATGTGCTGGGACGGATTTATCCCTGCTACCTGGCCGCATTGGAGGATTTCGGTTTGACCGATCCGAATGAGGCCCGCTTCGCGGAAATGGCCAGCCCTTCGCGGGTCGGTGAGATGGATCGTTTGGTCATCGCCTGCATTCCCGATCTGCCCCTGGCTGCCCAGCGATATGCTGAGGCATTGGAATCGCGTGGCGTTCATGTCGAGGTGCTCGTGTGGCTTCCGGAGGGTTTGGGTGGTGGCTTCGACCCCTGGGGGCGGCCGGATCCTTTGGAGTGGGAGGACTGCCGGTTGGAGGTTGAGTTGCGCCAGATCTCTGCGGCGCGGTCTCCTGAGGATGAAGCCCGACTCGCCATCAACTTTGCGGTTTCATGCCCTGTTCCCGGCGACTACGCGGTGGTTCTCGCAGATCCGAAGCTCGGCATGACATTTCGGAGTGAGATCGAATGTCGTGGCGGCGCGGCGTTTCTGCCAGATGGCATTCGACTGGGATTGAGCGAGCCTGGAGTGCTTGCGCTGGAATGGGCTCGGTTCCGCTCCTCGGGCGAGTTGCGAGTGTTGCGCCGACTGATCGAGTTGCCGCATTTCAGTCGCGTCTTGCGTGGCGATTCAGAACTCAAAAACGATGATTGTCTCGCGGTGTGCGACTTTCTGATCGGCGAGGCTGTTCTTTCTGAGATGCCGCAAGCCAAGGCTTTCGTGGGAGTGGAGTTCGATCCTAAAAAAGACAAATCCAAGCGCCGCGCGCAGGCGGTGATTTTTATTGAGTTAGTGAAATCCCTTCTTCCCCTGACGGTGCCCGAATTGCTTGCCAAGGCCTGGCGCTCCGGTGGCGAGAGTCTCGAGGCGGCACGGTCGGTGGCCGAACTCTACGAGACCATTCAGACATCTCCGCTCTATCGCGACGAAGGGGAGGGGGTGGATCAGGCTTTCGCCCGCGCTCTGAAGGCCGAAATGGTTTTCAACTCGTCGAATCCCGGAGAGGTGGAACTGTCAGGGTGGTTGGAGGCCCCGTGGATCGAGGCTCGGAGACTGGCTTTGGGAGGTTGTGCCGAAGGCTTCCTGCCGTCCTCGGTGAATGGACACCCATTTCTTCCCGACTCAAAAAGAGGCGCCTTGGGGCTCGCGGACAATGCGGCGAGGTTCGCCCGCGACGCTTATCTTTTCCAGTGCCTGTTGCTCACACGGCCGCCAGAGGAATTTTATATTTCATTCAGTCGATTCGACGGCGAGGGAAGCCCGGCCATGCCTTCCCGTCTCCTCTTGCGTTGCGGCGAAGACCTGCTGCCTGAGCGGGTGATCGAGCTTTTCGGTGAACTGCCGAGAGGAGCCCGGCGTCCACGACGCTCGAACGATTGGCGATGGACCCTGCCTGCCGCGATGCGCCGAACTGTTGTCAAAATGAGTCCGACGGACTTCGGGCAATATCTCGCCTGTCCCTTCCGATTTTATCTGAGCAGGGTTCTTTGGCTCGATGCCTTCCATTCGGATGCGCGCGAGATGGATGCCAAGCTCTTCGGGACTCTTGTGCACGAAGCTCTTGAAAAATACGGCACAGAAACGCCGTTAGAGGCCGATCCTGCCAAGATCGAGCGCTTGGTATTGGGGCATTTGGAGTCATCCGTGAACCGGCTATTCGGTTCGTCGCCATCGCCTGCCGTGCGCGTCCAAATAGCAGCCGCCCAAATTCGATTGAGGAGTTTTGCGCGAGTTCAGGCCGAGCAGTTCGCAGCCGGTTGGCGGATTGTTTCAGCCGAACGCAAGCTCGAGGCAGATGCGGAAAATCCATTTCAGGTCGGCCCGCTGAACCTCTCGGGGAAAATCGACCGCATCGAAAAAAATGAGCGAACCGGGGAATGGCGTGTCCTGGACTACAAAACCCACCCGAAGGCGACGCCGCCTGCGAAAAAGCATTTTGGCCCCCGACTTTCCAGCGAGTGGTTGCCGTCGGCTGAGCTCGAATTCCACAATGGCAAGCGTCAGGTCAAAAAGCGCTGGGCGGATCTCCAACTCCCCCTCTACAACCAAATTCTGCGCCATTGGCACGGTGCCGAAATTGGTGACGCACCCGTTCTCACCGCGTATTTCACCCTGTCGGCTGATCCCTCGGAGACATCAGTGAAAAATTTCACCGAACTCCATGGGGATGTCCTGGCCTCCTCGTTGGAATGTGCCAAGGAAATCGCTGGCATGGTCCACCGGGGGGTCTTCTGGCCACCTCAGCCTTTCAAGACCGCGTGGGATGATCCGTTCAATGCACTTTTTTTGAATGGAAATCCGGAGAACTGCGTTGCGATGGAGACCGTGGAATTTTTGAAGGGTTGAAAATGAAAAACGAACGACTCATCGCAAACGCCGGGAGCGGCAAGACCTATGCGCTCACCACCCGCATGATCCAACTTCTTGATCAAGGGGTGGACCCCAGCAAAATCGCCGCGCTGACATTCACCCGCAAATCCGCAGGCGAATTCCTGTCCGCTGTTTTCGAGCGACTCGCCCAGGCCGCTCTGGACCCCATAAAACTCGCCGATCTTCAGCGCGAGCCGCTCCTCGAGAACCTGGATGCCGCGCGGTGCCGCTCCCTATTGAGCGACCTGTCTCGGAAAATTGGACGCCTTGGCATGGGGACGATTGACAGTCTCTTCGCCCGCATCGCCCGCGCTTTCCCTCTCGAATCTGGGCTGGCGGAGGACTTCAACATGGCGGGAGAGTCCGAAATTCAAGCCGCGCGAGAGCGGACACTCGCCATGGTTTTCGCCAGCGAATCCTCGACATCTCTAGAGGATTTTATCGATCTGGTGCGACGCCTCCATCGAAACCAAGGTGAGCGCGGTGTCTTTGGTTCTTTGCTGAGCGAGACCAGAGACCTGCACGGGAAATTCCTCGCCACGCCAGATGACGCTATTTGGGGAGATACCGCCGCGATTTGGGGTGCGGGCGGATGTGCGATCTTGAACGCCGGAGCAGTTGCGCCAGCGGCCGAAAAACTTTGGGAGGCTATTCAAGAAGAGCATCCCCATCTCAACGAGGAGGCATCAACCGCTTGGCAACTCGGCCTGGCCCTCGCCGCGCAGCACACCCCTCCAACTCCGTATTCGGAAGACTGTAAAAAGTTCATCGCCAAGCTATCGAATGAAAAACAGACCCCGGACGGTCTCCTCTATATTCCGACTCGAAATGCACAAGCCGGCCGGGTTTTTCTGACTCCCGCGATCCGAGCGCTGCGAGATGAATTGCGAAATAGCCTGCTCAAGCCCGAATTCGAGTCCTCCCTCCGACGGAGCCAATCGCTGCATGAGTTCATGCAAAAATTCGAGCAGGCTTATTCCTCGCTGGTCCGATCGGCGGGGCTGGTCACCTTCGCAGACATTACGGATTCCCTTGCGCGCAAGGCCGGGGACCTGACCTGGCTCGCCTCCGCCGCCTACCGCATCGATCAGAAATTCGAGCATTGGCTCCTCGACGAGTTTCAGGATACCAGCCGCCCTCAGTGGAAAATCCTGAAAACCTTCATCGACGAAGTGCTCATGGATCCCACAAAGGACCGTAGCTTTTTCTATGTCGGAGACACCAAGCAGGCGATCTACTCTTGGCGCGGGGGCGATCCGGATTTGTTCTTCGAAATTTTCGACGACTTCAACAAACACGCCGCAATCATCGAGGATGCCTCCCCGCTCGACGAATCCTGGCGATCCTGTCAGCCCATTTTGGAGTTTGTAAATCAAGCCTTCGCAGATCTAGAGCCTCTCTGCGGGCCTCTCGGAATTCCCGAATCCACCGTAGAAAAATGGGCTATGGCTTGGAGGAATCATGTCACCTCCCCAAAAACTCGGAGCCTTCCAGGCTTTGCCGAGTGGATTTCTGTTCCGAAAAACGACGGGGATGAGGACGAGGAAGGTGACGCTCAGGATCGCAAAATTCTCGAAATTCTTGAAACAACACGAGCGTGGGAACGGGGGCTCTCCTGCGCTGTTCTCAAACGCGACAACCGCGGCGTCGAGGCGCTGACCGCTCTTTTGCAGTCCAAGGATATTCCCGTTGCGGTCGAAGGAAAAACCAACCCCTGTGTCGATAATCCGCTGGGCGCAGCTCTCTTGGCGGCCCTGCGAATGGTGGCTTCCCCTGATGACGCCCTCTCACACACCGTGGCCCGGGGGTTTCCCTTCACATCCGCTTGGGGGTTGGACGACAGCCCCTGGATTTTTCGAAAAAAGACACTCTCGAGTCTGGCTCTGCGAGGCTATGCCTCAACCCTCCGCGAGTGGATCGATGCTTCCAACCTCGCTGCCGAGCCGTTTTTGAAGGAACGCGCGGCGGCCTTCCTGCTCGCTGCCGAGCAATTTGACGCAAACCGCAATGCCTCGGACGGGATACCAGATTTTCTTCGCTTCATCGAATCCCGCCAGACACAGGAAAACGAGTCATCGGATGTGGTGCGCGTCATGACCGTTCATCAATCGAAGGGCCTGGGTTTCGACATGGTCATCGCCAGTGGACTCGACAAAAAGGGGAGAGAAAACGCTGGCACAAACCTCGCGCTTGGTCCCTCCGCCAACGCCGTGAAATGGGGGCTCGTCATCCCCGCCAAGGAATTTGCGGAGCAGGATGCCGTCCTTCGTGATCAGCTCAAAATCCAAGAGGCAGAAAAGAAATACGGCGATATCTGCACGGCCTATGTCGCTCTCACTCGGGCGAAAAAAGCCCTCTATGTGGTGACTGCGGAGCTCGGCGAAAATACGACCTCCACAAATTTCGCCCGCCACCTTCTCCTTCAGTTCCATGCTACCTCGGCACAATTCGGCGACCCCTGCTGGTTTGCGAAACATGAAATCAAGAGCCCCGAATTAACAGAGACCCCCGCGCCCGCCGTGTTCACAGAACCCATCCACGGAACGCCAAGGCCAATTTCCCCATCGTCCTTCAAAGCGGAAATAGCTACAGGAGTCGCGGGTGTTGGCATTTCCAGCCACGCCGCGAAACTTGGCACCGAAGTGCATGAGGCCCTCGCTGGAATTGAGTGGCTGGAGACTTCAGCCCACACCCCTCATGTGCTCACTCCCGAAGCCCGCAAGCTGGTGAATGAGTTTTTGGAAAAGCCCCTAGCTCGAGAGGTCTTCACCAAACCCGAAGGAGTAATTCGTTTATGGCGAGAGCGGGCCTTTGATGTCGTTCTGGATGGTCAATGGGTCAGCGGCGTTTTTGATCGGGTCCTTGTGCGATGCGACCAGGAGAGCAACCCGCTTTCGGCAGTGATCTACGACTTTAAAACCGATCAAGGCACGAATTTGGAAATCCAAAGTCGCTATGCCGGGCAAATGGAAGTGTATCAAAAAGCTGCCGCCAAATTACTCGCGATTCCCGAGGAATCGGTGACATCCCAAGTGATCGGAATTCGTTAAAAACCACCCAATCTTGTTCTACGGACTCGAGGTGGAGGTCTTTTCACAAAGCGTTTCCCCTTGGTTTGAGGTAAGGGAAGCGGACGAGTCGTCAAGTGAGTTGACTTTGGGTGCTCAGCCCCGCTTTATGCGGCGGAGGAGGGCGTCGGCCATGTCGGCGGGTGTCGCGGCGACTTCGATGCCAGCGGCTTGAAGGGCTTCGATTTTGCCTTGGGCGGTGCCTTGGCCTCCGCTGACGATCGCGCCGGCGTGGCCCATGCGGCGTCCAGGAGGCGCGGTGGCTCCGGCGATGAAGCCGGCGACGGGCTTTTTGCAATTTTTTCCGATCCACTCGGCGGCTTCTTCTTCGGCGGATCCGCCGATTTCACCGATCATAATGAAGGCTTCGGTGTTCGGGTCGTCGTTGAACATTTTCACGACATCCAGGTGTGAGGTGCCATTGATGGGGTCGCCGCCGATGCCGACGCAGGTGGACTGGCCATGGCCGCGGCTGGAGAGTTGCCACACGGCTTCGTAGGTGAGGGTGCCGGAGCGCGAGACGACGCCGACTTTGCCGGGGTTGTGGATATAGCCGGGCATGATGCCGATTTTGCAGGCGCCGGGCGTGATGATGCCGGGGCAGTTCGGGCCGATGAGGCGGGACGAGCTTTTTTGGAGCGCTGCTTTGACCCGCATCATGTCGATGACAGGGATGCCTTCGGTAATGCAGACGACGAGTTCGATCCCGGCGTCGATGGCTTCGAGGATCGAGTCAGCGGCTCCGGGCGGTGGGACGAAGATCATGGTGGCGTTGCAACCCGTCTGGGTGCGGGCCTCCATGACGGTGTCGTAAACGGGAACCTTGCTTTCGAAAGTTTCTCCGCCGCGGCCAGGCGTGACGCCGGCGACGACATGGGTTCCGTAATCCATGCAGGATTTGGCGTGGAAGCCACCGGATTTTCCTGTGATGCCCTGCACGAGCAGGCGGGTGTTTTTGTCAACGAGGATGGACATGATGTGAAAGAGGGTTAGGCGGCTGCGGCGACGACTTTCTTTGCGGCGTCGGCGATATCTGTAGCGGTGGTGAGTTCGAGGCCGGACTCGGCGAGGAGTTTGCGGCCGGCATCGACATTGGTTCCCTCGAGGCGGACGACGAGCGGGATGGGGAGGCTGACGGCTTTTGAGGCGTTGATGATGCCCTGGGCGATGATGTCGCACTTCATGATGCCGCCGAAAATATTCACGAGAATCGCTTTCACCTTTTTATCCGAAATGAGGATTTTGAAGGCCTCGGTGACTTGCTGCTCATTGGCTCCGCCGCCGACATCGAGGAAGTTCGCAGGCTCGCCGCCGCAATGTTTGATGATGTCCATCGTGGCCATGGCGAGGCCGGCGCCGTTGACGAGGCAGGCGATGTTTCCATCGAGGCCGATGTAGTTGAGGTTCGACTTCGAGGCCTCGACTTCGCGGGGGTCCTCCTCGGTGATGTCGCGGTAGGCGAGGATGTCCGGGTGGCGGAAGAGGGCGTTGTCGTCGAAGTTGAACTTGGCATCGAGCGCGCGGATGTCGCCGGATTTTGTGATGACGAGCGGGTTGACCTCCACCATCGAGCAATCGCAGGCGATGAAGAGGCGGTAGAGATTTTCAAACAGCGCGCAGGCGGGTTTGAGAAGCGCGGCGGGAATGCCGAGGAGCTTCGCGAGCTTGCGGCTCTGGTAAGGCTGCAGGCCGAGGAGGGGATCGATGGCGATGTGGTGGATTTTTTCGGGGGTCTTTTCGGCGACGGCTTCGATGTCCATGCCGCCCTCGGTGCTGGCGACTACGACAGGAGCGGAAGTCGCGCGGTCGATGAGCATCGCGATGTAGAGTTCTTTTTCGATCTCCACGGATTCGGCCACGAGAACTTTGCTGACGAGACGGCCGGCTTCACCGGTTTGGTGGGTGACGAGCGTTTGGCCGAGCATTTTCGAGGCGAGGTCGCGGGCTTCGGCGGGGGTTTTGCAAAGGTGGACGCCACCCTTGAAGCCATTCTTGAACGAACCCTTGCCGCGGCCGCCGGCGTGGACCTGGGCTTTGACGACGAGGTTTTTTCCGGCGAGCGAGGTGGCGATTTTTTCGGCTTCCTCAGGTGTTGAGGCAACGCCGCCGGAGCTGTTGGCGACGCCGTATTTATCGAGGAGTTCTTTGGCTTGGTATTCGTGGATGTTCATCTGGTGGTGAAAAGGGCGGTGTTATAGCGGCGGCGTGGGAAGAGTAGCAATCCCTCATTCGGAAAAACAACGCCGGGCGCTGCCGATTCGCCGGGCGGTTAAATTTTTTTTAAAAAAATATCTTGCGCCGGCCGGGTGTGTTGTTACTTTGCACTCGTTCTGGGGGGAACAGAAGCCCGTTGTAGCAATCGCTGCGACGGGCTTCAACTTTTACGGGGTGCGTGTTTTTCCAAGTTTTCGACGGAGGATTTCCAGCAGGAAGTGAGTTTCGTCGAGTCGCAGCACGAGGCAGGTGAGGAGATAGGCAGCCACTGCCACGGAGATCGTCGTGAGAACGCTGAGCGCACGCCAAGGCAGGGATTCGCCAGGAAGAAAGCTGGGGAGGTAGGAATTTCCTGCGATGCAGACGAGGGCGATCGGCACAGTGGCGATGGCACAGCGCGCAAGGGTGGCGAGAAATTTTAAGGTGTCGAGTGTGTGGGCCGCCGGCCTCATCAGCAAATAGAGCGCGGCGAAATTCAGCGTGGCACAGATCGTGGTGGAGAGTGCGAGGCCTTTGTGTCCCATCCCGAGGTGGAACATAAAGTAGTTATTCAAGGCGATATTCAAGGCCACGGAGCCGAAGCTTACGAGCATGGGGGTCCATTTCCGATTGATCGCGTAGAAGGCCGGGGAAAGGACCTTGATGCAGGAATAGGCAACGAGGCCGATGGCGTAAAATTGCAGGGCGAGTGCGGTCTGGAGCGTGTCTTGGCTGGTGAAGTTGCCGTGTTCGTAAACGAGCCCGATCACTGGACCAGCCATGAACCAGAGCCCGACAGCAGATGGGAGGGTCAAAAAAACGGCCAACCGCATGGCGCGGCCGAGGGTGGGGCCGAAGCGGGAGGTGTCGGTGTCGGCGGCGATTCTTGAAATGACAGGCAGGGTGATGGTGGCGACGGCGACACCGAAGACCCCGATCGGAAGCTGCATGAGGCGGAAGGCGCTATTGAGCCAGGTGACGGCCTCGGCGCCGGCGTAGGAGGCGAATCGGGAATTTACCAACACATTGATCTGCACGGCGCTGGCGGCGATGACCGATGGCACCATGAGGGTGAGGATTTTTTGGATGCCCGAGTCGTTCCAACGGAAATCCGCAACAAATCGATATCCGGCCTTCCGCAGGCTGGGAATCTGGATGGCGAGCTGCAGGAACCCGCCGACAAGCGTTCCGATCGCGAGACCGATGAGGGCTTCGCGGCCGAATCGGGGATCGATGATCCAACCGCAAACGACACCGCCGAGGATGGAGCCGATATTGAAGAAACTGGATGCCAGCGCGGGGGCGGTAAAAATCTGGCGCGAGTTCAGCAAGCCCATCACCAGCGCCGCCAGCGATACCAGCAGGATGAAGGGATACATGATCCGAGTAAGCAAAATTGTAAATCCCACATCAGCGGCATCGAATCCTGGGGCGAGCAGGTGAACGAGCGGTTCCGCGAATACGATTCCCAGGAGGCTGACCAGGCTCATGAACAGGGCGGCCAGCGTGAGCATTTTCGAAGCCAGAGCCCATGCAGAGGCCTCGCCTTCCTTTTCAATCTTCTGGGAAAAAACAGTGATGAATGCTGTCGAGAGAGCGCCCTCGGCGAAGAGGTCGCGCAGGAGATTCGGAAGGCGGAAGGCGATTAGGAACAGCCCCATCGCGGCGGTGCCGAAGATGGCGTTGAAAAGGACTTCGCGGACGAGGCCCAGAACGCGGCTGAGCATGATGGCAGCGGCGATGATGCCGCTGGCTTTGGTGTTGAGGCGTTTTCCGTCGTTCATCGCGCGGCGGCCTTGCGGAGGCGTTCCATGATGGCGGCACCGATGCCGGATTCGGGAATTTCTTCGGCGACGATGAGGTCCAGGCCGGCCTCGTCGAGGCGGCGCATGGCGCCGTAGAGATTCGCGGCGGCTTCGCGCAGGTCGGATTTCGCGCTGAGGATTTCGGTTTGAGCGAAACTCTCACGCGGCGCGCTGAAGGCCAGAAGGCCGGTTTTTTCGGAGCGCGGAGCGGGATTTTTTTCCAGCACAAGCGGAGTGCGCGGAGCGTAGTGGCTTTTTAATCCGCCGGGAGCGGAGACGGCGATGGAATCATCCAGCAAGGGGGCAAACGCGCGCAGGTCTTCGCGGGTGATCGGACCTTCGCGCAGGATCCGCAGTCCATCCTCGGAGACATGGACGATTGTCGATTCGATGCCATGGGCGCAAGGGCCACCGTCGAGAATGAAGGGGATGCGGCCATCAAGTTCGGCGAGGACATGGGCGGCAGAGGTCGGGCTGATGCGGCCGAAACGGTTCGCGCTGGGAGCCGCAAGAGGTTTTCCAAAAGCCGTTGCCACCTCGTGAAAAAGCGGATGAGCACTCATGCGGATCGCCACAGTCTCCTGACCTGCCGTGACAATGTCTGGAACGATGGGTTGGCGGGGGAGGACCATCGTGAGAGGCCCGGGCCAGAATTTCTCGGCAAGCTGGAGGGCGGTCGGGGTAGGGGAGGTGAGGCGCGGAAGCCAGTCGATCGAGGGAATGTGAACAATCAATGGATCGCTCAGCGGACGGTTTTTGGCCTCAAAAATTTTCGCGCAGGCATTGGGCGAAAGGGCATCCGCCGCGAGGCCATAAACGGTTTCGGTCGGCAGGGCGACGGGCTCTCCTGCGGCGAGGACTTCGACTATCATGGAAACGCCATCCGGCGCCTGCAGAATGCGGGTTTTCAATCGAGCCGCGCGGCGAGGACTTCCTTGGTCTGGTTGGATCGGAAGCCAAGAAGGGTTTTCTTCACGGTGGGAAATTCCTGGGAAAGCAAGGAGGCAGCAAAAAGAGCAGCGTTTTTAGCTCCGGCAATTCCGATGGCGAAGGTCGCGACGGGGATTCCGGCTGGCATTTGCACGATGGACAGGAGCGAGTCCTGACCACGGAGGATCTGGCTTTCCACGGGAACGCCAAGAACGGGCAAGTGGGTGTGGGCGGCGACCATGCCCGGGAGGTGGGCGGCACCGCCAGCACCGGCGATGATGCAGCGGAGGCCGCGCGCGTCGGCGGATTTCGCGTAGTCGGCCAGAAGGTCCGGCGTGCGGTGGGCCGAAACGACGCGGCATTCGTGCGGTATGCCTAGTTTTTCGAGAATGGCGGCAGATTCCTTCATCGCGCTCCAGTCGGATCGACTGCCCATGACGATACCCACGAGGGGTGGTTCCGATTTGGACTTGGCTTTTTTCATTAAGGCGCGTGGCTTAACAGAAAGGCTCTGAAGGGTGAAACAGGAAAACCGGGGGAAAATAAAAGGCCGAGCGGAAACGCGTTCCGCCCGGCCTTTACGAGCGTCCTTATTTGGACGTTCCGATCGAGCTCGGAGCCGGAGCTGGAGCTGGCTTGCTTGCGCAAGCGCCGAGGCCGAGAGCGGCGATCGCGAGAGCCGCTACGGCGGCGATGGTTGCGATTTTCATGGTAATATAGTTTCTCCTCCTTTCTTGGCGGTAGCCGGGGGCGAATGTGGCAGAACCACTTCGCCTGACAATCCAAATTCCCTCATCAACTCGGGGGTATTCACCCCCTTCGACTATCGATGTGATTTTGCGCTTTTTTTAGAAAAAAGAAACAGCCCGGTCGTCCCAGAGTTCATTCCCTCCCCCAAGTTCTTGAACTCAATCCCTCGACCGGGCTGATCTTGTTTCAAGTTGAGCAACAAGCGTGCCAACTTTTGTCACTGGCAAAACGGCTTGAAATCACCCAACCGGTGGCGGCTTTTTTCCAATTCGGGCCAGGGGATTGTTCAAAAAACAACAAGCCGGCGATTTTTTTCAGATCACTTGCCAGGGTGGGAGTCGAAATAGCGTTTCGTCTCGGATGCCACCACGCCGCTGAGCAGGAGGAGGGCGATGATGTTCGGGATGGCCATGAGGCCGTTCATCATGTCGGAGAAATTCCAGACCACATCACTCTTCCAGACAGAACCCACAAAAACCAACGCCACCCAAAGCAAGCGGTAAGGGAAAACGGCTCGAACACCGGCAAGATATTCCACGGCTTTTTCGCCGTAATAGGACCAGCCGAGGATCGTGGAAAAAACGAATGTCAGCAGGCCGAGAACTAACACCGCATCGCCGAAAAACCCGAGGTGGTGAAAGGCTGCATCACACAATCCAGCCTTGGTCATGCCGGCCGTCTGCCAATCCCCAGAGGACACCAAAACCAAGCCAGTCATGGCACACACCACCACCGTGTCCCAAAATGTCCCGGTGCTTGATACGAGGGCTTGGCGCACAGGATCCCGCGTCTGCGCCGCCGCTGCGACGATTGGCGCGCTGCCGAGACCGGACTCGTTTGAGAAAAGCCCGCGGGCAATTCCATACCGCATGGCTTCTGCGATCCCCGCGCCGACAAATCCTCCCACGGCGGCCTGGCCTGTGAAGGCGCTGGTGACGATGAGTTGGATTGTCGCGCCGAGTTTATCCCAATTGAAGGCCAGCACGATGAGGCAACAGATCACATAAGCGGCCGCCATGAAGGGAACCAGCACGGTGCAAAATTTCGAAATCGACGAGACGCCGCCAAGGATCACGGCCGCCGTCATCACGGTTAGAAAAATCCCAACTCCGACTTTGATTTGCCATTCCTCAACCGCGAAGGGGATCAGGTCCTTCTTGGCCACCACCAAATCGGCGATGGCGTTGGACTGAACCATATTTCCGATGCCGAACGCCGCGATCGCGGTAAAGACGGCGAAAAGAATCCCCGCCCAGCGCGCTTTGAGGGCATTTTGCAAAACATACATCGCGCCGCCGCTCATTTGGCCATTGGCATTCACCGTCCGGTATTTCACGGCCAGCAACGCCTCGCCGTATTTCGTCGCAATTCCAAAAACTCCGGTGAGCCACATCCAAAGCACCGCCCCGGGCCCGCCAATAATCACCGCGCCTGCCACGCCGTAGATATTTCCTGTCCCGATCGTCGCGGCGAGGGCGGTCGCCAGCGCGCCAAATTGGCTGATGTCGCCCGGCGAGCCCTCATCTTTCGTCACCGAAAGCCGGATCGCATGTCCGAGATGGCGTTGAATGAATCCTGTCCGCCAAGTGAGATAAAGGTGGGTTCCGAAAAGTAGAAAAACCAGCCAGGGCCCCCAAACGAGCGAAGCCGCTTGGGCAATGAGGGTGTCGAGCGTTTGCACGAGGCGAATGCAAGAGGGTTGGCGGGGAAGGAACAAGAATGAACTCAGTGAGCCGAGCAGTCCCGATGCAAAGCCATCGCCAGTCCCAACATTCTTGCTCGAGCGGCCTCGCCGTGCAGAATCTCCGGCCATGTCATCGATCAATCAGGATTCCATCCGCCAGGCGCTGAGCGCCGTGAAATACCCAGGCTTCTCCCGCGACATCGTTTCTTTCGGACTTCTGCGGGGGGCGACGGTCAACGATGCGGATATTGATGTCCAATTGGCGCTCTCAACAAACGACACGGCGATTGCAAAAAAAATCCAGTTCGATGCCGTGGCGGCGCTCAAGTCGATACCAGGCGTGGGCCGCGTGGAGGTGAAAATTGATATCCAGGCTCCCGCCACCGCGCCGGCTGGTTCGGTCGGAGCCCAGCGTATTGAGGGCATTCGCCATGTCATTGCCGTGGCCAGTGGAAAGGGAGGCGTGGGAAAATCCACCGTTGCCGCGAACCTCGCTATGGCTCTCGCCCGATCAGGGGCGAAGGTCGGCTTGTGCGATTGTGATATTTATGGGCCGAGCATCGCGTTGATGTTTGGCGGCACGAATGAGCGGCCCACCGCTGATGATGAAAATCGCATCATTCCGATCGAGCGCCATGGCGTGGCAGTCATGTCGATGGGGTATCTTTTGGATGACGGTTCGCCCGCCGTTTTGCGCGGGCCGATGGTGACGCGATACACTCAGCAATTTCTGCGTCAGGTCGCTTGGGGCGAGTTGGACTACCTCATTCTCGATCTGCCGCCGGGCACTGGCGACATCCAGTTGACGATCGTTCAGACCGTCGCGCTCTCCGGAGCGTTGATTGTGACCACACCGCAGGAGGTCGCCTTGATCGATGCCAGGAAGGCGGTGGCGATGTTTGGAAAAACCAATGTCCCCATCCTCGGAATCGTGGAAAACATGAGTTACTTCCTGTGCCCAGGCGATGGCCAACGCTACGACATCTTTGGAACGGGTGGGGGTGGTCGGGAGGCGGCCAAGCTGCAGGTGCCCTTGCTCGGTGAGGTGCCCATCGAGCCATTGGTGCGACAATCCGGGGACACCGGGCGACCTGCTGTGGAGGCGCATCCGGAGAGCGCGGCGGCGGAGGTTTTCCGGGGAATTGCAGAAAAAATTCAGCAAGCCGTGGCCTAGGTGGTTCGGTTAATTTGACTCGGGTTGGCTCGCGACGGGAGCGGCGTGGGAGTCGAGCTTTTCGGTGATCGATTGGTTTTTCGGATCGAGCTGGATGGCTTTGTTCCAATACAGGACGGCGTCGGCGGTTTTTCCGAGTTTGCCATAAACATCGCCGATGTGGTCGAGAATGACGGGGTCGGGTTCCTGCATCAACTCGGAGGCGCGGAGGAGTTCGGCGAGCGATTCTTCATATCGACCTTGGCGGAAGAAAACCCATCCGAGGGTATCCAAATAGGCCCCGTTGCCGGGATCGAGTTCGAGGGCGCGACGGATGAGTTGCTCCGCCTCGGCGAGGTTTTCCCCCCGATCGGCCCACATGTAGGCGAGGTAATTGCAAGCCTGAGCCGAGCGCGCCGGATCGAGCGCGATGGATTTTTTCAAAAGTTCCGCCGCTTTCACAAAGTGGCCCGCCCGCTCGGCGGCTCCGCCGTAGCTCAGGAAAAAATCGCTATCCAATAAATCGGGATTCGAGTTGGCCACCGTCACTAACGCGCGTTCGAAGGCCATCATCGCCGCCGCATGGTTGCCGGTCTGGCTCAGTGTGATGGCCCGCAGAACGCTAAAACCCGTCAGGTAGGGAAACTTCGTTTCGGCCTCAGTGGCGGCTTGGAGAGCTCCGGCGAGATCACCCGCCCGGAGGCTGGTGCGAATGATTTCTTCGTGGCGACGGGGGTCAATCGGGGCCAGCAGAAGCGCCTGGCGCATGGCCGCCGCCGCCCGCTCGAATTCTCCGCGAAGGAGGTGGATTTTGGAAAGTTGGTCGTAAGCCGCGAGGTTCACGGGATTCTCGGCGACAATCTTGGTGAGGAGTTCGGCCGCGCGGTCGTTCTGGCCAAGTTGCACGAGAGCCAGCGCGAGTTTTTCGCGGACACCATCGAGAGCGGGTTGGAGGGCGATGGACTTATCGTAAAGATCCACGGCGCGCTGGAGTCGGCCGCACAAGGCGTGAAAATCTCCGGTGCGTGCGAGGATTTCCGGCTTGGAGACACCGAGTTTCTCGATGCGCTCGAGGAGTTCGGAAATTCTGGCCTCGGTCGCGGCGGAGGGGGAATGGCGGGAGCGGGCGATTTCGCGGAGACGCAGGTCGGCGATCGCCATGAGGAATTCCAATTTCTCGCTGTGGCGGCGCTCGGCACGCTGAAAGAGAGGCTCGATTTTATGGGTCTGGCCGGCGGCGCGGTAGATTTCCCAGAGCAACTCGTAGCCGGCTTTGTTTTCGGGATCGAGTTGGACCGCGTCGAGGGCATGCTTTTCGGCAAGCAGGGGTTTTTGCAGGTGGCGAAGATAAACGCCCGCGAGGGCCAGCGACGGATGAGGGTCGCTCGGGGCCGCTTTTTTCGCGTCCTTCAGGACCGAGATCGCCTCTGGGGTCTCACTTCGGTGCAAGTGGTGTTGGGCCACATCGACGGCGAGGTCGGCGAATCCGGGGTCCAAATCCAACACGCGGCGCTTGGATTCTAGCGCGGCGTCGGGGCCGAATTCCTCCTCGAGGAAAATAGCTTGGAGGAAGCGCGCATGGGCTTCAGCGGTCTTTTCCGCCGAGGCTCGCAACTCGAAGGTGTCGGGTTCGGCGAATTCCTCGGGTCGCATCCAGTCCGCCTGCGAGGCCATGGCGGGAGAGGCCCAAAGCCAAGCGGTGGCACCCGCCGCGACAAGCGCGGAGCCCGCGAACCGGCCAAACCATTTCCTCAGGAAATGCATCGGCTGGAAACTAACCGATTGGTTGTTCTTTGCCACTTTTTGATAAATTCCTTACGAATCAAAAGCATTCAGCGTGCCATTTTTCTATTGCCGGCGGGGGGCGTCGCGCTAGAGTGCTCGGCCCGGTCGAAACGGCGCTGGCGGGAATCCTTTCCGCTGCGGGCTGATTTGACCGGCAAAAAACCAAAAAAACCCATTTTGCCAGGGTAGCTCAGCGGTAGAGCAGGGGACTCATAAGCCCTTGGTCGGGAG